>Ga0209070_100156_pt1 | contig 87965 bp, 87 predicted proteins | sample SynthPrep_5_END__FD_187205 | JGI IMG/M metagenome (GOLD analysis project Ga0209070, IMG submission 187205) | Synthetic microbial communities from Ohio, USA - SynthPrep_5_END_DS10_MetaG (SPAdes) (version 2) | ecosystem: Engineered > Bioreactor > Aerobic > Activated sludge | place: USA: Ohio... | reverse complement strand
GCCATGGTTTTTACTCCTTTTTGCAGCGGGTTACCGCTCCTAGAAACCGTGTGAGCGGACCATAGGAGCGAACCTCTGTTTGGGCAACCTGCGAAATATCAAAATGTTCCGACAAAAGAGAAAATTCGTCTCTAGCCGGCTGCCACCACATTTGTTTCACAACCCTGGCGTACCGTTTTCCACCCTATCGGTTCGCTTTTACCGAAAATGCAGGAAGGAAATTCCATGACGCGCTTCATCACCCGAAACATTCTCTTCTTCGCAGCCTTCGCATCCCTGGCACTCCCCGCCGCCGCATCATCGGATGATGCGTGGAAGGAATTCGTGGCGGATGTGCAGACCGCCTGCCTTGCGGGCGCCAAGGACATGATCGAGGATGCCAAGGCAGTGGTTGATCCCGTCGGCAGCGAGAATTACGGCCTTGCCATCCTTACCGGCAAGGCGAAAGGCGCGGATGCGACGGTCAGCCATATCTGCGTTTACGACAAGAAGACCAAGGCCGTGGAACTGGGCAGCGAACTGGCCGGCGATACGCTGAAGGTCGAAATCCCCGGCTCCACCAAGCCTTAATTCTTCCAGCGAGAGCGGGATTTCAGGCGAAACCCGCTCACGGTTTTCGCCATTCCGCCCTGACGACTCAGAAGCGCGGCGTGGTGTCACCCTCGCCCAGCGCACGCTGCATCAGCACCGTATCCAGCCATTGGCCGTGTTTCCAGCCGATGGATTTGAAGGTGCCGACATGCTCGAAACCGGCGGCACGGTGCACGCCGATCGAGGCGGCATTGGCCGAATCGCCGATGACCGCGATCATCTGCCGGAAACCGCGCGAGGTCGCCTCCGCAATCAGCGCATCAAGCAGCTTGCGGCCGATGCCCATGCCTTTCATGGCCGGATCGACGTAAACGGAATTCTCGACCGCCGCGCCATAGGCCGGACGTGCGCGATAGGCGCCGGCATAGGCATATCCGGCTACCTTTCCGCCGACATCGGCGACGAGATAGGGATAGTTGCCCTCCACCAGAAGGCAACGGCGCTCGGCCATCGTCTCCACCGTTGGCGGATCGATCTCGAAGCTGGCGCGGCCATGAAGCACGGCGTCCCGGTAAATTTCGGTAATGGCTGGAATATCCGTCTCTTCACAGGGGCGGATGGTAAGGCTGGAAACGGTGGGAAGGGTCATTCTCTTGTCCTGCGGATCATTCACGCCATCATTGTGCATTGCGGCGCATCCAAAATAAAGATTATCTATCTTATACAAACGATAAGGTTTTCTTTGATGATGGACCTCGATCTGCGGCAGGTGCGCAGTTTCATGGATGTGGCTGATCTCGGCAGTTTTTCCGCCGCCGCCGACAAGGCTGGGCTAACGCAGCCGGCCATCAGCCTGCATATAAGGCTGCTCGAAAAGCAGCTTGGCGTGCGGCTGATCGAAAGGGTCGGCAGACGCGCGCAGCCGACGGCGGCGGGCCGGGATTTTCTCATCCATGCAAGGCGGATTGCGGAAGAAGTGGCGCATGCCATCGATACCGTCGCGCCGCATCGCAGCGGGGTGACGGGACGCCTGCGCATCGGCACGGGCGCCACCGCCTGCATCTACCTCCTGCCGCCGGTGCTGGGCCGCATCCGGCAGGCGATGCCAGGCATCGAAATCATCGTGCAGACCGGCAATACCCACGATATCTTGCGGCTTCTGGAGGCCAATACGATCGATGCGGCAGTGGTGGCCCTGCCCGCCAGCGGACGCAGCCTCGATATCCGCGATATTCATCTCGACGAACTGGTCGCGGTTTTCCCGCATGGCGCCGTCGCTGATGCAACGGCACTCACCGCCGAAACACTTTCGACGCGGCCACTGCTGCTTTACGAGGGCGGTAATACGCGCAGGCTGGTGGATCAATGGTTTTCGACGAGCGGCCGCACCGTGCAGCCCGCCATGGAACTGGGCAGCGTCGAGGCGATCAAGAAACTGGCGGGCGCGGGCCTTGGGCTTGCCATCGTGCCGCGCATGGCGATGGAGCACGAAGGGGCGGCGTCCGGGCTTGAATGGCGCTCTCTCGTCCCGCCGCTCGAAAGGCGGATCGCGCTGGCGATGAGACGCGACAAACATATGACCGCGCCGCTGCGGGCGCTTGCCGCTGCGCTGCCGGATGTGCGGAAACGATGAAGCCCGCACCTGTTGCGGATGCGGGCCCGGGCAGTTGAGGAGGACACTTTTCTTCCGTCATGCCGGACTTGATCCGGCATCCAGCCACGGCGCGTCTGCGCCGTGAAAGGACTCTCTCGCGATCAAGGACTTGATCGCATTGGGCCCCGGATCAAGTGGTGACGGCGGGTGGATGCCAGTTCCTCGCCATATCCAACGCTGGATCGCCTTCAGAACTCCGCCCAGTCATCACCCCTCACGGCCAGCGCCGCATTGCCGCGTGCGGCAACCGGGCGGGCCTTCAGAGCAGGATGGGCCGGAGCGGGATAGGCCGGAGTGCGGCCGGGGCTTGCGGCGCGCCGCATCTGCCTTGCCGTCTCATGCAAGGCGGAGGCCTGCTGGCCGAGCTGGAATTGCGAAAGCAGCGCCTGGAGATTGGCGCATTCCTGCGCCAGCCCCGCGCCGGCCGCGTTCATTTCCTCAACCATGGCGGCATTTTGCTGCGTGGCCTGATCCATGTGGTTGACGGCGGTATTCACCTCGGAAAGACCGGCCGACTGTTCCTGCGCCGCCGTGGCGATGGCGTCCATATGGGTGTTGACGGAAAGCACCAGCTGTTCGATCTCGGAAAGGCCGACGCCAGTATCGGCCACCAGCCTGACGCCCTCGCCCACGGCGATGGCGGAGGTGTTGATCAGCTGCTTGATTTCCTTGGCGGCATTGGCGGAACGCTGCGCCAGTTCGCGCACTTCCTGCGCCACCACGGCAAAGCCCTTGCCGGCATCACCCGCCCGCGCCGCCTCAACGCCGGCATTCAGCGCCAGAAGGTTGGTCTGGAAAGCAATCTCGTCGATAACACCGATGATCTGGCCGATCTGGCGCGAGGAATGCTCGATGCGTTCCATGGCGGAGACGGCATCGCGCACCACCTTGCCGGAAAGATCAGCCTTGGTACGCGCATCGCGCACCGTGTCGCGTGCATCGCTGGCCCGCTTGGAGGTGGCGGTGACATTGGCTGTGATTTCCTCGAGCGCGGCGGCGGTCTCTTCCAGAGACGCGGCCTGCTGCTCGGTGCGGCGGGACAGATCGTCGGAGGCGGACGAAACCTCATGCGCGCCGCCGTTCACCGTCTGGACGGAGTGGCCGACGCTTGTCAGCGCCTCCCGCAGCTGGTGGACGGAGCTGTTGAAATCATGCCGCAGCGCCTCGAATTGCGGCGCGAACGGCGTAGCGATCTCGCAGACCATATCACCGGAGGCGAGCCGGCGAAGGCCGCCGGCCAGCGAGCCGGTCGCCTGATTGAGCCGTTCCTCGGCCTCGGCTTCGGCGCGCTGCTGCAATTCGACGCGGTCGCGCTCGGCCTTGTCGCGATTGGCGTCCGCCTGCATCTCCAGCTCGCGGTTGCGAATGGCCGCCTCGCGGAAGATTTCCACCGCGCGGGCCATTTCGCCGATTTCGTCGCTGCGTCTGGAGCCGGATACATCGACGGTCAGGTTGCCGGTGGACAATTCCATCATCGCTTTGGTCAACCGGCTGATCGGGCGGGTGACGCGGCCGATGATGACGGCAAGGCAGAGAATGCAGACCCCAAGCGTGAGGATGAAAGCCGCGAGATAGATCATCGCGCCGATGAAGGCCTGCTGCTTGGCCTTTTCAGCGCTTGCATTGAGAACCTCCATCGCCTCGGAGGCGATTTTCGCGACCGTATCGAGGCTGGCCGTGACCGTATTGCGCCACGTATCGATGGTGAAGGACGGCGTGCGGCCGTTATTCAGATCATCGACAAGCTTGGCGCGCTGCGTGACGAAATCGCCCTTGAAATAGGTCCGGTCGGCAGTGGCGTAGATATCCTTCAGGGCTTGCGGCGTTGATTCATGCGCGACGAGTTCGCCGGTGGCTTTCCACGCAAAGGCCGCGCCGGCATCGAAATTGCCGAGCTGCTGGATCTCCTGCGGGGTCAGCGGCCGCTGCTGGGCGACGACCGCATTGATGACGACGGTGGCGCTACCGCCGAGCGCGCGCGCCGACCAGCCATAGGATCTGAGCTGTATGAGACCGGTCAGGCTCTGGTCCAGCGAGCGAACCTCTCCCTCCACCGCGGTCGATCCCGTCTCAAGTGCGGTCAGGAAATCCTGGCCGAGCGCCAGCACAGTCTTGTCCAGCCCGTTTTCGCGACGGTCGAGCGGCAGGGTAACGTTGGCGTCGACCTTTTTGCGCAATTCCTGAAATTGCGTGTAGATATCCTTCACGCGGGCAAGCGGCGCCTGAAGGCCAGCCTGATCAAGTGCGGCAGACTGTTCGAGGAAGGCGCTCATCGCCGCATCCACCTTCTGGCGCGATGCCTGCACGCTGGCGATGGTATTGGCGGTCTTCGCCGGATCGACGGTCAGCGCCGAGGCACTGTTGCCGCGTTCGCTGCGGAAATTCAGCAGGGCGTTAAACAGCAGCCTGTCGAGCGAAACGAGCTGCGCGACGTCCGAAAACGTGCGGGCGCGATGAACGGATTGCCACATGGCGTTGCCGACAAAACCCGCAAGTGCGATGCCGACAACCAGAAAAAAACCCACAAGTATATTGCGTATGCTGAAAAACATTGGTGGCCCCCATAGCCTAAATCGATAATGCCGCAGACTACAGGGTGGTTTTCTAAAATTGGATTAAATTGCCCCTTAATTTTCAGGGTAAATATCGCAAGGCAAAATAAAAGCCGCGACGGTTATGGACCCATCGCGGCTTCTGAAAACAGGACTTTCTGAAGGCTCAGACGTCGGTGCCGAGACGCGCCCAGTCCATGTAAAGATCGAGCGCCTTGCGCGCCACGGGTCCGGCCTGCAATTCCCGGTCATCGAGCTTCACGACCGGCGATACTTTCGAATAATTGCCCGAGCAGAAGATTTCATCGGCCTCGCGGAAATCCTCGACCGACAAGGTCGCCTCACGCACATCGAAACCGGCCTGGCGCAGCAGGCCGATCACCCGCGAACGGGTGATGCCGGCAAGGAAAGTGCGGTTCGGAACGGGGGTGAGGACGACGCCGTCCTTGACCATGAAGATGTTGGCGGAGGCCGACTCGGCAACATTGCCGTTCATGTCGCGCATGAGGGCGTTGTCGAAGCCGCGCGAACGGGCTTCCAGAATGGCGCGGCCGCTATTGGGGTAAAGGCTGCCGGCCTTGGCGTCTGTCATCGCGGTTTCCGGCGAAGGACGGCGCAGCGGCGAGACGGTGAGCGTCAGCGGCTTGCCGGCATCCATCGGCGCTTCGAAAAGGCAGAGCGCAAAACGGGTGGAACTGGCATCCGGCGCCACGACGCTGCCGGGCATGCCGTGTTCGGCCCAATACATCGGCTTGATATAGATCGCCATCTTGCCGTCGAATTTCTTGACGCCTTCCAGCGCCAGGGTCTCGATCTCTTCCGCCGTCATGGTCGGCTTCATGCCCATATTGACGGCCGAGCGGTTGACGCGCTGGCAATGCAGATCGAGATCGGGCGCCACGCCATCGAACCAGCGCGCGCCGTCAAACACCGTGGAGGCCAGCCACATGGCATGCGAGGTCGGGCCGATGAGCGGCGGATTGCCGGGCAGCCATTGACCGTCAACATAGGTCCAGGTGGTTGATCGGGGTGCGGTATCGACGCTCATGATGGTCTCCTGTCTCAAGCGTTTCGTTCGGTAAAAACGCTCCGTCTTTTTTGTTCTGATGCATTGCCGGATGAAGAAGCTCTCAATCGGACATGTGCTGAAAATCGGCCGGAGTGAATGCTTCTCGCCTGATGAGGTCAAGTTTTAATTGCCGCGATTTCAGATTTTGATGGAAAATAACAAAGCGACACCCCGGGAAAGATGTTTTATGAGGCGAAACAAAAGGTTGGTGAATAGGTTCATCACAATAATTCATGCATCGGATGATGGCGGCGCTATTTCGCCCGTGCGATGCTCACGGTCTTACAGCTCTCTTGCAGGAGGAAATCATGGCATGGTCCGCCCAGCAATATCTGAAATTCGAAGATGAGCGGACACGTCCCGCCCGGGACCTTCTGGCGCAGGTGCCGCTGGAGCGGGTGCTGAACGGCTATGATCTCGGCTGCGGGCCGGGCAATTCCACCGAGCTTCTGACCGACCGTTTTGGCGTCAATGTCATCACCGGCATCGACAGCGACGACGACATGCTGGAAAAGGCCGCGGACCGGCTGCCGAATACACGTTTCGGCAAGGCCGATCTTGCCCAGTGGAAGCCGGCGCAGAAGGCGGACCTGCTTTACGCCAATGCCGTGTTCCAGTGGGTGCCGGATCATCTCACCGTTCTTTCGCAATTGATGGACCAGCTGGAAAGCGGCGGGGTTCTGGCCGTGCAAATGCCTGACAATCTGCAGGAACCGACGCATCGCGCCATGGAAGACACCGGCGCCAACGGCTCCTGGAAAGACACATTTGCCGATGGCAGGCTGCGGCGCAAACCCCTGCCCGCGCCATCCGACTATTTCAACGCACTGGCGCCGAAAGCCGCCCGTGTGGATGTGTGGCACACCATCTACAATCACCCGATGAAGGATGCGGAAAGCATCGTCGAATGGGTCAAGGGCACCGGGCTTCGCCCCTATCTCACCGCCGCCGGCGAGGAAAACCACGAAGCCTTCCTCGCCGACTACACGCGGCGCATCGAGGCGGCCTATCCGCCGATGGCGGACGGACGTCTGCTTCTGCGCTTTCCAAGGCTGTTTGTGGTTGCGGTGAAGAAGTAACGTTAGCCCGCGAAGGCATAGACCCTGAGACGGTGGTTGTCGGGGTCGGTGGCCGTAAAGGTATAGCCGAATTCCATTTTTGCGGGCTGCTGCAGCATGGCGACGCCTCTTGCCTGCCAGCCGGCGAAAGTCTCATCCACCTGAGCGTCGGTTTCGACACGGAAGGCAAGCTCGCCGCCACCGCCCGTCGCCGCTGCCTTCGGCTCCACCGTGTGGCGCGACCAGAGGCCGAGCTTCATGCCGTTCTGAAGCACGAAAAGCGAGAATGTGGGCGAGGATTCGACCGGCTCCGTACCCAGCAGGGTTTTGTAAAACTGCGTGCTTGCCGGCGGGTTATCGACATAGAGGATGGTGAAATCGGGGTGGGTCATGGTCGTTCTCCTGTGTTGCGGATGAACGATGTCTAGACCCGCCTGCTGTCAGTTTTTGTCAGCATGATCCCGCCGCCGCTGTTTTTCGCGCTCGCGCCATTCTTTCAGCAAAGCCTGCCGGCGGCGGGGATAGCGGCTGTCCAGAGGGCGGAAAGTTTCGATGCGATCGGCCCGGAAACTGCGAAAATCCTGCCGCGTCTCACACCATGCCAGCACCACCCGCACCAGATCGAAAAATGCGAGTGCGAAAGGCCAGATCACCCGCTCCGTCAACTCTCCCCTTTCGTCACGATAGGTTATCACGACCTTGCTCTCCTTGCGGATCGTATCGCGAATTTCGGCGAGATCGACGCGGATGGTTGCCATGGCTTGCCCGGGGCCGATGAGCAGCGTGGAATTGTCGAGTTCTTCGCGCAGGGCATCGGGAAGCACGGCGGCGATCTTGACGAGCGCAGCGCGGGCGGCCTCGGCCAGCCCTGCATCGGCACGACCCGCCACCCAGCGCGAACCCAGCACCAGCGCCTCGATTTCCTGCCCGGAGAACATCAGCGGCGGCAAAAGGAAGCCGGGGCGCAGCACATAACCCACGCCGGCCTCGCCCTCGATATCCGCGCCCTGCGCCTGAAGCGTCGCTATATCGCGGTAGAGCGTGCGCAGGCTGACGCCGGTCTGCGTGGCAAGGGCCGCACCGCTGACCGGCATGCGGTGGGAGCGAAGGATCTGCAACAGATCAAGCAGCCGTTCTGAGCGTGACATGCGACATTTCCTTCCATCCGCCCATTCGGATCGTGCCGCCGACATTCGCCGACGCGACCCGAGGGGTAACTCCGCCCGCTGCCGGGCGCAACCGCGCAAAAAGGAGTGGACAAGCCCGACGTGCCATCATGTAAATATGTGCGGGGATTTTCGCGTTCCCGCCACCATCACAGGCATTTTGAGTCTCCACCATGATCGTTCGTCCAAAACCGAACCTGCTGCAACTTTTCACCATCCTGCGCGGCTCCATCGTCGTCCGCATCTTTCCGCAGGTGCTTGCCGTTTTCCTGCTGTCGACGCTGGTTGTCTGGGCGCACAAGGTCCGGCCGGATCTGGTGCAGGCGCTGAACGGCGCGCCATTTTCGCTGCTCGGTATTGCGCTTTCGGTGTTCCTCGGCTTTCGCGCCAATGCCTGTTACGACCGCTGGTGGGAGGCCCGCAAGCAATGGGGCGCGCTGATGACCGTGGCGCGCACGCTGGCACGCCAGAGCACCATGCTCGAGAGCCGGCAGGATGTCGCCGGTCCCGTTGCCCGCCGGCGGATCATCGATCTCGCAATTGCCTTCTGCCATGCGCTGGTCTCGCATCTGCGCCCCGGTGACGCAACCGCCACCGCAGCCCGCCTCATTCCCGATGACATTTCGCAGACCTATGCCCGCAGCCGCAACAAGCCGGACATGCTGTTGCGCGAAATATCCGGCGCCTTCGTTTCCGCCAATGCGAAGGGGCAGATCAGCGATATACAGTTGCAGATGCTGGATGCCACCGTGCAGCAGATGACGGCCGCACAGGCCGCGTGCGAGCGTATTCGCCATACGCCTGTTCCCTTCGGTTATTCGCTGCTGCTTCACCGCACCGCGCATCTCTTCTGCCTGCTTTTACCGTTCGGTTTCACGGATCTGCTCGGCTGGGCCACGCCTTTCACCAGCACGCTCATCGCTTATACATTTTTCGGTCTCGATGCGCTGTCCGACGAGCTGGAAGACCCCTTCGGCTCCGGCTTCAATGCGCTGCCGATCAATGCGCTTGCCACCACCATCGAAATCAATCTGCGCGAGGCGATGGGCGAGACCGATCTGCCGGCCGACCCGCGCCCGGTGGATTACGTGCTGATGTGATATCGTCCCGCCGGGTTGAAACCGATTGCGCGGACACCAGTTAATGAAAGACGGCTTCCCCGCCCGGCCTCCCCCGCCGGCCATGTTTTCAGCAAACAGGAGAGACATCCATGTATGACGTCAGCGCGAATGGCGCGAATATTCCCGCCCTCGGTTTCGGCACCTTCCGCATTCCGGAAGACGATATCAGGCGCATTCTGCCGGAAGCGCTGAAACTCGGCTTCCGCCATGTGGATACCGCCCAGATCTACAAGAATGAGGGGGCCGTCGGTGAGGTCATCGCGCAATCGGGCATTTCCCGGCATGATATCTTCCTGACCACCAAGGTCTGGGTGGACCGTTACCGTCACGACGATTTTCTCGCCTCCGTCGATGAAAGCCTTGCGAAACTGAAGACCGACCATGTCGATCTGCTGCTGCTGCACTGGCCGAAAAGCGATGTGCCGCTTGCCGAGCGCATGGGCGCGCTGAATGCGGTGCGCAAGGCCGGCAAGGCGCGCAATATCGGCATTTCCAACTTCAACGTGGCGCTGACTGACGAGGCAGTGAAACTGTCCGATACGCCGCTTGCCACCAACCAGATCGAATATCACCCCTATCTCGACCAGACGAAGGTGATTTCGGCCGCGCGCAAGCACGGAATGTCGGTGACGGCCTATTATCTGATGGCCGATGGCAAGGTGCCGAACGATCCCGTTCTGAAGGATATCGGCGCGAAACACGGCAAGACCGCCGCGCAGGTGACCCTGCGTTGGGCGGTGCAGCAGCCGGATATCGTGGCGCTTTCCAAGACGGCGACGGAAAGCCGCCTGAAAGAGAATTTCGATATTTTCGACTTCGCGCTGTCGGAAGAGGAAATGCGGGCGATCCACGCGCTTGCCAAGCCGAATGGCCGCATCGTCAGCCCCGGCCACCTCGCGCCCGACTGGGACGACTGAGGCGACGGGGCCATTCGGTCCCGTTTATCGCTCGGTCAGGGCCAGCTTCGCACCCAGCGCCACGAAAGCGGCTGCGAAGCTGCGCCGCAGCCAGGCGAGGACCGCCGGGCGTGACACCACCTGCCGCCGGACCGAGGCGGCAAAGCAGCCATAAAGCGCAAAGACCAGAAATGTCATGGCCATGAAGATCAACCCGAGATCGACCATGCGCCATGTCGGCAAAGCCTCATCCGGCGCGATGAACTGCGGCAGGAAGGCAAAAAAGAAGATCGACAGTTTCGGGTTCAGCAGATTGATGAGGATCGCCTCGCCGATGACGCGGGTGGCCTTCTGGGGCTCCCTCGTATCGTCGATCTTCAGCGCACCGTCTTCCCGCAGCGTGTTCCACGCCATGTAGAGAAGATAGGCGACCCCCAGATATTTGACGATACCGAAGGCCAGCGCACTGGTGTGCAGTATGGCGGCAAGGCCGGTGATGGCGGCGAGCAGATGTGGCACGATGCCAAGCGTGCAGCCGAAGGCCGCGATGACGCTCGCCCTCGCCCCCTGCGAAAGACCGGCGGCCAGCGTGTAGACCACGCCGGTTCCGGGAGACGCGGCGACGATGAAAGATGTGATGAGGAATTCGGGTGTCATGGTGCGGGTGTGTCCTGTGGGTGGAGGACAGGAGCATGATGGTGCGTGGGGTGCGCGTCTTGGATGAAATTGCAGCACAGAGGCTCGAAGGCTCGCGCCGAAGTGGCGAGTCACAGTACCGGCCAGCCCACTCCATCCTCATTCCTGTGCTTGTCACAGGAATCCAGTCGACGCGCGTCTGCGCGGCGGGAGGACTCTTTTCAGCCCAAGGACTTGGGCTGGCTGGATTCCTGTGACAAGCACAGGAATGAGGGCGGAGAAAGCATCTACGAAAGCGCCGCCCGATAAACCGCCGGCGTCACCCCGAATTGCCGCACGAAGAACCGGTTCAGATGGCTCTGATCGGCAAAACCGGCGATGAAGGCCGCCTCGGCGGGCGGGGTGCCGCTGGCCAGCGCATGGCGTGCCACATGCACGCGACGCTGGAGAAGATAGCTGTGCGGGGTCAGGCCCGTCGCCCTGGCGAAAGCCCGCAGGAAGCGGAACTGGCTCATGCCTGCCTCGCTCGCCAGATCGGCAAGGCGGAACGACCGGGAGGGCTCGTCATCGATGCTGCTTTTCGCCCGCCTTATATTCTCGGATGCGGCGATTTCGTCGGGCTTCGCCGCCGTCTCCATCGCAGCCGCCAGAAGCATCAGCAAGGTCTCATCACTATCAAGGGTTTCGCCCGGCCGTTCCTTCGTAGTGACGGCAGAAAAGACAGCGTTGAACCGCTCCGCCAAAGGCCTTGCATCAACGGGATAGGCGAATTCGAAAGAACCTCGATCCTTCTCGCCGATATCGGCAATGGCGTCACGAACGATATTGATATCGAGATAGAGCATCCGCCAGGCGCGGCCGCCCTCCCCGAGCGGAATGCCATCATGCACCTCGCCCGGATTGACGGTGATGAGATGGCCGGCGCCCGCCTCCACCATGCCACGACCGGAAAGCGATTTCTGCGCGCCGCGCTCGATGAGACCGATGCCGAACTGGTCGTGCATATGGCGCGGAAAGGAACGATCGCTATCCGCCACCACGGCGGCAACACCGGGCATGCTGGTTTTCGGCATCAGGAACTGGCCTTGGGCCATGAAAGCGCGCGCTCCGCGGATAAGAGCGCGACGCTATCACAGGATGCCCCGATGCGACAGACGCCGCCGTTTACGGATGCATATGGTTGATCATGGCGAAGACCTGATCGAAATTACCGTTCTGCGCGGCGAAACGCAGCGGCTTGCAGCGATCCACCACAACTTCCTTCTCATCCGGGCGATTTTCAAGAATATCCATCACCTCGGAAATGAAGGCGTCGAGCGGCATGGCCCTTTCATCACTCGCCTGCCCCTCGCCCATTAGTGTCGTCTGCACATAGGGCGGCACGATTTCGATGACCTCCACCGGCGTCTCCTTCAGCTGCTCGCGCAGCGCAACCGAATAGGCATGGATGGCCGATTTGGTGGCGCTGTAGGTGGGGGTCAGCACCATGGGCACGAAGGCCAAACCGGAGGACACCGTCAGCACCGTAGCGGTGGGTTGCTTGAGGAAATGCGGCAAAAGCGCCGCCGTGAGGCGAATGGGCGCGAGAAGATTGGTGGCAATGGTTTCTTCGGCCGTGTCGAGATAATCCGGTGCTGCGGCGATGTCTTCCGGCCGCATGATGCCGGCATTGTTGATGACGGCGTTGAGGGCCGGATGGGCATTTACCAGCGCCTCGGCGAAAGCGCGGATGCCTGCGGCGTCGGTCGCGTCCATCACCATCGAGGCCATGCCGGGATTGGCAGCCGTCACCTCGTTGAGCACGGCCTGGCGGCGGCCGGAAATGATGACCCGGTTGCCGGCCTTATGAAACGCCTCCGCCAGCGCCCGGCCGATGCCGGAACCGCCGCCGGTGATGAGAATGGTGTTGCCGGTGATTTTCATTGCAGCATCCTTTGCTTGTTGGCTGAAAGGAAGTTAGCTATGATACTCTCCAATCGAAAGTAGGCACCCAGAAGATTTATACTTACCCAAAGGAGAGTGTAAGATGAAACGGCACGCCGCCGATCCGACCATTGAGAGCCGGCGCAAGGTTCCGCCGCCCACGGATACCAATCCGGTCATCGAGGCGCTGGTTCAGGACATTATCGCCAAGGTGGCGGACAAATGGACGATGCTCATTCTGGAAGTGCTGGAAGAGCACGGCACGCTGCGTTTCACACAGATTGGCAAACATGTGGGCAGCATCAGCCAGAAGATGCTGACAAAAACGCTGAGACAGATGGAAAGCGACGGGCTGGTGCGCCGCACCGTGCATCCCGTCATTCCGCCGCATGTGGATTATGATCTCACCCATCTCGGCCGCACGCTGGGCAGCGCCTTTTGCGGCGTGTGGATCTGGGCGGAAACGCACCATGCGGACATAGAAGAGGCGCGGCGGCGGTTCAAAGAACAGCCGCCGCGCCCCGCAATGGATTAATATCGCCTTACGCGAACTGGCTAAGGCCCGGAACCGAGGCAATCACCTGGTCAACGGTCTCATCGCCCGCGTGCTGACGGGCAACGGCGATGGTTTCCTTGGCCAGCGTGGAAATCTCGCTCATGCCGATACCCTGGCTCATCAACTGCTGGCCAAGACCCATGATGCCGCCGCCGCCGATCGCGCTCATCAGTCCGCCCAGCAGACCGCCGCCGCCATTACCGGTACCCTCACCGTTATATTGCGCCACGAGATCACTGGCGCCCGGAATGGCTTCGATCATCTTGGCGATCGGGCCGTCGGCCGCCTCGCGCTGGAGAAAACCGAGAATCATGCCGACGGCCTTTTCAGCCAATTGAGGGTCGATACCCGCCTTTGCGGCGATCTGATCAACGATTTCGTTCATTCTTGCCTCCTGTTGAAAAACGACGCCAACATCGAATAACTGACGTTAACGTCAACGTAAAACAATCTCATGCCGCATTCAAGCGGCCACGGATAGGTGCGGCAACTTTCATCAAGCGCTTTTTATTCATCGCCATCAAGCAGTTGTTGCGCCTTGAAACTGTCCTTATAAGATCATCACAACCAAACTATGAAAAGGCCGCGTTTACCATCAGCGGTCAAGGCACGCTCGTTACGCTTTTAATTCGGACATGACTTTTGTGAAATCCATGGTGATTTAAGGGTCATGCATCAGCCGCAGGAGAAATTGGTCGATGTTGCAGGACGGACAGCTCTATATCGGGACCAGCCGCAATCCGGATGACAGCCTGAACAAGGGCGAATATCTGGAACTGAAATTCGGCAACCGCCATGGTCTCATCACCGGCGCGACGGGAACGGGCAAGACCGTGACGTTGCAGGTTCTCGCCGAAGGCTATTCGAAGGCCGGCGTTCCGGTGTTCTGCGCCGATATCAAGGGCGACCTTTCCGGCATCGCGGCCGAGGGCGAGGCGAAAGACTGGGTGCAGAAACGCGCCGAGCAGATTGGCTTTACAGATTTCTCCTATGGAAAATCGCCTGTCATCTTCTGGGATCTCTACGGCGAAAAAGGCCATCGCGTGCGCGCCACCATCGCCGAAATGGGACCGCTGCTGCTTGCCCGACTGATGGACGCATCGGAAGCGCAGGAAGGCGTGCTCAACATCGCCTTCAAGATCGCCGATCAGGGCGGGCTGCCGCTGCTCGATCTGAAAGACCTGCAATCGCTGCTGAATTATATGGGCGAAAACGCGTCGGCGCTTTCCAACCAGTTCGGCCTGATTTCCAAGGCCTCGGTCGGCTCACTGCAACGCGGGCTGCTGGTTCTCGAACAGCAGGGCGCCGCAAATTTCTTCGGCGAGCCGGCATTGAAGATTGCCGACATCATGCGCGTCGGCGCGGATGGCCGCGGCACGGTTTCGGTTCTTGCGGCTGACCGGCTGATGATGAACCCGCGCCTTTACGCCACCTTCCTGCTCTGGATGCTTTCGGAACTGTTTGAGGAACTGCCTGAGGTGGGCGACCCGGAAAAGCCGCGTCTGGTGTTCTTCTTCGACGAGGCACATCTGCTGTTCAACGATGCGCCGAAGGTGCTGGTCGAGCGCGTGGAACAGGTGGTGCGCCTCATCCGCTCCAAGGGCGTGGGTGTCTATTTCGTGACGCAGAACCCGCTCGACGTGCCGGAAACCGTTCTTGCCCAGCTCGGCAACCGTGTGCAGCATGCGCTTCGCGCCTATACGCCGCGCGAGCAGAAGGCCGTGCGCACCGCCGCCGACACCTTCCGCCAGAACCCGGCCTTCAACACCGCCGACACCATCACCACGCTTGGCACGGGTGAGGCGTTGATTTCCACCCTGCATGACAAGGGCGCGCCTTCCATCGTGGAACGCACCCTCGTACGCCCGCCCTCCGGCCGCGTCGGGCCGCTCACCGATGCGGAACGCAAGTCGCTGATCGATCTCAGCCCCTTCGCCGGCCAATATGACAAGGATATCGACCGGGAATCCGCCTTCGAAATCCTCGCTGCCCGCGCCCAGAAGGCGGCGGAAGCCGAAGCCGCCAAGCGCGCGGAAGAGGAAAATGCCGCCAACCAGTCCGACAACGCTTCCGGACGCTGGCGCCTGCCGGGCTTCGGCGACGAGGAGCCCGCACCGGCCTCGACCGGCTCGCGCAATGGTGGCACCCGCAAGACCGGCTACCAGCGCGAAACGGTGATCGAGGCGGCGATGAAAAGTGCCGCCCGTTCTGTTGCGACATCCGTAGGGCGGGCGATCGTGCGCGGGATTTTGGGTAGTTTGAAGCGGTAACGGCTAAAGCGGCTTGGCGTCGACAAGCTCGATCTTGAGTTTTTTACCGACTGAGCGGGCCGCTCGCTCGAGCGTATCGAGCGAGACGGCAACATTGTGAGGATCGAGTATTCTTTCGACCTGGGTGCGGCTGGTACCCATTCTCGCAGCCATTTCGGACTTGGTGAGCGATTGTTTCTTTCTGGCCTCTTCGATCTGCCATGCCAAAACTCGCTTGATCGCCTCGCCATAAATCTCCTCTTTTTCGCCGAGCTCATCAAGGAAATCTTCAAGGGTACCGCCGACAGAAGGTTTCGCATCGCTCATTTCTTTTTCCCTTTATCGATCTTTTTCAGTCGCTTGGATCGCTCCTGATGTTCTTTCCAACGCTTGATCGCCAGTTTGATCGCGTCCTGTTGGCCATCCTTGCCCTCTTCCCCGTGAAGCAGGAGCATTATCCCACCATCAACTCCGAAATAGGTTCTGGCTTCAACACCTCCATTTTTGATGCTGGAACGGACCTCGCGAACACCATCCCTGATCGGCTTGCAGGTAGGCATTCCAATTGGCCAACCGAACTCGACCGTCGCAATGTCCGAGCCGATCGTGCGGCGGTCATTCCTATCGAGTGAGATAAGCCAGTCTTTAACAGGCTCCACTCCCTCATCCGTCGCGAAGAATTTCGCCACGATGCGCTTCATGTAAAATCCTTGTACCGTATAAGGTTCAATTTGACAAAGTAATTATTTCGGAAACATGTAATCGCGGTTTCAGCCGCGCCTCTCTTATAGGCTGTGAACTTACCTGCTGACCGCGACAATCTGACGAGTTGAATGTCTTTTTTGGTGGTAGTCACCAGATAGTTCCGAGAATTTCTCCGCCGCCCCGCCCCATCATCCCGGCCGCCCGCAAAACCCATTGCCTCCCGCCACCACCGCTGCTAATCATCAAGCGGTTCAACCCGTATCAAGAAAGGAGGCTTCGCATGGATATTTCCTGCTTCTGGCGTTACCGCCAGATCCGCCACCTTTCTGCCCTGCAGATGCGTTTGCAGGGCTGACCGGAACTTCCAAGACTCTGGTTTGCCCAAAAGGCCGCGCGGAACGCAGCTCGTCTGCCATTGCGCATGTTTTCATGACGGATCATCTCGACCGAACAACCCTGCCCGCATGTGGCAGCCAGCTTCGTTGATGATCCGTTTCGCCAGAGATCCACCATGACCCTTATCACGCTTCGAAACCTCGGAATCATTCTGGGCAAGCCGCTTTTTTCCGGTCTCAGCCTCACCATCCATGCGGGAGACCGCATCGGCATTGTCGCGGCGAATGGCTGCGGCAAATCCACCCTGCTCAATTACCTTGCTGGCGAACTGGATGCCAGCAGCGGCGACATCACCCGGTTACGCGGGTTGACGCAGTCCATCGTCCACCAGCATCTGCCCCCGGCCCTTCTCACGCGGACAATGCGGGATGCGGTGTTATCCGCCCTGCCAGCGGATGTAATCGACAGCGACAGCTGGCGCGCCGACATCATCCTCGATGAGATGGCTGTGCCGGAAAGCTATCGCCATCGCTCCCTGCAACAGCTGAGCGGTGGCTGGCAGCGGCTTGCCATGCTGGCGCGGGCATGGATCACCGAGCCGGACTTATTGCTGCTCGATGAGCCGACCAACCATCTCGACCTTGAAAAAATCAAGGTGCTGGAGGGTTTTCTGCAACAATTGCCCCGCGATACGGCGGTGGTCATTGTCAGCCATGACCGCGCCTTTCTCGACAATGTCACCAAAGCCACGCTGTTCCTGCGGCCGGAAAATTCCTCGCTCTTCCGGTTGCCCTATGGGCATGCGCGAAGGGCGCTCGAAGAGGAGGATGCCGCCGATGGACGGCGTTTCGAGCGCGACATGAAGACCGTGCAGCAATTGCGCCGGCAGGCGGCGAAGCTCAACAATATCGGCATCAATTCGGGCAGCGATCTTCTGACCATCAAGACCAAGCAATTGCGGGAGCGCGCCGAAAAGCTGGAGGAAAAAGCGCGGCCCGCCCATCAGGATCGATCTGCCGGAAAGATCCAGCTTGTCAATCGCGGCACACACGCCAAGGTACTGGTGACGCTGGAGGATATTCCCGTCTCGACACCGGATGGCACCTTGCTGTTCCGCACCGGCCGGCAATTCATCCGCCAGGGCGACCGCATCGTCATTCTCGGCCATAACGGCGTCGGCAAGACGCGGCTGATCTCGCTTCTAAAGGCGGCAATAAGGGCTGACGAGCAGGTGGCGGAGGGCATCAAGGCCACCCCCTCGCTGGTGGCGGGATATGTCGACCAGTCGCTCGCCGAAATCGATGATGCCAGCACGCCGCTGACGCTCATCACACACCGCTTCGACATAGGCGACCAGCGCGCGCACGGCTTGCTCGCCGGTGCAGGCATCGACATGGAAATGCAGAAACGTCGCATCGCGACGCTTTCCGGCGGGCAGAAGGCGCGGCTTGCCATGCTGGCGCTGCGCCTGACCGAGCCAAATTTCTACCTGCTGGACGAGCCGACCAACCACCTCGACATTGAGGGGCAGGAAGCGCTGGAGGCGGAAATTACCGGCCGTCAGGCGAGTTGCGTGCTCGTCTCGCACGACCGGAGTTTCGTGCGGGCGGTCGGAACACGTTTCTGGCTGATCGACAAACGCCGGCTGGTGGAAGTCGAAGATGCGGAAGCGTTTTTCGCTTCGGCATGAGTGTTCTCAAACGAAGGCCCCTCCCGCCAATCCAGTGGCGGGAGGGGCATGATTTTTACTTCTTCTGCGACACGAGCGAGAAGAAGGCGCCCTGCGGGTCCTGGCAATTGACGATCCAGCTCTCACCGGGAACCTCCATCGGACCGTTGACGACCTTGCCGCCGCCGGCGCTGACGCGGGTGATGGCGGCATCAATGCCTTCGACATTGAAGTAATAACCCCAGTAGCAGTCGGGCGCCTGCGGCATACGTTTCATCATGCCGCCGATGGCCTTGCCGTTATGGGCGAAGATGCGATACGGCCCCATTTCGCCCATGTCGAAATCATGGTCCTTGGTCCAGCCGAACACCTCGCCATAAAAGGCGGTAGCTCCATCCACATCGCCCGTCATCAGCTCATGCCAGCCGACATGGCCGGGCAGGTTTTGCGCGTCTTCGGGAAAACCGCCGCTTTCCATCGGCAGTGGCGTCATGATGCACAGAACCGCACCATAGGGGTCCGCCACCACAGCAAACCGGCCGATTTCAGGAATATCCTGCGGCTGGCGCATGACGGAGCCGCCCTTTTCCTCGAAAAGCTTAGCCGAGGCATCAACATCGTCAACGTCGACATAAGCGGTCCAGTTCGGCGGAATGCCCTGACCCTTAAGTTCCTCGGTCAGCTCCATGACACCGCCCATACCTTTGCCATTGGCTTCCAGCACCAGATAGGGCATTTCCGGCGAACCGAAATCCTTGGTCTGCCAGCCAACGACATGGCCATAAAAGCGGGCGGCCGCTTCCATGTCAGGCGTCATCAGTTCAACCCAGATGAATTTTCCATGTGTATCGGACATCTTCGTCTCCTCTGGAGGTTTGGGCGTCTATATTTGATTGGGTGATCCCGCCCGCCGCGGGGCGCGGCGGCGCTGGTCTTTGCGGCTCGTTCCGGCAGGGCCTTACCCCTTGCGGCGGAATTCCGATGTCATGAAGGTCTTGAATGTGCCATCCGGCTGGCGGACGCTGCCGGAAAAGCTGCGGTGATTGTCGTCATGCAGCACCAGCACATCGCGATAGGTATCGATGCGGCCGGAACCGTCAAAGGCGGGGCCTTCGGCTTCCAGTGTCAGGGTCTTGCCGTCCTCTTCCAGCCAGCCCCTGTAGACCCAGAGATAGGTCATCATCGACCCTATCCAGCTTCCGACGAAATTGCCCTTGGCCGGGTCGAAACCGACCGTGATCACGGCTGTCATCTCGTCACCGTCGGGCATCTTGCCTGTGCCCTCGCCGACGATCCACAGCCCTCCGATGGAGCGGACCGTCTCGGTGAATCGCTGCGACGGGTCGTCGGCGTCATAATTCTCATGGCCGGAACTGGCGGTCATGACCCAGTCACCAACGATTCTCGACAGGAATTCATGTTCCTTCTGCGGCTTGGCGCTTTGCATTTCCATTATTGTCTCCTCCTCGTCCGTCCGTTTCAGTGGCAGCAGGCTGCAGCTTTCGGCGCGTCCTCATATTGATCGTGCCGGCGCACCCAATCCATTACGCCGTCTTCATTACGGCCTTTTGGCACCAGATCGAGCAGCATCAGCGTACCGAGCGCCTGCTCCATGCCGCGGGCATAGGCCGAGTAAGTGTGATAAATCTTGCCATCTTCGCCTTTGGCGAAAATGCTGACGCCGTGCAGATCCTTCAGGTCGCCCATCGGTTCGATTTCACGGTAATTATAGGTGATGGCCCCGCCCTTGATATCCTCATCACGGAAGGAAGCCTGATAATCATAGTTGAAATCGCTGTCCGCTGCGGAAACCCACGGGAACTTCCAGCCCATGCGGTGTCTATAGGCTTCGATCTTTTCAAGCGGCGCGCGGGAGACCGCGACAAAACCCGCATCGCCATGTTTCAGATGGATCATCGCGCCATCGACATGGTCGGCGAAAAAGGAACAGCCGGTGCAGCCCTCCTCCCAGTCAGGCGCCAGCATGAAGTGGTAAACGATGAGCTGGCTGCAATCGCCGAACAGTTCCTTCAGCGATTTCGGGCCGGAAGGCGCATCGAAAATATAGTCCTTCGTCACCTCTTCCCAGGGCAATGCGCGCCGCGCCTCGTTCAGCCGGTCACGGGCGCGGGTCAGTTCCTTTTCCTTCACCAGCAGATCGCGGCGAGCCGCAAGCCACTCTTCATTCGAAACAACAGGATGAGACATGATCTTTCCTCCTTGGATCCGTCTTTCACCACGGCGCCACTCCGCTCCACCGGAGGACACCGCCTATTTCTGCATTGAAAGTCAGTTAAACCATCAGCGGAGCATCAAGTTCCGCTTGACTAATTAGGTTGATATCAACATATTTATCGCATGTCAAACGCCAGCGTGATTCCTTTTTCGACAACTCTTTTCGTGCGGGACGCCTGTCTTTGCCTGCACGCGCAGCGCGCTGCACGGGCCTTGGCGCGGCTGTTCGACAATGCGCTGAAGCCTGTTGGCATCAATAATGGCCAGTTTTCCCTGCTGATGTCGCTGAACCGGCCGGAGCCGCCGCCGATGGGGCCGGTCGCCCATCTTCTGGCCATGGACCGGACGACGCTGACGGCGGCATTGAAGCCGCTGGAACGGCGCGGGCTGGTCAGCATCGAACAGGACCCGAAAGACAGGCGCGGCAAGCGGCTGCGGCTGACGGCGGATGGCATGGCCGTGCTTGCGGCGGCCTTTCCCATCTGGGAACAGACTCATGCGGAAATCGAAGCGAAAATCGGCAGTGGCGACCCCGACCGGCTGCGTCGCGATCTTATCGATCTCGGCTGACAGCACGACGGCATGACGCCACTTTTATCGGCCAGAATGTCATCGGGCCGTCGTGCTGGAAAACGAAACTACGGACGAAACTACCCCGAAAACGCAATCCAGGAGGAAAAATCATGCGTGCAATCGTTTTTGTAAAAGCCACCAAGAGCAGCGAAGATGGCGTCATGCCCACGACTGAACTCATGGCGGCAATGGGAAAATTCAACGAGGAACTGGTCAATGCCGGCATCATGCAGTCCGGCGACGGGCTGCACCCCTCCTCCAAGGGCAAGAGGGTTGTTTTTGATGGCGACAGCCGAACTGTCGTTGATGGCCCCTTCCCGCACACCAACGAGCTGGTTGCCGGCTTCTGGCTGTGGACTGTGAAGGACATGGATGAAGCGGTGGCATGGGTGAAACGCTGCCCCAACCCAATGTTGGAGCGCAGCGAAATTGAAATCCGTCCGCTGTTCGAAATGGAAGACTTTGGCGATGTCGTAACGCCGGAAATCGCAGCGCATGTGGAAGAGCTGCGCGCCCGTGTGGGCAAGCAGTAGCGGGACTCATGCTTACGGCCGGGTCTGAACCGGCCGAGGGGATGCCGCTTGTTTCTTCTCCCCGCCGGGGAGAAGTCCGCGGCAGCGGGATGAGGGGGCAAGCTCTCCGTAAATCTCTACCACCGTTGCCCCCTCATCCGACCCTTCGGGCCACCTTCTCCCCGCCGGGGAGAAGAGAAACAGAGCGCCACCTCACCCCAGGAGGCCGGCCAGACGCGGGTCATTGGCAAAATCCGAGACAAAAAAGCCCGTCCGGCGCATCGGGAATTCGCACAAGGCCTGCACCCCGGTTTTCGACAAGTGAATGCGCCAGCTCATCCGCTCTACCGGCGTTTTGGCCGCAAAGGCCTTTGGCGACAAAATTGCGATGTTAAGGCCACCTGCGGGATCGCGCACCGAGCGGTAGAGTATCGCCTCAACCTTTGCTTCACGCGCCTGCTCCGCCAAGGCCTGACACGGCTCGTAATTCGTAAGATCGGTCCACAGCGCTTCGTTACGGCTCAGCTCCGGTTTCGTCAGGTCAAGTGCGGCATCCGTGGCGACACGGGCGGCGAAGGCGGAATATTCGGCAGGATTGGCGGGCAGCGGCGTGCCCGGCGATTCGGCATAAAACAGCAGCCGGTAAAAGGCCATTTCGGCAAGCGCCGTCTCCACCTTTGCCGCGGCGTAATAAACACCCTCGGTGAAACCCGCACGGCGAAAACGCGAGCCGTGCGGATAGGCTGCGCCATAACGGAAAGGCGTGGCGAGAAGATAATCGAGACCGGCGCATTCGGGCGGAAACGGCCGCTTGCTCGTCTCGAGAATATCTTCCAGCAGCGATTGCTCCTCCACCGTATCCACCAGCTTCATGGTGGAAACCTGATGCTGCGCTTCCACCAGCCGCCAGTATTTTCCCGATGCGGCGCGTTTTTCAGACAGGAGCGCGTCGGGCGTCCAGATAGGAGAGGACATCGATCAATCCGGTAATGGTGGTCAGCTTTTCGGCAGGTACGGCGTTCAGCGCCGTATTGTGATTACGCAGCCAGTTTTTCGCAACGGTCTCGTCACCGCCGGCAATCGCGTCCAGCGAGCGGAAAACCCGGACCAGCAGCACCGCCAGTTCGAAGGACTTGGCGCCCGGCTCCAGCAGGAAATCCAGCCTCTTCATGCGCGACACGGTGGGGGCGGAAACGCCGAGAATATCCGCCGTGCGGGCGGCATTCAGGCCCAGCCGCTCGGCAGCGGCAATAACGGCCTTGGTGACGACCCTGCCCTGCGCTGCAGGATCCATGGCAGTCTTGGCGTGAATATTCATGGCGCACATCCTTTCCTCAGAAAGAATATAGCATATTTATTTCCACGAACAAGAAGGCCGGGATAAACCCGGCCCACTTTTTGATAGCGGCAATATCAGGCCACAGAAACCGGCACTTCCGTAGAAGTGCGCATGGCGTGGCTATAAGGGCAAACAATATGGGCGGCGGCGACCAGTTCTTCTGCCTTTTCGCGCTCCAGGCCGGGAATGTTGACCTTCAGCGACACTTCAATGCCGAAGCCGGTGCCGTCTTCGCGCGGGCCGATGCCGACAGTTGCCGTCACAGTGGTGTCTTCCGGGATCTTTACCTTCTGCTTGCCGGCAACCGCCTTCAGCGCGCCGAGGAAGCAGGCCGAATAACCGGCGGCGAAAAGCTGCTCCGGGTTGGTGCCGCGGGCACCGTCACCGCCCAGTTCCTTCGGAACGGTCAGCGTTACGTCGAGAACGCCGTCTTCCGACTTGGCGTTACCTGCACGGCCACCGGTGGCGGATGCTTTGGTCGTGTAGAGAATAGGCATGGCATTTACTCCCTTCGGGTTGGTGTTGAGTGGTTTATAGCGAACAATTAAATTGTGCGCAATATGATTTTGCACATTGAATGAAATTTTGTTTTTTGCGATAGTTTTCACGAAATTTCGCCGCACATCCATGTGGCAGGAACCGAAAGCGGGGGCCGATTGTTCCCTCCCCGGTTTTATTTTGGAGCAGGACTATGGGCGCAGAGGGCAACGACACGAAGATGGAAAGCCTGTTGAGGCTGGACCAGCAGATATGCTTTGCCCTTTATGGCGCAGCGCACGCTTTCACACGCGCCTATAAACCGCTGCTCGACCCTATCGGACTGACCTATCCGCAATATCTGGTCATGATGGCGCTCTGGGAAAAGCAGACCTCCACCGTCAAGGCGCTGGGCGAAATGCTGGGGCTGGATTCCGGCACGCTGTCACCGCTGCTGAAAAGGCTCGAACATGCAGGGCTGATAACCCGCAAACGCGGCACGGTGGACGAGCGGCAGGTGCTGGTGGCCTTAACGCCAAAGGGCGCCGACCTCAAAAAGGAGGGCGTGAAGATCATGGCCGCAATCGGCGGCGCCACCGGCTGCGAGCTGGAGGAACTGGCGCAGTTGCGGGACCGGGTTAACGCGTTGAAGGATGGTCTTTCGAAGTCCTAACGCCCCTTGAAATCCAGGGGGTGTTGAAGTATTTATTTACCAATTCCCGATAAAGTTGCATTTATATTTTATGCAGCTAAAATGACTTTTAGCTGCGTTTCCAGCCTCGGAAGCCGGTGAAGGACTTTTGCGGCAGATTTCAAAAGGCATGCGATGACTTTGATCTCTGCGAATTCAATGGCGCTGACCATTCTTAAACAAACTTTTTCGGCCCCAAAAATATCAGGCAACGACGCCGCGACCACGATCCTCGGAATGGTAGCCGGAAGCCAGCAAAAAACTGCGCAAGCCATCGAAACGATTTCGACGCTCGCTTCGCAGGCTACCAAAGCAAAGCTGGAAACCGTCGCAAAAAAAGAAACCGTCTCCGCCGCCATTCCGCAGGCGACGATGAGCGCTATGAACGCCGCAGCCACGAATATGATGTCGTCCTACTATGTCAATCCGATTGAGCGGACAGTGGAGAATGCGGAATTCCTCGTAACCGACCTGATCACAAGAGCTGCGAGGGCCAGTCCCCGCTATGTACCTGAAATTATTGTGCTGCCGCGTGACGAATATAATGCGCAGTATGCTGAATGGGGCGCAAAACGCATCGCGAATGGTGAAGACGAAGCTCTGGTTAAAAAGCAAGTCGAATATTTCACCAGCGACAAGAGTTATAACGGAAAAGTTGAAATTGCAGAGCTTAATAACTCCCTTAACGGAAGTTATTGCGAGGTGTCACGTCACGATATGTATTACAGCGAGAAAGCTTTAAAAGAATTTTTCGGCTCCGCCATAACTCTTAAATTTGGGGAAAACGGCCAAGTGTCCGTAACACCAGGCATTCTATATTATAATAATGGACAGAAAATGATCGCGTATAAAGAAAACGGTGAACTGGAAATATTTGACACAAATGGAAATATGACGAAAAAATATACGAAACCCGAACTGGTTTAGTACGATCAGTAAAAGGCTCCGCCGCAATTGCGACGGAGCCCGCCTTGATCATGCATAAGCGCCAAATTCGAACATTGAACTGTTGAGTGACGCTGCGGGGACGCCCTCAACGATAATCTCCAAACCTTCTACGCTTATATTCGCATATCCATTTGCTTGATCGACAATTGTAAAATCAGAAAAATCGTCCGCGATTTCGGTAGTGAAGCGCAGGCGATCTATTCCCACTTCAAAATCTTTAATTGTGTCCTGTACACCTTTGACCGCAAAGTAGAATGTATCTTCGCCAAGGTCTCCCCAAAGAAGATTTGTTCCTTCTCCACCTTCGATTATATCGTTTCCTATCCCCCCGTTGAGAAGATCGTTTCCTACCCCACCGTGCAACTGGTCATTTCCCACATCGCCAGACAACTGGTCGGAACCTTCTCCACCAATGAGCTTGTCGTCACCGGTTCCTCCGAAAAGCTTATCGGTGCCCTCTCCACCGCTAAGCTGGTCGTTTCCGGGTCCGCCATAAAGATTGTCATCGCCCGCGTCACCGGACAGATTGTCGTTACCGCCCTGACCATCCAGATAGTCATTGCCGGTGCCGCCGAACAGCCAGTCATTGCCAGCGGCATTCAATTGCGCCGGCCAGGGATTTACCGCGGTCGTATCACCGTACAACGTGTCGTCTCCGGCGTTGCCAAAGAGCAGATCGTCACCGCCGTCGCCTTCGATCCTTTCCCCAAGCTGACTACCGACGAATATATTACTGTTCTCGCGGCCATAGATCGTCACGCCGGGCGACATGTATGTGACGCTCGAAAAATCTGCCATTCCAGCGAAATAGACTGGTTTTACCGGCCAGGAGGTGGCGCCGTTAAACTCGATACGTTCCACGCTGTCCAAGCCATTGTGGTCGATCATCACGGCAGTCCAGGAGTAGTAATACTTCGGAGCGACGTAAATGGTGTCTACACCCGCGCCACCGATAAACTTCTCCCATCCGTTTCGAACACCACCCAGAGTGCCGGTCTCGCTGCCGCCAAGCTGAAATACGTCGTTTCGCGCCACGCCATAGCGATCACCGTAAAAGATTTCGTAAGGACTTGTACCTACCTGCCAACTATTTGAGAGATAAAGAGTCATGCCATTCACTCCTCGATTAACGACAGAGATATTAGGATGATTTAAAATATGGGAAATTCATTTCCGTAAAAACAATGAATAACCCGCGCTTATTATAATAAAAAATCAATATGAGTCACGATATTTTTAAATATACTATGGAATTGAATGTTAATATTAAAAACAATATTGATATATTAGAAATAAATAATGGCCACAACACGCTTCGTGTTGCAGCCATTACTCGTCAATTCACTTACCGGACACCTTCTTAATGCGTCCGGTTAGACCTACTGCCAAACCACCACACGCGCCTTCTGCGGCACGCGGTCATAGAGGTCGATGACGTCCTGGTTCATCAGGCGCACGCAGCCGGAAGAGACGGCCTTGCCGATGGAGTTCCATTCCGGCGAACCGTGCAGGCGGTAAAGCGTGTCCTTGCCGTTCTGGAAGATATAGAGCGCGCGGGCGCCGAGCGGGTTCTTCAGGCCCGGCGGCATGCCGCCATTCTTGGACGAATATTTGACCAGTTCCGGCTGGCGGGCGACCATTTCGTCCGGCGGGGTCCATTTCGGCCATTTCTGACGCCACTGGATGACGCCTTCACCCGACCAGGCGAAACCGTCGCGGCCGATGCCGACGCCGTAACGCATGGCGCTGCCGCCCTGCTCCACAACGTAGAGGAAGCGCGAGCGCGTATCCACGACGACGGTGCCGGGGCGCTCGCCGGTCGGGTCGACGACCCGCTGGCGATAATAACGCCGGTCGATTTTCTGATAGGGGACAGCGGGAATGACGTAACCGCCATCTTCAACCGAGCCGTACATGACGGCCAGTTCCGCATCGCTGACGCCGGGCGAGAACATCTGGCGGAAATCGCTGCCGATGGCGCTCGCCTGCTGGCGGATCGCGTCTCCCGTGCCGGATGAGGCGCAGCCCGCCAGAAGCGAAGCGGAGGAGATGCCGAGAAGGGAAAGAAAGGTGCGTCTGGAAAGATCTGTGTCGGTGCTTGTCATAAGGCCGGTTTGTCCCACATTTCGAACGGCTATATCGCCGTTGTACGTCATTTGTTCCGTATCATGCGTATTGCGAAAATAGTTAACCGACCGCTAAAAGCCAGTCACAAGGCGCCGGAGGATTGGAGCCCGCATCTCTTTCTTTTAGAACGTGGTCAGATAACCACAATCTGCGCCCCTTTGGGCACACGCTCGTAAAGATCGATGACATCCTGGTTGAGCATGCGCACGCAGCCGGAGGACGTCGCCTTGCCAACGGACTGCCAGTCCGGCGTGCCGTGCACACGGTAAAGCGTGTCCTTGCCGTCCTTGAAAATATAAAGCGCACGCGCGCCGAGCGGATTGTTGAGACCCGGCGTCATTCCGCCATTGGCCGCCGAGATGGAGGTGAGTTCCGGCTGGCGCCTGACCATTTCGTCCGGCGGTGTCCAGCGCGGCCATTTCGCCTTCCACTGGATCTTGCCGCGGCCCGACCATGCATAACCATCGCGCCCGAGACCGACGCCGTAACGGATCGCCTTGCCGCCCGGCTGCACCAGATAGAGGAAATGCTGTTTGGTATCGACGATGATGGTGCCGGGCGCTTCCGCCGTCTGATAGCTGACTTCCTGCCGCAGATAACGCGGGTCGATGCGCCCATAAGGAATGGCGGGCAGTGAACGGTCCTCGTCGCGGATCGGGCCATACATGACCCGATGCAGCGGATTGGAAACCGGCAGGCCATAGGTCACCATGCGATCCGGGGCGAGCGGTGCGGCCTGCCCCTGCACCTGCGGCGCGCTCAGGCCCTGTCCGCGCACCGGCGGGCCGTATTCCTGATGGAAGCGGGTTCTGAACAGATCCGGCGGGCGCGTCGAAAGCTGGCCCGGCTGCGGCGGCAATTCCGGCTGACGGTTTGAGCTGACGGAATTGAAGTTGAAGACCGGCGCCGTTTCCCGCACGAAGACATCCGGATCCATCCGGGTCGTATCCGTCACAAAAAGGCAGCCGCTCAGCAGCGGCAGAGCCGCAAGACCCGCAAGAGAGGCCGCCCGGCGGCAGTGTTTCATAAAGAGTGCTGTCATCTGAACCGCTTCATGGAATCCAATATGCCGCCATGATGAACCGCGCGGCTGGCGCGAAGCTGGTGTGAACTTTTCAAAAAAAATCGGGAAATTGCATTTTTGCCCTTGAACCTCTAGTTGCTAGAGGTGCCAGATTGGCTGTCGACTGGAATTCAGGAGCGAAAACCATGAATATTTCGACACGCGGCAATCTGAACGGGGAATCAGGAGACCTGACCTTCACGGTCGGCGGCATGGATTGCGGCAGCTGTGCGGCAAAGATCGAAACCGCGCTTTCCCGCCTGCCCGGCGTTGCCGACGTCAAGGTGTCCGTTGCACGCGAAAGGTTGAACCTGTCGCTGGCGGAAGACAAAACGTCGATTGCAAAAATCGAGGATACGCTGCGCAAACTCGGCTTCAAACCCGCTTTGCTGCCGCAGGAGAAGGCTCCGCGCGAAAAGATCGCAGCGGAACCTCACGACCATGAGCATGACCACGACCATTCATCGTGCGGAGGTCACCACCCTGCGGAAGCCGCCCCCAGCGTTGAGCAGAACAACGCCCTGACATTTTCGGTGGGTGGCATGGATTGCGGCAGCTGCGCCGCGAAGATCGAAACCGCACTTGGCCGCCTGCCCGGTGTTGCCGACGTCAAGGTATCGGTTGCGCGGGAAAGGTTGAACCTTTCGCTTGCCGAGAACACAACCCCCACCGCAAAAATCGAGGATACGCTGCGCAAGCTCGGTTTCAAACCCGCCTTGCTGGCGCAAGACAAATCGGCGCGAGGCAAGATGGAAGATGACGGGCACGACCACGGGTCCTGCAACGGTGATCATGATCATTCAGGCCATGATCACTCGGGCCATGATCACTCGGGCCATGACCATTCCGGGCACGATCATGCGGACCATGACCACGCCAATTGCAGCGGTCACAACCATGATCACGCCGGGCATTCGCATGCAAAGGCACAGCCCGCGGCCGTGACGCCAAGCGCCGAGGTGGGACACGCCCATGGCGCGGACGAAAAGGGTGCATGGTGGCGCACGGCGAAGGCGCGCAACACTTTCACCGGCACCATTCTGGTCGCGGTCGCCTATGCGGCGGAACTCACCTTTCCGGCCTGGGGCGGTTATGCCTTTATCGTCGCCACGCTGGTGACGCTGTTTCCGATTGCGCGCAATGCCTTCAACGCCGCCCGTTTCGGCGCGGTCTTCACCATCGAAATGCTGATGACCATTGCCGCCATCGGCGCGATCTTCATCGGCGAGGCGGAAGAAGCCGCCATCGTCGTTCTGCTCTTTTCCATCGGCGAATTGCTTGAAGGCTTTGCGGCCGCACGCGCCCGTTCGGGCATCAAGGCGCTTGGCTCCCTGCTGCCGAAAACAGCGCTGGTCGAGGAAAACGGTACGCTCCGTCAGATGCCTGCCGATCAGGTGCGCATCGGCCAGGTGGTCGTGGCCCGCCCCGGTGACCGCATCGCCGCCGATGGCGTGGTGATGGAGGGCGAATCGAGTGTCGACGAATCGCCGATGACCGGCGAAAGCATCCCGGTCGCCAAGGAAAAAGGCGCCCGCGTTTTTGCCGGTTCGATCAACCATGACGGCTCGCTGCGCATCCGCGTTGACCGCGCGCCGGAAGACAACACCATTGCCCGCATCATCACGCTTGTCGAAGAAGCGCAGGACGCGCGCGCGCCGACTGAGCGCTTCATCCAGAATTTCTCGCGTTATTACATGCCGCTGATCGTGGCGATCTCCGTGCTCACCATCATCGTGCCGCCGCTTGCCGGTCTCGGTGACTGGGATACCTGGATTTACCGCGGTCTCGCCTTGCTGCTGATCGGTTGCCCCTGTGCGCTGGTCATCTCCGTTCCCGCGGCCATCGCCTCCAGCCTTTCGGCTGCGGCACGCCATGGCATGCTGGTGAAGGGCGGCGCCGTCATCGAAATGCTGGCGCGCACCGAAACCGTCGCCTTCGACAAAACGGGCACGCTGACGCTCGGCGAACCTGTGGTGACCGACGTGGTGGCGCTTGACGGCAACGAGGCCGGACTGATTGCCGAAGCCGCAACCATCGAGCATGAATCGAGCCATCCGCTTGCCAGAGCCATCGTCAACCATGCCGAAAAGGCCGGCGTGAAGCCCCTGCCCGGCTCCAACATCAAGGCAATTTCCGGTCGCGGCATGCAGGGCAATGTCGGTGGAAAAGACCTGTTCATCGGCGCGCCGCGCTTTGCAACCGAAGTCGGCACCCTCTCGAAGGAACTGGCCGACCGCATCACCGCGCTTGAGAGCGAAGGCAAGACGGTGGCCGTGGTCATGGCCGGCGGTGCCGCAAGCGGCCTCTTCGCCATGCGCGACGAACCGCGCAAGGATGCGGCTGAAGGCATCAAGGCGCTGAAGGAAATGGGCATTTCCTCGCTGATGCTGTCGGGCGACAATGCCCGCACGGCGCGTGCCATCGGCAACAAGCTGGGTCTTGAAGCACGCGGCGAACTCCTGCCGCAGAACAAGGTCGAGGAAATCCGCAAGCTTGCCGCAAAGAAGACCGTGGTGATGGTGGGTGACGGCATCAACGATGCACCGGCGCTTGCCGCCGCCAGCGTCGGCGTGGCCATCGGCTCCGGCACTGACGTGGCGATGGAAGCGGCCGATGCGGCTCTGATGCGCAACAATGTCGGCGATGCCGCCCGCCTCATCGGCCTGTCACGAGCCACCATGAGCAACATCCGCCAAAACGTGGCGATCTCGCTCGGCCTCAAGGCCGTGTTTCTGGTCACGACCGTCACCGGTCTGTCCGGCCTGTGGCTGGCGGTGTTTGCCGACACCGGCGCGACGGTGCTGGTGACTGCCAACGCCATGCGGCTGCTTGGTTACTTCAACAACAGAACCTCCGCATAAATCCTGTCGAAACCGGCCAGGCCTCGTCATTTGGGGCCGGCCGGCCTTACTTGCTGCTTATTGACAAACTAATTGCGTACAATAAATACCGCGTACCGCCGTTCCCACGCGCGTGACAATCGATTCCACACGCAGGAGCGCTGAACTTGGCAAAGCATGGCTATAACCGCATTGCGTATCGTGCGATCAAAGTCGGCGGAAATATCGTCAAGGTTATCTTTTCCGTCGATTTGTTTCTCCGGCCGGGCAGAAGAAAAACGCTTCCCGATCATCGGCCTGCGCGACGGCAGCCGAAATCGGAAAAAGCCATTCCGCGCATCATCTGGCAGACGAATTATTCCAACCGCGTCACGATGCCAATCTATGCGAACTTCCTGTTCAACCGGTGGCTGACTCCGGAATTCGAATATCGTTACCATGATGACGAGGCGTGCCAGGCCTATATCGACCGCCATTTTCCCGGACGTTACGCCGATGCCTTCCGCCGGTTGCAAGTCGGCGCAGCCAAGGCGGATTTCTGGCGTATTCTGGTCCTTCTACAGGATGGCGGCATCTATCTTGATATCGATTCGAATTTCGCAGCGCGCCCGGAAGATGCGATCAGCCCAGACGAAGAAGCCGTTTTCATCGCCATGAAAGACGGCGAAGTGACGAATTATTTCATGGCCTCCAGACCCGGTCATCCGGCGCTGAAGCTAATAGCCGATCGTATCGCCCAGAATATCGAAGAAGGCACACTCGTCAGCGTCTATGACATGACCGGCCCGACGGTGGTGCATGCCGTGGTCAAGGAACTCGGACTGCCTGTTCGCAATTACAGGGAGATGTGTACCCAAGGACAATTCACCAACAAGCGCGCCCAGTATGCCGACAAGAAAGATGGCGCGTGGTGGGCGGAGCAAGCCAAGACATCCATCGTAAAGGGCTGAAGGCTACGCCCTATAATCGGGATTTTTCAACCGAACTGATTAAAAAAACGGATGCTTTCCGCAACCGCGCCCGGGACCACGCCATTGTGGGTGCCGGGCAGCAGTTTTTTATCAACCTTGAACCCGGACATCAGGGCACGATCCACAAAAAGCTGGTGATCGGCGTCAAAAGGCCGCTCCTCATCGCCGCGCAGCAACAGGGCCGGACATTTGAGGCTGGGGCCGAAACAGACTGAGGAGCGCATGATGAATTCGCGCTCGTCGGTTTCGTCGAAACAGATCTCGTCCGAATAACGGTTGAAATAACGCCATGAATTGACGCCCGCCGACATGGGTGCGGCCGCACGGAATTTGCGGCTCATGGCGGCGAGCAATGTCAGCGTGCCGCCATTGGAATGGCCGGCAATGAAGAAGCGCTTTTTATCGACGCCGGGCAGGTTTTCCAGATAGGTTGCCGCCGCCAGCGCATCCGCCGTTTCATTGTAGAAACCGGAATAATTGCCACTCTGGCCGTTCTCGCCCCGGAAAGACGGCAGCAGCACGACAAAACCAGCCTCCCAATAGGGCTTCATCAGCGCCCAGTGGCCGTCTCCCGTGGCATTGCCGCCATGGAGGAAAAGCACTGCCGGCTTTGGTGTCCTGGAGGGCTGAAAGTGGGAGAGCCAGGCGACAAGCTCGATGGAACCATCAGGCCCGCCGGGATAGGTGACGCGTTCCGCGCCGGGCGGTGTGCCAAGCGCCGAGGATTTTTCCGGCGCGGCCATCTTGCGCAGCAGGTGGGTGTGAAAATGTTGGCGGGCCTCCGCGTAATCCTGTCTTTCGAGCGGCAGAACCTCAGGGGCGACAATGCCGGCTTTCGCACCCTGCGGCAGAAGCGTTGCCACAGACAGGCCCATGGCGCCGGCAAGCAGGCCGCGCCGTGTCAGGCCCTGGCATATCACGCCGCTCTCTTCCTGTCCGAAGGCTGAGGAAAGAAAGCGTTTATCGGCCATGGGTGCACTCTGAGTACGGGGATGGAGATATTAGCAGTTCAGCACTGCGGCGGGAGACTGTCCAATCGCGGATTCGCGAATGACAACAATGTATTCGCAGCATTCATGGCAATTTCTGGACGGCCACCCTACCCTTCCGCGCCATCGATCATCGCCACCAGTGTCGAAAGCCGATCCGCCTCGGCCGGCAGCTTGTCGGCCCTCAGCCGCGCAATGCGCGGAAACCGCATGGCGACGCCGGATTTGTGGCGGGTGGAGCGGTTGATGCCCTCGAAGGCCACCTCCAGCACGAAACCGAAATCGGGCGTGGCACGCACCGCCCGCACCGGGCCGAAACGCTCGACGGTATTGTCGCGCACGAACTTGTCCAGCACTTCGAGTTCCGCGTCTGTGAAGCCGAAATAGGCCTTGCCCACGGGAACGAGCTGTTCGCCATCCTCGCCTTCCGCCCACACACCAAAGGTGAAATCGGAATAATAGCTCGATCTTTTGCCATGGCCGCGCTGCGCATACATCATGACCGCGTCGATATTGTAAGGGTCACGTTTCCACTTGAACCATGGCCCCTTGGCGCGGCCTGCCTGATAAGCGCTGTCGCGGCGCTTGATCATCACACCCTCAATCACCGGATCGGGCGGCGCGGCGCGCAGCCTGTCGAGCTCGGTCCAGCTGGAAAAACCAATCAGTGGCGATAGATCGAAGCGGTCATGCGGGGCATGCTCGATGATGTCAGACAGCCGGCCGCGACGCTCCAGATAGCTCTGCGCGCGGATATCTCTCTCGCCATCGAACAGCAGATCGTAGGCGCGGATGAAGGCGGGGTAGTCGTCCAGCATCTTTGCCGTCACCGTCTTGCGGTTCAGGCGCTGCTGCAAATCCGAGAAGGTGCGGGTGAGATTGTTGGAGCGCGCGGTGCCGCCAATCAGCAATTCACCATCCATCACGCCTTCGAAATCAAGCGCATCGAGTACATCCGGGAATGCCCCGGAAATATCGTCGCCGGAGCGGGAGTAAAGCTTTCGCGTCTCCCCGGCGCGGGATAGCTGCACGCGAATGCCGTCCCATTTCCATTCGGCGGCATAATCGGCCGGGTCTAAGCCATCGAGATCGCCATCGGCCACCGGTGTGGCCAGCATCACCGAATGGAAAATGGCGGGCGTGGCCAGCACCGGCCGGTCCGACTTGCCCTCCAGCCACGCAAAAAGCGAGGTGTAGGGCGGCGTCAGACCGTGCCAGAGGGTTTCGATTTCGGTGATGTCTTTTCCCGCAAAATCCGCCAGTGCCTGCCGCGCCAGCCGCGCCGAAACGCCGATGCGCAGGCTGCCAGTGGCGAGTTTGAGGAAGGCGAAACGTGAAGAGGTATCGAGCCGGTCGAGCAGATCGCGCACTGCGCCGCGCACCTCGGTGCGCCCCAGTGAATTCATCAATGTGACGACTTCGCCGAGTCGCGGATCCTGCGCCTCGGAATCGTCAGAACCGCCGATATTACCCCAGACCAGCGAGATGGTTTCGGCCAGGTCGCCGACATAATCGTAGGAGTAGCGAAACAGCACTTCGTCCATGCGCTCCAGCACAAGTTCGCGCAACAGGGCCGGTTTGACGCTTTTAAGGTCCAGCGTGCCGGCAATCGCCGCCAGCCCGTAACCTCGATCGGGATCGGGCGTATCGCGGAAATAATCGGTGAGAAGCTTGAGCTTGCCGTTGCGCGAGGGGGTGAGGACAAGGCGGTCGAGAAGCGTGGCGAAGGCTTTCATCTCAATCCCCCTCGTCTTCGTAACCGACCAGATGCAGCGGCTTGGCGGCGATGCCCTGCAATTCGCACCAGCGCACCAGCGCCTCTTCGCGGCCATGGGTGACCCAGACGGCTTGAGGGCCGATTTCCTTGATGGTTTCCAGGAGTTCCGGCCAGTCGCAATGGTCTGATATGACCAGCGGCAATTCCACTCCGCCCTGCTTCGCCCGTTGCCGCACCATCATCCAGCCGGATGCGAAGGCGATCAACGGCTCGTTGAAGCGCCGCGCCCAGCGTTCCTGAAAGGCCGAGGGTGGGCCGACGACGATCGCGCCCTTGAAAGCGGCGGGGTTACTTTTTTCCAGTGTCGCGGGCCTGAGATCGCCGAGATCAATGCCCTGCGAGACATAATAATCGCAGAGCCTCGCCAGCGCGCCGTGGATGTAGACCGGCTCGGCATAACCATTGTCGCGCAATAGCCGGATAACGCGTTGCGCCTTGCCGAGCGAATAGGCGCCGACCAGATGGGTGCGTTCGGGAAATTGTTTGATGGAGGTGAGCAGCTTGGCCGTTTCCACACGTGGCAGCGGATGGTGAAACACCGGCAGACCGAAGGTGGCCTCGGTGATGAAGACATCGCAAGGCACCGTCTCGAACGGCGCACAGGTGGGATCGATGCCGCGCTTGTAATCACCGGACGCGACAATGCGCATGCCGTTCATCTCCACGGAGATTTGCGCCGAGCCCAGCACATGGCCAGCCGGGTGGAACCCGACAGTGACGCCGTTCACCGCCACCGTTTCACCGAATGCCACTGCCTGCTCGCTGCCGCAGAAATCCTCGCCGTAACGGATACGCATGATATCGAGCGTCTGCCGCGTGGCCAGCACCGCGCCATGGCCGGCACGGGCGTGATCGGAATGGCCGTGGGTGATGAGCGCCCGCGCCACGGGGCGCACGGGATCGATATAAAAATCGCCCGCCGGGCAATAAAGCCCCTTCGGCGTTGAGTTCAACAGCTGTTCCGGCTTCATATTCATTGAGATAGGGCCGCCCGCGCGAATGTAAAGTGCTGCGAGCATAACGCGGAACGGGCGTAAAATTTCCCGCAGGGGTGTTTTTGTTTTGCCGTCACCTCCCTGTCATTTCGGTTTTGAGCCGGGGCTGTATCGAGTTGTGACCGCAGTTCGCACACAAGATCAGCGTAAGACCGGCTTAGAGGACAATCATGAGATTTGAGCTTGCGGGAATGTATCCATTCGGATACATTTTATGATGAATAGTTTCGAGAAATCGGCAGAGTTCGACGAATGGCTGAAGACTTTGAAAGATCGCACCGGAAAGGTGCGGATTCTTCATCGCCTCACGGCAGCCGCGCATGGGAATTTCGGCGATTGTGCGCCGGTGGGTGCAGGCGTTTCAGAAATGCGTATCCACTATGGTCCGGGTTATCGGGTCTATTTCAAGCGCATTGGCAAGAGGGTTTATTTCCTGCTGGTCGGCGGGAATAAATCTTCGCAGAAGCGGGACATAAAGCGCGCAATCGAGATGGCGCAAACAATAGAAGGGGATGGCAATGACGGAATTTAGCAAATTCGATGTGTCGGACTATCTGGATAGCGATGAAGCCATGATCGAATATTTGGCAGTGGCGATGGAAGACGAAAACCCCGATGTGTTCATTGCCGCCCTTGGCGCAGTCGCAAGAGCTCGCGGAATGTCGCATGTCGCGGATGTGTCGGGTCTCGGCCGGGAAAGTCTCTATAAAGCGCTTAAACCCGGTTCGAAGCTCCGCTACGAGACCGTGCAGAAAGTCCTGCATGCGCTGGGCTTCCGGCTAGCCGTCGAAAAATCATTGGACGCCGCGTAAGGCCGGCGTTTACGCGGCGGCCTTCACCACCCTACTCCCCCGCTGCTTCAGCCGGCTTCGCCTCAACCGCGGCCGGCAGGCGCACCGGCTTCAGCATCAACGCTGCCGCAAGGCCGATGGCAGCGGTTGCGGCGGCCGCGAAGAATAGCGGCGTAAAGGCATCCGAATAAAGCGAGGCAACGGCGGCCTGTGAGGCGGCGGGCAGTTCGGCGAGCATTTTCGGCGTCAGTTCCTCTATTCTGCCGACACCGGGGATATTGACCGCCACGCCCTTGAGGCTGGAGGTGACGATCGCGCCATAGACCGAGATGGCGATGGCGGCACCACCCATGCGGGTCAGCGTCACCGCGCCGCTCGCCGCACCGATATCCGCCTTGGGCGCGGAATTCTGCACACCGATGATCGGCGCCTGCTGGCCGAGGCCAACGGCGAAACCCTGCACCAGCATCAGTGCCGCAATCAGCGCCAGCGGCGTGCCCGCATGCATTTGCGTGAACAGCAGCATGGCGACGAGATTGATGGTGAGCCCCGCCACCGAGAAGGGCTTGTAGACACCGGTGATCGAAATCAACCGTCCTGCCGAAAGCGAGCCCATGACGATGCCGCCGGTGACCGCGATGAAGAACAGGCCGGCATGGGAGGGGGAAAGGCCGGTCGTGGTCTGCAGGAACAGGGCGTAATAATTGACCATGCCGATGCCGATGCCGCCGCTGGTCAGCGAGACGATCATGAGCAACGGAAAGGTGCTGTCCTTGAAGAGCCTCAGCGGCACCACGGGCTCCGGCGCGCGGCGCTCCACCTGTACCCACAGGAAAGCGGCGATGACGGCGAAGGCGATGATGCCGAGGCTCGGGCCTGCGATCAGCGAGCCGAACAATTCGCTGCTGTCAGCCCAGAAGACGACGCTGGCAATGGTGGCCGCCAGCAGAACCGCACCGAGATAATCGATCTTCGGCTGGCGCGCCGGGCGGCGGTAAGGCAGCATCAGCGCCAGACCGGCGATGACGATAATGCCGAGCGGCAGGTTGATGAGGAAGATCGACCGCCAGCCGAACAGGTCACTCATCGTGCCGCCGAGGATCGGGCCGACACTGCCTGACGCCATGATGGTGAGGCTGGAATAGCTCTGGTAGCGGGCGCGTTCACGCGGCTCGAACAGATCCGCATTGACGGAGAAGATCGACACCATGATGCCGCCGCCGCCAAGCCCCTGCAGCACGCGGGCGGCAATCAGGCTATCCATCGACCAGGCCAGACCGCAGGCGAGCGAACCCAGCGTGAAGATGACCACCGCCGCGATCATCACATATTTGCGCCCGAACAGATCGCCGAGCTTGCCATAGACAGGCATGACCGCGCTGGTTGCCAGAAGATAGGCGGAGCCGATCCAGCCGAAACGTTCCAGCGCGCCAAATTCGCCGACGATGGTGGGCAGCGCTGTCGATACGATCTGGTTGTCGAGCGTGGCCATGAACATGGCCAGCATCAGAAATAGGAAAACGATGAGCCTGCGCCGATGATCCGACACAAGCGGCGCCACGGGGGCTGCGGACATATCCATGAAAAATCTCGTTGAGTTCCGGCATATTTATTGCGACAATTTGTGTGCTATCAGCATATATATGTCAATGGCAAGTTTTTGACATCCATGCTATTCGCGCTAAATGTGATCGCGAACGCGCAAGAAGAGGAACGGCTGAGAGTGGCGACTGAGGAAAACTGGAACGAAGATTTGCCCGAGGACATCAAGCGGATCGGCAATACGATGACGCGCATGCGCATCATGATCGGCCGCCGCATCATCGGCCGCATGGCGCTTGCCAAGCTCGCTCCGGGTCTCGAACTCTCGCATATCGACGTTCTGGATATTCTGCGCCGCTCCGAAGGTGATGTCACCGTGGGCGCGATTGCCGAGGGCATGCGCATCGATCCCTCACGCGGCAGCCGCGTGGTGGCGGATATGGTGGGGCGCGGCCTGTTGAAACGCGGCGTCTCGCAGGAAGACGGCCGCCGCAGCATCGTCGAAATCACACCGCTCGGCACCAGCCTGCTGCAGGAAATGCGCCGCACCAAGATGAGCGTCATCGAGGATGTGATGGACGGTTGGCCGGCGGAGGATGTGGAGACTTTCGCCCGCCTCTTCGAGCGGTTCATCGACCGTTTCGAATACCGGCTGTCGCCGGATACGGACTTGCTGACGGATCAGAAAAAATCATAGTTGCCCCTGATATCTGCAACTTCACTTTAAAGCGGCGAGACCGTAACGTGCCGCCATCGAACAGGTTCAAGGGGTAATTTCGATGTTGACGATTTACGGTGTCTACCGGTCCCGCGCCACGCGCACGCTGTGGCTTGCGGGTGAACTGGGCATAGAATTCAAGCACGTGCCCGTGATACAGGCCCGCCGCCTTGCCGATCCGCTGGCAGCGGATGCGCCGCTCAACACGCTGTCTCCAGCATTTCTCGCCGTCAACCCGATGGGCACCATTCCCTGCATCGAGGACGACGGCATGGTGCTTTATGAATCCATGGCCATCAATCTTTACCTCGCCCGCAAATATGGCGGGCCGCTCGCCCCGGTCGATCTGAAGGAAGATGCGGCGATGCTGCAATGGTCTTTCTTTGCCGCGACCGAGATCGAAACCAATTCGCTGAAGATTTCTTCCGCCATCGCCGAGGGCCTGTCGGAAAGCGACAGCGGCAAAGCGGTGATCGATGTTGCCGCCCGCCTGCTGAAACGCCCGTTCCGGGTGCTGGAGCAGCATCTTTCCCGCCATGACTATCTGGTGGGCGATCGTTTCACCGTCGCCGATCTCAATGCGGCGGAAATCGTCCGTTATGCGCAGGGCCACCAGCCGCTGTTTGATGCCCATCCGGCGGTGAAAGCCTGGCTCACCCGCTGCCAGACGCGCACGGCGTTCAAGACGATGTGGGATACGCGCGCGGCCGAGGCGGCTTGACACGAGCTTTGGGCGCGGACTGGAGACGTCCCTCCGTACTCAACGTCATCCCCGGGCTTGTCCCGAGGATCCAACCACGTCAAATAAAATCAATACGTTGCAGATCCTCGGGACGAGCCCGAGGATGACGACAGTAACTATTGACCCCTCTCGCTCGCCAGCGCCCGCTGTACCGCCGGGCGGTCGTTCATGCGGCGGAAGTGGTCGTGCACTTTCGGGAACCGGGCAATATCCACGCCGTCGCTTTCCAGCCAGCCGGACATGACGAAAAGATAGGGATCGGCCACCGAATAGGCCGTGCCCAGAACCCACGGGCCGTGCAATAGGCCGTGCTCGATCAGTTCGAAGCACTCGCCCATGGTCTGCGGCACCTTCGCCTTCATATCCGCCAGCGAACTATCGTCGTTCGCCCAGCGGCTGCCGCGCCGGCCATGGGCGTGCGCGACATGTACGGTAGAGGAAATGAAGGCGTTGAAGGACTGCATGACGGCAAATTCGAAGGGATCGTCAAGCGGTGCGAGCTTCTTCTCCGGAGCCATCTGGGCGATGAAGGCGAGGATGGCCGGGGTCTCGGTCAGCACCCCGCTTGCGGTGGCGAGCGCCGGTACGCGGCCTTTCGGATTGATCTTCAGAAATGTCTCGGAGCGCTGTTCGCCCTCGGCGAAATTGACGCGGTGGGCCGTATAGGGCAGGCCGGATTCCTCAAGCACGATATGGCTGGCGCGCGAGCAGGAGCCGGGGGAAAAAAACAGGGTGAACATGGATATGCGACCTCCAGTGCAATGAAGGCGTCCACCCTCGTGCGGACGCCGCGCCTTACGCTCGGCCAGAGACGGCCATCACGCGCAGGGCAAGCCATCATCGTGCCGGCAACCGGCGGCGTCAAAGCTTTTATCGCATTTTTGACGCCGGATTTTACAGCCCGACGACTCTGACGTCGCCGACGTGGATGCCGTTCCAATTGCGCATCTGCCGGTTGGCCATGCCTGTCAGAGCCTGCTGCTCGGCGCTGCCCTCATCGAAATAGCGGGCGAGCAATGCCGAGACCATGGCTTCGGCCGCGCGCGTGGTGCCGTCTTCGCATTTCACCGCCATGGCAATACCCTTTTCCGGCAGGGCCGCCACGAAGACACCTTCAGCGCCGGTTTTGGCGAAAATCCTGCCCGGTGCGATCTGCATCAGCTTCGTGCAGGCGCGGCCGGTGCCTGCCACGTAAAACGGTTCCGCCATGCAGGCCTCGATGAGACGACGCGAGGCTTTGGCGCGGCCCGCTTCCAGCCCCGTGCCCGTCGCCATCCTGGCGAAACCATGCGCCAGCCCCGTGAGCGGCACCGCATAGGTGGGGATGGAGCAACCATCGACGCCGCAATTGTCATGGCCGAGCGTCGCCCCCGTCAGGCTGGCCATGGTGGCGCGGATTTCCTGCTGCAACGGGTGATCATAACCGACATAGCCCTTGGGGTCAGTGCCCGTGTGGCAGCAGGCGCAGATGAAGCCGGAATGTTTGCCGGAGCAATTATTGTGCAGCGCAGTCGGTTTTTCCAACGTGCGCGCCTGATGGATGATGGTTTTCTGGTCGGATGACCAGTGCGCGCCGCATTCCAGCGTCTCCACATCCCGCCCCGCTCTGGCCAGCATGGAAGCGGCAAGCGCTGCGTGCTCATCTTCACCGGAGTGGGAGGAACAGGCAAGCGCCAGTTCGCGATTGCCGAAACCATAGGCATCCGCCGCGCCGCTTTCCACCAGCGGCAGCGCCTGCATGGCCTTGCAGGCGGAACGCGGGAAGATGCCGCGCTCGACGTCACCTGCGGAAAACACAACGCCGCCATCACCATCCACCACCACGGCGAGGCCCTGATGCCGGCTTTCGACGAGGTTTCCCCTGGTGACTTCGACGGTAACGGAATTGTTCATGTTCGCAGCCTCAAAAAGTTCTGATTTTATGTCGTTGATACCGCAATTGATTTTTCGATGCACGGGGCTACCAGTGAAATTTGCAAAACGTCTGCTGCTGGCGATTGCCATAATCTATCTGCTTCCCGCTCTGGCATCGGCCGGCTTGTGGGCGATGCGGGATCATCCGCAGGGCTGGCGCGATGCCCGCTGGTCTTCCTCCGGCACCCTTCCGCTAGCCGGAGCCGACAAGCAGGCTGCGATTTACGTGTTTTCCGCCATGACCGGCGGCTTCAAGGGCTCCGTCGCCAGCCATGCCTGGATTGTGCTCAAAAAGCCGGGTGCGACGGCCTATGATCGCTACGACAAGGTGGGTTGGGGAACGCCCATCCGCCGCAATGGCTATGCGGCGGATGCCTATTGGTATTCCAACACGCCGCGCGAGGTGGTGGCCATTCACGGCGCGGCGGCGGAAAAGCTGATCCCCAAGATCGAGCAGGCAATTGCCGATTATCCCTATGGCAAGCCGGGCGGCTATCGCATCTATCCCGGCCCCAACTCCAACACCTTCGTCGCGCATGTGCTGCGCAGCGTACCGGAACTCGGCGTAGTCCTGCCGCCTGACGCGGTGGGACGTGATTACTTGCCGAACGGCGCGTTTTATCATGTTGCCGACGACTGGAAGGATGCGAGCGTTTCGCTGGGCGGATTGTTCGGTATTTCGGCGGGAACGCGCAGCGGTTTCGAGATCAATTTTCTCGGTCTGGTCGCGGGTATCGATTTCAGCCGACCGGGCGTTAAAATACCCGGACTTGGGTATTTCGGGGTGGCCGGCGCACGCGTCTGACGCCATCAGGCATCGGTGGCGTGACTTGCCCTTTTTGCGCGGATGGCCTGGGCGATGAAAACGCGCGACAGGCCGTGATACAGCGGCTCCCGGGAGAACAGGCGGGAGGTCAGATATCCCAGCATCGATGCCACCATGATGGGGATGACGCCTTCATGATTGCCGGTCATTTCGAGGATGATGACAAAAGCCGTCATCGGCGCCTGCACCACGCCGGCGAAATATCCTGCCATGCCGACGATCGCGCCGAGGCCGATGCTGGTGCCGAGCAGAGCGGCCATGGTGCTGCCGAAACCGGCACCCACGGACAGGGAGGGCGCGAAGATGCCGCCGGGAATACCCGACATCATCGCAAGAAAGGTCGCCGCCAGCTTTTCGATGAAGAAGAAGGTCGGAGCGGCTTGCCCCTCAATCGCCGCACGGGCCTGTTCGTAGCCGGTTCCAAAGGTCGCGCCACCCGTTGCAATACCGATGACGGCCGAAGCGAGGCCACAGGCGGCAGCAACCGCCAGCATTCGTTTTAACGGCATGGCCTGCGCGAAACGCCGGATGCGGGCGGACAGTCGCAACGCCCCGGCGCTGAAGAGCGCGCCGAAAGCGCCGCCGCCAATGCCGCAGATCAGCACCAGAAGCCAGTCTGCTGTCGTTTTCGCCAGAACGGAACTCGTACCGAAATATGTGTAGCTGCCGACCAGCGCCAGCGAAGCAAGGCCGGACAGGATGACGGCGGTGAGAACGAGACCATTGGCGCGGGATTCGTAGGTTTTACTCATTTCCTCGATGGCAAAGACGATGCCTGCCAGCGGCGTATTGAAGGCGGCCGCGATGCCCGCCGCCGATCCGGCGAGGATGAGACCCTTCGCCTGCGCCATACCGCCCCAGCGGGCAGCCTGCAGCATGATCGAGGCACCCACCTGAACGGTCGGCCCCTCACGCCCGATCGAGGCGCCGGACAAAAGACCCGCCACCGTCAGCACCACTTTGCCGAAAGCGAGCTTCAGCGACAGAAGCCGCGAACGATCCGCATCATCACGCAGATGCCGCGCGGCGATCGCCTGCGGAATACCGCTGCCACCGGCATTGGGGAAAACCGTCAATGCCAGCCAGGCGCAGAGCGTGAAACCGAGTGGTGTTATGATGAGCGGCAACAGGAACGCCCACGGCCCCGAAGAAGTGGCCGCGAAGAAAAGATGCTGGGCGCGATCCGCCGCCCATGCAAAACTGACGCTGATGACGCCCACCGCAAGCGCGCCGATCCAGAAAACCGCCCGCGGTTTCCAAGCCCGCCACGACCCCCAGACAACACGGGAACGGCGGAGCATCTTCAGCTTCTTGTAATCGACGGGCATGGCGGTCCAGATCGGTGATTTTGCATTCTTCAGGCGGGACGCCCGTTTATCGACCTCTCGGGCAGGGATTGCAAGTTTCGCATTTGACATAGCGTCATAACCGGCTCATTCTAAGCATCGCAATTGCAACGCATGGAGGTGCAACATGAAAACGGCGACATTGCCCTCGCTTCGGGTAACGGCGGATTTTCGCGAGGCGGCGGAAAGCGTGCTGAAGGACGGCGAAACGCTCTCTTCCTTCGTTGAGGATTCCGTGCGCAGGGAAGTGGAAATCCGCAAATCGCAGGCGGATTTTATTGCACGCGGGCTGGCCGCGCGTGAAGAATCGAAGAAAACGGGTGTTTATCACAGAGCGGAAGATGTGCTTGCCGAACTGAAAATTATGCTTGACGCAAAGCTCACTGAAGACGACGACAAGTGACATATCAGGTTTTTCTCGCCGACAGAGCACGCGACAACATAACGCGTCTATATGCTCATCTCCTTCGCCAGGACAAACATGCGGCGAAGCGAGCTTACAGGGCAATCGAAAAGGGGATCGCCGCACTTGCGGACTTTCCAATGAGTTGCAGAAAAGTTGATGCGGAAAGCCCGTTTCTGCGGGAATTTCTCATCCCGTTTGGGTCTTCGGGTTATGTCATTCTCTTTGAAATAGAGAATGCCGAGAAAGTAACAATCCTCGCGATCCGCCACCAGCGCGAGGATGACTACCACTGATCCTCACCGGTCGCTGACGGCCGCGCGCGGGTTCGTCCAAGGTTCCTGATTGGAACGCGGCAGCGGGGTCTTGCCGAGAATATGATCGGCCGCCTTTTCACCGGTCATGATCGACGGGCCGTTCAGGTTGCCATAGGTCACATGCGGGAAGATCGAGCTGTCGGCAACCCTCAATCCCTCAACGCCGATCACCCGGCATTCGGGATCGACCACGGCCATCGGGTCGTCCCTGTCGCCCATCCGGCAGGTGCCGCAGGGGTGATAGGCGCTTTCAAGATGTTCCCGCAAAAAGGCGTCGATCTCATCGTCGCTCGCCACTTTTTCACCCGGCTGGATTTCCGGTCCGCGAAAATCGTCAAAGGCTTTCTGGCTGAAGATTTCACGCGTCAGGCGCACGCAATGGCGGAACTTCTCCCAGTCTTCCGGGTGGCTCATATAATTGAAACGAATGACGGGGTCGTCCTTCGGATCGGCGGAGCGGAGCGTGACGTTGCCGCGTGATTTTGACAGGTTATAGCCGACATGCACTTGAAAACCATGGCTTTTCGCGGCCGCCTTGCCGTCATAGGAAATGGCGACGGGCAGGAAATGATACTGGATATCAGGCTGCTTCAGGCCCGGTGCGGAGCGCAGGAAGGCGCAGGCCTCGAACTGGTTGGAGGCGCCGAGCCCGCCTTTCGACAGCAGCCATTGCGCACCGGCCACTCCCTGCCAGAACCATGGCAGCCAGGAATATAGCGAGACGGGCTTGGTGGAGACCTGCTGGAAATAGAACTCCATATGGTCCTGGAGGTTTGCGCCGACACCCGGACGATCCGCCTTCACCTCGATGCCCATCTCAGCCAGATGCGCGGCGGGGCCGATGCCCGAAAGCATCAGCAGTTTCGGCGAATTGAAGGAGGAGGCGGAAACGATGACTTCGCGATTGGCCTTGATGGTTTCGACCACGCCCTTGCGCTCGATCTCGACACCCACGGCGCGGCCGTTCTCGATGACGATCTTGCGGGCGAAACCGCTAACCAGCGTGACATTGCCGCGCTTCAGCGCCGGCCGCAGATAGGCGTTGGCGGCGGACCAGCGACGGCCGTTGTGGATGGTCTGCTCCATAAGGCCGAAACCTTCCTGCTTGGAGCCGTTATAGTCGTCCGTCAGTTCGAAGCCCGCCTGTGCGCCGGCCTGAATGAAGGCATGGAACAGAGGATTATTCACCGGCCCGCGCTGCACATGCAGCGGCCCATCCGTGCCACGCCATCCCTCCTCGCCGCCATGGCTGTGTTCCATGCGCTTGAAATAGGGCAGCACATCCGCATAGGCCCAGCCATGCGCGCCAAGCTCTTCCCAGCGGTTGAAATCCTCCGCATGGCCGCGCACATAAACGAGGCCGTTGATGGAAGACGAACCGCCGATGACTTTTCCGCGCGGCGCCGTAATTCTGCGGTTGTCGAGGTTCGGCTCGGGCTCGGAGAGATAACCCCAATTATAGCGCTTCATGCTCATCGGCCATGCGAGTGCGGCCGGCATCTGGATGAAGGGGCCGAAATCCGATCCACCGGCCTCGATGACAATCACCGAATAACGGCCGTCTTCGGACAGGCGGTAGGCGATGGCGGAACCTGCGGAGCCGGAGCCGACGATGATGTAATCTGCTTGCATGATCTGCTCTCTCCGATGAGCGTTGGTTCCGATTGATTGCTGGCGGGTGGGGCTTCACCCCCCTCTGCCCTGCCGGGCATCTCCCCCTCAAGGGGGGAGATCGATCTGCGGCGAGGTTTCGCCCATCTCAATGTTTGCGAATGAGGTGGCGGTAGCGCCTCCTGCCGATCTCCCCCCTTGAGGGGGAGATGCCCGGCAGGGCAGAGGGGGGTAAGCCTCACCCGCCAACCGTCAATAAGGCGCGTCCACCTTCCCCGTGCTCACATAAACCGTCTTCAACTCGCTATAATGCTCCAGCGCCGCCGCCGAATTCTCCCGCCCGAAGCCGGATTGTTTCGAGCCGCCAAACGGGATTTCCACCGGGCAGAGATTGTACGTATTGATCCACAGCGTACCGGCCTCCAGCCCATCCACCACACGGTGGGCGCGGGCAAGGTCGGCGGTAAAGACGCCGCCGGCCAGCCCGAATTCCGTGGCGTTGGCGCGGGCGAGAACCTCGTCCTCATCGTCGAAATCCAGAACACACATGACAGGGCCGAAGATTTCTTCGCGGGCAATGGTCATGTTGTCGGTCACATCGGCAAACACGGTCGGCTGCACGTAAGCGCCCTCACCCGCAACATTGTTGGGAATGCCGCCACCGGTGACGAGTGTTGCGCCTTCCGCCTTGCCCTTTTCGATATAGGCGAGAACCTTCTCCTGCTGGGCTTTGGAGACCAGCGGGCCGAGATGGGTGGCATAGTCGAGCGGATCGCCGAGGATCATCGCCTCGGTGCGGCGCTTCAGGTTTTCGAGGAAGCGGTCCTTGGCCTTTTTCTGCACGAAGACGCGCGTGCCATTGGAGCAGACCTGCCCTGAGGAATAAAAATTCCCGAGCATCGCACCGCCGACCGCGCTTTCGATATCGGCATCGTCGAAGACGATCAGCGGCGACTTGCCGCCGAGTTCCATCGTCACGTGCTTCAGATGCCCGGCAGCGGCGGCGGCCACCTTGCGGCCGGTCGGCACCGAGCCGGTGAGCGAGACCTTGGCGACATCGGGGTGATTGACCAATAACGGGCCAGTATCGCGATCACCCTGAATGACGTTGAACAGGCCCTTGGGCAGTCCCGCCTCGATGAGGATTTCGGCAATCTTCAAGGCGCCGAGCGGGGTGTTTTCCGAGGGTTTGAAGACCATGGCGTTGCCGGCGACAAGCGCAGGGGCCGCCTTCCAGCAGGCGATCTGCTGCGGATAGTTCCAGGCGCCGATACCGACGCAGACGCCGAGCGGCACGCGTTTGGTATAGGCGAAATCGCCACCAAGCGGGATGTAATCGCCGTTCAGTGCCGAAGGTGCGATGCCGCCGAAAAATTCGAAGGCATCCGCACCTGATGTCGGGTCGGCGACGATGGTTTCCTGAATGGGCTTGCCGGTATCCAGCGTCTCGAGCGTCGAAAGCGCGTCGTTGCGTTCACGCATGATATCGGCGGCGCGCTTGAGGATACGGCCACGGGCCATGGGGCTCATCGCCGCCCATTCCTTCTGGGCGCGTTTGGCCGAGGCGATGGCGCGCTCGACAATCGCCGGGGTTGCCGCATGCAGCCTTGCGATGACCTCACCGGTGGCCGGAAAGATGCTTTCGAAAAGGGTGCCGGTATTGTCTTCGACATAGTCGCCGTCGATAAAATGCGAAGCTTTGGGCTGCGCCTTAAGCGGCGTCGCAATGGTCATGTCAAAGTCTCCTTAAAGAACGCGGATGGACGGCCTAGGGCGCTGTCCATCGGGATAGGGTTTGAGCTGCATGTCGAAATAATCCTCGACAAGCGCCGGCGCGGAAGCGAGGCCGAGCGGGGCTGAATGCAGGCTGTGTCTGATATAAAGCCCGTCGATGAGGGCCGCCGCCCCCTCCGCAATGCGTGCGGCATCATCGGGCGGGCAGAGCCGGTTGAGGCTTGCCATGAGGTTGGAGCGCAGGCGGCGGGAATAAATCACCAGCAGCCGCCGGGTTTCCTCCGAACGCTGCGCCTCGACATAAAAGGCAAGCCATGCCGCCACCGTTTCCGGCGTGAACTGATCGCTCTGGAAGGAGACATGCACGATGGCACTCAGCCTTTCACGCGGACCGGAAGCGCGGGTCAGCGCGGCGACGGCATCGCGCCTGAGGTCGCGCAGCAGGCTGCGGATGGTTTCGAGAAGAAGCTGCTGCTTGCTGCCGAAATAATGATGCGCAAGGGCCGCCGACACGCCCGCTTCCCGGGCGATGTCAGACATCGTCACATTCAGCGAACCATGGTGGCCGATGGTGCGCAGCGCCGCATCAACAAGCGCCTTGCGGCGCAGAGGCTCCATTCCGATCTTGGGCATAATCGTCTCCTTGACGGATGGCAAATTATTCTTGATTGATCAATCAATCAATAAAAAATGCGCCATTTCATGTCGCGGATTTGCGATGGATCATATTTTCCATCGCCCTGTTCCGATAATCTCATCAATGCCGAGCAGCGTTATGAACCCGCCGCTGCTGCGCGGCTCGCATCCGCTCACTTCCCCTCCTCACAGGGGAAAAACTAAACCGTGATATACTGCGAATTGGGAATGAAACGCGTTTCGTGCTAATATGAGAAGTGATACAAATTTCGCTGGAAGCGGCGCCAGACGAAAAACGATAAAAACGCCCGCCATAGACCACGACGGTACCCGGTCCGCAAACTGGACATCAAAGGTTCGATCGCAGTGTTTAAAGAAGGGAGTGATATCATGCCAATGGTAACAGTATCGATTTCCCCGGAACAGGCAGCAAGAATGCGCGAGGCCGTGAATTGCGGCGCTTACGCATCCGGCAGCGAGGTCGTCAGGGCCGCGCTGCGGCTATGGGCGGCCTCTGCACAGCACAACACGGAAACAAGCCCTGCCGCCCCTGTCGAAGCGGACCGGGAACGCATGAATGTTGCGGAACTCTACGCCGCTCACACCGGGCACGCACGCCGGGCCTGATGCTTGCCCGACAACCCCGCATATTGAGGGGGCTGTGATAAAACGTTCATCAAAGCTTCACAGTCGTGAAAGCTTTTGTTGACCTGTCATCTGCAATTGTTCGCCGTAAAAGAAGCGGCCCCTTTATGGCGCATTTTCGCGCCATGCAATCAAGGAGCCGGCCAATTGCGGAGAACGAAATGCAGGCCGTCACGATGGAGAATGATGTCATAAGGCGATTTGCCTCCGGGCACATGTTTCCCATGGCGAAGCTTGTACTTGAAACCGCGTTTCAGCCGATTGTCGAGGCGACGACGGGCACGATTTTCGGTTATGAATCGCTGATGCGCGGCCATGACCGGCTCGGTTTTTCCAATCCGCTGGCGCTTCTCGACCAGGCTGCTGCCGACGGCGAACTGAAGGCTTTCGAGCAGATGCTGGCAAGCCGCGCGCTGGCAAAGTTCTCCACCCTTCCCGACTTTTCCTCCACCACGCTGTTCCTCAATCTCGATGTGCGGCTGATCCCGCATGGCGACGCCATTCTCGACAAGCTCGTCGGCCATCTGGCGCGGGCAGGCATTCCGGCCTCCTCCATCTGCTTTGAGCTTTCCGAACGTTTCGACAATACCAGCGTGCCGGAATTCACGGCGCTGATTGCCCGTATGCGCAAGGAAGGCTTCAAGCTGGCGATCGATGATTTCGGCGCCGGTCACGGCGAGATGAAGCTTTTGTGCGACTATCCGCTGGACTACCTGAAGATCGACCGGCACTTCATCAGTGGCGTCGATCATCTTCCGCGCAAACAGCACCTCGTTCGCAACATCGTCAACATCGCCCATGTTCTCGGTGTGCGGGTGATTGCGGAAGGCATCGAAACGGAAGCGGAGTTTCTGACCTGCCGCGAATATGGCGTCGATCTGGTGCAGGGCTGGCTGATCGCCAAGCCGACCGTCTTCACCAGCGAGCTTCCAGAGAGCTTTCCGCACCTCAACCGCATGGGCGTGGCGCGGCGCAGCAGCCAGTCGCTGGATGAAATATTGATCCGCCGGGAAATTGAGCGTCTTCCCACCGTCTATGAGCATGACAGCGTCGATAATGTCTTCGAACTGTTTCGCAGAAACCCGCAGCAGGCATTTTTTCCGGTTCTCAACGCCAATGGCGAACCGCGCGGCGTCATCAACGAATATCACCTCAAGGAATATATCTACCGGCCTTTCGGTCGCGACCTGCTCAAGAACAAGATCTATGAGCGCACCATCTCCCATTTCGTCGATCCCGCGCCGATCGTCGGTCTTGATGCGGATGCCGACCAGTTGATGAACATGTTCGCCAGCATGGGCGGCAGCGCCTGCATCATCCTGACCGAGAACATGCGTTACGCCGGCATCGTCTCGGCGGCCTCGCTCATCAAGGTCATCAATGAAAAACAGCTGAAGATGGCGCAGGACCAGAACCCGCTGACCGCGCTGCCCGGTAACCGTGCCATTGGCGGCTTCATTGCCGACAGCTGCGGCGACGGCGACGAGACGCGGTTTTTCTGCTATTGCGACTTCGACAATTTCAAACCCTTCAACGACAAATACGGCTTCAACGCCGGTGACCACGCCATTACCCTGTTTTCAGCGCTGATGCGCCGCTACTTTTTTGCCGGCGACTGCTTTCTCGGCCATATTGGCGGCGACGATTTCTTCATCGGCGCGCGGGACTGGACGGTGGAGGAACTGACGGAAATCCTCGAACGCCTGCTCAGCGATTTTCATGACGACGTGGCGGAACTCTATTCGCCGGAGGACCGGCAGGCAGGCCGCATGGTCGGCCTCGACCGGCGCGGCAATGAGCGGGATTTCGCCCTGCTGCGCTGCTCGATCGGTGTGCTCACCCTGCCGAAAGGGCTGATCATCGCCAATCCCGAACGCATCGGCAGCGAAATCGCCGGGGTCAAGACAGCCGCGAAGGAAAACGAAAGCGGCCTCGTCATCCGGGTGTTCGGCGAGACGAATTGAGAAATAGACTCTGGGCTTGGGATGCGTTCGCCTCTGCGTGCGTCGCTCACCCCCCTCTGTCCTGCCGGACATCTCCCCCTCAAGGGGGGAGATCGGCAAGAAGCGCTACAGCCACGTCATTCTCTGAAATCGAGACGGCCGAAACCTCACGGCATGTCGATCTCCCCCCTTGAGGGGGAGATGTCCGGCAGGACAGAGGGGGTGAGCGGCATACTCCAAGCCCGTGTCGTCCAAAAACGTGCAGCGCGCCGCAGCGTCAAAGAGCCGCCTTCCCTAAAGGACGCATCCGGCCTACATCTTAAGGTAACGCCAATGCTCAGGGAGTTGCCCTCGCCCATGTCCGACCCCACGACCCTGCCCGAAACAATGCGCTTCATCGACCTTCCTTCCCATGGCGGCCCGGAGGTCATGCGGCTTTCGCAGATGGCTTTGCCGAAACCCGCCAAAGGCGAGATTCTGGTCAAGGTCGAGGCGACGGGCGTCAACCGTCCCGATGTCGCGCAGAGACAGGGCATCTATCCGCCGCCCAAGGATGCAAGCCCGATCCTCGGCCTGGAGATTGCCGGAGAAGTCGTTGCTCTCGGCGAAGGTGTCACCGAATTCAAGCCGGGCGATAAAATCTGCGCGCTCGCCAATGGCGGCGGTTACGCAGAATATTGCACCGTGCCGGCCAGTCAGTCCCTGCCCTTCCCCAAGGGTTATGATGCCGTCAAAGCCGCAGCGCTGCCGGAAACCTTCTTCACTGTCTGGGCCAATCTCTTCCAGATGGCGGGCCTCACCGAAGGCGAAAGCGTGCTGATCCACGGCGGCACCAGCGGCATCGGCACGACGGCCATCCAGCTCGCCAAAGCATTTGGTGCGGAGGTCTATGCCACGGCCGGCTCAGCGGAAAAATGCGACGCCTGCGTCAAGCTCGGCGCCAAACGGGCGATCAATTACCGCGAAGAGGATTTCGCCGCCGTCATCAAGGCCGAGACCGGCGGCAAGGGCGTGGATGTGGTTCTCGACATGATCGGCGCGGCCTATTTCGAAAAGAACATCGCCGCGCTCGCCAGGGACGGCTGCCTCTCCATCATCGCCTTTCTGGGTGGCACGACGGCCGATAAAGTCGATCTGCGGCCCATCATGGTCAAACGCCTCACCGTCACCGGCTCCACCATGCGGCCCCGCACCGCCGAAGAAAAACGAGCGATCCGCGACGACCTCATCGAGCTGGTCTGGCCGCTCATCGAAAGCGGTAAAGTCGCACCGGTGATCAACCGGGTCTTTGCGCTGGATGAGGTCGTGGAAGCGCACCGGCTGATGGAAAGCAGCAATCATATCGGCAAGATCGTGATGCGGGTGTCGTGACGCCATGAACCGGGCCCGTTGTTTTGATTGACAACAGACGAGTGGGTTGTCATGAATAACAACATGAAGGCGGTCCTGATCGAAAAGACCCGCAAAGTGATCGATGAGACGGCCTTCTTCGAGGTTGTCTTGTGGCACCTGCCCGAGCCTGTTCCCGGAAGCGACCATCCGTTCAAATACCGGCTGGCGCTGGTGGTCAGAGGGGAATGTGTTCTGCGTTATGACAATGAACGTGGCAAAGGCGATCATCGTCATATGGACGGGCATGAAGACGCCATTGCATTCACCACGCTCGAAGCCCTGTTCGATGCTTTTCAGGCGGATATGGAAAGGATTTTGTCATGACGGCACTTACTGTACGTCTCGGCACTGTTGACGACATTAAAAGCCGGTTCGCTGCCGCCGGAAACCTCGCCATGTCCGGAAAGCCGGTGGAGGCGAAACCATCCGTCGAATTTTCCAGCTATGAGGACCTGCACCGCATTCTCGCGCCGCTGCGCCTTGCCATCGTCAAGGTTCTGGCCGGACAGGGACCGCTTTCGATCCGTGAGGTCGCACGTCGGGTTGGCCGGGATGTGCAGGCCGTCCATCGCGACGTGACGACGCTGCTCCACGCGGGCATTATCGACAGGAGCGAGGTCGGGATCGAGTTTCCCTATGACAGCATCCACTTCGAATTCGACGTGAAGGCGGGAGAAGCGGCGTAAGCGCCGGAGGCCGATGACGGCGGAACCTCTTGCATTACTCACGAATCGTACTACCTTCTAGTTATGTTCAACGTATCGGAAGGAGGTGATCCAATGTCTAGTGAGATTTCGGTCTCTGGTGCAGGCAATGGAAAGGGTGTGTTTTCGACGGGGCAACCCTCGGCGTAAACCTCTTGCCTTCGGAACGTTGAGAAACAGTCCCGGGTCTGTAAACAGGACCAAACTCATGGAAGGGTCGCTTCGGCGGCCCTTTTCCGTTTCCGGGTTATTTGCCTTTGATGACGACGCGCGTGCGGATGCCCCTGCGGCAGGTTCGGTGCCCTACGTTGCCTTGAAACTTCTCTCCCGTCATGCCGGGCTTGATCCGGCATCCAGCAGACGCGAGTCTGCGCGGCGAGAAGGAAGCCTTTCAGCCCAAGGACTTGGGCTGGCTGGATATCGGCTCAAGGCCGGTATGACGGAGAACTGGGAGAGCGGCGGATCATCGACCGTCAATTACGGTCACGTCCCCTACTTCTTCCCGAACACCTTCCACCGTGTCGGGCGGAAGCGCAGTTCTGCGCCCACGGCCACGGCGGCGTTGAGCGGGACTTCGATTTCGAGGTGATAGGGCTCGTGGCCGTTATTAGCGATGTCGATTTCGGCGATACGGGTGCCCGCGAGGCGGCGACAGGTGGTGACCTTGCCGTAAAGCGCGTCCTTCTCCTGCGTCAGCACCACATCTTCCGGACGGAAGAAAAGCTCGCCCTCGCCCGTGCCGCTCTCATCGATGCCGATGCTTTCACCCTGAAACAGCACATGGCCGTCACGGATCGTTACCGGCAGGCTGGAGGATTCGCCGATGAAGGAGAAAACGAAGGGGGAGTTGGGCGTGTCGTAGACATCGTCTGCCGTGCCGACCTGTTCGATCTTGCCCTGGCTCATGACAACGACGCGGTCGGCCAGTTCCAGCGCCTCTTCCTGATCGTGGGTGACGAAAACAGTGGTGTGGCCGGTACGGTCGTGGAATTCGCGCAGCCAGCGGCGCAGCTCCTTGCGCACCTTGGCGTCGAGCGCGCCGAAGGGTTCATCGAGAAGCAGGACCTTCGGCTCGATGGCGACGGCGCGGGCGAGCGCCACGCGCTGGCGCTGGCCGCCGGAAAGCTGGGTGGGGTAGCGCTTTTCGAGACCGGAGAGATGCACCATGTCGAGAAGCTCGGACACCCGCCTGCGGATTTCCGCCTTTGGCGGGCGCTTGGCGGAGGGGCGCACCTTCAGGCCGAAGGCGATATTGTCGGCCACCGTCATATGGCGGAACAGCGCATAGTGCTGGAACACGAAACCGACATTGCGCTCCTGCACCGTGCGGTGGGACGCATCCTCATCACCGAAGAAGATTTGACCCTGCGTCGGCTGTTCGAGGCCGGCGATCAGACGCAAGAGCGTCGTCTTGCCGGAACCGGAAGGACCGAGCAGCGCGATCAGCTCGCCTGAGCGTATGTCGAGCGACACGTCGTTCAGCGCCGGAAAGCGATCGAACTGCTTGGTGATGCCGGAAACTTTCACTTCCATGAAGATGCCTTTCAATGCTTGCCGGCTGCGTTGCCCGCGCCAAAGCGTATTTCGAGAATGGTTTTGAGAACGAGCGTCACGAGCGCCAGACCGGCCAGCAGCGTCGCCACCGCAAAGGCAGCGCCGATATTGTACTCATTATAGAGTATCTCGACATGCAGCGGCATGGTGTTGGTCTCGCCGCGAATATGGCCTGATACGACAGAGACGGCGCCGAACTCACCCATGGCGCGGGCGTTGCAGAGCAGCACGCCGTAAAGCAGGCCCCATTTGATATTGGGCAGCGTGACATACCAGAAGGTCTGCCAGCCGGACGCGCCGAGCGAAATCGCCGCCTCCTCGTCGCCATTGCCCTGATCCTGCATCAGCGGGATCAGTTCACGCGCGACGAAGGGAAAGGTGACGAAGATGGTGGCCAGCACGATGCCGGGCACCGCGAAGAGGATTTCGATGCCGTAACTCTTCAGCCATGGCCCGAGCACGCTGTGGGCGGAGAACAGGATGACATAGACCAGACCGGAAATAACCGGCGAGATCGAAAACGGCAGGTCGATGAGCGTTATCAGGAACGCTTTGCCCTTGAACTCAAATTTGGCGATCGCCCAGGCGGCGGCAACCCCGAAGACCACATTGAGCGGCACCGAGATGGCGGCGACAAGCAGCGTGAGGCGGATGGCGGAGAACGCATCCGGCTCCACAATCGCTTCCCAGAAGGCATCCGCGCCCTTGCGGAAGGCTTCGAAGAAGACTGAGACGAGCGGCAACACGAGGAAGGCCGCGAGGAACAGGAAGGCAACGGCGATCAGCGCCAGACGGGCGGGAAGGCTTTCGCTGGCGGGATCACGAAACGGCCGGGGGGACGTGCGGGAAGCGGTCTCAGACATAACCGTACCTCTTGCGGCTCCAGGCCTGAATGAGATTGATGAGGAACAGCATGGCAAACGAGATGATCAGCATGATGGTGGCGATGCCAGTCGCGGCCGCATAATTGAACTCCTCCAGCCTGATGACGATGAGGAGCGGCGCGATTTCCGAGACATACGGAATGTTGCCGGCGATGAAGATGACTGAGCCATATTCGCCGACGCCGCGCGCGAAGGCGAGCGCGAAACCCGTGAGGATGGCGGGCGTGAGGCTCGGCAGCAGCACTCTTGTGATGGTCTGGAAACGGTTGGCGCCGAGCGTGGCCGCCACCTCCTCCACCTGCCGGTCGATCTCTTCCATGACCGGCTGCACCGTGCGAACCACGAAAGGCAGGCCGATGAAGATCAACGCAATGACGATGCCGGTCGGCGTAAACGCGATCTTGATGCCGAAGGGTTCGAACAGCGAACCGACCCAGCCGCGATTGGCGTAAAGCGTGGTGAGCGCGATACCGGCGACCGCCGTTGGCAGGGCAAAGGGCAGATCGACAATGGCATCGACAAAACGGCGACCGGGAAACCGGTAACGTGTCAGCACCCAGGCGACGATGACGCCGAAAACGGCGTTGACCAGAGCGGCGATGAAGGCCGTGCCGAAGCTGACGCGCAGCGCATTCAGCGTTCGGCTATCCGTGGCAATCGCAATGAAATCTGCAAAACCAAGTTTCGCCGTGGACCAGACAAGGCCGCCGAGCGGAATAAGAATGATGAGAAACAGATAGGTGACGGTGTAACCAAACGTCAGGCCGAAGCCGGGTATGACGCTCGACTGCCGCCATTTCCACCTGTTTCCGGATGTATTATTGCTCATCAAGGCTCCGGATAATCTTTGTTTTTGTACATTTCCAGGACAGGAAACCGGGGTCCACTTTTCTTGGAAATGCCCTCTGGGAGCCGGCGTTCCCCGGCGTTTATTATAAAGTATCGACCGGCACGGCGTCCGGTCGATCAGGTTCTTATTGTCTTGTCCCTGCGGACGGGTGATCGCGTTTCACCCCATCATCCGCTTACTTTGCGGGCTTGTAAATCTGGTCGAAGATGCCGCCATCACCGAAATGTTCCGGCTGCGCCTTGGCCCAACCACCGAAGATCGGGTCGTCGATGGTGACGAGCTTGATATCGGGCAGCTGCTTCAGCAGATCCTTGGAGACCACGGCGGGGTTGGACGGGCGGTAGAAGTGCTTGGCCGCAATATTCTGTCCCTCATCGGAATAGAGATATTGCAGATAGGCTTCCGCCGCCTTGCGGGTGCCCTTGGCGTCGACATTCGCATCGACCACCGCGACCGGCGGTTCGGCAAGGATCGAGATCGGCGGCACGACGATATCGAAGGCGTCAGCGCCGAATTCCTGACCGGCGAGATAGGCTTCGTTTTCCCAGGCCAGCAGCACGTCGCCAATCTGGCGCTGCGCGAAGGTGACCGTGGAGCCGCGGGCGCCGGTATCGAGAACCGGGGCGCGCTTGTAGAGATCACCGACATAGGCCTTGATCTTGTCCTGGTCGCCCTTGAACTCTTCATTGGCCCAGGCCCAGGCGGCAAGGTAGTTCCAGCGGGCGCCGCCCGAGGTTTTGGGGTTCGGCGTAACGATCTGGATATCGCCCTTCACCAGATCGCCCCAATTATGGATGCCCTTGGGATTACCCTTGCGCACCAGGAAAACGATTGTAGAGGTGTAGGGCGAGGAGTTGTGCGGCAGGCGGGTGCGCCAGTCCTTGTTGATCTTGCCGGAATTCTGGACGATGGCGTCGATGTCACTCTGCAGCGCCAGCGTCACCACATCCGCTTCCAGACCATCGATGACGGAACGCGCCTGCTTGCCGGAGCCGCCATGCGACTGCTGGATCGTGACGTCCTCACCGGTATCGGCCTTCCACTTCTTGGCGAAAGCTTCGTTGAAATCCTTGTAGAGCTCACGGGTCGGATCATAGGACACGTTGAGCAGCTTGGTCTGCGCGGCGGCCGAGCCAGCGCCGCCAAGTGCCAGTGAAAGGCTAAGCGCGACAACGCTCAAACCGGACAGAAGCTTGGACATCGGTATTCCCTCCTGATTGCGATGGCTTAACTCTACCGGTTGAGTAGAGTTGGTCAATGAGGCCGAATACGATCGAAAAAGTGTTTCCCAAGAGCGTTTCCCCGGGCAACAAATACAGCGCAGCATAAGCGAAAGGCGCAACAAGCGTCGTGTAAAACTTTGCTGAATGCAAAACCGTTTCACTTTTTTGGCGATTTTTTGCCGCGATGGCGAAAAATATTATGGGGTTTTAGACGATTTTTTCGTTTTGAAGGAACGAGGCAAGGGGACCATTACAATCTCCTCATCCGTCATTCCGGCCCTGAGCCGGAATCCAGCCAGCCCAAGTCCTTGGGCTGAAGGAGTCGTTTCGCCGCGCAGACGCGCGTCGGCTGGATTCCGGCTCAGGGCCGGAATGACGGACGGGTTGAGGACCCTCGTTGCAAACTCTCGACAGCGAAACGTGAAAAAAGACGAGTGTCAGGCCGTCAAAAGCTCGGGCACTTCGACACCGGCCACCGCATCGGCGATGGTGGTGTTGAAAAGGATGTTGCGCGTCGCATCGGCCACGCGGGCAAAGACGTGGCGTATCTCGCACTGCTTTTCGCCGTCACAATCCTCGCAGCGCCGATAGGCGGTCTGCGACAGGCAGGGCAAGGGGGCAAGCGGCCCGTCGATGAGGCGAAGTACCTCGCCGAAGGTGATATCCGCAGCCGGGCGCGCCAAGAGATAACCGCCCTGCTTGCCGCGCCGGCTTTCGACCAGGCGTTCCTTCTTCATTTCAAGAAGGATCTGTTCGAGGAACTTTTTGGGGATGGCCTGTTCGCGGGCAATGTCGGAAATCTGCACAGGACAGGCACCGTCGGCCTTAGCCAGCGAAAGGAGCGCCCTCAGCGCATATTTTGCCTTCTGCGAAATCATCGTAAAACCAGTAGACCACAAGCCCGGAAACCCGGCAATTCCGGCTTAGCGCAGAAGTTGTCACAATTCAAATCCAAGCTGCGAAGAAGGTGAACGGGTATCTTTTGCTCATACCCCGCACGCCTGAGGCATTTTTGCTCTGAAGTGCAGCGCACAAGCACTGTCATTTCTGTTCGCGGATAAGGATTTCAACAATAATCGGCCATGGAAATCCCGGACGTGACAATGACGATCAATTCAGCAAATGCCTTAGCCGATACCGCTTCCTTCGACGCCACGCTTGCCGGGCTCGATCTGGCGGGTCGGCTTTCGTTTATCGCCGGCCTCGGCGGGCGGGCGGTTTTCACCACGAGCCTCGGCATTGAGGATCAGGTCATCACCGCCGCCATCGGCACGCATCGCCTGCCGATCGATGTCGTAACGTTGGAGACGGGTCGGCTGTTTAAGGAAACCGTCGATCTCATCGATGAAACCGAAGAGCGCTTCGGCATTGAAATCCGTCGCTTCCGGCCCGAACAGGACGATATCGACGCCTATGCCGAAAAATACGGCCTGAACGGTTTTTATGAGAGTGTCGAAGCCCGTCACGCCTGCTGTCATGTCAGAAAGCTGATCCCGCTCGGCAAGGCGCTTGATGGTGCTGCCTTCTGGATCACCGGCCTTCGTCGCGGCCAGTCGGGCAATCGCGCCACGACGCCTTTCGCCGAATTCGACGCCGAGCGTAATCTCATCAAGATCAATCCCCTGGCTGACTGGGATATCGACCTTATCCGCGCGCATGTGCTCAAGGAAAACATCCCCGTCAACCCGTTGCATCAGCGCGGTTACCCCTCCATCGGCTGCGAGCCGTGTACGCGCGCCATCAAGCCCGGCGAGCCTGAGCGCGCCGGACGATGGTGGTGGGAAAACGACGAGAAGCGCGAATGCGGTCTTCACGTCGCCGGTGCGGAGCAAACATCCGCCGTTTCCGCCATCCCGCAACGATAATCATTCAGTACATCTCCCGGAGTTCACAATGTCCAACGCAGTCCACGAGACGGACAGCAAGAATACTGTCGCATCCAAGCCGCCGCTCGATCCCCATCTGAAGGCGCTTGAAAACGAAGCTATTCATATTTTCCGCGAAGTCGCCGCCGAATTCGATAACCCTGTGATGCTTTATTCCATCGGCAAGGATTCATCCGTGCTGCTGCACCTGGCGCGCAAGGCGTTTTTCCCGGGTCGCATTCCCTTCCCGCTGTTGCACGTCAATACCGGCTGGAAGTTCAAGGAAATGATCGAATTCCGCGACAATATCGTCAAGGAATATGATCTCGACCTCATTTCCTACACCAACCCGCGCGGTGCGAGTGAAAACGTCACGCCCTTCTCCCATGGATCGGCGCTTTACACCGACATCATGAAAACAGAAGCGCTGCGTCAGGCGCTGGATGCCGGCCAGTTCGATGCGGCCTTCGGCGGTGCGCGTCGTGACGAGGAGGCGAGCCGCGCCAAGGAACGCATCTATTCCTTCCGCACGCCCGACCACAAATGGGACCCGCGCAACCAGCGCCCGGAACTGTGGAACATCTATAACGGCATGGTCCGCAAGGGCGAAAGCGTGCGTGCCTTCCCGCTTTCCAACTGGACCGAAGTCGACATCTGGCGTTACATCGAAGCGGAAAACATTCCGCTGGTGCCGCTCTATTACGCCGCCGATCGCCCCTATATCGAGCGTGACGGCATGATGATCCTTGCCGAAGACGAGCGGCTGGAACTGTTGCCAGGCGAAGAGATCAAGCACGGCTCGATCCGCTTCCGCACGCTCGGCTGCTTCCCGCTGACCGGCGCGATCCGATCCGAGGCGGCGACGCTTCAGGAGGTCATTGCCGAACTCGAAATCGCCACCGTCTCCGAGCGGCAGGGCCGCGCGATTGACCGCGACCAGTCCGGCTCCATGGAGAAGAAGAAGCGCGAGGGGTATTTCTGATGAGTGCCGCTGCCATCAATCCCCCCTCTTCCGCCACCATCCTGCCGTTTGCCGAACATTCGAAGGCGACACGCGACACGCGTCCGCTGCGCCTCATTACCTGCGGCAGCGTCGATGACGGCAAATCGACCCTGATCGGCCGTCTTCTCTGGGACACCAAGGCCGTCAAGGAAGATCAGGCCGCCACGCTGCACCGCGACAGCGGCAAGCAGAACGATCTCGGCCTGCCCGATTTCGCGTTGCTGCTCGACGGTCTTCAGGCGGAGCGCGAACAGGGCATCACCATCGATGTCGCCTATCGTTATTTCGCCACCGACCGGCGCGCCTTCATCGTTGCCGACACGCCCGGCCATGAACAATATACCCGCAACATGGCGACCGGCGCTTCCACGGCCGATCTCGCCGTGCTTTTGGTCGATGCGCGCACCGGCATTCTGGAACAGACGCGCCGCCACGCCACCATTGCGGCGCTGATGGGCATCCGGCAATTCGTGCTGGCGATCAACAAAATTGACCTGACGAATTACGACAAGGCCGGTTTCGAACTGATCGCCCACGAATTCCGCGAGTTCGCCTCCGATCTCGGCATCAAGCAGATTACCGCCATTCCGATGTCGGCGCTGAAGGGCGAAAATGTCGTTCTCTCCGGCAAGGCCTCCATGCCCTGGTATGAAGGTCCGACGCTGGTGGAGACGCTGGAGCTCGCCACCGTTCGCTCCGCGCAGTCCGGCGGCTTCCGCCTGCCGGTACAGCGTGTCTCGCGTCCCGGTGAGAGCTTCCGTGGTTATCAGGGCACGGTTGCCGGCGGTTCGGTGAAGCCGGGCGATAGCGTCGTGGTTTTGCCTTCTGGCATGGTCGCCAATGTCAAGCAGATCGTCACCTTCGATCTGGTACGCAACGCCGCCGTCGCGGGTGATGCCGTCACCCTCGTGCTCGACCGTCAGGTGGATGTCTCGCGCGGCGACATGATCGTCTCCATCGAGGCGCAGCCGCAGACAGGCCTTGCCTTCGACGCACAGATCGTGGCCTTGCAGCCGGGCGGCATCGAGGCGGGAAAACGCTACTGGCTGAAAAGCGGCAGCCGCCGCCAGCGCGTCAGCGTGCAACCGATCAGCCAGCTGAACCTCAAGGAAGGCGAATGGCAGGCGCATGAGACGTCGCTGCCGATGAACGCCATCGGCAAGGTGCGGCTCTCCTTCGACGAGACGGCAATTTTCGATGCCTATGAACAGAACCGGGCAACCGGCTCCTTCATCCTGATCGACCCCGACACCAACAACACGGTTGCGGGCGGCATGATCGCCGGCAAGCGCAGCGTTGGTGCGGCGGAAGAAAAGGGCGACCGGGTCATCCTCTCGCTGCCCGCCGATCTTGCCGAAAAGCTGCTGGCGAGCGAGTTGCTGGCCAGACACCGCGACGAGATCGACATTCGCCGCACCGATGTGGCGACCGCCTCAAGGCTGATCGGCGATCTGGACTGAGAAAATTTCCGATACAAACAAAAAGGCGACCGCAGTGCGGTCGCCTTTTTTCGTTGCGGGCCATAGGTGCGAGGCGCCGCTTAAAATACAAACATATAAAGCAGAATGATCACCACAACCGGAACGCCCATAGCCCACAGTGCAATACCCTTTAGCATATTATCCTCCATTGTTATTGTGAATGGATAACGGCTGAAGTGCGGTTGCGTTCCCTGCTGCTGAGCCGACAATGGCTTCATCGCAGTCAATAAGCACGTGAAGGCAGGCGGAACCGGGAAGACGGCAAGCGCCATTGCACCCCGCCACATTGGCGCTGAAGCCTGCGCCGTCACCCATCGCGCAACCACGACCTGTTCGCTGTTCGCAGGGAAACCCGTGGAACCGCGTTCAGGCCCGGTTAATGGCCGACACGTCACTCTCTCAACAATGGAACTACGTACTCCAGCGCACGTTGGGGTCCGTCATTGGGAGATTAAGATCATGAAAATTTTGACTGCAGCGATCTGTCTTGTTTCGGTCGGCATCCTGAGCGGCTGTGTTGACGATCGGGGATACCGTAGCGGCGGATACTATACGACAGGCGTATACTACCGCTCCTATGACCGCGATCGCCACTACCGCGACTACGATCGTCGCGACTGGCGCGACCGGAGGGATTGGCGTGATCGTCGGGACTGGCGTGGTGACCACCGCTACCGCTGATAATGGTCGACTGGACCTACATCAGGCCGATTATTTCTGGAACTGGTGATGGGATGGTTTGACAGACGTCCGGCGCGCGGCCGTTGTTTGCTTTTCTCATTCTCGCGCTGACGAGAATGAGAAACTCACTACTCTTATAGTCGCTAATGTGGAGACTATGGACGGCACAACTGGGCGTCGAACCCGCGCAGTAGGCGACCGCATTCTAACCGGCCAGGGTTTTAAACGGTCCGGCTTTGATACGAGACTTTAGATTCAGGGATTTTCAGGAAATATCGGGATCAGTTGCAAGCCATCGTGAATGTGAGGCTTTTAGCTGGTCGGAGTGAGAGGATTCGAACCTCCGACCCCCACGTCCCGAACGTGGTGCGCTACCAGACTGCGCTACACTCCGTGACCAGCGGCGCTTCTATAGACCAGCCTCCAGCATTCGACAAGCGGCATATTGCATTTTTTATGACAAGTTTTCTCCCTGCAGCGAGGCAGCCTCGCCAACCGCTTGCGGCAAAGGGCGCAGGGCTGAAAAACGTTACAAAAAAGCAATTGTGGCAGGAAATTTTCGTCAAGCCGCATACCTCCCCTGCCCGCCGCCGCCAAATCTGCTAGGGGAACGGAATGACCGGCGGGATGCCGGACACGGCACAAAGGACATTTCACCATGCTATTTCGCAGCATAACGCTCGCAGGGCTCGCCATTGCGCTCTCCGCCTGCACGACATCGGAAGGCTCCTCCGTCCCTTCCTTCACCCAGAAGAGCCCCGTTGAAACACGGTGGGTCGGTCAGTCGGCAGGCATTTTCTTCGCAAAATTCGGCCCACCGCTGAGCGACACGGAATCCGGCAGCTCCACCGTCTATAACTGGCGCGGCGGTTACAAGAAGGCCACCATTCCGGCCAGGTTCGAAGAAGGCAAGGACGGCAAGAAGGGTCGCCAGATTTCGCCCGCCCGCACCGCCTCGCTCTCCTGCACGGTGCAGCTGGTCGTTTCCAGCAATTATACGATCACCTCGGTGCGCACGGTCTCCGACCGCCCCGGCGTCAACGGCCCCAGCTACTGCGCGGAATTCCTCGCCGCGAACTAAGGTTCGCCCCGGAAACCGGACGAACAAGGCCCGCCCGAAACGGCGGGCCTTTTCACTTTTTCGGGATTATTGTCATTTTCCTGAAAAAACTTTCGCCTAAAATCACAAGGCCCGTTCCATTGCGCCATGCACGCACGGGATTGTGGGCCGTTGCGCAATATTCGGCCCACAGAGCACTTTCAACCGTTTGAAAGCCCTGCCTGATCTTCGCATTCATAAAACTGACAATCCGCAAGACCGGAAAAAGCGCTATTGCGACCATATATCCCGACGAGCCAGCTGCAAAAACGCTTGAACTGGAGTGAAAAAGTCCGGGTTGTGCCGCTTTGCGCTTTGCTATAACGGGGCGGACGGGAGGAGTGTTTTTAACACAAAACAAGAATCAGGTATGGCCGTGACTCCCATCGATCAAGACAAATCCCAGCTCACTGATCTTTCCCAGGATACCTCCCTTTCCCAAGCATTTCCCCCCGGCGTGCTTCCAATGAACCGCCGTCAGGTTCTGGGTGGCGCGCTTGCCGGGATTGCCGCAGCGGCGCTGCCCTCTTCTCCACTTCTCGCCAGCACGACCGCCAAGAAGGTCGACGTGCTTTTGATCGGCGGCGGCATCATGAGCGCGACGCTCGGTGTATGGCTGCGCGAACTCGAGCCCACCTGGTCGATGCAGATGCTGGAGCGGCTGGATGGCGTGGCGCTTGAAAGCTCCAACGGCTGGAACAATGCCGGCACCGGACATTCCGCGCTGGCGGAACTCAACTACACGCCGGAAGACGACAACGGCAACATCAAGATCGCCCAGGCCATCAACATCAACGAATCCTTCCAGATTTCCCGGCAGTTCTGGGCTTGGCAGGTGAAGAACGGTGTTTTGAAGAACCCGCGATCCTTCATCAACCACACGCCGCATATGAGCTTCGTCTGGGGTGATGAAAACGTCGCCTATCTGGAAAAGCGCTATCAGGCGCTCAAAACCAGCCCGCTTTTCGCCGGCATGGAATATTCCAGCGACCCCGAGCAGATCAAGAAGTGGGTGCCGCTGATGATGGAAGGCCGCGATCCTTCCCAGAAGATCGGCGCGACCTGGTCGCCGCTCGGCACCGACATGGAATTCGGCGAAATCACCCGGCAATTCGTGTCGCATCTGCAGGGCGACCAGAATTTCGACCTTCAGGTCAACAGCGAGGTTTCCGACATTCAGCGCAATGCCGATGGCAGCTGGCGCGTGACCTATACCAACACCAAGACCGATGCCGAACAGGTGGTGGATGCGAAATTCGTGTTCATCGGCGCCGGCGGCGGCGCGCTGCATCTGTTGCAGATGTCCGGTATTCCGGAAGCGGACGATTATGCCGGCTTCCCGGTGGGCGGTTCGTTCCTCATCAACGAGAACCCTGACGTGACGATGCAGCATCTGGCCAAGGCCTATGGCAAGGCCTCGGTCGGCTCGCCGCCGATGTCGGTTCCGCATCTCGATACGCGCGTGCTGGGCGGCAAGCGCGTCATCCTGTTTGGACCTTTCGCCACCTTCTCCACCAAGTTCCTGAAGGAAGGCTCCTATTTCGATCTCGTCTCCTCGGTCACAACAAGCAATGCCTGGCCGATGGTGCGGGTGGGCATCGATGAATATCCGCTGGTGGAATATCTCGCTGGCCAGCTGATGATGTCGGATGACGACCGTTTTGCCGCGCTGAAGGAATATTTCCCGAATGCCAAGCAGGGCGAATGGCGCCTGTGGCAGGCCGGCCAGCGCGTGCAGATCATCAAGCGCGACGAAGAAAAGGGCGGCGTGCTGCGGCTCGGCACCGAAGTCGTCGCCGCACAGGACGGCAGCATCGCCGGCCTGCTCGGCGCTTCGCCGGGCGCCTCCACGGCCGCGCCGATCATGCTCAGCGTTCTGGAAAAGGTGTTCAAGGACAAGGTGGCGACGCCGGAATGGCAGGCCAAGATCCGCCAGATCGTGCCGAGCTACGGCACCAAGCTGAATGACAACCCGGAAAAGGTGCGTGAGGAATGGGCCTACACCGCCGAACACCTGCAGCTGCCCACCCCGCCGCAGATCGACCTTGAGGCGCTGAAGGGTGCCGGTGCGGCACCTGCGGGTGCACCGGTGAAGAAGGTGCCGGATATCGCGCTTTAAGGCTTGGCTGCGATTTTAAGATTCGACGCCGCGTGTCTTTGGATGCGCGGCGTTTTTTGTTGATGCGCGCCTTCCTCCGCACTCGACGTCCTCCTCGGGCTTGACCCGAGGATCCATTAACTTCAACGGATCGTGGATCCTCGGGTCAAGCCCGAGGAGGACGGAGGACAGGTTTTCGCGCTTAACAGTATCCTAGGTTATAGCGTAGCGTGGTAAGCCGACCATCATCGGATATACCGCCACCGAAATATCTGGCCCCCAAACATACTCGGTGGTAATAATTCCCACCAGATGATGGAGATAACCATGGCCAACGTGGAAAAGATCAGCGTTTCGATGACGCCCCAGCACGCCGAAATCTTGCGTGACGCCGTGGAGAGCGGCGCTTATGCCAGCAGCAGCGAAGTCATCCGTGAAGCGATGCGAGACTGGTCGGCAAAATGGGTTCAGCGACGCGGCGACATCGCCAAGCTGCGCGCATTGTGGGCCGAGGGCAAAGCCAGCGGCAATTCAACCGAAGTGGATTTTGACGAGGCGCTCAATGAAGCGCGTGCAGAACTGGCCTCGTTGAAAAATCGTGACCACTAAGCTTGTCTGGACGCCCCGCGCACGCAGCGATGTGAAGAAAATCTATATCGACATTGGCAAATCACAGCCCCTTGCCGCAGAACGATATTTCGCTTCTTTCCGCGCCAAAGCGGAGCGCCTGGTCGCCCATCCTCACCTTGGCGAGCGCCACCCGGAAATTTTTCCATCTGCCCGTATGCTCGTCGAAGCGCCTTATGTCATTCTCTACGAAACCGTGCCGGATACCGATGGCGGCGAAATATGTTCCGTGGAAATCGTTCGCGTGATCGATGGTCGCCGGGACCTGCGCACGTTGTTCTGACTTTGGAAGAGATGGCTGGGGCGCCAGGATTCGAACCTGGGAATGCCGGTACCAAAAACCGGTGCCTTACCGCTTGGCGACGCCCCAACAGGGCAGCGAAGGCGAAACGCCGCTGCCTGAACCGCGCCTGATTATCAAAGCCTGCCCGGCCCGGCAATGACCCGGCGACTTATTTTTTCACAAAATCCAAGCTTTTTGGATGCCGTGCCAGAGATGGCATGTTAGGGCTTGGCGATGGCGCGGTTGAGGCCGTGGCTCAAGCTGGCATGGCATTTTTCAGGAGGTCTCGATGGCGGACCCGGCATTCGATCTCGATTTTAAGCCGGCCTATGGTGAGGCGGTTGCTGTCGCCCCGCTGATCCAGCGCCTCACCGTCAACAACCCTTCCGCCTTCACCTTCCATGGCACCAATTCCTATATCGTCGGCGACCGTTCCGTCGCCGTCATCGATCCCGGTCCGGAGGATGAGGCGCATTTTCGGGCGCTGATGGCGGCGCTCGAAGGCCGCGAGGTGACACATATCTTCGTCAGCCACACTCATCGCGATCACTCGCCGCTTGCCCGGCGGCTGAAGGAGACAACCGGGGCGCTGACGGTGGCCGAAGGCCCGCACCGGGCCGCCCGGCCGCTGCATGTGGGCGAGACCAACCCCTTTGCCGAAAGTTCCGATACGGCTTTTGCGCCGGATATCGCACTTGGCGACGGGCAGAGCCTTTCCGGCGACGGCTGGACGCTTACCGCGCTGCATACACCGGGCCACACCGCCAATCACGCCGCCTTCGCGCTCGATGGCAGCGGCATCGTCTTTTCCGCCGATCACGTCATGGCCTGGGCCACCACCATCGTCGCACCGCCGGATGGGGCAATGAGCGATTACATGGCCTCGCTGGAGCGGCTGCTCACCCGCGACGACCGGCTGTTCCTGCCCGGCCATGGCGGCCCGGTCACCGATCCCGCCGCCTTCATGCGCGGGCTTCGCGCCCACCGCCGCATGCGGGAAAAGGCGGTTCTGAAACGCATCCGCGACGGCGACCGGTTTATCGCCGATATGGTGAAGGTGATTTATGCCAGCACCGACAAGCGCCTGCATGGGGCGGCCGCACTTTCCGTGCTGGCGCATATCGAAGACCTGATCGAAAAGGGCGAAGTGCGGACGGACGGTGCGCCTTCGCTCTCGGGTGAGTATTTTCCGGCGTAGTCGGGGTTTTGAAGCGCGCGATTTTCAAATCTTGCTATCGCCTGAGCCACCGCTGTCCTGTTGATGGAGCGAGCGACTGACGCTTGTTTCTTCTCCCCGAGGGGGAGAAGGTCGCGGCAGCGGGATGAGGGGGCAAGGTCAGAGATAAACCGAGAGGTTGCCCCCTCATCCGACCCTTCGGGCCACCTTCTCCCCGGCGGGGAGAAGAAACCAAGCCGCAGCGCCATGCGCTACCTCACGCCAAAAAACACCTCAGTTATCGTTCAACCCCTGCATTTCCGCATCCAGCGCATCGAGATAGGCCTCGGCGATGGCAGCTCCCATGCCGAGATCGTGCGGGGCGTAGCGCGAGGCGACGCGGACATCGACGATGGTGGTTTCCGCCTCTTCCTTGAGGCGGATGAGAATATCGAAACGCAGGCCCCAGATGCGCGTGCGCGTTTCGCCCTGCATCAGCACCACACCGCTGCCGTTAAAGAAAGTGGGCTGCGGTGCCTCGGCCGGTCGGGCCGTGGGCACCGGCACGATGGAGGGCAGGTCTTCGACAGGCCCCTCTTCAGCCGGCGGCGTCTTGTCCTGTTCGGGAATGCCGGTGGAGGGTGCTTCCTCCGCGCCGATGACGCCTCTCGTGTGGGTGATACGGATATTCTGGGCGGCGGCCATCTTCTTGGCGGCCGCATAGATGCGGTCGATCGCGCCTTCATAACGGCGGCCGGCGAGGCTGGCATAGGCAATCGCCTGCGCGTCCCGGTCCTCTTTTGCCACCATGGCGGGCCTTGCCAGCCATTGCTGGTTCGCCACCGGCACCACCAGCCATTCCGGCACGTCGGTCAGATCGGTCGAGATGTCGTAAATCTTCGGCTGCTGCCAATAAAGATATGCGCCGTAACCGACCACACCGAGCGGCAGGGCCGATAGAAGAAGAGCGGCAAGCGCTGAAAGCCCGCCCCGCGCGCCCCTTGTCCACAGCCGCTCAAGGCCGATCAGCGCCAGAAGCACCGCCATCAGCGCAATGCCGGCGGCAATCATCAGCAACCCCACGAGGTCAGGCGTCGTCAGCGGCCCGAAACGGTGGATACCGGCGGCGATGAGAAAAAGCGCCAGCGCCACTAGTGCGAGATAGCGGGAAAGATAGGCTGCAACCGAAAAAGGCCGGACGAAACGCACAGTCATGGAAGCGGATATCCGTATGATCGCATTGGCGTAAAAGCGTTGCACCCGAAATCTGGCAAGGGAATCACCTGCATATGATGTCATAGACCGGATTTGCGGCGAGGAAAACAAAGGAGGCGGCCGATCCGTACGCTAAAGCATGCGAATCTCTCCGTCATGCCGGACCTGATGCGGCATCCAGACCGCGCGTCTGCGCCGTTAAGAATGAGTCTTTTGCGATCAAGGACTTGATCGCGCTAGACCCCGGATCAGGTCCGGGGTGACGGCGTATGAGGCTACGACACTGCCAAACTACAGGTTCCAGGCCTCCGACGTCAGAGGCGACGAAGAAGTGGAACATTTTTCCGTATTATCTCACCTTAAGAGAATAATTCCCCGACAATGCAACAAATACGCAAGCTCATCCCTTAATTGCTGAGGAAATCGGCGTATCCTCGGCGACCTCCCTCGAGAATGCGTGTAAAAAGTGCAACATTCTCGTTTTCTTGCACAATAAAGAGACATGTCATGTCACAGGCAACGACGTCCGCCGGCCCCTCCGGGCCTAAACCCTTTTATCGCAATTTCGGCTTTCAGGTTCTGATCGCCATGGTTATCGGCCTGCTGCTCGGGCTTCTTGCGCGCAACATCGGTCCCGATGCTGCCGGCAGCCCGAACGGGCTTTCGGTGACGCTGCAGACCATCGGCAGCATTTTCGTGCAGCTCCTGCGCGCGCTGGTACCGCCGCTGATCTTCACGGCCATCGTCGCCTCCATCGCCAATCTCAAGAACCTTTCCAATGCGGCAAAGCTGGTATGGCAGACACTTTTGTGGTTCGCCATCACTGCGCTCATCGCCGTGGTCATCGGCATCGTGCTCGGCCTCGTCATTCAGCCGGGCGTCAACACGGCGATTGCCAATACGGCTGCGGCAGCGCCGTCCTCCACCGGTTCGTGGCTGGACTTCCTCAAGGGCCTCGTTCCTGCCAACGTCTTCGGCCTCGAAGCGTCTACCAAAATCAACAACGGTTCCGGCAGCACCTCGCTGAACTTCAACGTGCTGCAGCTGCTCGTAGTATCGATTGCCTTTGGTGTTGCGGCACTGAAAGCCGGCAAGGCGGCGGAGCCGTTCCTCGCCTTCAACCAGTCGCTGCTCGCCATCGTGCGTAAAATCCTCTGGTGGGTCATCCGCCTCACCCCGATCGGCACGATCGGCCTGCTCGGCCGTGCGGTCGATCAATATGGCTGGACGACGCTGTCGCAGCTCGGCTGGTATGCGGCGGCCGTCTATATCGGTCTGGCGCTGGTGCTCTTTGTGGTTTATCCGGCGCTGCTGATCGCCCATGGCCTGAAACCCTCGCGTTTCTTTGCCGGCGCATGGCCGGCCATCCAGCTCGCTTTCGTGTCGCGTTCCTCCATCGGCACGCTTCCCGTTACCGAAACCGTGACGGAAAAGAGCCTGGGTGTGCCGCGCGAATATGCCGCCTTCTCCGTGCCGCTCGGCGCCACCACCAAGATGGACGGCTGCGCCGCCATCTATCCGGCGATTTCGGCGATCTTCATCGCACAGTTCTTCCAGGTGCCGCTCGGCATTCAGGAATATGTGCTGATCGTTTTCGTCTCGGTGCTCGGTTCCGCCGCAACGGCAGGTCTCACGGGCGCAGTGGTGATGCTGACGCTGACGCTTTCGACGCTCGGACTGCCGCTCGAAGGCGTGGGCCTGCTGCTTGCCATCGACCCGATCCTCGACATGGGCCGCACGGCGGTCAATGTCGCCGGTCAGGCGCTGGTGCCCACCATCGTCGCCAAGCGCGAAGGCATTCTCAATGAGGCGGTTTACAACAACGCCAAGGATATCGACGCGCTCGATGACCGTGAAGTAGCGCCGGCCTGACTGCGATAATCGTGGGGTGTTTCCGGTAAAACCGGAAACACCCCAGGTCGATTTCTGCTGTCACAAATAGTATCAAAACCGCCTCCCATGGCGCTTATAAAATCTGCTGCATTCAGCTGGAATGGAACGCGCTTTGGAAATGCTTCGAATGTCCCGCGGTCTCGGCAAACACGACCCAGCTCTTACCGTTCGGCGTATTCTCAAGGTCAATCACGCCGGTGAATTTGGCGCTATTCGTATCTACGGAGCGCAGATATGGATGGCTCGCCGGCTGTTTCCGGAGATCGTGCCCGCTCTTCAGGAAATGCGGGAAGACGAAATTGATCATTGCCGCCGGTTCCGGGACGCCATGCCAGCCAGAAAAGCGAAACCTTGTCGCGTAATGGCATTTTGGAGCCTTGGAGGTCTCGTTCTCGGTTTTCTGACCGCGCTCGGCGGACGCAACATGGTCTGGATTTGCACCGAAGCTGTTGAAAGCACCGTTCACCGCCATCTGGGAGATCAATTGGCCTTCCTGCAAACAAGAGATCCCGAGCTTCACGGGCTTATCGCTTCAATTCAAGAACAGGAATTGGCCCATCTGCAGGAAGCCGAGAAAAACCAGACGACGCGCGGTTTGGGCCACAGGCTTCTGCTGCCGATTATCGGCTTTCTCACCGATCTGATGATCTGGCTCTCGACATGGAGGGATTCGAGCTGGATGCGCGCTGAAATGGCGAGATCCAGACAGTCTGGACGATAAGCGCCGTTGCTGGATACCGACTAAGGGCCCGACATGACGGTAGAGAGGTTCTCGTTCCAAACGCAACTTTCCGCGCCAACGCGGCTTTTCCCCGTATGAAAACAGGCGTATCAATCGCGGCAATAAAAGTGCCGTACGGCTGTCATGTTCAAGGGAGAAACAAGATGCGTGTTTCCATCGTCTTCGGTGCGCTTGCCACTATGCTGGCGCTCACCGCCTGCCAGACGCTGACGCCGGAAGAGCGACGGGCGCGGGACGAGGCGACATGCCGGGGTTATGGTTTCCGCCCCGGCACAGACCCGATGGCGGGTTGCCTTCTCGATCTGGAAATGGACCGCCGCGCCGATAACCGCGCCTGGCAGGCGCAGATGAACCGCGACATGTTCTACCGGCCGGTCGTCGTCGAGCGTCAGATCATCGTCCGACAGAACCCCTGACGGGAATAAACGCGACATTGCTTGCCACCTGCCCCTCCTTTGCCCGCGCAGCAAGCGTTGCCTGCGCGGCGGCAAGGCGGGCGATGGGCACGCGGAAGGGTGAACAGGACACGTAATCGAGATCGGCATCCTCGCAGAAATGAATGGAGGCCGGATCGCCGCCATGTTCACCGCAGATGCCGAGCTTCAGTTCCGGCCGCGTCTGGCGGCCACGTTCGGCGGCAATACGGATCAACTCCCCCACACCGTCGAAATCGAGCGAGATGAACGGATCACGTTCGATGATGCCCTTGCGCTGATAGGTATTGATGAAGCGCGCCGCATCGTCGCGGGAAATGCCGAAGGTCGTCTGCGTCAAATCGTTGGTGCCGAAGGAGAAAAACTCCGCGGCTTCGGCGATGACATGGGCGCGCAATGCTGCGCGCGGCAACTCGATCATGGTGCCGGTCAGATATTCGAGCGTCATGCCGGTTTCTTCCGCCACGGCGGCAGCAACGCGATCGATAACCTCGGTAACATAATCCAGCTCCGATCGCAGGCCGACCAGCGGCACCATGATCTCAGGCACAACGGGCGCGCCGGTGATGCGCGCCGCCTCAACGGCGGCTTCGAAAATGGCGCGGGCCTGCATTTCGGCGATCTCGGGATAAGAAATGGCGAGACGGCAGCCGCGATGGCCGAGCATGGGGTTAAATTCGTGCAGCGCATCCAGCCGCTGGCGGAACACGGTCTGCGGCATGCCCATGGCGGCCGCCACCTCGACGATCTCGCCATCGGTCTTCGGCAGAAATTCATGCAGCGGCGGATCCAGCAGACGGATCGTCACTGGCAGGCCATGCATGATCTGGAACAGTTCGGTGAAATCCGAACGCTGCATCGGCAAAAGCTCATCGAGCGCTGCCCGCCTGCCCTTTTCGCTTTCGGCAAGGATCATCTCGCGCATCACATGGATACGGTCGCCCTCGAAGAACATATGTTCGGTGCGGCAGAGGCCGATGCCTTCGGCACCGAAGGCGCGGGCGGCGCGGGCGTCGGCCGGGGTATCGGCATTTGTACGCACGGTCATGCGGCGCAGATTGTCGGCCCAGACCATCAGCTTACCGAAGTCGCCTGACAGTTCCGGCTGCGTCATCGGCACTTCGCCCTTCAGCACCCGGCCGGAAGAGCCATCGATGGTGATGATATCGCCGCGCTTGAGCATACAGCCGACGCCGATCAGCACCTTGTTGCGCATGTCGACACGCATGGAGCCGGCACCGGTAACGCAAGGGATACCCATGCCGCGCGCCACCACCGCGGCGTGGCTGGTCATGCCGCCACGCGTCGTCAGAATGCCTTCGGCGGCATGCATGCCGTGAATATCTTCCGGGCTGGTTTCGATGCGCACCAGAATGACGCGGCGACCTTCGGCTTCCGCCGCAACCGCTTCTTCCGAGGTGAAGACGATCTCACCCGTCGCCGCTCCCGGAGAGGCCGGCAGGCCGGAACCGATGATGGGGCGGGAAATGCCCGGATCAATTGTCGGGTGCAACAGCTGGTCGAGCGATGAGGGCTCGATGCGGCAGACGGCCTCCTCCTGCGAAATCAGCCCCGCTTCCACCATATCGACGGCAATCTTCATGGCGGCGCGGGTGGTGCGTTTGCCGGAACGGGTCTGCAACATCCAGAGCTTGCCGCGCTCGATGGTGAATTCCAGATCCTGCATGTCGCGATAATGGTTTTCCAATCGATTGCAGATGGCCAGGAACTCACTGAACGCCTCCGGCATCAGCTTTTCCATTGAGGGCTTGTCGGAACCCGACGCCAGCCGCGCCGCCTCGGTGATGGATTGCGGCGTGCGGATGCCGGCCACCACATCTTCCCCTTGAGCATTGACGAGGAATTCGCCGTAAAGCTCCGCCTCGCCGGTAGAGGGATTGCGGGTGAAGGCGACGCCGGTTGCCGAGGACGAGCCGAGATTGCCGAAAACCATGGCCTGCACGTTGACCGCCGTGCCCCAATCGCCCGGAATATTGTGCAGGTGGCGGTAGGTTACGGCGCGGTGGTTGGTCCAGCTGGCGAAGACGGCGCCAATCGCACCCCAGAGCTGGACATGACAGTCCTGCGGGAAGGCTTCGCCCAGCTCATCTTCGATCAGCTTCTTGTAAAGCGAAACGACGTGCTGCCATTCGACCGCCGACATGTCGGTATCGTATTCGTGGCCGAGCCGGCCTTTCTCGTCCTCGAGAATTTCCTCGAATAATTCGTGGTCGAGGCCCATGACCACATCGGCATACATCTGGATGAAGCGACGGTAGCTGTCCCAGGCAAAACGGGCGTCGCCGGCATCGTGGCCCAGCGCCTCGACGGTGCGATCATTGAGGCCGAGGTTCAGGACCGTATCCATCATGCCCGGCATGGAGGCGCGCGCGCCGGAGCGGACGGAGATGAGCAACGGCGAATGGCTGCCGCCGAAGGTCTTGCCCGTCACGGTTTCCATGCCGTGCAGGCCGGCCATGACTTGAAGCTTCAATTCCTCGGGAAGATCACGTCCGTTCTTGTGATAGAGGGCGCAGGCATCGGTTATGATGGTGAGGCCGGGGGGAACGGGTAGGCCGAGACTTGCCATTTCGGCAAGGTTCGCGCCCTTGCCGCCCAATATTGCAACGTCACCTGCCCTGCCTTCGGCAGCACCATTGCCGAAGGTATAAACCCATTTTTTCATTCCACGCTCTCCACCCAGAAGCGTTGTCATTTTTCTATCATCTACAGCATTGCCAGCGTGTTGGAAACGCCGCAACGTACAGTTTACATCGCAGTGCAGCATAATTGCGGCGAATTGCGCGCCAGAATTGCCGCAAACACAAAATAACAGCAGGACTGACGCATTCGTGTAGTGCGCAGAAACGGAGTGTTCCCTAAGCCATTATCATCGCCGACAAAGAGATTATTCATGCAATTTACTCGCCGCCATACGTTGAAATTTGCCGGAATTTCTTGCGCCGCCACGGCGCTGGCCGGTGCGCTCAAGGCCGAGGGCGGCAGGCCCGCCGCAAATGCCGCCACCACCCTGCCCTTTGCCGTGACGACACCCATGCATATCGGCCAGGCCGCACTTCGCGTGCGCGACCTTGATCCGATGATCGATTATTACCGTTCGGTGCTTGGCATGAACGAGGTGGGACGCACGGCGAGAGGCGTGACGCTCGGCGTGGGAAGCGTGCCGCTGCTCGATCTCGTCCACAAACCGGCGGCAGATTTCGAAAGCCCTACCTCCGCCGGCCTGTTCCACATCGCCTATCTGATGCCCTCCCGCAAGGATCTCGCCCGCTGGCTGGTGCATGCGGCGCTCAGGCAGGTGCCGCTTTCCGGTTTTGCCGATCACAATGTCAGCGAGGCGGTCTATCTCAACGATCCCGAGGGCAACGGCATCGAGGTTTACAGCGACCGCCCAAAGGACGCGTGGGTCTGGAGCGGCAGGGTGGTGAAAATGGGCACCGAACCGCTTGATGTCGATAATCTCGTGGCGCTGACCGACACCAAAACCGACCATTACGAGGTCGCCCCGGCCGGGATGCGCATCGGCCATATTCACCTGCGGGTCGGCGAAATCGCCGCCGCCCGTGGCTTTTATGAACAGGCCGTCGGCCTGCAACCGACGCAGGATGCGCGTTCGGACGCATCATTCCTCTCCTCCGGCGGCTATCACCATCATCTGGCGGTGAATAGCTGGAACAGCCGGGGTGCGAAGGAACGCAACGCCATGGAGACCGGTCTCGACTGGTTTTCAATCACCGTTCGCAATCCCGATGATCTCGAGGCGCAGAAGACGCGGCTGCGAGCGGCCGGTTATGTGCTGGTGGAGATGGAAAACGATATGGTGGAGGCGATCGACCCCTGGGGCACCCGACTGCGACTGATGCCGGGGTGAGTGGTGGTGGGTCTCTCCATGCATGATGCGGAGTACATTGCGCGATTGACGGTTACGGCGAGTTGAGCGTTTAGAGGGCTTCGCAGCATCTTCTCCTTCCGACATTCCGGCCTTGGAACGCTACTGTCCGGTTTAAATTTTCAGCGTTGGACACGAATGACGTATTGCCGTCGCCCTATGAATGGCAAACCTCGCCAAACACTCCGACGTCATCCTCGGGCCTGTCCCGAGGATCTGCAACGGCTTGATTTTGTTGACGTGTTTAGATCCTTGGGACAAGCCCAAGGATGACGTCGAGAAAATGCTCAACGCTCACCGCTGTCTTCCACGCCATATGAAGTGTCCAGAAATTTAAACGAGACGGCAGTCGCCTTGAGCCGTAATCCAGCCGACGCGCGTCGGTGCGACGGGAAGAGTCTTTTCAGCCCAAGGACTTGGGCTGGCTGGATACCGGCTCAAGGCCGGCATGACGGAGGAGGTTTGCGCCCCGGAAACGATTACCAGCCATGCAGCCACCTCGCACTATGAACCCGGAAAAAGAAAGCCTTGCGAGGCCACGGCAGCGGCCTCGCAAGGCATTCCATCCGGTACAGGAAACCGGATGGGGGGTCTGGTGAGAGCCCTTGGTTGTTTCGGAAAACATAGCAAAATGCTGCGCATTGTCGCTCACCCGAATGGGTGATACGGCCAGATAAATTCGCGATGGAGAGAAACGGAAAAGGAGCCTCAGACGGCTTCGCGCAATTGCTCGGCGGTCTGCAAATCCACGGAGACGAGTTGCGACACGCCCTGTTCGGCCATGGTGACGCCGAAGAGGCGGTTCATGCGCGCCATGGTGATGGGATTGTGGGTGATGATGACGAAACGGGTTTCCGTCGAGGCCACCATTTCATCCATCAGGTTGCAGTAGCGCTCGACATTGTGGTCGTCGAGCGGGGCATCCACCTCGTCCAGCACGCAGATTGGCGCGGGATTGGTGAGGAAGACGGCAAAGATCAGCGCCATGGCCGTCAGCGCCTGCTCGCCGCCGGAAAGCAATGTCATGGTCTGCGGTTTCTTGCCCGGCGGACGGGCGAGAATTTCCAGCCCCGCTTCCAGCGGATCGTCGGATTCGATCAGCTGCAATTCCGCCGTGCCGCCGCCGAAGAGATGGGTGAACAGCCGCTGGAACTGTGAATTCACCACGTCAAAGGCGGCGATCAACCGTTCACGACCCTCGCGGTTGAGATTCTGGATGCCGGCGCGCAGCTTGCGCACGGCATCGATGATATCGTCGCGTTCCTTGATAAGCGCTTCGAGCTTGGCGGAAAGCTCGGCCTGCTCTTCCTCGGCACGCAGGTTGACGGCGCCAAGCCTCTCGCGTTCGATCTTCAGCCGGTCGAGATCACGCTCGACATCGCGAATATCGGGCTTCGGCTGGTCCGGGCCAAGGCCGGTCAGGCGCAGGGCCATATGCGGCTCGGTGTTCAGTGTTTCGCGGATGCGGTGTTCAGTCTCCTGCCGTTTTTCGCGGGCGGAAACCAGGCGTTCTTCGGCACGGCCGCGTTTTTCCCGGGCCTCGGCCAGTTCGGAAAGGGCCGTTGCAGCCACCCGGTCTGCGGCACGCTGCAGGTTTTCCGCCTCGGCCAGCCGGTCAGCGGCCTGACGGCGGGCGTCTTCGGTCTTTTGCAACTCATTGAGGAGGTTGCGGCGTTTCTCGTCGAATTCTTCTGGCGCTATATCAAGCTCGGCGATTTCATCGCGCGCCTCTTCCTCACGCGCACGCAACGTCGCGATGTGATCGGCCGCACTTGCCGCGCGTGACTGCCAGGTGGAACGCTCCTGCCCTATTGCCTGTATTCTGCGCTGGCGGCTTTCCGCCTCGCGGCTCACGCCCTCGTGGCGGGCGCGGGCCTCCGCCAGAAGACCGCGATCAGTCGCGACCTCCAGCTGGCTTTCGCGCAGCTTGAAATCCAGCACGGAAAGGTCAGGCGCATCTTCCATTTCGATGCGGGCATTTTCTTCCTGAACGGCGATCTCGTCGACCTGCGCGCCAATCTGGTTCAGCGCTTCGGAAACGATATCCCGACGACGCAGCAGATCGCCCGAAGCCCGTTCGGCTGATGTCAGCGCCTCTCGCGCTTCGGCAAGCTGACGGGTCGCGAGCCGGCTCCGGTCCCGCGCTTCCGAAAGCCGCAATTCGCTGCTTCTGATGGCCTCGGTTCTCGCGGCAAGCTGGTCTTCGGCCTCTTCCAGAATGAACCGAGCCTCATCCAGTTCGGTCTCGATTTCGGCGAGGCGGTTCTTCTGCGACAGGCGAAGTGCTGCAGCGCCCGGTGCATCGGCGCTGGCGATGTGGCCGTCCCAGCGAAACAGCGCGCCTTCGCGTGTTACCAGCCGCTGGCCAGCTTTGAGTGAAGGCAACAGGCGTCGGGCTTCCGATACGTCTGCAACGACACCGATCTGCGCCAGGGCGCGGCGCAGAGCATCCGGCGCCTGCGCATAGTCCAGAAGCGGTTTCGCGCCCTGCGGCAAGGCGGGATCGCCCTCCCCGTCGCCATTGCCGGCCCAATAAGCGGGAGCGCCGGAATCGAGCGGGCTTTCGATATCGTCGCCAAGGGCGGCACCCAAGGCTGCCTCAAAACCGCGCTCCACCGTCATTTCTTCCGCAACCGGCGTGAAGCTGCCATTGGCAGCAGCGCCGGAGGCGAGGATTTTGGTGATGGTGCGTGCTTCCGTTTCCAGCGCGTTCAGCCGGTTTTTCGCCGTTTCCAGCGGCCCGCGCGCCAGCGCTTCGGCGGAGCGCGCCTCGGCGACGGCGGCTTCGGCCTCCTCCACCACGATCAGCGCATCCTCGACCGCGATTTCCGCCGCCTCTACCGCTTCTCGCCGTTCCGAAGGATCGGGAAGGCCGGAGAGTTTCTCATCGATGGTATCGATCTCGGCGGACGCTTCCTGCGACTGCCGTTCCAGCCGGAGCTTGCGGTCGGAAAGATCGCGGATCGCCCGTTCCAGCTGCTGGCGGGCGGCAGCGGCCTCGGCCCGCTCGGCGGTGATGGCGGTGAAAACGGCTTCGCTCTCCGCCAGTTTGACAGCGGCGGTTTCGAAGGCATCGCGCATCTCTTCCGCATGGCGGCCGGAATCGGAGAGGATTTCGAGGAGTTCGGCTTCCTCTTCATCGAGCCGTGCGAGTATCTGGGCATTGTCAGAGACAAGCCGTTCCTCGCGGACGATATCTTCGCCAAGCTGCGAAAGACGGCGCGCCAATTCGTCACGACGGCGCAAAAGGCGGTTCGCCTCGTCATCCAGCTGGGTGCGGGCGATCTGCAGGCGTTGCAGGGCGGCGGCCACCCGCGCTTCATCCTCGCGCAGTTCCGGCAGTTTCAGGCTGGCGATGCCCTGCTGCTTGGCCGCTTCCATCTGGCCTTGAGCCTTTTCGGCGACGATATTTGTTGCCTGATTGAGCGCGCTTTCCGCCTCGCCTTCCGCTTCCTTCGCCTCCACCCAGCGGATGTGCAGCAGGGTCGCCTCGCGGGCGCGGATATCGGCCGACAGCATCTTGAAACGGTTGGCCTGTCGCGCCTGGCGTTTCAGGCTTTCGATCTGGCTTTCCAGCTGGGCGGTCACATCTTCCAGCCGCTCCAGATTGGTCTCGGCGGCGCGCAGGCGCAGCTCGGCCTCGTGGCGGCGGGAATGCAGGCCGGAAATGCCGGCCGCCTCTTCCAGCAGCTGGCGGCGGGCCTGCGGCTTGGCGTTGATGAGTTCGCCAATACGGCCCTGCCCCACCATGGAGGGTGAGCGCGCGCCGGTGGAGGCATCCGCAAACAGCAGCTGCACATCCTTGGCGCGGGCTTCCTTGCCATTGATGCGATAGACGGAGCCGTTTTCGCGCTCGATGCGGCGCGTCACCTGAATTTCATCGGCATCGTTGAAGGCGGCGGGCGCGGTGCGGTCGGAATTGTCAAGATAAAGGCCGACTTCGGCGGTGTTGCGGGCCGGGCGATTGCCGGAGCCGGAGAAGATGACGTCATCCATGCCGGATGCGCGCATGTTCTTGTAGGAGTTTTCGCCCATCACCCAGCGAAGCGCTTCCACCAGATTGGACTTGCCGCAGCCATTCGGACCGACGACGCCGGTGAGACCCGGCTCGATGATGAATTCGGAAGGTTCAACGAAGGACTTGAAACCGACAACGCGCAGCTTGTTGAACTTCATGCCGCCATGCTCCGGCCGGAAGACAGGCAATAAAAAACGGGCGAACGGAAATATCCGCCGCCCGTTTCTCTCAGGGTTCGGCGATCAGAGCAGCTTGTCGATGACAGCCGACATGTTTTCAACCGACATGTCTCCCGCATATTTCTTGCCGTTGATGATGAAAGTCGGCGTGGAGTTGATGCCGAATTCCGTCGCACCGCGTTGCATGGTTGCGTTCACATCATCCAGAAGTTTCTGGTTCGTCAAGCAGGCCTCGAAAGACTCCTGTGAGAAACCGGCCATTTTCGACAATTGCAGCAGGGCGGCGCGCGCATCCTGGGCTACAGCCCAGCTCTGCTGCTGCTTGAACAGCATGGAAACGAAGGGGAAATACTGTCCTTCAGGGGCGCAACGCGCCAGCATGAAGGCGGCAGCAGCGCGCGGATCGAACGGGAATTCGCGCAGCACGAAATAGACCTTGCCGGTATCGATGTATTTCTTCTTGATCTCTTCGAAGGTCTTGTTGTGGAAGTTTGCGCAGTGCGGGCAGGTCATCGACATATATTCGACGATCTTGACGGGTGCGTTTGCATCACCCAGAGCCGCTTCCGGCAGCGGGCCGGGCTTCATCACGGCGGCCATATCCACGTCACCGGTGGATTCAGGCAGTTCCTGCGCCTCGGCGACACCGGGCGTGAAGGCAAACGGCAGGGCCGCGGCAACGGCGGCAAGGGCAACGCCGCCAAGGAGGCTACGACGGGAAATGGTCAGTTCGGGAAAATGCATGAAAGCACCTGTTGGTAATAGACTCTATTGTCCGTTGATTCCGATATAGCGCCAGCCTGTTCATCACAAGCGGGGTTTTGAACTCTTCTTGTCAAAGAATTGTGACCAGTCAAGGACAGCGCCGTTGGTCAAATCGCTTTGCGTGGCGGTTTCTTCTGCAAGACCGCCGTGCCAAGCCGCTCCACCGCCTTGCGCAGCGCCTCGCTCTCGATGCCTTCCATCATGTCATCGAGACGTTTTGCCGCATCGCCGCGCAGCGGCGGCGGCTTCCTTTTGCGGGCAATGGTTTGGGAAACCGGCTTCTGCACGATACGGATCTGGCGCACCGCCGGAAAGCCGAAAAAGCCGTTGATGCGGGCGATGAGTTCGCCCTGCGCATGGGTGAGGAACAAAGCGCGGGCGCCTTCGCAGGCAATGGTCAGCACGCCGGGCTGATAACCGCCGCGATCCGGCCCCTCGTCGCGGCGCGGCCAGGTTATCTTTTCCGGCCGGGTGCAATCGGCAAAGTCGTCACCGGCAATCTCGTCCCAGGAGCCGAGCAGCGCGGTGTTGATGCCCGCCCGCTTCGACAGCACGGGATCCATGATGCCGTTGGCGACTTCGGCGATCTGTACGACGCCCTTGCGGAATGAATCTGCGGGTTTCTTCATGCTCTCCTCGACAGAGGCGAAAGACCTCAAGCGGCCGCGCCGTCGTCATCTTCTTCGCCGCGCAACAGCGCACGGAATCGCTGCCAGTCTCGGCGGGCGGCCAATCGTATCATTCCAGCCGCCAAACATCCAAAGAGGAAATATCCGGCGGTCAAAAACTGCAGATGCAATATTCCCGGTTTATCGGAGAGAAAGGCAATCACCAACATGCAGACCAACGCGACCGACAGGTATATCCACAGGCCATGGCAAAAAATCGCCCAGAAACCGGATTCAAAAATCCGAAAGCGGCGCGAAGGCTTTTGCCGCGTCCTTTCCAGTTCGCGAACATGCCGGATTATGCGCGCGATCGTCACGGCCACACCGTTCTGCAACCCGAAACACAGCCGGCCGATGTGGTTCAGCAGGCTCATGATCAGGCACAACGCCAGCAGAATTCCGATGACATACGGGAGCGGTTGAGGGATATTTTCCAGCAGCGCATCAGGCATAAGGGTCTTCCTCCGAAATCGGATCAGGGGGGCGATGTCATGGTGTTCATCGCCGGATGCGGTTTTCCACCTCGCCGCAACGGGTCTCCTGTTGCAGATTGCCGTGCCGTGTCTATGTTCAGCGGCGATGAACACACATACGCGGCAACCGATATCACATCCGACGGCGGAACACCTTCTCGCATGGTACGACCGGCACCATCGCGAACTGCCATGGCGCACGTCTCCAGCCATGGCGGCACAGGGGAAACGTGCCGATCCCTACCATGTCTGGCTTTCGGAGGTGATGCTGCAGCAGACGACGGTGCAGGCGGTCAAACCCTATTTCCTGAAGTTTCTCGCCGCCTGGCCTGATGTCAACGATCTGGCGGCGGCGCCGGTCGAGGATGTCATGGCGGCCTGGGCGGGGCTTGGTTATTATGCCCGCGCCCGCAACCTTAAGAAATGCGCGGAAGCCGTAGCGCGCGAGCATGGCGGCGTCTTTCCGGACACCGAAGAGGGACTGAAGGAACTGCCCGGCATCGGCGATTATACCGCCGCGGCCGTGGCAGCCATTGCGTTTAACCGGCAGGCGGCTGTCATGGACGGCAATGTCGAACGTGTCATTTCGCGCCTCTTCGTCATAGATGCTCCCCTGCCCGGCTCCAAACCCGCAATGAAAGCGAAGGTGGCGGCGCTGACGCCTGCCGACCGGCCCGGCGATTTTGCCCAGGCGATGATGGATCTCGGCGCAACGATCTGCACACCAAAGCGGCCGGCCTGCGCGCTCTGTCCGTTCAATGGCGCCTGTCTGGCGCTTGCCCGTGACGAGCCGGAGCGTTTTCCGGTCAAGGCGGCGAAGAAGGCCAAGCCTGTGCGGCTCGGCGCCGCCTTCGTGGCCGTAAACACAAGCGGCGAAATCCTGCTGCGGCGGCGCATCGATAGCGGGCTTCTCGGCGGCATGACCGAGGTGCCGACAACGGCATGGACTGCCCGCATGGATGGCGGCACCGATGCGAGCCACGCGCCCTTTGTCGCCGGCTGGCAGGCGGCAGGCGTGATTGTGCATGTCTTCACCCATTTCGAACTGCGGCTCACGGTCTATCGTGCCCAGGTGCCGGATGGTCTTCAAACCGGGCCGGATGACGGATGGTGGGAGCCGGTTACAAATCTTGACGCGCAGGCGCTGCCAACGGTGATGAAAAAAGTCATCACCCAAGCTATTCCATCCGCGTGTCGGCCCGAAAATCGAAATTGATTTTCGACAGGAACGATGCGCAACTCAAAGATTTAGAGCGTCTGAAAGGCGCGCTAATGTTCGATGAAAGCAGGAAGTTTCGATGACCAAGATTGAGCATATCGTATTCGACATCGGCAAGGTGCTGATCCATTACGATCCGCATATTCCCTATAGCCGCCTCATTCCCGATGCCGACGAGCGCAAATGGTTCTTCGAGAATGTCTGCACCCATGACTGGAACCTCGAACAGGATCGCGGCCGCCGCTGGGAAGATGCCGAAGCGCTGTTGCTGGAGCAATTTCCCGAGCGGGAAGAACATATCCGCGCCTTCCGCAAGTTCTGGCACGAGATGGTCTCGCATTCCTATGACGACAGCGTCGCGATCATGGTTGCCCTGATCAACAACGGCCACGATGTGACGATGCTGACCAACTTCGCTTCCGACACCTTTCGCGAAGCGCAGAAGATGTTTCCCTTCCTCACCTTGCCGCGCGGCGTGACGGTCTCCGGCGATGTGAAGCTCCTGAAGCCTGACGTGGCGATCTACGATCTGCACGCCCGGGAATTCGGCCTCAACCCGGCCACCAGCATCTTCATCGACGACACGCTGGCGAATGTGGAAGGCGCCAGGGCTGCCGGCTGGCAGGCCGTGCACTTCACCGGCGCGGAAAAGCTGCGGCAGGATTTGCGGGAATATGGGGTGGAAGCCTGAAAATGACAGAACGGGCAGCTCCGAGGGAGTTGCCCGTTCCTTGAGATTGCACCGGAAACCCGGGGTTCAGCCCTGTGCGAAGGGCACGGCGACATAGGTCTGCGAATCGCCACGCTGGATGAGCAGCAGAACGGATTTGCGACCGGCCTTGCCCGCCTGCGCGATCGCCGCCTTGGCATCGGCAGCCGATTTCACCGCCGTTTGATTGACCGAAACGATCACGTCGCCTGCCTGCAAACCAGCTTCGGCTGCGGGTTTGGAGGGGGTAACACTCTCGACGATCGTGCCCTTCTCATCCTGCGGGAGATTGAGGGCTTCACGGATCGCCGGGGTGATATCGGCCAGTCCGATACCGATCATCGGCAGGGCTTGCGATGAGGCATCGCCCTTCTGCTGGCCATTGTCAGGGGATGCCTGTGCGCTCTGGGCGTCGTTGCCGCCCACGGTCAGAAGCATGTCCTTGCTTTCTCCCTGGCGCCAGACCGTGACATGTTCCTTCTGGCCGGGCGACAGATCGGCGACCATGCGCGACAGGTCGCGCGGGGACTTGACCGGCTGTCCGCCGAGAGAGGTAATCACGTCGCCGGTCTTTATGCCGGCGCGGCCTGCCGGCGTGCCGGCATCGACCTTGGCGACCAGCGCGCCTTCCGCCGTGGCAAGACCGATGGCATTGGCCACGTCAGGGGTCACCGGCTGTATCTGGACACCGATGAAGCCGTGCTGGATCGATCCGTCCTTCATGAGACGGACAACGACGTTCTGCGCCTGGTCGGAGGGAATGGCGAAACCGACACCGACGCTGCCGCCATTCGGCGAATAGATCGCGGTATTGATGCCGACCACCTTGCCTTCGACGTCGACCAGCGGGCCGCCTGAATTGCCGTGATTGATCGGTGCGTCGATCTGGATGAAATCGTCATAGGGTCCGCTATGCAGGTCGCGTCCGCGGGCCGAGACGATGCCGGCCGTGACCGTGGTGCCGATGCCGAACGGATTGCCGATCGCCAATATCTGATCGCCGGCCTTCAGCCTGTCGGAATCGCCCCAGGAAATCACCGCGAGCGGCTTGGGTGAGACGACCTTGAGGACCGCCAGATCGGATTTCGGATCAGCGCCGACAAGCGTGGCGGGAAGCTCCGTGCCGTCATCCAGCGTCACCTTGATCGAGGTGGCATTGTCGATGACGTGATTGTTGGTGACGATATAGCCGTCCGGCGAGATGATGAAGCCGGAACCCAGCGCTTCCGCGGTCTGGGACTGGCGCTGCTGCGGCTGCTGTTGCGGCAGGGGAATGCCCTGCTGGCCGAAGAACTGGCGGAATTGCTGGTCGAACGGCGTGGTATCGTCGGTCGCCTGTTCCTGCGTCTTCATTTCGGTGGTGATGGTCACCACCGCCGGCTTGTCGGCGGTAACGATCCCGGCGAATGAACCGCCCGAGGTCACCGGACCGGGAACGGCCGATAATCCGGCCTGGGCAAAAGCGGGTGTGTTATGCAGAAAGACGGGCAGCACAAGCGGTGCGGCGACAAAGGCTGCGCCAAGCAAAGCTGCGATGCGATATCTGCGTAGAATACCGGACATGACGTTTCTCCTTTGTGAGGACATGCTCACGGCCTTAACCGGGAGGGGAGCAGGCTGGGCCGCACCCCATGCAGCCGGCAGGCGCATGGTTTTTAAGTTTCCATTCGTTGTTTCGAAATCCGCGCGACCCCGTGGGGGATTGGATCGTTCTGACTTTTCTTCGAACCGCCAAAACGATCCAACTGTTTGTCCTGATGGCTGGAGGGCGGGTTCGTGCCCCGTCACCGCTCTCCGGCGGCTATCTGCGGCGGCATGGCCGATCCTCGTCACGCGAGGACGGAAAGCCCCGGTCAGCTCATGCGGACGATGTTCCGGTCAAGTTGCCGGACTTCGCCCTGAAGGGTGGCAAATGCCTTCATGGGAATATGGCCACGATGCATTTGGGCGGTTTTCAGCGCCTGGGTACGGATTGCGGACGATTCATTTTCGAGCCTGTGGAAAGCGCTTGCGCTCAACCTGCCCTGCTGGCGTTCAAAATCGATCCGGTGGTCGGCGACACGAAGCTCATGAAGCACACGAACCAGATGCGGTCTCTGCCCGTAAGCGGCAGGACCCGTATAGTTCATGTACATAGTGTTCATGGACAGGTCGTCATCGTTATGGCGGAAGAAATGTCTCCCACCCCGGTCGAAATCATGGGACCGTTCGCTATGCATTCCGCCGGAGCCGGAATGCTCGCCGTGCGAGTGTTCGGCCGCGAAAGCACCGCCAGTGGCGGCCGCCAGAATGAAGGATGCTATTGTGACTGTCTTGAAAAGCGAGCGCATGGCACGCCTCCTTGTTCATCGCAGGTTGGCCCGCGAATCCGGCTGTCTCGCATCGTCGCGTCGCGATCATTTTGGTCGCCGGCGACACTCAGCCTGGAAGAATATGTACTCCCCGCCGTGTATAGCGTCACGTTAATCTTCCGTAACGCGCAGGACATCTATTGTTAAGGCTGGGGAACTCGTCGCGGCCGGGCGGAGCGTCATGAATGGCTGATGAAAAGCCCGCGCAGGCCCAGAAAAGAAAATTGGCGCAGGCGGAAATGGCGGTCTCCGGCCTGCGCCAGTCCTGCCGCAAGCGGCATGGGACAGCAATGTTTTCGTGATCTGTCCGAACCGGATTTTCACAACCACTGCTTTGACCCAGACAGTATGGGCCGTCTCTTGCGCGAAACTTGTCTGGCTAAAGTTTTATATTCGAAAATACCAACGCCCGACACCGAGGTGCCGGGCGTTGGTCGTTCTCCATCCGGGACTGAAGGTACTAAACCGGACAGAGACGTATTCTGACAAGGGCGGGCGGTGGATCGTCCGTCTACAGCCTCCAAGGCTTTTGACTATTCGGCCTTTGCCATTTCACTGCGAATGATCGTTCTCAGATCATCGATCGGCTTCAATTCGTCGCCGTCCTCGAAATGCCAGAACGTCCATCCGTTGCATGCGTCGAGACCCTGCACCTTCGCGCCGAGGCGGTGAATGGAGCCGGCGGTCCCACCGGATGCGAGGGTACCATCGGCACGAATAATGGCGCTATAACGGCGTCTTGCATCCGTCAGAACCTGGCCGGGGCGAACGAGGCCGCTTTCCACCAGCGTGTTGAAGGCCACGCGCGGCTCAGCCTTCTTGCCCGTCATGACCGTCAGTTCGGCCTTGCCGAGCGGTTCGACGGCGGCGATGCGGGCGGAAGCCGCATCGATATAATCCTGTTCGCGCTCGATGCCGACGAAGTGGCGGCCGAGACGCTTTGCAACAGCACCCGTGGTGCCGGAGCCGAAGAACGGGTCGAGCACGATGTCACCCGGCTTGGTCGACGCCATGATGATGCGAGCCAGCAAGGCTTCCGGCTTCTGGGTCGGATGCACCTTCTTGCCGTCGTCACCCTTCAGCCGCTCATGGCCGCTGCAGATCGGGAACAGCCAGTCGGAGCGCATCTGCACATCGTCGTTGGAAGCCTTCAGTGCATCGTAGTTGAAGGTGTAGCTTTTGGCTTTCGGATCACGGCTTGCCCAGATCATGGTCTCATGGGCGTTCTGGAAACGGCGGCCCTTGAAATTGGGCATGGGATTGGTCTTGCGCCAGACGATATCGTTGAGGATCCAGAAATCGAGGTTCTGGAGCATGGCGCCGACGCGGAAGATATTGTGGTAGGAGCCGATGACCCAGATGGTGCCGTTCGGTTTCAGCACGCGGCGGCAGGCGAGCAGCCAGGCGCGGGTGAAGGCGTCATAGGCATCGAAGGAGGCGAACTGGTCCCATTCGTCATCGACAGCATCGACCAGCGACTGATCGGGCCGGTGAAGCGTGCCGCCAAGCTGAAGATTATAGGGCGGGTCTGCGAAGATCGCATCCACCGACTGGCTCGGGAGGGCATCCAAGGCAGCGACACAATCACCTTTGATGATGCTGTCTTTCCAGGCGTCACTCTCGCCCGCACGATCAAAACCGGCACGCCGAAAATCGGCCAGCG
>Ga0209070_100153_pt1 | contig 89331 bp, 78 predicted proteins | sample SynthPrep_5_END__FD_187205 | JGI IMG/M metagenome (GOLD analysis project Ga0209070, IMG submission 187205) | Synthetic microbial communities from Ohio, USA - SynthPrep_5_END_DS10_MetaG (SPAdes) (version 2) | ecosystem: Engineered > Bioreactor > Aerobic > Activated sludge | place: USA: Ohio... | reverse complement strand
GGTTTCCGCCGACGGAGCAGGGCAGTGGCGCGTAGAAGTGCCGAGCCATCGCTTCGATATCAGCCTGGAAGTCGATCTGATCGAAGAGCTGGCACGTCTGTACGGTTACAACCGCCTGCCGGTTCGTTACCCGCAAGCTCGTCTGGCGCCACAGGCCAAGGCCGAAGCGCGCAGCGATCTGCCGGAGCTGCGTCGTCTGCTGGTTGCCCGTGGCTACCAGGAAGCGATCACCTACAGCTTCATCGATCCGAAGCAGTTCGAGCTGTTCAACCCGGGCGTGGAGCCGCTGCTGTTGGCGAACCCGATCTCCAATGACATGGCCGCCATGCGTTCGTCGCTGTGGCCGGGTCTGGTCAAGGCGTTGCAGCACAACCTCAACCGTCAGCAGGATCGTGTTCGTCTGTTCGAGAGCGGTCTGCGCTTTGTCGGTCAGCTGGAAGGTCTGAAGCAAGAGCCGATGATCGCCGGTGTGGTATGCGGCAGCCGTCTGCCGGAAGGCTGGGCGCAAGGTCGCGATACCGTGGACTTCTTCGACGTCAAGGCTGACGTAGAAGCGGTGCTGGGCTTTGCCGGTGCGCTGGATCAGTTCACTTTTGCACCGGGCAAACACCCTGCACTGCATCCGGGTCAGACCGCGCGCATCGAACGGGAAGGGCGTGAAGTCGGCTTTATCGGCGCAATTCACCCTGAGCTGTCGAAATCCCTGGGTCTGGACCGTCCGGTCTTCGTCTTTGAGCTGGTCCTGGCTGAAGTCGCTCTGGGTAAAATGCCGAAATTCCACGAGTTGTCGCGCTTTCCTGAAGTGCGTCGTGACCTGGCACTGATTGCGCACAAAGACGTCGCAGCCTCGGCTGTACTGGACGTAATCCGTGAAAATGCAGGCGAATGGCTGACAGACCTCAGGCTATTTGACGTGTATCAGGGTAAAGGCATTGATCCTGATAGAAAAAGCCTCGCAGTCGGCTTGACCTGGCAGCATCCATCGCGCACTCTTAATGACGATGAGGTGAATTCGACGACGCAAAATATCCTCACCTCGCTCGAACAAAGGTTGAACGCCACGTTAAGGAAGTGACGTATGGGGGCTTTGACGAAAGCTGAGATGGCGGAACGTCTGTATGAAGAGCTGGGCCTGAACAAGCGGGAAGCCAAGGAATTGGTCGAACTGTTTTTCGAGGAGATCAGGCACGCTCTTGAAGACAACGAGCAGGTCAAATTGTCCGGTTTCGGCAATTTCGACCTTCGGGACAAACGCCAGCGGCCTGGCCGCAACCCGAAAACGGGGGAAGAAATCCCGATCACGGCTCGCCGTGTGGTCACCTTTCGTCCAGGGCAGAAGTTGAAGGCCCGAGTTGAGGCTTATGCTGGAACCAAGTCATAACGACGAACTACCCGTCATCCCGGGCAAACGCTACTTCACCATCGGTGAAGTCAGTGAGCTGTGTGCCGTAAAGCCACACGTGCTGCGCTACTGGGAGCAGGAGTTTCCTCAACTCAACCCCGTCAAACGCCGCGGAAACCGCCGGTATTATCAGCGCCAGGACGTGCTGATGATCCGGCAGATCCGCGCGCTCCTTTACGATCAGGGTTTCACCATCGGCGGCGCACGCTTGCGCTTGTCCGGCGATGAAGCCAAAGACGACACGACCCAATACAAGCAGATGATTCGGCAGATGATTGCCGAATTGGAAGATGTGCTGGTGGTTCTCAAGAAATAAAAAGCAGCGTTTGAATACTTCCAGTTTTCAAACGCTTGCGCTATATTCTTGAGCGTTCTTCGAGGTGAAGAACAGTTGCAAAACCAGTCGGGGCGTAGCGCAGTCCGGTAGCGCACTAGCATGGGGTGCTAGGGGTCGAGTGTTCGAATCACTCCGTCCCGACCATATAATTCAAAGGGTTGCGAGATTTTATCTTGCTACCCTTTTTTATGTTTGGTCGTTTTTACCCCCACAAAACGACTGGCTCTGGGTGGAATCCTCATGGCTTCCGCGTGGGCGGACGCAGGCTTTGGCGCTCACGCGTGGTCTCTTTATCAATGTTGATTAGTCTTTCTCTTCAGGTCCTGACGTTTTTGAGTGTTTAAGACTATTTTCCTGTGTATTGAGAACTACATGCAGGTCAACCATCAGCTTGTTTATCTCAGGTCGCTCGGGTCATCCTACGTACCCGGTAGTTAGGCTTGGGCGGCACTGGGATCGTGTAGCCGTCGGGGACTAGACTGCGTAGGTCATAGCCAATCATGAGCAATCCAGCTTCAAAGGCGTGGCAGCGGTCTACCAGCTGAGGCTGCTTGGCGAATAATTCGGACCCTTCTAGTACCGCGCGGATGATCCAACCTAATTGGAGCTGACGCCGTGCCCAAAGGTGCCGACTGGTGGTGGAGAGTTGCGGTGTACCGTTGTACCCAGGCTTTAAGTGTTTTGGGTTTCGAATCTGGTCGCCGATCCCTGGCCCCCAGGCGAAGTCCACTACCTGCGGCGCAGTGGTGCCGGTGCCTTGGCGTTACAGGCAGTAGAGCAGCGCGATGGCGGCACCGACCCGGCCGTCATAGATTGGAGAGCCAGTGGTGTCGAGCAGGGCATGGATCTTAGTCATGCCCGAGTCGAATCTTAGGATGTTCTGCTTGGTGAGGGGGTTGAGCTGCTGCTTGCGGTCCAGCGCGAGAAGCGCCTGGCACTGCTTTAGGTAATTCATCAAGTTCTTGTCGTGCATTTGATTCTTGAGAAATCCGACGGCGCCATCGACTTTTCCCCACGCTAGGATCGCTTCGCAGGCTCCATGCGTGGCGAACTCATCGCGGGCGCGAACCGCCAAACGTAAGCGAATGCGCAGCCGGCGCAGCTCCGCCTTGACCGTCTCCCAATTCCCGCCCCACTGGTATTCGCCGCTTCGATACCTTGAACCTTGCAGTCGATCGCGTTGCGCACGAGCCTACTGCGCGCGACCTTCAGATGTACTGGAAGAGCGGGAAGGTTTTCGATTAGCCACTCGATGAGGCCGAGCATGTCCGGTTGCTCGAGAAACTGCTTGCGATTCATTCCATGGTTCCTGGTCGCGCCGTGATGCGGATGATGCTCTAAGGTAGCGCACGACGGGGTAGACTCGGGGATTGATCGTGCTGCGGTCTCGTGTCATCGGAAAAACCATGTTCTGAGTTCAGTGGACATGACCTGCCAAGAAGGGGGGGGTAAGTGACAAGAGTTGGGCAGGGCGCTTGCTCAGGTTTTTTATTAGCCTGATGAAGCTTTTGTGGAACAGCATTAGTAAAACCGCGACAGCAGGAAAAGCCATCGCGGTTGTTCTGCGTTTTAGCGGTTAGCGTCGGCCAAGCCAGCCTCAATGAAGCGCACGGAGCTCTCCATCGCCTGCTGACCTTCTGGCAGCATGGTGGCGTAGAAGTGCCAGGCGTGGAACATTGCTGGCCAAACTTCCAGGTTCACGCGAACTCGGTTATCAGCCAAGTGAGTTGCAAGGCGCATTGCATCACTCAACATCAGCTCGTTCTCGCCGATCTGCACCAAGATTGGTGGAAGACCGGTGACGTCCGCGAACACAGGTGAGGCCAGAGGATGATTGGCCAATGTGTCGCCCAGGAATGCTCTGGCGAGGATGTCCAAGACAGGCTTGGAGTTCAGAGGATCCAGACCTTCACGGTTGCTCATGGAAGCACCGGTGTGTTCAAGGTTCGCCCATGGTGAGATGGAGGAGCCAACCGCAGGCAATGGAAGCCCTTTCGATTTAGCCGCGACCATGACGCTGACAACCATTGCGCCGCCAGCCGACTCGCCAGAGAACGCAATTTTGTTAGCCGGGATTTTCTGCTCAAGCAACCATTCGTAAGCGCGCAATGTGTCGTCAATTGATGCTGGGAACTTGTGCTCAGGAGCGAGGCGGTAGTCCGGCATGTACACACGAGCACCGAGCATTTTCGCGTAGTTGCCGCCGATACCGTGGTAGCCGTCTGGACGTCCTACAATGTAGGCGCCGCCGTGGATGTACATCACGACCGCGTCGGTTTTGATCTCTTCCGGAGTAACCAGTGTGCCGGGTACGCCACCCATGTCGACTGCTTCGAATTTAACGCCAGCTGGCGCTGGATTTTGCGCGAGCATTTTTGCGTAAGAGTCGCGGATGTCGCTCATTTTTGTGGTGGTATCGATTCCCTTAAGAACGGGTACCAGATCGCTAAGGCTATTGGCCCAGGTTTGGACGGCTGCTTGGACTTTAGTGTTCATAATGACCTCAATTGATCGTTGGGAGTGGATTAGCTAATTGAGATACTATGCTTAGTATTGGGGAATAGGGTTCCCCATAACAGGTGCTAAGCCGCCCGAACGTTGAGACCACCGAGGCCGTATGGAACTCCATAACCTGAATGATATTGCCGCGTTTGTGAGCTCGGTAAACGCTGGAAGCTTCACTGCGGCGGCAAAACAGCTTGGCCTTACACGCTCTGCAGTGGGCAAGTCGATAGTCAGGCTCGAGGCTCGTTTACAGGTACGTTTACTGAATCGCACTACGCGCAGTTTAAGCATGACGGATGACGGCCAGGTTCTGTATGAGCGCTGTGTGGGCGTTCTTCAGGATCTGGACGACGTGGAGGATGCCCTTGCGTTTCGTCGTTCGACACCCAGTGGGCGACTGCGGATGAGTCTGCCGGTTGCGCTGGGCAGACTTCATGTCCTTCAGCACATTGAGTGCTGCCTTAAGGATTGGCCCTCCCTGAGCGTGGATATCACCTTTTCTGACAGGCTGGTCGATCTGATCGATGAGGGATTTGATTTGGCCATGCGCATCGGCCCACCGAAGGAAGATTCTCGGTTGTTAACGCGCACTGTGGCCTATCAACAAATGATTACCTGCGCTTCCCCCAAATATTTGGCTGAGCATGCCGAGCCTAAAACGCCGGAGGATTTATCCGAGCACCAGTGCCTGCATTTCGTGAGCGGTGGGAGATTGCTTCCTTGGAATTTTCGCGTGAATGGTAGCTCTGTGTCCGTTACTCATGGTGGAAGGCTACAGATGGACAGTGCTGAGTCATTACACCAGTCAGCTGTAGCTGGCCTGGGCATCGCGACTCTTCCTTCCTACGTGGTGAACGACGATTTGAGGAGCGGCAAGCTTGTTCAATTGCTCGCTGGGTATGCAGAGGCCGCAGAGCCTATTCGGGTGATCTACCCTAGCAAGCGGCACCTCTCTCCAAAAATTCGACTCTTCATCGATAAGCTCGTGGAGGCTTGGTCACCATGCCCACCATGGGAGCAGCATTCTGCGGAAGGCATTCACTCTGCCTGACCCGTGAGCGAAGCCCGCGCGGCTAGTCGATACCTAACATATGCATCGCGTATTCATTTCACTTGAGCATCGACTTCCAGGCTTGGGCACTGCGCCCGTATTCCGTGCATTTGCCAAAGGAGCCAGTGCCTCAGAGGCTTAGTGCGCCGGTGTTTCCCACATCCTCAATATGATTGTCGCAGATGCTCATGACTGCATTTCATAGGAACTACTGGCGCTCCTTGCTGGGGAAGTGACCATGCAGACCGCTTGACAGCGGTGAAATATCCGAATAAAAATGAAGCGCTTCATAAATATCTCTTTCGAGAATAAATACAAAAAATAGAGTCGTGAAAAGAACATAGACTTTGTTGGCTTAGGCCCGAAGACTGTGTGAATGAAACGATTCATATTTGCCGTTTTCCTAGGCAAGTCTGGAGATCATAATGATCAATGCATCATTAGCCCTCGCTCGGTCAACCACGCCGGCTGCCCTCGCCACTCTCTTATCTAAAGTCACCGACCGCTCCGGCACGGGGGCACTGGCTTCGCCACGCAAATCTCCTAAAACCACCCGCCTACATGAGTCCGAAATTTTCGGTCAGCCAGTGCGGCATTGGACGCGTTTGAGCATCACCGCGTCTTGTTTCTGTTTTTTCAGCGCGGGGAATTTGGCATGACGAATCTTCGACATTCAGGACGCACAGTTCTCATTACCGGGGCAGGAGGGGGCATCGGTGCCTCAATTGCCCGGCTGTACTGCGAGGAGGGCGCGCGGGTTGCCTTGGTAGATTTCGACGAACACTCAGTTTCCGAGCTTTCCCGGCAGCTTAGTGCTACCGGACATTTGGTGGCTTGGGCTAAAGCTGACGTATCAGATTTCGCTCAATGCAGTCGAGCCTGTCTTGAGCTTAGTGAGCAGCTCGGCCCGATCGACACCTTGATTAACAATGCAGGTATTTCACCCAAACACGAGGGCGCACCAGCGCCGATTTGGGAAATGGATCCTCAGGAATGGGATCGCGTCGTTGGCATCAACCTGACAGGCTCATTCAACTTGGTCAGAGCTCTCGCACCAGCGATGGTCGAACGCCATTTTGGAAGAGTAGTGAATATGTCTTCCGTTGCTGGCAGCGCTTACCTCCCTATCGTCGCGGCGCATTACAGCGCCACGAAAGCCGCAGTTATCGGTTTTACCCGTCACTTGGCAGGTGAGCTCGGGCCCTATGGCATTACGGCAAATGCACTGGCTCCGGGACGCATCGAAACGCCGCTTCTAAAAACCGTTTCTGCGCAAGCGAATCAGGCAGTCGTTGATGAGACTCCGTTGGGCCGTCTTGGAACGCCACTTGAGGTAGCTAAAGCAGCATGCTTTTTGACTTCAAACGACAGCGACTTCATCACGGGCCAAGTCGTGGATGTGGCGGGTGGCTGGTTGATGCGCTGATCCAGCCGGGCTCGTATTCAACGTAACGATTTATCTCACAGTTTTTCAGCAGCGGGTGATGGCATGGTTCGAACAATGGGTTTTCCTGGCCGATACGAGCAAGGGCCAGGCGCACTAAAGCAGCTTGGCAGAATCCTTTCCGATATGGGGCAATCGCGCCCTTTGGTCTTGTGCGACGAGTTCGTCTCGAGGCATCTGTGGCCTGAGGTAGGGAATGCATTGTCAGAGCATGGCTTCGAGGCGAACAGTATCGTTTTTCCTGGTGAATGCACTAAAGCTGCAATTGCGTCTCTCTGTGAGCGATCAGCAGATTACAGGCCAGACACCATCATCGCTTTGGGCGGGGGTAAGACAATTGACACGGCTAAAGGGATGGCTGCTCAGCTCAACGTCCCCATTGTCGTATGCCCGACCATTGCTTCCAGCGACGCCCCAACCAGCCGTTTGATTGTCCTTTACGACGAGGCGCACAAGGTCGTTGGCGTCGAGTACCTGAACATGAACCCCTCCGCAGTCGTCGTGGACACCGAAGTGATTGTCCGTGCGCCTGCAAGGTTTTTCGCCGCAGGCATCGGCGACGCCATCAGTAAAAAGTTTGAGGCGCAACAATGTCAGTCTGCCGGAGGCAATAACTCATTTGGTACTCCAGCGTTGAACACTGCATTGCTGCTAACAGAGGCAGTGTTTAAGACGCTTATGACCTACGGGTGCAGCGCTTACCAAGCAGTAGGCCGGCACGAGGTTAATGATGATGTCGAGCGGGTTGTTGAAGGAACCGTCCTTATCAGTGGCGTTGGGTTCGAGAGTGGCGGCTTGTCGCTAGCTCATGCGCTTGTGCGAGGTCTTACGGCAATTCCTGCGATTACTTCCATGCTGCATGGTGAGCTTGTCGCATTCGGGACGCTGGTGCAGATGTCCGTCGAAGAGCGCCCAGACTCAGAGATCCTAGAGGTCGCTCAGCTTCTGAATGATGTGAATCTTCCCATCACCCTCGACGGCCTTGGCCAGACGTCTCCGTTTACCTCTGAGGAATTGGACATTGTCGTCCAGGCAACACTGGGTGCGGTGTACGCAAAAAATGTGTCGCCAGCCCTTACGGCTGAACGACTCATCCGAGGACTCGCTCGTGCCGACGAGCTGGGACAACGATTTGAACGTTTCAACTAACCGCTAAATGCAACACAGCTAATCCAAGAATAAAAGAGGCTCAGAAAATGACAGACAAGACCGTTCCGCATATTCATGACTTGCTCAAAGACTCCCCTAAGAACTGGGGTAAGTGGGGCCCGGATGATGAGGTAGGCTCACTCAACTACCTTACAGGTATCGAAGTTCTCCAAGGGGTCAAAGAGGTCAAGCAAGGCAAGACATTTACTTTGCAGGTGCGGATGGCAGATCCTGCTGGTGACCCGGTCTGGCCTGGTCGCTCCCAGTCAAAACGCATGAATATCATGGATCGTGGTCACTACAACTGTGGCAAAGGCCCACATTTTCCGGGCTCTTACGAGTTCGCCGACGACGTGATGTTTTTTCATCTTCAAGGGTCAACTCAGTACGACGCCCTTGGGCATGTCTGGTACGACGATCAGATTTGGAATGGCTACAGCGCCGATACCACTATCGGTTCCCTGGCCAAGGCGAGCGTTGCTCCATTGGGTGAAAAAGGCATCGTTGGCCGAGGCATTCTGATCGACATAGCGCGCCACCGTGGTAAAGACGTGCTGGATGCAGGTGAAACGTTCAACCATGAGGATTTAATGGCTGCGGCCCGGGCTCAAGGCGTCTCTATCAACAAGCGCGACATTCTCATCATCCGCACTGGATGGATCGGCTCGTTTTATAAACGCGACCCGGAAGAGTTCTACAAAGACTTTATCGAGCCAGGCCTGACCTACAGCCCTGAGCTGGTGAAGTGGTTTCAGGAAATGGAAATTCCGAACATCGTCACCGACACCATTGCTAACGAAGTCACCGTCGATCCCGTGTCAGGGGTTGCGTTGCCGTTGCACAACGCACTCATGAGGAATTTGGGCATCACTCTCACTGAGATCGCTCAGCTTGATCCTCTCGCTGAGGACTGCGCTGAGGACGGTCAGTGGACGTTTCTCTATACCGCAGCCCCTCTAAAGGTCGTTGGCGGAACCGGAGCTCCTGTGAATCCGATCGTCATTAAATAAGTGTTTTTGCCTGGGGGCAGCAGAAACGCTGCTCTCAGGTTTTTCCCTCCAATTAACGGCTCCCGAACGGCAGGCTGTTGGCTTATCATCCTCTGCGCAAATCGAGGGCGTTCTTCTGATCGTCCTGTCTCCGCGCTACGATCGAGGATGCTGAATTTCCAATGAAAAAAATCGAGAAACCGAAGCTCAAGGATGTGGCTGAATTGGCGGGCGTCTCGATGGGGAGTGCTTCAAGAGCATTGGCTGTCCCGCACTTAGTGAAACCTGCCACGCTGGCCAAAGTACAAGCAGCTGTTCAAGAGCTCGGGTACGTGCGAGACGGGGCCGCGCGTGCCTTGGCATCCAGGCGCACGCACAGCATCGGAGCCGTTTTTCCTACTTTTAACAACCCTGCGTTCGCTGAAGCTGTCCAGGCCCTCCAGTTAAGGCTAACGGAGCTTGGATATCACTTAATCATTTCTTCCCATGAATACGACCAGGCGCAGGAACTGGTAAACGTAAGGAACATGATTGAGCGGGGCGTTGAAGGCCTACTGTTAGTGGGTACTGAACATAGTCCTGAAATTTATGAAGCACTAACTGCCGCCCAATGCCCATTCATTCTCATGTGGTCGCTAGATGGTGCTCACGACCATCACTGCGTGGGATTTAGCAATGAGGAGGGTGGTCGATTGATTGCCAAGCACTTGCTTAGCCTTGGTCATCAAAGTATCGCCATGATCAGTGGAGTTGTTTCTAACAACGAACGGGCAAAATACCGTCTGAAAGGAATCACCGCTCAGCTACTCGAGTCAGGGATAGAGCTTTCAAGTGAACGGATTATTGAGCAGCCATTCACGATTGAGGGAGGGCGCGCCGGGCTGCGGATTGCTATGGAGCTTAACCCCAAGCCTACAGCCATTGTCTGCAGCACTGACCTCACCTGTATCGGAGCGTTGGCGGAAGCGCGCTCCAATGGGATCGACGTCCCCAAAGAACTATCAGTCAGCGGGTTCGATGATATCGAGTTCGCGGCTGCCTACGTGCCAGCTCTAACGACAGTCAGGGTGCCGACTTCGAAAATTGGTATCAGCAGCGCCAACAACATCGTTGCGCTGATTGAGGGGCGCCCACTTGCACGCCGCGAGCGCATACAAATCGAACTCGTCGTCCGAGATAGTACGGCGCCACGGCCCTAAAGCGGTTCCAGGAAGGGACTAAACTCTTGGTGCTTCATTGGCATTGAACCAGCCTGGGCGGTACTCGCTCCAGGTCAGTTGCCAGAAGCCCTCATGCTTGCGACGAAGCCGCATTCGGTAATGCGCGCCATAGAGAGGCGTGCCATCTTGCGCGTGTGAGTTTCCCGGAATGATTCTGCCGACAATCATTTCCGCTATACCCTTTTCCTCGTCGGACTTGATCTCCAGCACGTCCGCGAAATGCTGCATCCACGGCCAGGGCCTGCGAAACTCTTTGAAGGAGCCGATGATCGCGTGACGCCCTTCAATAAGGCCCATCGGTTGGAAATCACCAGCGGCGTCGTTGGCAAAGCAATGGGCAAGTAGCTGCATATCAGCCTGATCCAGCGCCCATGAGTAACGAGCGTAGGTTTCAGCAATACACTCCTCGCTGGGTACCGAAGGCGTTGAGCTTGGGAAAGCAAGCCATGGCGCGTTCAGTTCGCTCACGATGGTCGGAGCGGGATCGCCAATCCTCCATCCGTCGTCACCTGGGGGAAGCTGCCAGTGAGTTGCAAGCGAGTAGTCCCCGGTTACCCAATTCAAGGCAATCAGCACGCTGTCGAGGTGCCAGGTGTCTGCTGTCTTTTTCAGAGAGCCCGTGACTGTCATTCCAAATCCGAGCTTGGCCGACTTTGTGGCTTTGCTGATATGGCCATAGACGTAGAAACTGAAAGTGGCGTCGGTTTCTCCACCTCCCACATAGTGATTGGTTGCCTTCACTGAAAAGCCATCAGCCTTGGCACGGTCTTGCTGGAAAGCTCTGACAATCTTGCGTCCACCCTCATGAGCGGACATGTGGCTTGTCACCAACTGGCAATTGTCAGTGAATATATCCCCAGCAGATTCCCAATTACCGCTCTCCCAGGCTTCCAGAAAGGTGGCTATAACGCCCTTAATGTCGGTGCGATCACTTGAGCCGGTCACTGGGTCACCTGCGAGGCAGGTTGGCCTATGGGAAAGTGTGGCAGGACATACTCAGCCATCTCCTCCAGGACATCAGCGGCTGGTCGCTGCAGAGGTTTGATATTCAGTGCGACGTGTGAAACACCTTCATCCTGTTGCCGTTTCCAGAGCTCCACGAGAGCATTACGCCCGATCCTTATTCCGTTGTAGCCGCGTTCCAGCGGTGTACTCGGATCCTTCGCCAGATCGAAAAATGTCGCGTAGCCGTATGGTTTTGCATTGCCGGTCTGGCTGGCAGAACGGAACTCGCGGATGAGGCCCGGCAAACGATTGAAGTCGCTCAGATGCCAAATCCAGGCATCGGCATTATTCGCTATCCACTCAAGCGTCTGACGGGCCCGGCCCACGACAATCATGGGGAGTCGAGGGCCAACTGGCTTGGGTACCATGTCTAGCAAGCCTTCCAGCTGGCCGAACAGTTTGGTTGAGACGCTTGGGAAGCTGTTTTCAGTGACTGTCTTAATCAGCTCGAAGCCTTCCCGGTATCGTTCTTCTCTCGCTTCGAAATCAATCCCGAATGCGGGATATTCAATCGGGCGATCTCCGCTGGATAGTCCTAGCAAGAAACGACCGCCGGTTAGCTGGTCGACCGAAACGGACTGCTTAGCGACGATCAGTGGTTCACGTAACGGAAGAACGATGCCGGTTGTGCCCAAGGCAATGTTTTTGGTAACAGCAGCCAGATATCCCAGATATACAAACGGGTCGATCATTTGACCAGTATCACCAAAGCTCGGGTCATAGAAGGGCACATCTCTCATCCACAGACTTGCGAATCCAGCCTCGTCCGCGATGCGAGCAAGGCGTTGATGATCCTGCAGCGTGGGAAACGGTGAATTCGGATAGCCCTCCAAGGGCATGATGTATCCGAAGGTGAGGCCTTCGGGCTGGAACACTCGCGAATAGGCCGGATGAGCTGCAAGCTCGGGACTGAGCTCAAGGGAAGGGCTGAGAGAAGTCATTGCTAAACCTCATTATTTCAAGCCGATTACTACTGTGTAAGCGGCTTTCAGATGAACAGGTCTGCATGGTAGTGAAGGTATTGGGGAAAATGTGTCCCCTCTGATGGGGCGCGATCCACTGGTGGCCGCTATCCACTCAATGAAAAATCTCCTGGGTCAATCGCTTGAACTCGTCCGCAGTAGGCGTCTTAGATGAGTCGCGGCCTTCAACGGGATGAGTCTTACGCGCTGTGACGAGTGGTCACAGATGGTGTGAATTTCTGAGTATTCTCCTGTGCGAGAGCATCACCTACTCTCACTCAGCGATTGAAATCCTGGCTCGCTCGCCAGTCACACGTTGAGAGAAATTATAATGAATACGCCCGTTAAACCTGATGAACTTGCCATTCCTTATGCTTTGCCGCAGGTGCCTTTCATGTCTCCAGACATGGTGCATCCAGGCGTTATGACCACTTGGCTCGAAGACGATAATCTCTGGGTGCCTGTCACCAAGTCAGTATCTTTCAAACCACTGCTGCTGAGCGTTAGCGGTGGGTACTACATCAACTTGCTCCGAGTGCGGCAGAGCGGGGTTTTGTCACGTCACCGCCACTCAGGTGCAGTGCATGCGATCGTGTTGAAGGGGCGTTGGTACTACCTCGAACACGATTGGGTTGCTGATGAAGGCTCCTTTGCATTCGAGCCGCCAGGGGAGACTCACACTCTGTTCGTCCCTGAAGATGTCGAAGAAATGATTACCTGGTTCCACGTTCAGGGTGGCTACACTTACGTCGACCCACAGGGTGTCGCGGTTGGCTATGAAGACGTTTTCACCAAGCTGGAAGCTGCCCGCAGCCATTACAAAAATTTGGGCTTGCCGGACGATTATATCGAGCAGTTCATTCGCTGATTTTGGTTCAAAAAAAACGCGCTACGGCGCGTTTTTTTGTTTAGATAAACAGGTGGATTCAGTCGCGTAAGGAGCGTACCGAAATGGATCAATACTCTCAAATGCTAGCCTTCATCTGGTCAACAGAGTGCGGAAGTTTTTCTGCCGCCGCCAGGGCGCACGAGATGACTCCGTCGGCCATCAGCAAATTGATAGCGCGGCTAGAGGATCGGCTTCGGGTTCGGCTTTTTCAGAGGGGTTCCCGAGTCCTCACTCTGACGGAGGAGGGCGCTGCTTACCTGCGCAGTGCGAAAGCTGTGGTTGAGGCGATGAGTGAAGCTGACTCTCTGGCAGAAGGGCTTCCTTCAAGGGTCAGTGGCACGCTTCGCATCCACACGATGACCTCTTTTGCGAAGCAGCAAATCGTGCCTTGGTTGCCAGAATTCCTCGACACTTATCCCGGTCTTGATGTCGAGATTCAGTTAGGCGCTCAATTCGTTGACCAGTTCGAGCAGGGATTGGACATAGCCATCCATAGCGGGATTCTTCCGAGCTCTTCCAGAATCGCGAAGAAAATCGGCGAGTGTGAATGGTTGCTGTGTGCTTCACCTGACTACCTGGAAAGGTATGGAACACCGCAGCACCCACAAGACCTGATGAATCATCGATGCTTTAACTTCAGTTTTGCCAGCCCTTGGAACAAATGGGCCTTTATCCAGGATGGCCTAGGTGTGACGACGCCTGTGAAGCCTCGAGGATCGTTTACCCAGGGTGAGCTGCTGAGAGATATGGCCAAATCAGGTGCGGGTATAGTCCGTCTTGCGGATTTCCACATTGGAAAAGACATTCAGGACGGATCGCTGGTGCTCCTGCTTGACGAGTACAAAGCGGAGATCTTAGAGCCTATTTACCTGCTCTACTCGGATAGAAAACATCTAAGTCCCCGCATCCGAGTTTTCATCGAGTTTTTCCAAAAAAAATGGATAGCACATCCATGGAAGGTCGTGAGAGGACTACCCGAAGCAACTTGATAGGTAAGCGTCCGGCGAACTCACCTTCCGAACTCAAGCTTTAAGGGCGATGGTGTCCGCGTATTTTTAAGCGGACGCGATCACCCTCATCGCCAGGATTTCCATGCGCCAACGAAGCTCTTATCCGAAACCATTCAAAGCCCAAGTCGTTCAGGAATGCCTGCAACCTGGCGCAATCGTATCAAGTGTCGCCATCAACCACGGCATCAATGCCAACGTCGTCCGCAAATGGATGCCGCTCTATCGAGACCAGCCCCCCAGCGACTTCACTACCGGCATTCGTACCGCTAAAAGCGGTGCTGAACCAGGGCGTGATTCACGCTGACGAAACGCCGGTTCAAATGCTTGCGCCAGGCGAGAAGAAAAACCGCCGGGCCTACGTCTGGGCTTACAGCACGACGCCGTTTTCGGCACTGAAAGCAGTTGTGTATGACTTCAGCCCAGTCGTGCCGGGGATTCAGCAGTGTCATTCCGCTTCTGCTTCGCGCTCATCAAAATCCAATTGCGCCTTGACGACTGTCGCCAGATGCACAATCGTCCAGATATGTAGAGCTTTGAAAGGTTCTTCCAGTGTCCGCCCCAGCGGCGTGATTCGATACTCCACCCCAACTTGTGAAGAGGGTATGACACGGCGCGCAAGGATCCCGTTGCGTTCGAGTCTTCTGAGCGCCTGGGTCAGCGCTTTTTGAGTGATACCGTCCAGGCACCGCTTCAGTTCGTTAAAGCGAAGCGGCTTTTCACACAGTGTCGTTAGAATCAACATCGTCCACTTGTCACCGATCTGATCCAACAAATAGCGGCTTGGACAGCTGGCCGTCCCGCTTGATATGTCGATGTTGGTATTAATCATGGATCACGCCCCCGCACTCGCGCATGTGGTGTATTTGGATATACCTGATTACTTTAAAGTGCGTAATTGTTATTTGATTCGCATCTTATACCCTGACGCCTTACTTAACTTAAGGTGTTAGCCATGTCCTCTCAATACGATCAAGAAACCGCTGACAAGCTTGCAGTCGCCGAAGCTTTATATGAATACGCTGCAAGTATTGATCTTCGTGATGCCGGGCTTATGGCCTCGGTGCTTACAGATAGTGCCGCTTCTGATTTCCGGCCCGCAGCAGCCAAAGCCGGTTTCGAATACCCTGTTCTTGAAGGTCGTGACACCATCGTACAGGCCCTCATGACGTCACTTAGCCAAGTCGATACCACGCACTCTGTGAACAATCCCCGCGTAACCCTTGAAGGGGATAAGGCGGTGCTGGATGCGTTGGTAGAAGCCCAACATGTTTTGAAAACTGATCACTCCCGTTCCTATCTCATGAAAAACCGTTACGACGTGAAGCTGGTCAGACATGGTGAAACCTGGCGCATTCAGCACATCGTGGTGGACAACGTCTGGCGGACGGGAGATCCCGCAGTCCTCGCCGGTATTTGATCTGATCAGGCCCTTGAAACTTTACTCTCGTGCTGAATGCGCGCAGCGTCTCGTGAGGGCGGTAGCCCGAAGACTTTTGCGTAATCTCGGCTGAACTGGGTGCTGCTTTCATACCCGACTTCAAAGGCAGCCGCAGTGACGCTTCTGGCGTTGGCAACCATAAGGGTGCGAGCCTGAAGCAGGCGTACACGCTTCTGATATTGCAGAGGGCTCAGCGTGGTTACCGCCTTGAAGTGTCGGTGAAATGCCGAAACGCTCATCGCTGCTTTCTCTGCCATATGTTCTACCCGAATAGATTCGGCGAAGTCGCGGCGGATCCACTGAATGGCCTGATTGACGCGGGCCATCGCAGAGTCCGGCGCGGCGATTTCACGCAGCATCCAGCCGTGAGGGCCTTGGAGTACGCGGTAGAGGATCTCGCGTTCGTATGCGGGCGCCAGGGCGGCGATACTTTGCGGGTCACCCATCAAGCGCAGCAAGCGCACCCAAGCGTCCATCAACTGAGGCGTGACCGGCGCTACTGAAAAACCCGGATCTTGGTCATGGCGATCAGCCGGAAGAGGTAGGTCGGCCAGCAGCGTGGTTAGCGCCACCGGGTCGAGCGTCAGGCTTACCGCGAGATAAGGCTCTCCGGTCGACGCCGGATGAACTGTGCCCACGGCGGGCAGCTCGATGGACATCACGAAGTACGTCGCCGGGTCATAGTGCAACGTCTGCTCCCCGACGGTCATGGTTTTACTGCCTTGGAGAATCAGGTTGATCATCGGCTCGTAGACGGCGGCCAGCATGTGCTCGGGAATCTCACCCTGCACCATGGCTACCCTGGGGATTCCTGTCTCAGTGCGCCGATTTTCAGCACTTGAGGTCAGGGCTCGCAGTTCATTCAATTGTGTGGTCATGGGCTGGATCCTGCCCGTCTCGTTTGGGACTTGGCAAGCAAAAAGCAGAAACAGGCAGGTTTCGAGTAGGAATGGCCACGTTCTGGATAGCCGGGGACTCTACTGTGGAGGCTCAAGTCATCGATACGGGAAGTGCACCATGGGCGTCATCGTTATCACCGGAGGCAGTCGCGGCATCGGCGCCAGCGCTGCTCTCCATATTGCCGAACGGGGGATGGGCGTCATCCTTACCTACAACCAGAATCCTGATGCAGCTCACCAGGTCGTCCGGCAAATCGAGGCAGCTGGCGGCAAGGCGGTTGCGCTGCGGCTGGACGTGAGTAACACCTCAAGCTTTGCTGCATTTCGTGATGCCGTGGTCTCCGCTCTGGAAATTACCTGGGGCACAAACACGCTGGCAGGTCTGGTAAATAACGCAGGCTACGGTCTGTTCAACCCGCTGGAGTCAGTCAGCGAGGAGCAATTCGACGGTCTGTTCGCAGTGCACCTCAAGGGGCCTTTCTTCCTCACTCAAACGCTGCTGCCGCTACTTGAAGATGGCGCGAGCATCGTCAACCTGACCAGTGCCACAACACGCGTTGCGACAGCAGGGGTCGCGCCGTATGCCGCATTTAAAGGCGGTCTCGAAGTGCTGACCCGCTACATGGCGAAAGAATTGTGTGAGCGCGGTATTCGTGCCAATGCGGTTTCGCCTGGTGCCATTCGTACTGAGCTGGGGGGCGGTTTGAACGATGAGTTTGAAGCCATGCTAGCCGGTCAGACAGCACTGGGCCGGGTGGGCGAGCCGCAAGACGTCGCTCGTGTTATTGCGATGCTGCTCTCTCAGGAAAGCGCCTGGATCAACGCGCAAACCATCGAAGTCGCAGGCGGCTACATCATCTGAATCATGGAGGCTCCATGCTCGATCATATTTTTCTCTCGGTAAGCGACATCAAACGCTCGATACACTTTTATGGGGCAGCACTGACGCCGCTTGGCATCACGGCGCGTCTGGATTACGACGGCAAGGACGGGCCTCCTGGTCATCCTGACCTCAAGGGCTTTGGCGCCCATGGCCGAATGTTCTTCTGGCTGCGCGAAGGGGTAGTGGAGGGACAGGCGGTGCACGTAGGTTTCGTCGCCAATAGCCGTGCCGAGGTCGATGTCGCCTATGCAGCGGCCATCGCCCAAGGCGCAACAGATAATGGCCCTCCCGGCGCACGTCTGCATTACGACCCGAACTACTACGCGGCCAATGTCCTCGACCCGGACGGCTATAGCCTCGAATTCGTTTACAAGAACTGGCAGCACGCCCAATGAAAACTCTGATGATTTATGGTGCGACCGGCTACACCGGACGCATGGCCGCGCAGCACGCCAAAGCGGTGGGCCTGGATCTGATTCTGGCAGGCCGTAGCGCTGACCGACTGGCGCCTCTGGCCGCTGAACTGGAGCTGCCTTTTCGCGTATTTGGCGCTGAAGGTGTGACGGCAGACGCATTGGACGGTATCAGCGTGCTGCTGAATTTCGCCGGGCCATTCGCATATACCGCAGAGCCTTTGATGCGCGCCTGCATCGGGACAGGTGTGGACTACCTCGACATCACCGCAGAGATTAACGTTTACCGGCTGGCCGAGTCATTGAATCTCGAAGCTGCGCAAGCGGGTGTCATGTTGTTGCCTGGCGTTGGCTGGGACGTGGTGCCGACCGACTGCCTGGCTCTGCATGTCGCAGCCAGGGTTGAACAACCCCAATCGTTGAACGTGGCGCTGCAAGTGGCAGGCCCCATGTCTCGCGGCTCGGCATCAAGCGTGAGTGAGATCATCGGCGCAGGGGTTCTGGTGCGTATTGAAGGGGAACTCGTGGCAGCCCCCGACCAGCCTCCCCGCGAGTTTGATTTTGGCGCTGGCCCAAAGCTGTGTGTGCCATTGTCATTCGGGGATCTGGTGACGGGTTGGCGCTCCACAGGTATCCCTAACATAGCCGTGTACGTGCACATCCCGGATGCCGCCTTTCCCGAGGGCGACCTCTCGCTATTGCCGGAAGGCCCGAGTGAAGAGCAGCGTCTGGCGCATCGAGCATTGGCCGTGGCCGAGGTCGTGGATGCAGATAGCAGCGTGGCCCGCTCGGTGATCGAGACCGTCAACGGGTACACCTACACACCGCTGGCGGCGGTTGAGGCGGCACGCCGAGTGCTGAGCGGGGAACGGCGTGCAGGTTTTGAAACCCCGGCACACCTGCTCGGCGTCGGTTTCGCCGAAACCGTAGCCGGTACAACAATCACCGATTTCTAGCCAGAGTTGGGCAGCCGAGTGAATGCTGCCCTGACGTTATTAATCGAAAAACAACGACTAAGGGGCGACTGTGGGCGATCAGGCGTTGGGAGATAAGGGTCATCGCGCCCGCTTAAAATACGCGGCCACCATCGCCCTTAATGCTGGACTTTGGAAGGTGAGTTAGCCGGACGCTTACCTTGACAGCCACTACGGCCCCGCGCTTACTTTCGCTCTACCTCCGCGCAAGCTTGCAACTTTGGCTCCTGCACAAGGGAGCCAATACTCCACCTCTCTGTAATTTCCCCTCCTGATCCGTGCCCAACAGAGCTCTCAAAAATTTGAGACCTACTCCCCAGTATTTACTTAGCCAAATGCTTCGCTGGCGCTTCTCTCATTTTGTGCCACTGACCTGTTCCTGGCGGTCACAGCAGGTGTGCTTTGCCAGCTATATTCAGCCCTGAAATTGAGCCATAACCTCTGTCCATGGTGAGCAGTACGACAAGTGCTGGATCATCTCGGATGTTGAGGCGTATGTGTGCAAAACACCGATCCTCAGCCGGAGAATAAAAATAAATACCCGGAGATATCCCCATGGGATTTGCTCAAGACAAAATCGAAGCATTACCTGCGGTCAATCGTGTGCCAAAAGGAGCAGGTGCAGCCTCGTGGGGCGCGATGGCTCTTTTGTGGCTCGTGTATGCCATGGATGCCAACTCCCGCCAGATGTTCTTTATGGTATTGCCCTCCATCACCAGCGAGTTCAAGACAAGCGCTGAGCTGACTGGACTGCTTGCCGCGTTCATCACGATCGCTACATCTTTGATAGCCGTGCCTTGCATGATTTGGGCTGATAAAGGCGGTCAGGGATGGATGCGAAAATACCGCCACCTGCCAATCGTGATTGCATACACGCTATTCACCTTTCTGACCGGCCTCAATTTCTTGACCGGCTCGCTTGGAGTGCTTGTCGCGCTGCAAGTGATGTCTCACGCATTTGGCGGTGCTGGCGAAGCCATCGAAGTCACCTCCTTGTCTGAGTGGTGGTCGAAGGAGCGCCGTGGTTTCGCCCTAGGACTTCATCACACCGGATACCCTTGGGGCACATTGATCGGTGGCTTAGCGATCAGTGCTCTACTCCACGCTTACGGCCCGGAAAATTGGCGCTTGGCATTCCTGCTGTTCCCTGTACCGATGATCATCATCTTTTCGGTCTACTGGTGGTTCAGTACGAAGAAGCGTTACGAGTCTTTTGTTGAACACGCTCAAGCCGTGGGTGAGACCCCTCCATCAATGGAAGCGGTACAAGGTGTGGTGGAGGTGCCCAAAGGCGCGTTCAAGTCGGCAATGAAAAATCCGAACATCTCCGCTATCGCTTTAATCTCGATGTTTGCAATCGTTGGCTACTTCGGCATCAGCTTCTGGCTACCTCAGTACCTGGCCTTTGTTGCCCATTACAACTTCGCAGAGGCAGCTGCTTACTCGGTGCTCTTCACGATCACCGGTGGTATCGGCCAGATCGTTTGGGGATGGATTTCAGACCGTGCAGGCCGAAAACTTTGCCTAGTGCTTGTTTTCGCGTGGCTTGCGGTGGGCATGTACCTCTTCAAATACTCATCCGTCAGCCTGACTTGGCTTATCGCGATTCAGTTGTTTGCTGGGTTCGCGATGAACGCGCCCTACACGTTGCTGTATGCCATTGCGTTTGACTCTGCGAAGCAAGGCACGACTGGCCTGGCGGGCTCAATCGTCAACGTCGGTATTTACGCCGGCGGCTTTGGGCCATTCGTGATCGGGATGTTCATCGGCGCTGGTGGTGGCTTTGAGCAGGCTGCGGGCTACAACTACGCGCTCTACTTTATCTCCGGCCTCATGGTACTGGCGGCCATCATCACCATTTTCTTCACCCGAGAAACTACCGGCTGGTTCCTTAAGTACGACAAGGCGCTGGTATCGAAGTCCTCTTGCAACATGGGTTTGTAACGAACCGATCGTACCTGCACTTACAAGAAAATCCCCTTGGGGAATGCTAAAGCTAGGAGAAAGTCATGACCCTTATTAAAGATGCCAAATGGTTGAGCCAATTCGCCGACGAGTTAAACGGTGATGCTGATTGGACTGCCGCTGCTCGCTATTTTGATGGGCGCATTCAATTCAAGCACAGCACAGGTTTCTCAACGCTTGCGGTTCTCGCCGGTAAAGTCGTTGCGGTTTACCCCGAAGGAAGCCCGTTGGGCGCAGACATCATTGTGTCTGGTGCTGATGATGAGTGGCAGCGCGTTCTTGACGGAAAGATTGACTGGTTTGAAGCGTTGTCCCCTGGATTGGGAAAACTTGAGCTTGAGGGCAACGTGGTCGCTGCATGGCAGTACGTAGATGTGATGGCCCGCGCGTTCGACGCAATGAAGCGTGTAGGGAAAGCCAATAATAACCCACCAGTCTCGTACTCTCCCGGGCCTAAGCCGTCGGGGAAAGAGACGGTAGGACGGTACATTACCGTTGATGGAATTCGCGTTTATTACGAAGAATCAGGGGAGGGGCGTCCACTCGTTTGCTTCCACGCAGCATCACAAGATTCTCTGATGTACAGGCACGTACTGGACGGTCTCTCAGATGAGTTCCGCGTCATTGCAATTGACGCCCCCGGGCACAGCAAATCAGAGCTACCCGAATCAGGCCCATTCCACAGCCTCACTCGCCATGCGGAGTTCAATGAGCACCTTATGGAGGCCTTGGGACTTGAGAAACCCGCCATCATGGGATGCTCTATGGGTGGCAATCTGGTGCTGGAATTGGGGGCGCGTCGGCCCGATGCGTACAGCGCGATCATTTCAGCTGAAGGGGCAGATTTTACCCCGACGGTTTCCGAGTTCTTCCTCGATATGTTGCTCATGAATGGGCCAGAGATCATCGGTGCCTGGTCTCGTTCGATGACGGGCAATCGCACTCCACCAGATCGTGCGAGGGAGGTGGTGTGGCAGATCTCGCGAACCACGCCGCAGGTGATGAAGGGTGACCTCACAGGCTATGCGAACTTTGATCAGCGGCAACAAGTTGGAAAGATCAAAGCGCCTGTTTTACTTCTGCGCGGTGACGCGGATTGGTTGGTGTACCAAGAGAAGGTTGAGGAGACAGCATCTCGCATTCCCGGCAGTAAGATCGCCGTGCTCGCAGGTACTGGCCACTATCCAATGACTGAGAACCCATTGGAGTTCTGTGACACGGTACGCGCTTTCCTTCGTGAAGCAGGTCACGGCCACGCAGGCTGAAAGATCTGATTGAGGAGCCCGCTCGTCAGGCGGGCTTTTCTGCGTTTATTTAACGCGAAGGTTCAATCCCGAAAAAAGCCTTTTCTATTCCCGCACAAAAACCTAATGCGCGCCGACCCACTGAGGCTCAGGCCGTTGCGGGAGCTATCTCGACCCTCGAATCCCTTCCATAGCCGATCGTCAGACAATCAGAATTATTTTCTTGTGATCTGTGATCACAGTGGATAGCATCTGTCTCAGAGCGAACATCTGAGCGTCAGCATTGTTCACCAACCGCTCAAACGATTACTCCTAAACATAAATACAAAATTTGGAGAACATCATGCGAAGTACAACTCCATCTGCGACCGAGCGTGGCCCCATTGCAATCGTTGGCGCAGGCCTGATTGGGAGAGCTTGGGCGATTGTTTTTGCTCGAGCAGGACATCCGGTACGCCTACACGACATGGATCTGCAGACAATGCAGAACAGCCATGCCTACATCGAAGCGAGACTTAACGAGCTCGCAGAATTTGATCTCCTCAATGACGCGCCCCTCACCGTACTTGCACGTATTACGTGTGTTCCCGATTTGGCTGATGCGCTACGTGATGTGGTGCTCGTACAGGAAAACGTTCGGGAAACGGTGGAGGCGAAAATCGACATTTTCAGTCGAATGGATGTGTTGGCACCCAAGGACGCGATTCTTGCCAGTTCAACTTCATGGTTACCGGCCTCCGAGTTCACTAAAGATCTACCAGGTCGGGGGCGCTGCGTAGTTGCACACCCTACCAACCCACCTTACTTAGTTCCTCTTGTGGAGCTTTGCCCTGCGCCGTGGACAGAATCTGAAGTGATGATTCGAGCGCATGAGATCTACACCGCAGCAGGGCAGAGCCCTGTCGTTCTATCCCGAGAGATCCACGGCTTCTTGTTGAACCGAGTCCAAGCCGCAGTCCTCAACGAATGCTTCAAATTGCATGAGGAAGGCTTTGCTAGCTCTGAGGATATTGATCGGGTACTCAAAGATGGACTCGCCCTCCGCTGGTCATTTATGGGCCCCTTCGAAACCATCGATCTCAACGCCCCTGCCGGCGTATCTGACTATGCCAAACGCTACGGTCAGCAAAATCGCGAAACGATCAATTCCGAAAATGCTTTTGACTGGTCGGAATCAGCAGTCGCCAAAGTACATGACGAGCGCCGCCAAAAACTTGAACTTGAAGGCATTGCATTGCGATCCGCTTGGCGTGACCGCCGCCTTATGGCTCTCGCTGCGCACAAGCGTCAAGCACCAAATTCCTGACGGCATCACTTCATCCTGAACACCAAAATAAAAGTAACCAGGAGGTCACCATGGCTCGTAAAGTCATCATCACTTGCGCGGTCACCGGCGCAATTCATACACCTTCCATGTCCCGTTACCTGCCGGTAACACCAGGTCAAATTGCCGAAGCGGCGATTGGTGCCGCTGAGGCTGGCGCCTCAATTGTTCACCTACATGCTCGTAACCCAATTGATGGCAGCCCCTCTCAGGATCCGGAACTGTTTAAGCAGTTTCTGCCGGCTATTAAAGAGGCTAGCGATGTGGTGATAAACCTGACTACAGGTGGCGCACCGACAATGTCGCTTGAAGATCGACTTCGTCCAGCACATCAGTTCAAACCGGAAGTGGCCTCACTGAACATGGGCACGATGAACATGGGTCTTTACCCAATGCTCAATCGGTTTAAGGAGTTCAAACACGCCTGGGAGGAACCATATCTCGCCGGCAGCCATGACCGCATTTTCAAAAACACATTTACCGACATAGCCCACATCCTCGAGTCATGCAGTGAGAACGGTACCCGTTTTGAAATCGAATGCTATGACATTGGGCATCTCTACACCGCAGCACATTTCATTGATCGTGGCCTCATCAAACCCCCGTTTTTGATCCAATCGGTTTTCGGCATTTTGGGCGGTATCGGCGGGCACCCCGAGGACGTCCTGCATATGCGGCGCACAGCTGATCGTCTCTTCGGAGATGACTATCAGTGGTCGGTTCTTCCAGCAGGAAAGCAGCAGATGAGCATTGGTGCTCAATCAGCCACGCTTGGAGGACACGTGCGTGTGGGTCTTGAAGACTCGCTTTGGGACGGGCCGGGCCAATTGGCAAAAAGCAACGCAGATCAAGTCTCGCGTATGCGCAAAATTCTCGAAGGGCTTTCACTTGAAGTGGCGACACCTGCTGACGCGAGGGAAATCCTGAAGCTCAAAGGTGGCGATAACGTCAATTTCTAAGCGCGGGCACTCACCCCCCATAAAGTCTATCTAGAGGATATTTTGATAATTAAAGGTCGCGGCACAACACCCGCGCCTTAGCAACTTATCCTCATGAGGAGAAAATGAACCATGTTAGCTACGACCCATACAAAAACACAAAAGGGACAGTCGCTGAACGCTTTAATGTTTCGCAAACTAATGCCGATGTTAATCTTTGCTTACGTTATAAGCTTTCTAGACAGAACTAACATTTCACTTGCCAAAACACACATGGCAGTAGACTTGGGTATTTCCGCTGCCGCCTACGGTTTTGGCGCGGGGCTCTTCTTCCTTACCTATGCACTGATGGAGGTACCCAGTAACCTGATCATGCACCGGGTAGGTGCCCGACTCTGGATCACCAGGATCATGATCACCTGGGGACTGTTATCTGCCGGTATGGCCTTCATTACCGATGAGACTACGTTTTACATTGCCCGCGCGCTACTGGGCGCAGCTGAAGCCGGATTGTTCCCAGGTGTAATGCTCTATTTAACCTATTGGTTTGGTCGTGAGCAAAGGGCACGAGCCAGTGGCTATTTTCTAATCGGGGTCTGTCTCGCGAATATCATCAGCGGGCCGGTTGGCGGGCTGCTGTTAGAGATGGATGGAATCTGGGGTTGGCACGGCTGGCAGTGGCTGTTCTTCTTGGAGGGAATTCCAGCTGTTCTATTCTCCGTCGTGATTTGGCGAAAGCTTCCGGACGGCCCATCTACGGCAAGTTGGCTATCAAAGGAACAAGTCACTGAAGTAGAGCAAGTTCTGAAGAAAGAACATGATGAAGAAATCGCCTCCGGCAATGTAGGTCATTCTTTTAAGGGCGTTCTTAAAATCCCTCAGATTTGGCTTGCGATCGCGGTGTACTTCCTCCACCAAGTTAGTGTGTATTCGGTAATTTTCTTCTTGCCGGGCATCATTGGAACGTATGGAGGCTTGTCATCGTTACAAATAGGATTGTTAAACTCAATCCCATGGATCGCTGCAGCACTCGGGGCAGCGTTTCTTCCAAAGTATGCAACTACTCCGAAAATTTCACGCAAAATAATGTTCGGTGGGCTGCTCCTGATGTCCGCTGGATTGACCCTCGCGGCCTTTACCACTCCATTGATAGCTCTAATAGGATTCACTCTTACGGCATCGATGTTTTTCGTTGTTCAGCCTGTGATATTCCTCTTTGCCAGTTCAAGACTGGCGGGAGCAGGTATGGCGGCGGGTCTGGCGTTAGTGAATACCTTTGGTATTACTGGTGGTTTCTTCGGCCCTTCACTTCTGGGCTTCGTTGAACAAACTACTGGTAGCACGAAGAATGGACTCATTATTGTAGCGGCTCTTTTAACGCTCGCAGCATTCCTGAGTTTGAAATTACGTCAGGCACAAGAAACGATTACTACAAAAACGCGGGACAACATCGTATTGCCCCAGGCTGCTCCGTGTATTACTGATAATGCGAGGACAAAATGAAGATCACATCCCTGGCACTTAAATTACATCCTGACGACAATGTTGCAATCGCACGCGCTTCGATACCTCAAGGAACCGTGGTTACGGAGTTCGGTAATATCGTGGTGCTCGCCGATGTGCCCGCAGCGCACAAGTTCGCCCTTGCACACGTAAACCCTGGTGATCCTGTTGTGCGTTATGGCCAGATTATTGGCTTTGCTACTAAACCCATTGAGCCAGGCGATTACGTGCATACGCACAATCTGGAGATGGCGACGTTCGAGCGAGACTACGCGTTCGGCGAGGATGCCAAAGTCGCGTCGCCTGCAGCCTCTCCTGTGACATTCCAAGGTTTCGTCCGCGCTGACGGGCGAGTAGCCACTCGAAACTACATTGGTGTAGTGAGCACTGTGAACTGCTCCTCCACTGTTACCAAAATGGTGGTTGAACACTTCTCGCGAAACGGTGTGCTGGATGCTTACCCAAACGTGGACGGTGTGGTGCCGATCACTCACAGTTTCGGTTGCTGCATAGAGCACAATGGCGAGGGGGTGAACCAACTGCGGCGCACGCTAGGCGGGTTCATCAAGCACGCCAACTTCGCTGGCGTGGTTGTCATCGGCCTTGGCTGTGAAGCCAATCAGATGGGCGCGCTGTTCATGGCCCAGGGCATCGAGACCGGCAAGCTTATCGCTCCCGTGGTCATCCAAGACGTTGGCGGAACCCGCAACGCAGCGGATGCCGCCATTGCCGCCGTAGAATCGATGCTGCCGGTTGCCAACGAGTGCCGACGCGAGCCGGTCTCGGCGCGGCACCTGACCGTGGCGCTCCAGTGCGGCGGTTCAGACGGATACTCGGGCATCACGGCCAACCCCGCCCTCGGCGTGGCTGTCGATATGCTCGTAGCGCAAGGTGGAACGGCCATCCTTAGCGAAACGCCGGAGATCTACGGCGCTGAACACCTGCTGACTCGTCGCGCTGCAACCCGTGAGGTCGGCCAAGGTATTGTCGACCTTATCAAATGGTGGGAAAGCTACGCAGACCGCGAAAAAGGCAGTATTGATAACAACCCCACGCCTGGTAACAAGGCCGGCGGCCTGACGACCATTCTCGAAAAGTCTTTAGGCGCAGTTGCCAAAAGCGGCTCCTCCGCACTCATGGGCGTTTATCGTTACGCCGAGCCCATTACAGTCCGAGGCTTGGTGTTCATGGATGCGCCTGGCTATGACCCGATGGGAGCCACTGGCCAAATCGCCAGCGGCGCAAACCTCGTTGCGTTCACCACCGGACGCGGCTCGTGCTTTGGCGCCAAACCTGCTCCTTCGATCAAGCTTGCGACGAATACCAAGATGTACACTCGCATGAAAGATGATATGGACATCAACTGCGGGGATGTCATGGATGGCGATGCCACCCTTGAATCGAAGGGTAAAGAGATTTTCGACATGCTCATACGAGTGGCTTCTGGGGAAAAATCTAAAAGCGAGGCGTTGGGCGTTGGCAATGAAGAAACAGTGCCTTGGATGATCGGTGCTCAAATGTAATAAGCGAGCAAAAAAGAGGCGCTCTGTTATCAGGGCGCCTCTTCTTAAAACTTGTTGGTGAAACTAATCAGCTTCGACAGGGTTGTGCGCATCGGCAACGATCAGCGCCCCTGTATTCAGGATAAACTCGGCAGCACTTTTGATGTCATCTTGCAGTGACTCACAGGCGGCAACGGGGTCACCCTTCTTTAATGCATCAACCATCGCTGCGTGATGACTGGCTTGCACTCGCTGAACCACACGCTCAGTGCCAGATCGCAGGTCATAGTTGATGATAGGCCCTATTCTCAGCCACAGGGACTCAACTATCTGGAGCAGAATGGGCATGTCCGCCTGATTATAAATTGCGAAATGCAATTCTTTGTTCAGCGTAATCAGCCGTGACTCATCGGGAGCGCCTTTTGCAAACTCTGCGCAAAATGCCTCGTGTATCTTTTCAATCTCAGCCAGCGCCTGCGAATCAACAAGCTCCGCAGCACGAGCTGCCGCTTGCCCCTCCAGATTCAACCGGATACTGGTGATTTCCTGGAATTGACTGACTGTCAGTACAGGAACGCGAATATATCGATTAGCCGCCATTTCAAGCGCTTGCTCAGCGACCAACCTGTGAACAGCCTCTCGCACTGGCATGACGCTAACACCAAGAGCGTCCGCTATAGATCTGAGCGAGAGCTTTTCCCCAGGCATAACGCGTCCGCTTATCAGCAGATCACGCAGTTGGGCATAAACGTCCGCACTGAGGGTCTGGCGGATCATGGGCGTTACGAGTGTGGATAGGTTCATGACGAGAATTATAGGCAGGTTCGATCAGCCAGCATAGGAAAATGAGACAACTGTGATCACGGATGTGTCGGTAAAGAAAGTGACGGAATCCGGGAGAAACGAGCTCTCTAGAACACGCACAATAAGCGTCTCGCTACCAAGGTCGGTGGCGAGACGTGTAGGTCTGACTAATCAAAGATACTCGACATTGCCGTCGATGCTGATCGCTTGTCCTGTCACATTGTTAGCAGCAGGAGAGCATAGAAATAAGGCCATTGCTGCCACGTCTTCGGGTGGAGTCATCCGGCGCAATGATATTTTCTTCAATGTTTGTTGGCGCATCTCCGGCTCTGAAATGCCTAACTGTTTGGCGCGATCACTGATGACGCGATCCTGGCGCGGGCCCTCGACGATGCCTGGCAGCAGTGCGTTGACTCGAATGTCTTTTTCGCCCAACTCGGCTGCCAATGACTTCATAAGACCAACGATGGCCCACTTGGTCGCGGCGTATGGAGTCCGCCAGGCATAGCCTAAGCGCCCCGCGACCGATGAAATATGAATGATGTGTGCGTGTTCTGACTTCGTTAGGAGGGGGACAGCATGATGAGCGAAGCGATACTGCGCATTGAGATTGATGTCTATTGTCTGTTCCCATTCTGCATCGCTAATTTTGTCGATTCCGCCGGTCGGCCCTGCTATGCCTGCATTGTTGATAAGTACATCGAGCCCATCCACCCAATCCTGTTGTATCTCGAAGACTCGCTTAATTTGAGCAGAGTCGGAGACGTCAGCCAATGTGGCCAAAGCCTCTGGATAGCGCTCACGAAATTGTGCGATCGCCTGCTCACTTACATCGCATACATGGACTCTTGCCCCAATTTCGAGATATGCAGCCGCGATCGATTCGCCAATGCCTGCTGCCCCACCGGAAATCAAAACTCTCAATCCGGTATAGGGTGTCAGCCGCTTCATCACGTTCATAGCTAATGCGTCCTGTCTTATTTTTGTTCATGAGTTCTTTCGTGGCTACGGAGTGCGTAGACAAGAAAACCTCATTAAGTGATATGTGATCACAGTTTGTTTGTCAAGACAGGCTTGCCGCAGATTTGCAGGTGATTACCGGAGAGGGCGCAGACTCCTACTCCGGCTCAGCATTGCTACCTGCCGGCCCGATTAATCTGCGAGAGGCAGCTGGCAGCGACTGCGCTTCCCGCAGCACTTCATCGTTATCGAATCTGGGCCATGGTCGGGTAATCCGTATAACCTCGCTCCTCACCCTGATAGAAGGTGGTCGGGTCTGCGTCATTCAATGCGACACCCTGTTCGAATCGCTCTACCAGATCCGGGTTGGCTAGGAACGCAGTGCCAAAGGACACCAGATCAGCATTTCCTTCTCTGAGGGACGTTTCTGCGCGTTCCGCGTCATAGCCCCCATTGGCGATGTAGGTGCCTGCGAAACGACGCTTCAGTTCTCTGAAGTCGAATGAACCCGCACCGACTTCTACTACGTGAATGTAGGCTAGCCCGTAGCGACTGAGCATTTTTGCTGCATAGTTGAATGTCGCTTGGGGATCGCTGTCGCTCATGGAGAAGTAATTAAAAATCGGTGACAGGCGAACGCCCACGCGGCTAGCCCCGAATACTTCGATGACCGACTCCACAACCTCCTTAAGAAACCGAGCGCGATTTTCTGCAGAGCCGCCGTATGAATCGGTTCGGGTGTTGGTGCCATCGCGCAGGAACTGATCGATCAAGTAGCCGTTCGCGCCATGTATTTCCACACCGTCAAAACCTGCACGCTTCGCGTTTTCAGCACCTTGGCGAAAATCCGCAATCACACCAGGAATTTCATCCAGACTCAGAGCTCGTGGCGACTCGTAAGGCTTCAGTCCTTCAGGCGTGTAGATCTCGCCATCAGCTTTGATCGCTGAGGGGGCTACCGGCAGCTGATTATCGATCTGTACTAGGGAGTGTGACAGGCGCCCAACGTGCCAGAGCTGGAGAAATATCCGTCCGCCTTCTGCATGCACGGCGTCGGTCACGTGTTTCCAGCCGGCGATTTGCTCGTTGGTGAAAATGCCCGGTGTTCTCATATAGCCTTTGCCTTGAGCCGAGACCTGAGAACCCTCAGTAATGATGAGGCCGGCGCTTGCACGTTGACGGTAATACTCGACCACTGTGGAAGTTGGAACATCGCCTTGGCCAGCTCGGCTTCGCGTCAGCGGCGCCATCACCATGTGATTTTTCAGGGGGAGGTTGGCGATTCGGGTGGGGGACAAAAGAAGGTTGAGATTGCTCGCTGTCATGACGTGCCTCAGTATGATTTGGGGTGTTGGATAGTTATCGTCGAGATGATTTTCACGCCGGGTTGAGCGGCGCTAGTTGAGCCGTCCTTGCTGCCGCAGCCGTGTACCAATCCGCTGTATTTCCGTTTCGCCCTGCGCCAGAGCTGCCTTGCTCGTGTGAACCGAGTAGTTACCTGTTACCAGGTCGTACGGATGCTTTACCGCCGAGCCCATCACGAAAGAGCAATCGCCTTTCGCGATGAAGTTGATGTGGTGCTCTGACTCTTCGAACACAGCTAATTCGCCGACATTGACCAACCCTCCTGCATCCAGACTTCCTGAACTAACCGCGAGCCAGGCAATGTTGTGACCGGACGGTGGGGTGTAACGCCAGTGCTCACCGTCTTTTAAACTCACGGCGAGATAGTTCATTTCACTCGGTACTTCGATCAGGCTTTGGGCTGCCCCGTAACGTCCCAGTAGTACCCGTGCTGGGCCCACTTGTGGAACTTGCGACGGATCAAGGTAGGTACTCATCGCGGGAGCGTTTTCAAGCGGGGGCGGCAATGCCACCCAGAGCTGGAATCCCTGTATTGCGGACTCGCTTGCTAGCGTAGCGTCGTGCCACACCCCATTGCCGGCCTGCATCCACTCAACACCCCCTGCGAGCAGTAAACCGGTCGCCCCAGTGGTGTCCTCATAAGAGACATCCCCTTTTGTCATGAAGGTAACCGTTGCGATTCCTGAGTGCGGATGCATGCCGAAACTCGACTTACCACCTCTGGCGTTCAGGCTGAAAATGTCCAGGAAAATAAACGGCTTCAACAGCTCTCCTAGATCACCTGGACTCATAAGCCTCGTTATGGGGCCGTGTGTGGTTCCTTCAGTAAGATGGACAATGGCGCGTGGTCGAACTGCTACGGTGGCGGTCATATGCTTTCTCTTTGTTCTCCCTTGCCGACAGACGATGTCGTCGAGCGGAGTTCCGGCTGGCTGGACTGGATGTGGATTAACTCGTGATGCCGAAAAGCCTTGACGGTCAGCCCGTAGGAGAATCCGGCAACTGAAGATCAGCTGCAGCAATGACTGAAGGATATGCGTCTATTGATTGCTTTATTAGATGGCATAATTGGATTGAAATGATCCATTTTTGGAGTGGGTGGCAGCAAGATGATCGATCTGAATGACGTCGCATTGTTTGTAAAAGTGGTGCGCAGCGGTAGTTTCGCTGAGGCAGCACGGCAGCTTGGAATGCCCTCAAACACCTTAGGCCGGCGGGTTCAACAGCTTGAGGCTCAACTCGGTACAAGGCTGCTGCAGCGCTCCACGCGCAAGCTCACACTCACCCATTCTGGCGAGGCTTTTCACGAGCGATGCTGTGGAGCCGTGGATGGACTGATTGACGCTGGTGAGCAGCTGATGACAGGAAACCAAGTGCCGAGTGGCACCGTGCGCATTGCGGCAATGGCTGATTTTTTCGACTTCTTTCCTATGGAGTGGGTAGCCGATTTTCTCGAGGCGCATCCACGGGTAAACGTCGACTTTGTGCTGAGTGATGCACGCGCCGATTTGATCGCTGATCGCATCGACATTGCGTTTCGAGGCGGAGCGTTGCAAGACTCAGGATATGTCGGTCGCCAACTCCTTGGAGCTGGTAACGAAGGTCTGGTGGCCAGCCCGAATTACCTTAGAAAAAAAGGCATACCTGATTCACTTGGAGATTTGGTCAATCATGATTGTGTAACTTTTGGCCATCCTAGTGGCGTCACCACCTGGACTCTCCATGGGCCAAATGGTGCAGCGGAAGAAGTGCGGGTCACTAGCCGTTTCAATGGAAACACCGCCCAAGCTTTGCGCAAGGCGACGTTGGCCGGGCTAGGAATTGCCTTGCTGCCGCCCGCCATGACAAAGTCTGATCTTCAGACAGGGCGCCTTGTGTCTGTGCTTCCGCAGTACCATAGAACCGGATACGGCCTGCATGTGCTTTACCCCAGCCGGCAACATTTGCCGTTAGCGGTGTCTGCATTCATTGGGGTGGTGATGGAGAAACTGGAGGGACAAGAATTCCCCGTGACGGCTCGTTCCTGATCAACACATTGCCCAAGTATCGTTCAAGCAGTTGTCTTCGAAAGAAGGGGGGGCAGGGATGCAGTGAAAAGTCAGGAAGTGCCTGCGCCCGTCCTCAACACCTTTTTTTGTGCAGTTCCAACAGCTCCGCCGGTGAAAGGATGCGGTTTCTTTCGGCTTCGTAGTCGACAGGGGTCAGTGGGGTGATGTCGACCAGTTCCGTCGGATTGCCCTCGACCAACAAGGCCCGCCAAGTTGGCGCTTTCTGGCCCAACTGAGTTGCCATCTTTACGCGCGACGCCATCCAACAGCCAGGCCTTGATCAGGTCCTGGACGGTCAGCGTTTGCACCTTCGTCGTTTTTACTTGTTCGGCCTCTACGTTAGCAGCGGCGTATGCCTGTGCCTTGGCGGTTTTCTTTTGCTCGTTGGGATTGATCTGCTCATCGATGAGCGCACGGGCCTGGTTGCGTGCCTTGCGGATGTCCGTCAGGGATTTGCGCGGCCAGGATCCGCAGGCGTACTCTTTGTTCTGGTTGCCCCAGCGATACCGATAGAAAAAGCTGACTGACACACCGTCCATACGGACTGAGATTCGACCGGCCAGATTGCCATCCTCCCGGAGGATGCGGCCGGCATCATTGGCGGTCAGCGACTCGAGTTCTTTGATGGTAATTTTGGCCATAAAATGGACTCCCCCTACTTTTACCCCCACAAAAACGTCGGCTCTTGATGGACGTTACTGGACTCTCGTAGAGCAGAACACCGCTGGAGCTCACGTAAATACTCGCCTTGAAAAATCCACAATAAAATTCTGGAGTCTTTCAAGAAGTATGAAAAAGGAGATGGGGTGCTAGGGGTCGAGTGTTCGAATCACTCCGTCCCGACCATAATTCCTGAGTAGAATCAGACAGTTAAGCCGATCGGATGGATCGGCTTTTTTGTGCCTGCGCGAAACTACACAGTGATTTCTTTAATAAGATCTGGATTCGCTCCGGCTTGGCGATCTTTGCTGAATCCTTCAGTTCAATCCCGTCTATGCGTAGTAGAGGTTCAGCGCAATCAGCTCAAACACAGCCACAAATACGCAGAACGCAACGAATCTTCGGGTAAACACCCGGCGAGGCTTTTCATAGCCTTGATAGTTACTGAATGCGCTGCAAAGGTTTCCCAGAAAATCAATAAAGTCCATCAGATCTGCATCCTCGCCTGCGTGCTTCATGCATCTTGCCAATTCCAATCTGGTTAAGATCTCTCATTGTCCTTACGATCGTGCTCGGTAATCGGCGTAGGGCTCTACTCCACCCACGTGGGCGGCCCGTCGTAGAGGGCAAGTCATCTGCAACCCCGTTTACACAGCTCAGTATCAACAACTAATAAGGATATTAAGTGTTTCACAAACTGACGTTACTGGTGCTGATCGCCAGCTCAAGCGGCTGTGCAGCAACGGCCATGCGGATGGATTATGACAAGCATCGATGCCCCTACATCGGTGTTCGGCTCGACTGGTGGTTGGTCGGTACATCCAAAGGCAAGTTGATTCCATTTTTATTGATCGATGCGCCATTTTCATTGGTGGTCGATACCGTATTCTTCCCCTTCGAATATCAATACACCTGCAATTTATGACTTGCGGGTAGTGCGACCTAAAGCGGTGTAAAACCCCCTTAGAAAAGCCTTGGCACACGCCAAGGCTTTTTCGTTGCTGACGCCACCGCCGATAAAACTCAGGACGATCCAACCCTGCCGTCCCGAACCTGCATCAGTGCAAACCCCAAAAGATTCAGGCCTTTCCACAGATTCGGATCGTTAACATTTGCGTGATCCTGCGCGAGCCCAATTCCCCAAATGTCATCAACCGGGCTCGCTTCGACAATGATCCGAGATCCAGTGCGCATCAGGTATTCGTTCAGTTCCGGATTTTGGGAAAACTTGGCTTGGTTTGCCCGGACGACGATGTCGTATCGGTGTTGCAGCCAGAGCTGGTCGTTGAACCCGTGCACCTTGCGGCCGAGGGCTTTGGCGGCGTTCGGGGTCGGGGCCAGCAGCACTTGTGCACGAATTTCCTGATCGTCGAACAAGGCTGCCTTCTCGGCCATCATGAAGTGTTCGGCTGTCGGGTAGCGTTGCCCCTCGACAACGAATTCGGCTTCGTACCACTGGCTGAAGCACGAAGCCGTGACGGCGTCTTTGCTTCGCTGGTGTCCCCAGAAAAAAGTGAAATCCAGAGGCTCTCCAGCGTTGAAGCGAGCGCGTAGATCTTCGAGAAGTTTAGAGTCGTGCAATGAGATTTCCTCGGTAACTGACTTTCGACGTTACAGTTGCCGTGCGTGTCAGGGCAATACGCAATATCGCCCAGAGACTAATCCAGTGGGCCCAAGACCTGGCGGTAGTGTTCTTCGCCTTGAGGCGTCTGCCGGGTCAGGCGGATTTCCAGGCCTTGGGGGTTTTCTTTGCGGTTGCCGCTGAGCTGGCGCCAACCCATCTCGGGTTCCCAGACGCGCACTTGCAGATCGCTGATGCTGTCGAGCACCGCCACTGCCTGTTTCGGCGCAGGCAGCGGGTAGCGATCACGTGGCGTGGCGGCGGCGCGGTACAGGGTTTGATCTTTCAACCACCAGCGCACGCGCTGCAAGCCGTTCTGCGAGGTGGCTGCACTGCGGATCACGTCAAGACGAAAGCTCTGGTCGTCGGCACTGCGCACGCTGATTGCCGCTGGCTGCCCGGATCGTTCGTCATCGTTGTCGTTCAACAGTGGCTCACGCAGTTCGATGCTGGCGCGCAAGGCGATATCTCGTTCCAGTTGATGCAGCGTGCGCAGCAGTGCTTCGGTGTGTTCGGTGCTCGCCTGCAGGTGCATGTCGGCGCGGGTCACGCTGTCCAGACCGCGCCAGGCAATCAGGCTGACGATCGCCATGAGCATGATCGCGACCATCACTTCGATCAGGGTAAAACCCTCTTGCCGGTTATTCATGGCTGGTTGGCCAAGGTCAATTTGCCCGTGGCTGTGCGTTGCACGGTGAGCGTGTTCTGGCCGTCCGAGAGTTGCAGTTGCACGGGTGAATCGAACCACTCGGCGTTCAGTATCAGCGGCTGCCTGGGTGTCACTTGCACCTTCAGCGATGGCGTTTCCCAGTGACGAGGGCGCAGTTGCGGATCGGCGAGGAAGTGATCGAAGCCGGGGCCTTGTTCATTGCGACGGCTGAAACGAAAGCCGTTTTTCTCCGCCTGCCAAGTGATCGGGCGTCCATCGGCCAGGGCTTCGGCATGGGCGATTTGCAGCAACTGGATCAAGCGATTGGCGTCCTTGCGCAGCAGTTGCGCCGGGTCAGGCTTGATGCTCAGGCTGACGGCGGCGCTGGCAATACCGATGATGATCAGCACCACCATCAATTCGATGAGGGTGAAGCCTGTTTGTCTGTCCTTGGTCATACCGCAACGTTCCTTCGTTGTGAGTCATCCTGGCGGATTCGAACCATCAATCCCGATAGAAAAGCGAATGTTGTCCTGTAGACTGCGACGCAGGACAACAGGGAGGTTGGGTCTTGGCATTTACTTTTCGCTTATCCGCAACGCAGCTTGTGCAATCGGCGGCGCTGATCGCGGCGCTGGCAGGGGGACTGTTCTGGTCTGCGCTGTTGCTGACGCCGGCACAATCCCACGTTCCGCCAGTGGCACCCCAAGTGCTGCCGACGCGCGCCGAGACAGCGGCTTTGCAGTGGTTTTCCAACCAGCCGGCACCGTTGGATATCAAGGTTTCCGGAGTGCTGGCAGGGGCGCACGCTGCAGTAGCAATCCTAAGTCTCAACGACGGTCCGCCGCGCAGTTTTCTGGTGGGTGATCGCTTGGCCCTGGGCGTGCACGTGATAGCCATTGAACAGGATGCGGTGGTCATCGAGCGTGGCGCAGAACAGAGCCGATTAAAAGTCAGCACGCTGCCAGACTCGCCATCGCTGCCTCGACTGACTCGACCCTGAGCGGCGTCATTGGCGCTTTTCCTGCGGCCGACCGAGTAAGGTTTCGAGTCGCGCCAGGGGTGGCGCCTGACGTTCGCGATCCGAAACCAGCAGCGTCACGCGCATCAGTTGTCCGTCGGTGCTCGGGGTCACGCGTTGATCACAGCGCAGTTGCAGGCGACCTTGATCACAGTCGAAGGTTTTCACTCCCGGGGCAAAATCTTCCTCCAGACGCAGCTCGGCGAGCCGGGTTTGCGCCGCCAGCAAAGCGATCGAGCGATCGCGCAGCAGACCATTGCTCTGGGTCATCAGACCCGCAACGCGAACGGCCGCAGACATCGCCACGGCGATGATTGCCAAGGCCACCAGAACCTCGATGAGGGTAAAACCTCGCTCCTTGCGCAACGCTTCCATGCTTGTCTCTGCGGTTGAAACCGACCCGCAGAATAACACCCGTCTTTTGGCGAATGTGCAGAAAAACAGTGCGTTAATGATTGTTGTACGATGACTGGCTTTTGTTACACTGCGCGCCGAATGTAATCATGCCAAGGAAGGTTGAAATGGATTTCGCGCGCGTCAAATCTCAGTCCGCAGGCCGTCGAGGCCAGCAGGGTTTCACCCTGATCGAGATCATGGTGGTGGTGGTCATCCTCGGCATTCTGGCGGCGATGGTCGTGCCCAAGGTGCTCGACCGACCTGATCAGGCCCGAGCCACTGCGGCAAAACAAGACATCGCCGGCCTGATGCAGGCGCTCAAACTCTACCGCCTCGACCACGGCACTTACCCGACGCTGAATCAGGGGCTCAAGGTGTTGGTGGAGCGTCCGGCGGATGCGAAAAACAGCAACTGGCGCTCTTATCTGGAACGCTTGCCCAACGACCCGTGGGGTCGTCCTTACAACTATCTGAATCCTGGCGCGAACGGTGAGATCGATATCTTCTCCCTCGGCGCAGACGGCCAACCCGACGGCGACGGCGTCAATGCCGATATTGGTTCCTGGCAGCTCTGAGAGCGGCCATGAAATCATCCTCGCCACAGGCGCAGAAACAGCGCGGCATGGCCATTATCAGCGCCTTGCTGATTGCCGCCGTGGTTGCGGTGATCGCCGCTGGCATGCTCACCCGGCAGAGCGTCTTTACCCGCTCTCTTGAAGCGGAACAATCCCGAGTGCAGGGCGCGGCCGCGCTGTTGGCGGGGCTGGAGCTCAGTCGGCAACTGCTCTGGGACACGCGTCAACAGGACGCGCTGACCCGGCTCGATCAACCTTGGGCGCAGCCTGTCAAAAGCCATTTGTTGAATTTGCCGGGGGGCGGTTTCGAGGGGCGCATCGAGGATCAGCAGGGCAAGTTCAATTTACGCAATTTACTCAGCAATGAGCGCGTCGATGGCGGACAGTTGCGCAGCTTCGAACGCCTCTGCGAAATGATCGGAATCGATGCTGCCCTCAGCCAGCGCATCAGCCAGCGCGTCATTGCCTCCTACCCGAGAATGCCCGACCTGCAAGCCGCCGGGCAGAGTATGGCGCAGACTGGGTTTGACGGCGTCCGCGCGACGTCGCCGAGTGCGCGCCAAAGGCCCTTGCCGGCCACTCAGCCGATGTTACGCAGCCTTGATGATTTACGTGGCCTCGAAGGCATGAACGAGCAACTGCTTGGTCGCTTGAATCAGTACGTCAGCCTGATTCCTGCCAAGACCTGGGTCAACGGTAATACTGCCAGCGCCGAGGTATTGGTGGCGGTGGTACCGGGTTTATCGCTCGCGCAGGCCAGGGCCGTAGTGGGAGAGCGCGATCGTGGCCAGTGGTTCCTCAATCGCGGGGACTTCGTCAACCGTCTGCACTTGCCGCATCTGACCGTCGACGGACTGAACGTCGGCATCAGCAGCGATTGGTTTCTGCTGCGCGGACACGCACGTCGTGACCAGCGCCGCGTCAGCCTGGATGCGCTGCTGCATCGACCTGCCGACGACCTGCCGAAAGTGGTCTGGTCGAGGCTCGGCGTATGACTCGCCTGCGAGTCGCCTTGCCGCCGCTGGCGGGTTTGACCTCAGACTCTGAGGTTGAATTTGCGCGCCTGGATCGGCACGACCAGGTCAGTCAGACCGGTGTCAGTACGCTGTTGCTGATTGAACAGGAGTGGCCGTTACAGCCCGTCGAGTTTTTTCTGCATCCGGCGGACAGCGTACTGACCAGTTTGCAGTTGCCACCGCTGGCGCCGGTGAAGATCGAGGCGGCGGTGAAGTGTGCCGCGCAGGCGCTGATTCTGGGTGGCACTGAACAAATGTACGTTGCGCACAGTGCTCGTGAGGTCTCAGGGCAAGTGTCGCTGGCCTGGCTCGCGCAGGCATCTCTGGATCGTTTCGGGCTGTTATTGGCTCAGCACCGATTGAAGCTGCGAGGCCTTTACCCGGCGCCTTATGCGTTGCCGGTGCCCGCGCAGGGGCAGGTCAGCGCGTGCGTGTTGGACGGGCAATTGCTGCTGCGCTTCAGCCGTGCGCAGGCTTCGGTAGAACCCTTGGCGCAGGAACGTCTGGATGAACTCGTCACCAGTGGTCGCGGCTTGCAGTGGATCGGCGCGGATGCTCCTGCAACAGTCGTCGAACCACGACCTGCGGAGCAGCGCTGGTGTGGCGTTGCGCCGGGATGGGGGTTGCATGCAGGCATCGGCAAGGCTGCCGGCCCCGCTCGCGGTTGGGGCAAGGCCGTCTTCTGCTTTGCCTTGGCGGTTGCGATCTGGGTGTCTGGTCTGAACCTTTACGCGGCACGTGAGGTGACCCAGGGCGAGCAGCTCAAGGTTCAAATGCGCTTGCGGGTGAAGCAGGCTTTTCCAGAGTTACCGGTGATTCTCAATCCGTTGCAGCAGGCTCGCCAGCAATTGACAGCCCGGCACAGCGGTGTGACGGCCGACGCGAATCATGGGTTTGCCTACCTGGTGCAACATGCCGCGAGCGCGCTGCCGTTTATGGCGGGCAGCGTCCAGCGCATGACCTTTGAGCAGGGACGTTTGCAGTTGGAGTTGGCTGCCGATACTGCGCAGGCACCCGCCGACGGCGCTTTGCCGGGAGCGCTGACGCAGGCAGGGTTGGTCGCCAGACGCGAAGACAACGTGTGGATTTTCAGCCCGCAGGTTGAGCCGGCAGCGGTTGAGGACGATGCCGTCATGGACCGCGACGATGAATAATCTACTGGCGATCTATCGGGCTCGCTGGCTGCTGCTGCGTGCACAGATTCATCGGCATTGGGCGCCGCTGAGCTTGCGCGAAAAACGCCTGGTTGCGGGCACCGCATTGATGTTGGGGGGCGTGCTGATCTGGCTGCTGCTCGTCCAGCCTCCGCTGAAAAAGATTGAACATTGGCAGACCGAAACGCCGAAGTTGCGTGGCCAGGCCGAAGCGCTGGATCTGTTGTTGCGCGAGGTGGCGACAGCGCCCATTGGGCAAAACGTCGAGCGGTCATTGCAGCAATCTCTCGATGGCAACGGGCTGCTTGGTCACTACCAGTTGCAGGCAATTGGCACCGCTTGGCAGTTGACGTTCGAGGATGCACCCGCTGATGCCGTCATCAGTTGGCTGTTAATCCACCCCGTGCAGTTTTCACTTGAAGTGGTCGAGGCTCGTTTGCAGCGTGCAGGTGAGGTCAAGGTCGATGATACGGCAGGCACTCTGTCGGGAACCGTTCGCATGGATCAGGCGCAGGGCGCTAAGGAAGCTTCATGAAGTGGTCAGGTTCCAATTATGTACGTACGGCCGCGCCGTTTCTGTTGTTGGCACTGAGCGCATGCAGCAACACCAGCACCACACCACAGAATCAGCCGCCGTTGCTGGTCGACAGTGAACTCGGCCGGCCGCTGGCCAATACTCAGCGCAGCGGCGACGCGGTGCTCGACCGCGAACGCGCACAGGCCCAAGCGCGACCGGCGCCGAAGCAATTGCACAACATCAGCAAGAGTGTGCGCAGTGGCGCGGCGGCGTCGGGCATTGCCTTGCCGAGCAATCCTTTGGGTGATCAACCGGTGACGCTGAATTTTGTCGACGCGGATATTCAAGCGGTGGTGCGGGCGTTGTCGCGGTCGACCGGGCAGCAGTTTCTGGTCGACCCTCGGGTGAAGGGCACGTTGACCCTGGTCTCGGAAGGTCAGGTGCCGGCGCGGCAGGCTTACGACATGTTGCTGGCGGCGTTGCGCATGCAGGGGTTTAGTGTGGTGGATGTTGGCGGTGTGGCGCAGGTGGTGCCGGAGGCTGATGCCAAATTGCTTGGCGGGCCGATTTACAGTGCCGACAAACCGGCGGGTAACGGCATGCTCACGCGCACGTTTCGTCTGCAATACGAGAACGCGGTGAACCTGATTCCGGTGCTGCGGCCGATTGTGTCGCCGAACAATCCGATCAACGCCTATCCGGGCAATAACACCATCGTCATCACCGATTACGCGGAGAACCTGACCCGCGTTGCGCAGTTGATCGCGAGCATTGATTCGCCGAGTGCGATCGACACCGATGTGGTGCAGATTCAGAACGGCATCGCCGCTGACATCGCGCCGATGGTGGCGGATTTGCTCGATGCGCCGGGCAATGATCCGACGCAGAAAATCGCCGTGATTGGTGATCCGCGTTCCAACACCATCATCATTCGCGCTGGTAGCCCAGAGCGCACGGAGCTGGCGCGCAATCTGATCTATAAACTGGATAACGCGCAGAGCAATCCGAGCAATCTGCATGTGGTTTATCTGCGTAACGCGCAAGCAGCGAAACTGGCGCAGGCGTTGCGTGGTTTGCTCACGGGCGAGAGCGACAGCGGCACCAGTGACAGTGCGCGGTCGGTGCTCAGCTCTATGGGTGCTAGCACTGGCGGCAATGCTGGGCAGAGCGGCCAGAGCGGTACGCAAAGCAGCGGCAGCACGTCGACCACTAACAGCAGCGGCAGCACGGGCGGCAGTTACGCGCAGGGCAGCAGTGGCAGCACAACCGGTAGCGGCGGCGCGCAAAGCAGCGAGCAGAACGTCGCCTTCAGTGCCGGCGGCGTGACGATTCAGGCTGACGCCACCACCAACACCTTGCTGATTTCTGCGCCGGAGCCGTTGTATCGCAACTTGCGCGAGGTGATCGATCTGCTCGACCAGCGCCGCGCGCAAGTGGTGATCGAAAGCCTGATCGTCGAAGTCGGCGAGGACGATGCTAGCGAGTTCGGTGTGCAATGGCAGACCGGCAACCTCGGCGGCAATGGCGTGATCGGTGGCGCAAATCTGGGCGGCTCGGGGATCAACACCAACGGCAAGACCAGCATCGACGTGTTGCCGCAAGGTTTGAACCTGGGCTACGTCAACGGCACCGTCGACATTCCCGGTATCGGCAAGATTCTTGACCTGAAAGTGTTGGCCCGGGCCTTGAAGAGCAAGGGCGGCACTAACGTGTTGTCGACGCCGAACCTGCTGACGCTGGACAACGAAGCGGCGAGCATTTTTGTCGGCCAGACCATTCCGTTTGTCAGCGGTAGTTATGTGACTGGCGGCGGGGGTACCAGCAATAACCCGTTCCAGACCGTGACTCGCGAAGAGGTGGGTTTGAAGCTCAACGTACGCCCGCAGATTTCCGAGGGCGGCACGGTGAAGCTAGATATCTATCAGGAGGTCAGCAGCATTGATGAGCGGGCTTCGGCCAGTGCCAATTCTGCGGGGATTGTCACCAATAAACGGGCGATCGATACCAGCATTCTGCTCGATGACGGGCAGATCATGGTGCTCGGTGGGTTGCTGCAGGACGGCTACAGCCAGAGCAATGACGCGGTGCCGTGGCTGGGTAGCTTGCCGGGGATCGGCGCACTGTTTCGCAACGAACGTCGGGCGATCACCAAGACCAACCTGATGGTCTTCCTGCGGCCGTACATCATCCGCGACAGCGAAGCGGGGCGCAGCATTACTCTCAATCGCTACGATTTCATGCGTCGCGCTCAAGGTGGGTTGCAGCCGGAACGCAGCTGGGCGATGCCGGACATGCAGGCGCCGCAGTTGCCGACGGCGGCGCAGGGGGTGCCGGCGGTGTTACCGAGTTCCGGCCCACGCGCAACCATCAAAGCGGTACCGATCCAATGACGCCGACATCGCCCCTTGATCTGGAAAACCGACGTGTAGGAGCTGCCGAAGGCTGCGATCTTTTGATCTTGCTCTTCGACGGACTCAAACGGCCAAAGATCAAAAGATCGCAGCCTTCGGCAGCTCCTACAGGGGATCGTATTGCCACGGGGGAGATCATTCGCGTTGGGGAGGGCATGAGATGAGTTCACTGCCTTACGCCTGGGCCAAGGCGCAGCGCATTCTGTTGTGCGATGGCGTGTTGACCGTGTGCCCGTCGACGCCGGGCTGGTCGATCAGCGAGGCGCGGCGCCAATTCGGCGCGACCACGATTCAGCGCGTGCGCGATGACGAACTCGATGGCTTGCTCGCCGCTGCCTATGCCGACACCGGCAGTGCGGCAGCGGTGGTGGGCGCGGCGGAAAACGAAGTCGACCTTGATCGACTGATGCAGGACATGCCGGAAATCACCGACCTGCTCGACACCCAGGACGGCGCGCCGGTGATTCGCATGATCAATGCCTTACTCACGCAAGCGGCGCGCGACGAGGCCAGCGACATTCATATCGAACCGTTCGAAACCCATTCGGTGGTGCGCTACCGCGTCGACGGCACGCTGCGTGACGTGGTCTCTCCGCGCAAGGCTCTGCACGGTGCGCTGGTGTCGCGGATCAAGATCATGGCCCAGCTCGACATCGCCGAAAAACGCCTGCCGCAGGACGGTCGCATTGCCCTACGCGTGGCCGGTCGACCGATCGATATTCGTGTTTCAACCGTGCCGACCGGCCATGGCGAACGGGTGGTGATGCGCTTGCTCGACAAACAGGCCGGGCGCCTGCATCTGGAAACCCTCGGCATGGACGCGCAGGTGCTGGCCAAACTCGATCACCTGATCCGCCAGCCCCACGGCATCGTTTTGGTCACCGGGCCAACCGGCAGCGGCAAAACCACCAGCCTCTACGCGGCACTGGCACGGCTCGATGCGAGTACCAGCAACATCCTCACCGTGGAAGACCCGGTGGAATACGACTTGCCGGGGATCAGCCAGATTCAGGTCAACGCCAAGATCGACATGACTTTTGCGTTGGCGCTGCGAGCAATCCTGCGGCAAGACCCGGACATCATCATGATCGGCGAAATCCGCGATCTCGAAACCGCGCAAATCGCCGTGCAGGCCTCGCTGACCGGACATTTGGTGCTGGCGACCTTGCACACCAATGACGCAGTGTCGGCGGTCAACCGCTTGATCGACATGGGCGTCGAGCCGTTTCTGCTGGCCTCGTCGATGCTCGGGGTTTTGGCGCAGCGACTGGTGAGGCGGTTGTGCAATCAATGCAAGGAAGAAGACCCCACCGCGCCCGGCACCTGGCGCCCGGTCGGCTGCCCGGAGTGCAATCAAACCGGCTACAGCGGCCGCACCGGCATCCACGAATTGTTTTGCATCGACGACGACATCCGCACCCTGATCCACCAAGGGGCGGGGGAGCAGGCCTTGCGCGCCTCGGCGGCCAAGGCCGGGATGTTCAGCCTGCGCGAGGACGGTGAGCGCTGGATTCGCAGCGGCGCCACCGCCCCTGAAGAAATCCTCCGTGTGACACGGGACGCCTGATGAATCGCTATCGTTTTGAAGCCGCCGATGCCACCGGCAAGATCGAATCCGGGCACCTTGAGGCGGACAGCCAGGCTGCTGCGTTCACAACATTACGCGGGCGCGGTTTGACCGCACTGTCGGTGCACAAGGAAAGCAACGTCGCTCAGCACGGCGGTGGCGGACTGTTCAGCGCCAAACTCTCCGACAACGATCTGGCCTGGGCCACGCGGCAACTGGCGAGTCTGTTGGGCGCGAGTCTACCGTTGGAAGCGGCGCTGAGTGCCACGGTCGAGCAGGCCGAGAAAAAGCACATTGCCCACACCCTAAGTGCCGTACGTGCGGATGTGCGCAGCGGTATGCGACTGGCGGAATCGCTGGCGGCGCGGCCACGGGATTTTCCGGAGATCTATCGCGCGCTGATTGCGGCGGGTGAAGAGTCTGGCGATCTGGCGCAGGTCATGGAGCGGCTGGCCGACTACATCGAAGAACGCAACAACCTGCGCGGCAAGATTCTCACTGCGTTTATTTATCCGGGCGTGGTTGGGCTGGTGTCGATCGGCATTGTGATTTTTCTGCTCAGTTACGTGGTGCCGCAGGTGGTCAGCGCGTTTTCCCAAGCGCGGCAGGATTTGCCGGGGCTGACCCTGGCGATGCTCAATGCCAGCGATTTCATTCGTGCGTGGGGCTGGTTGTGTGCGGCGCTGATCGTCGGGGCGTTCTGGAGCTGGCGTCTGTACCTGCGCAATCCGGCGGCGCGTTTGAGTTGGCATCATCGGGTGCTGAAATTGCCGTTATTCGGGCGTTTCATTCTGGGTCTGAACACCGCGCGTTTCGCCTCGACGCTGGCGATTCTTGGCGGTGCCGGGGTGCCGCTCTTGCGTGCACTGGAAGCGGCGCGGCAGACATTGTCCAATGATCGCCTGAGCCTGAGTGTCACTGAGGCCACGGCCAAGGTGCGCGAGGGCGTCAACCTGGCAGCAGCGTTGCGGGTGGAAAATGTCTTCCCGCCGGTGCTGATTCACCTCATCGCCAGCGGTGAAAAAACCGGTTCACTGCCACCGATGCTCGAGCGCGCAGCGCAAACCCTGTCGCGTGATATCGAACGGCGAGCGATGGGCATGACCGCGCTGCTGGAGCCGCTGATGATTGTGGTGATGGGCGGGGTGGTGCTGGTGATTGTGATGGCGGTGTTGCTGCCGATCATTGAGATCAACCAACTGGTCCAGTAGCCGGTTTTGATGGTGTCTGATCGGGCCCCTTCGCGAGCAGGCTCGCTCCCACAGTGTTCTGTGTTGTGAAGTCAATTGCATTCGATCATTGAGAGCACTGAGTTGATCCAGTAGTGGTGTGTCAGATGTTTTTAGGGTGTCTGACCTGGCCTCATCGCTGGCAAGCCAGCTCCCACAGGTTCTTGTGTTGTGTCGCAGATCGCATTGACAACATGGCTCCTTGTGGGAGCTGGCTTGCCAGCGATGGGGCCAGTCAGGGCAACAAATAATCCAACCTTTTTTCCAGGACTTCAGCATCACCCGACCCTCAAAAGAACCATCCTCGGGTTCTCCTTTCTGTCATCTGCAACCACCCGCCAACGCCTCCAGCCCGATTCCGCCAAACCCCCGATCCAGACGCTGCGCAGCATCCGACAAACACCCGAGAAAATCCCTTCGGAAACAGCTCTCAGCTCCCGAGGTTTTTTCCTTTATCTGTCACCGGAAGCTGCGAATTTCTCAGTGCGACTTAACCAAGGCCAACGCTAGCGAGGGCCCCGGTGAGTCCTCCCAGTGTCATGCAAGTCACCCGAAAACCTGTGTTCCCAAACCTAGTTGAAAAGGAGATTCTTCATGTTCAAGCGCACTCTGATCGCAGCCTCATTGACCGTCGCCGCTCTGGCATCCGCCCAGGCCATGGCCGTAACCGGTGGTGGCGCTTCACTGCCTGCCGCTCTGTACAAAGGTTCTGCCAACAGCATCCTGCCTGCCAACTTCAGCTACGCCGTAACCGGTAGCGGCATCGGCAAAAGTGCTTTCCTCTCCAACACCGCTTCGCAATTCGGCACCACCGGCACTGTACACTTCGCTGCCAGCGATTCGATTCTCAACGCTACGGAACTCAGCAACTACACCGCCAACTTCGGTACTTCCTACGGCCCGCTGATTCAGTTGCCATCGGTTGCCACCTCGGTAGCGATCCCTTACAAAAAGACTGGCAACACCACCCTCAACCTGACCAGCGCGCAACTGTGCGACGCCTTGTCCGGTGCCAAGACCACTTGGGGTGAACTGCTCAACAACGACGCCAAAACCGACCCGACCCTGATCCGCGTGGTCTATCGCACGGCTTCCAGCGGCACCACTGAAATTCTCACTCGTCACCTGAACTCGGTGTGCCCTGGCCAGTTCGCCGTCAACACTACCTTTACCAGCGCTCGTCTGGGTGGCTCTCCGCTGCCGGGCAACTGGGTAGGTGTGGTCAACACGGCTGACGTCGCTACCGCCGTGAACGCTGTAAACGGTTCGATCGGTTATGTCGGTCCGGACGGTGTGAACGCGTCGAGCAACGCCGTAGTGGCGCGCATCAACGGTGTTCAGCCTACCAGCGCCAACGTCAATGCTGCCCTGTCATCGGCTGCTCTGCCAGCCACTCCATCCAACCCGGCGCAGTGGGTACCGGTCGTAGCCAACCCAGGGACCGGCTATGCCATGGCGGCCTACACCAACTTCATCTTCGGCCAGTGCTACAAGGACGCCGCTGTTGCCGCTGACGTGAAGGCCTTCCTGACCCAGCACTACAGCACTCCAGGCAACGCTGTTGCTACCGCTGCCCACGGCTTCATTCCGGTTCCAACCAACTGGAAAAACGCTGTGACCGCCAACTTCATCACCAACTCCTCCGGCAACAACCTGGACATCAACAACGCCAGCGTCTGCAACGGCGTGGGTCGTCCTTTGTAAGTCCTGCTACACGCACAATGAAATGGCAGCAGCCTTAGGGCTGCTGCCATTTTTTTTGGCCGATTTACACCTCAATCATGAAGTTTGTGTGACATCCGTTCGGTCGTGGCCCTCGCCAACAGCCTATGTCGTAACAGCAGGTTTTTGCTGGCCTGCAGCTTCGTGTGGCAATCAAAAAGGATCTCGTAGTGATGCTCGCTCGCCCATCCCGTCGCAATATCCCCGGCCAGACTTTCAGGCGTGACGTTGCCGATCCGGCGCTGTGGTTGCTCAAGCCCCTGGCGCACGCGGTGGCATTGTGTCTGGTAGCCGGCAGTGCCGAGGCGGCGACCGCGTTCAGCTCTGGCTGGTTCGCGGCCAAGGGCGCTGCGCAACAAGCCGCGGCCGCCCGGCCCGGTGCGGCTGGTTTGCCGGGGATGACGCCACCCTTGGCGCAGCAGCAAAAAGCCAACCAGCAACTGCAACGCTCGTTGCAGACCCTCAACAACACCGTGGCGGCCATTGCCGCACAGCAGGCGGCTCAGGCTGCCGGGCGCGCGGTGGCCTTGGGCAGTCTGCAGACCGTTCCGGACGGGCTGGGCGAGGGCGGCCTCAAGGTCGACAACAGCCTGACTCAGGGTTGGCTGAACGCCAAAGGCCCGCAGCAGACGCAAGCCGATGGCAAGACCAACGTGAAGATCGAGCAGACGGCCGACAAGGCCATTCTCAACTGGGAGACCTTCAACGTCGGGCGAAATACCACAGTCGAATTTGCTCAGCAGTCGAATTGGGCCGTGCTCAACCGTGTCAACGATCCGAACGCACGCGCCAGTCAGATCCAGGGCCAGATCAAGGGCGACGGCACGGTGATGCTGATCAACCGCAACGGCATCGTGTTCAGCGGCAGCAGCCAGGTCAATGTGCGCAACCTGGTGGCCGCCGCCGCCAATATCACCGACATCCAGTTCCGGGATCGTGGTCTGTATTTCGACAGCAACGGCAGCCAGCCGACGTTCAGCGATGCCGCCGGCAAGGTGCTGGTGGAGCGCGGTGCGCTGATTGAAACCCACAAGCCCGTCGTCTCGACCGACGCCGGTGGCTATACGCTGTTGCTCGGCAAAGACGTTGTCAATGACGGCACCCTCAACACCGCCAAAGGCCAGACCGTGCTGGGTGCCGGTGATCGTTTTTACATCCGCAAAGGCTCAGGCACAGAAGGCAACACGTTTTCGACAACCTTTGGCAACGAAGTCACGCCCGGCTTCAAGGCTGGCGAGAGTGGCGGCCGGGTCAGCAACAGCGGGTTGATTCAGGCTGCCACGGGTGACATCACCCTGACCGGGCATGAAGTGGAGCAGGGCGGCGTGTTGCTGAGCAGCACCTCGGTCGCCACTCGCGGGACCATTCACCTGCTCAATCCGGCGAGTGACACGAGCGGCAGCGTCACCCTGGCGCCCGGCAGTGTCACGGCGGTCATGCTCGACAGCAGCGACCTGACGGCGCTGGACAGTCAGCATCAGGCGGCCCTGAGCGGGGTCAACCTCAATAACAGGATTCGCGGCGATCAGTCGCGTATCGATCTCCAGAGCGGCGGCAGTGTCGAATTCCAGAACGGTTCGATCACCCTGGCCACCGGGGGGCAGGTCGCTGTCACCGCGCAGCGTCGCAGCCTGGTTGGCGAAGGCGCGGTGATCGACGTTGCCGGCGCTGTCGGCGTCAAGGTGGCGATGGAATCGAACAACATCAAGATCAACGTGCAGGGCAACGAGCAGCGCGATGCGTCGGTCAATCGCGAGAACGGCGCGCTCAATAGTAACGATGTCTGGGTCGATGTGCGTGAACTGGTCTACGTGCCGGCCGGAACCAATGGCTATGCGACGGACCGTTGGTACACCGCGGGTGGCCTGCTGGAAGTCGGCGGTTATCTGGGCACCCAGGGGCATGGCATCGGCGAGTGGATGGCGCAGGGCGGCACAGTGAGTTTTGCCGGCAACGACGTGGTCACGCGTAAAGGATCACTGATCAACCTGTCCGGCGGCACCCTCGATGTGCAAAGCGGCGAGATTCGACAGAGCTGGCTGCGCGGTGCAGACGGTCGTCTTTATGAAGTCTCGCGTGCGCCGGGGGATCAGCTCTACAACGGTTTGTACAAGGGCTACGAGGATCACAGTGAGCGGTGGGGCCAGACCCGCACGTTCTACAACCCGCTGATTGCACCGTCCAGTCGTACAGAGTCGGGTTACACCGTGGGTCGCGATGCCGGGCAACTGGTGGTCAGCACTGGAAACGCGGTGCTGGACGGGCAACTGCTGGGTGAGGTTTTCCAGGGTGAACGACAGACTCAGGCGCCGCGTGCGGTCATCGACGGTTATGAGCAGAGCCAGACTGCGCTGGCACGGCGCGCGCAGTTGATTGTCGGCAGTTATCTGCCGAGCTATCAGGCGGCGTCCGGCGGATTGCGCTACACCCTCAATCCGCTGCTGGATCAGGTTCTGATCGGCGGCGAACGGCGGGACGAGGAATTCACCGGGGATCTGAACGGCGCCGTCGCGCAAGACCGTCAGGGCAAGTTGTTTCTCGACGCCGGCCAGCTCAATGGCTTTGATCTCGGCGCACTGAAGATTTCGGCGCTTGAGCGGATTGAAGTCAACGACGCGCTCAAGGTAGACACCGGGGGTGATATCACGCTGTACGCACCGGATGTCCGTGTTGCGGCCGATCTGACGGCGCGCGGCGGCAGTCTGAATCTGGGCAACGTGCTGAACCAGCTGCGCAGCAGCACCCTTGACGACATGCTGATTGCTGCACCGGCGGGTGAACCGGTGCAGGTGACAATCGCCAGGGATGTACGCCTCGACACCCGTGGTCTCTGGAGCAATCTGCGTACCGATCCGGACGATGTGGCAAGTCTCGGATACCTGAACGGAGGCCGGGTCTCGATCCGCAGCAGTGGCGATATCGATGTGGCGACGGGCAGCTTGATCGATGTGTCGTCCGGTGGTGCGATTCTGGCCAATGGCAAGACCCGGGGCGGCAAGGGTGGCGACGTGAGTCTTGAGTCCAGCGCGATTTCTGCGCTGGGCGATTCGCATCTGACGATGGCCGGCGACATTCTCGGTCATGGCGTGACGGGCGGCGGTACGCTCGCTATTCAGGCCAATCGGGTGCGGATCGGTGCGTCCGCAGACACGCTGCCCGAACATGCCTTGCAGCTGACGCCCGAGTTGTTCGACAACGGTTTCTCTGCCTACCGGGTTACCGGTCTGAACGGTCTGGAGGTGACGGCGGGCACACAAATCGATGTGACGATGCCGGTCTACCGTTTTGCCGACACAACGCTGAATCCGGTCAGCGGGGTCGACCCGAGCCAGGCGATGGAGCGGTGGACACCCACGCTTTATCAGGAAGACCCGCTCAAGGGCGTACTCAGTCAGCGCGCCGGTGCGAGTCTGGCGCTGCAAGCCGGCTCGAGTGAACTCGACCGGTTCGACACCGCCAGCACCCTGACGCTGGGACGCGGATCGCGCATCACGGTCGATCCCGGACAACGGATCAATCTGCGCGGGACCGGGCAGATCACCCTGGAAGGCGAACTGCAGGCCTGGGGCGGAACCCTGGATATACGTCAGCAACAGTTCGGCTCGATCGACGTTGCCACTTCACAGCAACAAGCCGACAGCAAGGCGCACAACCGCTCGATCTGGATCGGCGAGCAGGCGCTGCTGGACGTCGCGGGGCGTGCCCACACGGCGGTCGATGCGTCGGGTCGGGTCTACGGTCAGGTCGACAAGGGCGGCAGCATTATCATCGGCGGCGAAATCGATCCCAAGCGTGCGACGGCGACGGCGGCCGATGCATTTCTGATTGTGCGCGAAGGTGCACGTCTGGATGCCTCCGGGACGCAGGCCGTGCTGGACATCTCCGGGCAGGGTCCGACCCGCGTTGCCTCGGATGGCGGACGTATCAGCCTGAGTTCGTATAACGGCCTGTGGATCAATGGTCAATTGCGCGCCGCTTCAGGTGGCAGCGGTGCTGCCGGCGGACGGCTGGAGGTAGCTCTGGAGACCCCGCTGTACGCTACGCAGAAGGCGGGTGCCGAGGTTCTGCGAGCTCGGGAAATCGTCATTGGTCACGGACCGGGCGATGCAGTGTTGCCCGTGGACCTCAAGCCCGGTGACGCCGCGAACACTCTTCGTTACGGGCATGCCCGCCTGAGCACCGATACGTTGATGTCGGGCGGATTCGACAATCTGAGCGTGTTCAGCAACGGCCTCTTGTCATTTGACGGCGACGTCGACCTGCACATGAATCAGAGTCTGAATCTCTATGCTGGGGCCTTGTCCCTGGCGCAGACTTCCAGCGACTCGACGCGGGTCAATCTATCAGCGCCTTCGGTGCGGCTGTCCGGTGTGGGGACTTATTACGGTGTGGTGGGCACCATTCGTCCCCGGGTCCTGAACAGTCCGACTGCGCAAGTTTCGCCGGCGCAGTTCAACGTCAATGCCAACGTACTGGATATTGCCAACAGCCTGTCGTTCGGCGCGCAAGGGTCGATCTTGCAGAACAACGACGCCCCGGTTGAAGTCAGCCGTCGCGGCTTTGACCAGGTATCGCTGACCAGCACCGGGGACGTGCGGTTTCTTGCGCCCACCAGTGGCCAGGTGAAGTCAGAGTTGTGGACACCGGGGGACCTGAATCTGCGCGCCGCGCAGGTCTACCCTGCGAGCGGGGTCTCGGCCGAAGTCCGGGTCGGCTATCAGAGTCAGAGTTCTCTCGCCGATACCCATCGGACATTGCGCATCACTGGCCAGGGTCCGGCGCCGACAGCGCTGCCGTACTCGGTGTTTGGCACGCTGGCGATGAGCGCCAGCCGGATCGATCAGGGCGGTGTTCTGCGTGCGCCTCTGGGCGTCATCAGTCTGGGTGATCTGCTGACCAAAACCCAGGAACTGCGCCTGCTGCCCGGGAGTACGACGTCGGTCAGTGCGGCCGGTCTGGTGATGCCTTATGGCGGCACCACCGACGGTATCGAATACCTTTACAACGGCGCGCCGATCATATTGAAAGGCATCAGTGGCGACAGCGCCGGGGTGAGCCTGCGCTCGCAGTACGTGGATGTGCAGTCCGGCGCGTTGATCGACCTGTCGGGCGGCGGAGATTTGCGCGGTGCCGGGTTTGTCTCCGGTCGCGGTGGCTCCACCGATGCGCGGTTCAGTCCACTGGTGCGTAATGCCAGCGATGGAACGTTCAGTCTGCCGGGGCTGGCCAGCAACCCGGTGTACGCCATTGTCCCGGGCGATCAGAGTGCATACGCACCGATACTGGGGGAAGCGGGAGCGGTCGATCCGCGCATCGGTCAGCAGATCACCCTGGGCAGCGGCGTGCCAGGGTTGGCGGCAGGCACTTATACATTGTTGCCTTCCACCTTCACGTTGCTGCCGGGCGCGTTCCGGGTGGAAGTGAACGGCCAGGCCGCCCCGGGCGCCACCAACGGCGCGGTTGCAATGCGCAACGGCTCGTGGACAAGCAGTGCGCGGATGTCGATTGCCAATACCGGTGTGCGGGACAACCTCGCCAGCCAGGTCATCGTGACATCGGCGGATGTGTTGCGGCGTTACTCGCAATACAACGAAACCACTCTGGAGCAGTTCATCGTCAGCGATGCGGCGCGCCGGGGTGTTCCGCGTGCGCTGGCGCCCATGGACGCTAAAGCGCTTAACCTGTTTGTCATCGCGGGGGGCAAGCAGGATACCGCACTGGACTTCAACGGCCGGATCGCCTTCGCAGCCGCCAAGGGAGGCGTGGCCGGGACGGCGGTGATTCGTGGCGGCAGTGGCGACAGCTTTGAGATTCTCGCCACCGGGCAGTCAGCCACGAAAGGCTTTGCCGGCGTCTCGCTGAATGCCGATACGCTCAACCGGCTGGGCGCTTCTCGTCTGGCGATCGGTGCGACCCCGACGGTGAATTACGGCACGGCCGGTAACATCGTCAGTTTCACGGGCAGTACCTACAACATCACCTTGCGTGAAGGTGCGCTGCTTTCAGCACCCGAAGTGCTGCTCTGGACCAACAGTGGGGACGGTGCCATCACGGTCGAGGCCGGTGCCGGCGTCAACTCTCTGGGACGCGGCGAGGTGCCGTACGACTCCTCGAGCGGTTTCGTCTATCAGCCCGGCGCCGCGAGTCTGCTGGTGGTGTCCAACGGCTGGACGAATGTGCTGGCGCCAGAGGTCAACGTCAGCACTGCGTCTGGCAGCATCCGCATCGGTACCTGCGATCGCCAGGCATGCGCCAATCCGGCGATGCTTTATTCGAATGGCAGCATTACGGCGGCCACCAACAATCAGTTCGAACTGGCCGAAGCGGTGCGTTTCGGCACCCGTCACCTGGCATTGGCTGTGGGTGCGGTCAACATCGGTACCACTGAAACACTGGCGGCGGTCGGTCGCCTGCCTGCCGGCCTGACGTTGAATCAGGGCGTGCTGGACCGGTTGCTGCGCGGCGATACTCAGTTTGCTGCGCCAGCCCTGGAAACGCTCAGCCTGACCACTCGCGACGCGTTCAACTTCTACGGCAGCGTCGCGCTGGACACTCTGGATCCTCAGACCGGGCGCAGCAGGTTGCAGAATCTGATGATCACGACCCCGGCCATCTACGGCCTGGGGGATACGAGCGACGTGGCGACCATCCGCACGGCCAACCTGATCTGGAACGGCACCACTCAGGCGCCCGGGGCCGTGGCCAGCGGCGGTGCGGGCACCGGGCACGGCACGCTGAACATCGAGGCTCAGCGCATCGATTTTGGCTACGGCCCTTATTCCCAACCCAACGGCCTGGATCAGAACGCTCGTCTTGCGCTGGGCTTTGCCAACGTCAACCTCAACGCCAGTGACCGCATTACCGCCAACCACAAGGGCAGCCTCGCGGTTTATGAAACGCAGGGGGCTTACGACCCGATCAAGGGTTATCTCTACAGCGGCGGCAACCTGAACCTGCGCACACCTCTGCTGACCGGGGAGGGCGGCTCGGTGAATGCGCTCAAGGCCGGCGGCAGTCTGGTATTGAGCGGGCCGACCGGGGTGGCGCCCGCCGATGCACTGGGTGCCGAACTGACGCTGGAGGGGCGTAATGTGGTGCTCGACGGCCGGATTGCGCTGGCCAGCGGCAAATTGCAGGTCAAGGCCGAGGGCGATCTGACCCTGACGAGCGGGGCTACCCTAGACTTGGCGGGCCGCACCCTGCCATTCAACGATATCAATCAGTACAGCTGGGGCGGCGACGTGGCGTTGTACAGCCGCGACGGCAATATTCGTCAGGCGGCCGGCTCGCGCATCGATCTGTCAGCGCAGAACAATCAGGCCGGCAATCTGAGTGTCGTGGCACTGTCAGACACCGCGGGCGAGGTCGATCTGCAAGGCGAAATCCGTGGCAGCAGTACAGGGCATTACGATGCCGGCGGCACGTGGGTACCCTACAAATCCGCTGGCGTGGACATACGCGCGCAACACCTGGGTGGAGCGCTGAATGAACAGTTTGCTGCGCTCAACCAACGCTTGAACGCCGGGCAAGTCTTCGGCAGTCGCAGCTTCCAGTTCAAACAGGGCGACCTGGTGATCGGCGATGGCCTCAAGGCGGGCGAGGTCTCGGTATCGGTGGACAACGGCAGCCTGACGGTGAACGGCCTGGTCGATGCCAGCGGCGAACGTGTCGGCAATATTCGCCTGTCGGCCGCCCATGGCCTGAATGTGGCGGGCGGCGCGGTACTGGATGCTCACGGTCGGGTACTGCGGGTCGACAGTTACGGCAAGATTATCGACGCGCCCAACCGGGCCATGGTCGAGCTCAGCTCCGGCGACGGCCTGCTGACCCTCGCTCGCGGTGCACGGATAGACCTGCGCCATGGCACGGACGCGGCAGTCGGCACCCTGGCGGGTCAGAATGACGGTCGCCTGCGCGGCACACTGGAACTGAACGCACCGCGACTGGGCGCCGATGACATCGCCATCGATGCCCGTGGCGCGTTGATCATCCAGGGTGCGCGGTCCATCGGGCTCAATGCCGTGCGCCGCTATACCGATGCCGCCGACGGGGTAGATCCGGCGGCCAGCGGTCGGCCTTATCAAATCATCGACCAGGCTTACCTGAACCGCATCCACGGTGACAACGACCTGTTCATCAACGCAGCCTTGGGCAACGCTGATCTGTTGCAGCGCAAACTGGCAGGGTTGAACAATGCGGGGTATGCCGATGCCTTCCATTTGCGACCAGGTGTAGAGATTGCGAGTAAAACCGCCGACGGCGATATGGTGGTGCAGGGCGATCTGGACTTGTCCGGCTATCGCTACGCCAGTCTCAACCCGAACACCGGCAAAACTTCGCTCTACGGTTCTGGCGAGGCGGGGAGCCTGGTGATTCGAGCCGGGGGTGACCTGGACATCTACGGCAGCATCAACGATGGCTTCGCGCCGCCACCGGAAACCGTGGACGATGCGGGATGGAAACTGCTGCCGGGCGTCCAGCCGTTTGGCGGCGATCTGATTGTGCCGGGGGCGGGCGTGACGCTGGCCGAGGGCACGTTGTTCCCAGCGGGCGTCAAGCTGAACTATGACTTGCCGATCCAGGCCGCCGTCCTCGCCAGCGGTACGCTGTTGCCCACCGAGGGCGTGCTCGCCGGCCCCTACACGTTGCCGGCCGGCACCGTGTTGAGCGCAGCCGTACACGATGCCTCCGGTAACCTGCTGTATGGCGCCGGAACGCTGCTCAATGACAGTGTGATATTGCCGGCCGGCAGCCGCCTGGGCGCCGGGACCCGACTCGCTCAGGCTACCGGGATGCAGGCCATGCTCTGGCCAAAAGGCGTGCCGCTGCCCAGTGTTCTGGATGACCAACAGCGTGCGGTGGGGGCGAAGTTGAGTGGGTCGCTGGCGCTGCTGCGCGGCTCCCTGATTCCGTCCATGACCGATGTGGTGCTGGCTGCCGACACACCCTTTATCGAACTTCGTTCATTGAACGGTACACGCCAGGGCGCGAACTGGGCGATCGCGAGCATGTTGCCGTCGGGCAGCGCATCGTGGTCGATGCGGATAGTTGCAGGTGCCGACCTGGAAGCCGCTGACAGTCGTGTGGTGAAACCCGTCACCAGTGGCGGTGACTTACGGCTGGCAGACACTCACCTCGGGATTATCGTCACCGAGAAAAAGCTCGACAGCACCTGGTCGGCGGATAACCCGTTGGGGTATCCGGCGGGCAGCGTCGTCAGCGATGAGGACAGTTTCTGGTGCGATCTGATTCCCGGGGTCTGTCTCCCACCGGCCAAGTTCCTGTGGGCGGATGGCAACATGATGGGCATACCCGCCGGAACCCCGGTCAGTGACGACGATCTGTTCTGGTGCGACATCGATCCGGGGAACTGCCTGGCCAACAAGGGCGGGATAACCGCCAATCCCCACTCGCAGATGTTCAGCGTGCTGCGCACCGGTACTGGCGATCTGGATTTGATGGCTGCGGGCAATCTGCGCATGGACTCACCGTTCGGCGTTTATACGGCGGGCACTCAGTCCAGCGATGTCGATTCACGTTTCAACCAGGCCCGCGGCCGCCTGTCTGACGATGGATCGGTACTGGGCAGCGCCGGCAGCGCTTACGAAAAATGGGTCAATGGCGGTTCAGAAAGCCTGTATCAGGCGTGGTATCCGCAGATGGGCGGCAACCTGACGATCGGTGCCGGTGGTTCGGTGTCGGGGGACACGCTCGGGCGGCGCAGCTACGCAATGAACGCGCCACTGCGTGAACAGGTCCCCAGCGTTGCTGTGGGCAACTGGCTCTGGCGTCAGGGCGACGCAAAGGCGGATCTGCCTACGGCCTGGTGGATCAACTTCGGCAGCTACGCCACGCAGCCCTTGCCGGACCAGAGCACCGACACCGGGTCGTACCTGGTCGGGTTCACCGGCTTCGGCACGTTGGGCGGCGGCAATATCAGCCTGCGCGCTGGCGCGGATGCAGGCATGCTCAGGGCCATAGGCGATCAGTTGCTTAACCCCCGCAGTCAGGGACTGATCGTGGCAGTGGGCAGCACCGGCCGCGTTGGCGCTGACGGTAGCCTGCAGTTGACCGGCGGTGGCGACATGGACATTCGTCTTGGCGGCATGCTCAATCCGTCATTGCAGGCGAGGTCGGGGCAGAACGGCACGACACCGCCGCGACACGACCTTCAAGGCGCCCTGATCAATCTACGGGGTGCGGCACAGCTGACCGGCGCTGCTGCGGGTGCGATCAACCTGCAATATGGCGTCGAGCAATTCCAGCAGGACGCCCGGGAAACCAGAGCCTACGATTTGTTCAGTGCCAGCACCGGAGCGGCCGGCGGTGGCGTGGTCTTGATACCGGGTGATTCGGGGATGCGCATCAGCACACGCGGCGACCTGGTGATAGGGGGCGCGGCGGATCCGGGTCGGGTCAGGCTGCAGAACTCCACGCCGTTCACCACTGACAATGGCGAGGTCCATGCGGGTGGTGGACTGAGCGGCTTCTCGTTGTGGACCGGGCACACGGCCATCGATCTGTTTTCCGCCGGAGGCAATCTCACACCGAGCACACAGATGGCTGAAGTCATCACGACGTCGTCTCAAACCGTAAGTGGAATGAACAGCTCGCCGACTGATGGTCGCTTTGTATACCCCTCGATTCTTCGGGCCGTTGCAGGCCAGGGTTCCATCTATGCGGGACCGTCGGCCGCTTTCGGTGCATCAAGCAATCTGTTTCCGGCGGTGGGGTACTCGTTATTGCTGGCGCCTTCGACAAACGGGCAACTGTCGTTGCTGGCCGGTGACTCCATCTACGCCGGCGGTTATGCGATCAATCAGTCCGGCGCGAGCCCGGCAGCCATTGCGACCCCCTTTGCGCCTGCCTTCTCGGGATACGGAGCCAGCGCGAACGTGCCGTTGGTCAGCAACTACAGCCCCGATGGTGTGATCCCGAAGGGAAACCTGCGTTATCCGCTGTTTGCCTTTGGCGCCGACACCTTCTCGGGGTTAAGCGATGTACAGGGCCCGGCGCGTTTCTATGCCTTGACTGGTGATCTGGTCGGTTTACGCAGCGGCGAAACGCTGAGTTTTTCCCCGTCCGCTCGTACCTGGTATGAAGCGGCGGGGCCGGTGTGGATGATGGCCGGTCGCGATATCGTCGCGTCCGGTACTTTCCTGGGGCAGCCGACAATCGCGCCGAATGAGGAATTGGGCGGAACCCGACAAAACGTCAGTTCGACCGGCAACCTGTTCATTCACAACGACCCGCGGGATGTCTCGCGCGTATCTGCCGGGCGCGACATTCTCTACAGCAGCTTCGATATCGCCGGCCCGGGCCTTTTGGATGTCAATGCCGGGCGCAACATCCTGATGGAGAATCAGGCCGCTATTACCAGCCTCGGACCGATCACGGCGGGAGACAGCCGATCGGGGGCAAGCATCGTGTTGCAGGCCGGCGCAGGAGTGCAGGGGCCGGACTACACGCGATTCATTGCGCGTTACCTTAACGCGCAGAACCTGGCCGATCCGAACGCTTCCCTCAACGGGCAACCGGGCAAAGTGGTCAAGACCTACCTGGACGAGTTGCAGAGCTGGCTGACCCTCGGCTACGGCTTCAGCGGCAGCGAAGAACAGGCGCAAGCCCTCTTCGCCGCACTGCCGAGCGCCGAACAGGCAATCTTCGCCCGCCAGGTGTACTTCGCTGAACTGCGTGCCGGCGGTCTGGAATACAACGACGTCGATGGCCCGCGCACTGGCAGTTATCTGCGCGGTCGCAACGCGATTGCCGCTCTGTTCCCGACCACCGACGTGGCCGGTAATCCGATCCGTTACGACGGCGACATCACGCTGTACGGCGGGGCAGGGGTCAAGACCCTGTTCGGCGGCGACATCCAGATGCTCACCCCGGGCGGCGGTCAGGTGTTCGGCATCGAAGGCGCGGCTCCTCCGTCCACGGCGGGGATCATCACTCAGGGCTCGGGCAACATTCAGCTCTATTCGCAGGGCAGCATTTTGCTCGGCCAGAGCCGGATCATGACCACGTTTGGCGGTTCGATTCTCGGCTGGTCCGCCGAGGGCGACATCAACGCCGGTCGTGGCTCGAAAACCACGGTGGTCTACACCCCGCCGAAACGCGTGTACGACACTTGGGGCAACGTGACCCTGTCGCCGTCGGTGCCGAGCACCGGCGCCGGTATCGCCACGCTCAACCCGATTGCCGAAGTAGCGCCGGGCGACATCGACCTGATCGCGCCGCTGGGCACCATCGATGCGGGCGAGGCGGGGATCCGCGTGTCGGGCAACGTCAACATCGCCGCGCTGACGGTGGTCAACGCCGCGAACATTTCGGTGCAGGGCAAGGCGACGGGTGTGCCGGTGGTGTCGGCGGTGAATACCGGGGCGATTACCTCAGCCAGCTCGGCAGCATCCTCGGCCACCCAAGCGGCGGAAGACGTGGCGCGTCAGCAGCAAGCAGCGTCGCGGCAGAATCAGGCGTCGGTGTTTACCGTGCAGGTGTTGAGCTTCGGCAACGAGCAGCTCGCGCCGTCCCGCGATGGCGCTAGCCGTGCACCGGCCCCGGGTTACAACCCGAACAGCCCGGTGCAGGTGCTGGGCGCCGGGGCGCTGGATGAACAGGCGAAGCAGCAGTTGACCGAGGAAGAACGTGGGCAACTGACGTTGTAAAAGACTCTCGTGTAGTACGTTTGGGCGGCCGGTTGGTCGCCCTTTTTTTATATTTATGAGGTTCGTGGGTATTGTTGTCGGGTGTGGACTAACGTCAGGATTTTGATGCGCCCGTTCACTCGATAGACCAGTAGATAGTTTGGATTGACCACCATTTCCCGAGTGCCTGGTACTCGACCGGATCTGTAACCATAGGGAATTGATGAAAGCCTTTGCGTTGCTGCACCCACTTTGCGCTGCAGAGCCGCTGAAGCGTTGGAATTGTATTGTTCAATGTAATCGATAATGTCAGCCAGATCGTCCAGAGCTTGATCACTCCATTCAAGCGGCAGTGCGTCGATTCTTGCGTTTCTCTTCTAATAGTTGGTCGAGCCGCACCATGGCTTCCTCATGGGGAATGCCTGGGCGAGGATCATCCAGTGCAGCCTGCACCTTGGCACGAAACCAGCGATCGTAGCTCTCTGCCTCTTCTTCGGATTCGAACTCAGAATAAAACGGGGAAAGCAATATGCTCATATGACCTCCGTGATCAATGTCAAGCAGTCTAAGGGGGGAACGGCCCGTTGTCGTCACTGGCTGACGATGCACCCCATGAACCCTTGAGCAACCATGGGATAACGGAGCCCAGTATCTGCAAGCGCACCCTTTAAATCTGCCAGACGTTTCCCCCTGTTGTCCGGTAATCTCGACCGCCGCTGTAGGCGTATTCCTCCCCTCCGCTTTTCAGATTTTCAGATTTTCAGATTTTCAGGCTACAAAACCGGGTGTTCTTTCCTACAAATGCACTCAGAACGCATAGGGAATACTCACCTTCGCCCACAACATTTCCCCCTCCGGCCGGTTCTCCACGTCAAATTCCTTGGCCCAGCGAATCTCCGCACTGGCGTACTTGAGAAAGGTAAAGTGCAGCGCCGGGCCAATCGCGAACACCTTGCCGCGCACACCATCATCGACGTCCTGCCCGGCAAACTGCACGGTGTGGCCGAACTGTTTGTCGTCGGTGGTCTGCTTGAGGAAGTAGCCGTTGACGCCGAGCATCAGGTCGTCGGTGATCTTGTAGCTGGCCGAATAATCGAAGTGGAAGATCTGCCCGGACTTGTAGTCAGTGTCCTTGTTCTTCTCGTTGAAGCTGTAGGTGGTCTTCATCGAGACTTCGGTGCGTTCAGTCGGCAACCAGGTGAACGAGAACAGCGGCTTGTAGGTGTAGAAATTGTTGCTGGTGTTGGCCAGTCGATCGACGCTGTATTCGCCGGTGGGAACGGTGATTTCCACGGCGGCGCCGAGGGTCAGGTTTTTGCCCATGTCCCACAGAATGATCGGCGCGATGGTGGTATCGCCCATGCCTTCGCGGGTGTCGCTCAAGCCGAACACCGAGACTTCCTGCTTCAACCACGGCTGGGCGATGTAACCGGCCAGACGCCCGCCGAACACGCGCACGGGGCTTAAATAATCGAGACGCGGAATCACCGCAGTGGATTCGATTTCGACCTTCGGTACCTTGCCGCCCAGCGAACTGATGTTGAGCTTTGTCGACTTGTAATGGTTGTAGTAGAGATTGAACGCGACCATGTTCTGCGGAAGGCTGTCGACTTCCAGCGGCAGCATGAAGAAACCGTCGGTGCCGGTGCCGATGTTGTCGACGCCGGCTTCGGTGGCCAGGGCGGGCAACGTCAGAGGGCAACCCGCGATGAAAAGGGCGAGCGGCAAGAAGGATGTTGCACGGTTCTGGCTCATGACTGTCCTCATTATTATTGTGATTGGGACCTGGTACCGGTTGCTCGGAGCGCCGGTACGCTAGAAATAAGCGTTTGGCGTACGTTGGGGCAGGGTATTGGCGGACACCGAGGGGGGCATCTGCGGACAGTCCGTAAACCTTGTGCTAACTTCCTTCGACATAACCGGTTACAAAAATAACAATCAAGCGTGATCCGGAATGTCAGCCCCCATGAACGTAAAAGTCCAAGACCCGACCTTTGAACTGGCGCTGGTCTCGCCGTTTCTTTTGCAAACCCTCGCCGAAGTCGCGCAGAACAAAGGCATCGATCCCCAGAGCCTGTGCCGTGGGCTGGGTTTCACCCTTGAGGATCTGCAGGATCCGGCGCAGCGGATTTCCTATCGCCAAGCCGTGGCGATGATTCAGCGCGCGCTCAAAGTGCTGCCCAATCAGGGGTTGGGATTGTGGGTCGGCGCGCAGAACGTACTCGGTACTTTGGGTCTGCTTGGGCATGTGTTGTCGCTGTGCAAGACCTTGCGTGATGCCTTTGCGCTAGGCATTCGTCATCAACACACCTCGGGCGGGATTGTGGTGTCCAGTGTTGATGTGGTCGGCGCTCAGGTGCATCTCGATGCTGAATGTCGTCTGCCATTTGCCGATGTGCAGGTGTTTGCGGTCGAGGAGTTCTTCGCCAGTTTGCTGGTGTATGGCCGCGCGCTGGTGGGGGGTGAGTTCAAGGCGATTGCCGTGGAATTTGTGCATGCCGCACCGGATTACCTCAGCGAATACCAGCGCCTGCTCGGGCCGGACGTGCGCTTCGGTTGCCTGCACAACCGCATGCTGATCGATGCGCAATGGCTGGACGTGAATCTGCCCAATCATCATTCGCTGGCGTTGCGTCAGGCGGTGGCATTGCTGGAGCTGGAAGCGGCGCAGGTGCATCAGAAACTTGATTTGATTCAGGCTGTGGAACGGGCGATTGCGCGGGATTTGAGTAGCGGCAGTCACATCGAAAAGATTGCTGGCGATTTGAATATGAGCAGCCGTACGTTGCGCCGGCGTTTGACTGAGCATGCGCTGACGTTCGAGGCGTTGCTGGAGCAGGTGCGGCAGGCGCGGACCCTGAGTTTGCTGGCCAATCCTGATATGCCGATTGAGCGGATTACCGAGGAAGTCGGCTACAGCGATGTGCGCAGTTTTCGCCGGGCGTTCAAGCGCTGGACGGGGCTGAGCCCTAGCGCTTGGCGTAATGACGCACACCCTCACCCCAGCCCTCTCCCGGAGGGAGAGGGGGCCGACCGAGGTGTCTTGCGTCTTACATCGACCTGAAAGGTCTTTGTCGATTATGGATTCACCGATGCACGCTCAATTCAGTGTCTTACCTCGAACATCCCCTCACTGCAGCCCTCTCCCGGAGGGAGAGGGAGCCGACCGAGGCGTCTTGCGAGTTACATCGACCTGAAAGATTTTTGTCGATTATGGATTCGGTACAGCACGTTCAAGTCGGTGTAGATCTTTAATATCCCCCAATCAATTCCCTCTCCCCCCGTGAGAGGGCTAGGGTGAGGGGCTTTTGACTTCCATCCAAACCCCCACAAACCCTTCGGCCACAGGTAAACTCCCGCGCACTTTCCCAAGGAGTTCACATGAGTTACTACCAGCCGGGCATTCTCGCCACCCCTGTTCCTGCGCAAGCGCGTCACCTGTTTTTCGCCCTTGAGTCGGTTGAAGCCCTGCCGCAGGCGCTCGACAGCCTGCTCAATCAGGTGGACGGCAAGTCGGCGGTGGTCGGTTTTGGTGAATCCCTGGCTAAGGCGCTCAACATGCAGATTGACGGCCTGCGCAGCTTCCCGGCGCTGACCGGCGTTGGCGTCGAGAACCCGTCAACCCAGCACGCGCTGTGGGTGTGGCTGCACGGCGTCGACCGTGGTGAACTGCTCAACCGCTGCAACGCTCTCGAAGCCGCACTGGCACCAGCCCTGCGTCTGGTCGAGATGCAGGAAGCCTTCCGCCACAAGGACGGCCACGACCTGACCGGCTATGAAGACGGCACCGAAAACCCCCACGACGAAGCCGCCATCGCTGCCGCCCTGCAAAGCGCAGGCACCGACGGCATGGTCGGTGGCAGCTTCGCCGCGATCCAGCAGTGGCAGCATGACCTCAAGGGTTTCCACAAGCTTTCGGCCGACGACAAAGACAACATCATGGGCCGTCGCCTCAGTGACAACGAAGAGATCGACGACGCGCCAGTCTCCGCCCACGTCAAACGCACCGCGCAGGAAAGCTTCGCGCCGGAAGCGTTCGTTGTGCGTCGCTCGATGCCGTGGATCGAAGGTGATCGTGCCGGCCTGATGTTCCTCGCTTTCGGCTTCTCGCTGGATGCCTTCGAAGCACAACTGCGCCGTATGAGCGGCCTGGAAGACGGCATCACCGATGGTCTGTATCGCATCAGCCGGCCGATCACTGGCGGCTATTACTGGTGCCCGCCGCTGAAGGACGGTCACCTCGATCTGCGCGCCTTGCGCATCGGCTAAAGGAAGAGACATGAACGTGGTGCGCTGGGGCATGATCGGTTGCGGCAGCGTCGCTGAACGCAAGAGCGGCCCGGCCTTCTACAAGGCGCCCGGTTCGGCGTTGGTGGCGGTGATGGGCCGACGCCTTGAGGCCGTGACTGACTATGCCGCGCGCCACGGCATCGAGCGGGTTTACACCGACGTCGATGCGCTGATCAACGATCCCGAGGTGGACGCGGTGTACATCGCCACACCGCCCGACAGCCACCACGCCTACAGCCTGAAAGTCGCTGCGGCCGGCAAACATTGCTGTGTGGAAAAGCCCATGGCGCTGAATGCCGGGCAAAGCCGCGAAATGCAACGGGCATTTGCCGAGTCTGGTTTGCACTTGTTCGTTTCCTACTACCGCCGTTCGTTGCCGCGCTTTGCACAGGTGCGGCAATGGTTGGAGGAGGGGCGCATCGGTGACGTGCGGCATCTGAGCTGGACGCTGACCAAGGCGCCTTCGCCGGCGGATCTGGACGGTCGCAGCAATTGGCGCACAGATCCGGCGGTGGCCGGTGGCGGTTACTTTGCCGATCTGGCCAGTCATGGCTTTGATCTGTTTCAGTATCTGCTCGGTGACATTGTTGACGTCGCCGGATTCACCGCGCATCAGGCAGGGTTATATGCAGCGGAAGATGCCGTCAGCGCCAGTTGGCGTTTCGCCTCCGGGGCACTGGGCATGGGTTGCTGGAGCTTTGTGGCGGATCGGCGTGAGGATCGGGTCGAGATCATTGGCAGTCTCGGGCGGATCATTTTTTCGGTGTTTGATGAGCATCCCGTGCAGTTGCATGCCGATGAACACCTCAGCCTGGAAATCCCCCATCACGAGCACATCCAGTGGCATCACGTGCTCGGAATGAATGCGCATATTCGTGGAGATTCCAAACATCCCGCCGTCGCCGAACAAGCCCTCAAAACCGACTGGGTCATGGACCAGATCCTCAAACGCCACTGACCTCCAGTCTTACACCATCCCCTGTGGGAGCTGGCTTGCCAGCGATAGCGGTGGTTCAGATAGCCAATCAGTTGGCTGACAGAACGCCATCGCTGGCAAGCCAGCTCCCACAGGGAATCGCGTGTGTCATGCATCTAAGGTTATGCCCAAACAATATTTCTCACCTTGTCATAACAACTCTAAGATCACGTCATAACTCGTTATAACAAGTGATCCCGTGATGACCGATAACGTTCTCTCCCTTAGCAGTGTCCCGCTGCACACCCAACTGCGCGACGTCCTCCGTGCGCGGATTCTCGACGGCGAATACCCGCAAGACAGCCAGATGCCCTCCGAAAGCGAACTCGGTGCGCTGTTCAAAGTCAGCCGCATCACCGTGCGCCAGGCGCTGGGCGATCTGCAGAAAGAAGGGTTGATCTTCAAGATCCACGGCAAAGGCACCTTCGTCGCCAAACCGAAAACCTTTCAGAACGTCAGCAGCCTGCAAGGCCTCGCCGAGTCGATGACCGGCCGTGGCTATGAGGTGATCAACCGCCTGCGCAGCTTCAAATTCATCCCGGCCGACAAGCGCGTCGCCGAGCGTTTGCAAGTCGCTGAGGGCGAGATCGTCGCGCAGATCAAACGTGTACGGCTGATCAATCGTGAGCCGATCTCGCTGGAAATCACCTACCTGCCCAAAGCCGTCGGCGAGCGGCTGGAGAAGGCCGATCTGGTCACCCGCGACATCTTCCTGATCCTTGAAAACGACTGCGGCATCGCCCTCGGCCATGCCGATCTGGCCATCGACGCAGTGCTGGCTGACAGCGATCTGACCCAGGCGCTGAACGTCGAGGCCGGCTCGCCGATCATGCGTATCGAGCGTCTGACCCACGACGCGCAAGGCCAACCGCTGGACTTCGAACACCTTTACTACCGTGGCGATGCGTTCCAGTACCGCCTGCGGATCGACCGGCAAAAAGGGGAGCAGGCATGACCCGCAACGTGCTCGAACAGGAATACGACATTGTCGTCATTGGCGGTGGCACTGCCGGCCCGATGGCCGCGATCAAGGCCAAGGAAAAGAACCGCGACTTGCGCGTGTTGCTGGTCGACAAGGCCAACGTCAAACGCAGCGGCGCGATCAGCATGGGCATGGACGGCCTGAACAACGCGATCATTCCCGGCCACTCGACACCGGAGCAGTACACCAAGGAAATCACCATCGCCAATGACGGCATCGTCAATCAGGCCGCCGTTTACGCCTACGCCACCCACAGTTTCGAAACCATCGAGCAGCTTGACCGCTGGGGCGTGAAGTTCGAGAAGGACGAGACCGGCGATTACGCGGTGAAAAAAGTCCACCACATGGGCGCCTACGTGCTGCCGATGCCGGAAGGGCACGACATCAAAAAAGTCCTCTATCGGCAGTTGAAACGTGCGCGGGTGAGCATCACCAATCGTCTCGTCTGCACGCGGTTGCTGACTGACGAGGAGGGCACCGTCAACGGTGTGATGGGCTTCGATTGCCGCACGGCCGATTTCCATGTGATCAAGGCCAAGGCAGTAATTCTCGCTTGTGGCGCTGCCGGGCGACTCGGTCTGCCTTCGTCGGGCTACCTGATGGGCACCTACGAGAACCCGACCAACGCCGGCGACGGCTATGCGATGGCCTATCACGCCGGCGCCGAACTGGCCAACCTCGAGTGCTTTCAGATCAACCCGCTGATCAAGGATTACAACGGTCCGGCCTGCGCCTACGTGACCGGTCCGCTGGGTGGCTACACCGCCAACAACAAGGGTGAACGCTTCATAGAGTGCGACTACTGGAGCGGGCAGATGATGTGGGAATTCCACCAGGAACTGGAGAGCGGCAACGGCCCGGTGTTTCTCAAACTCGATCACCTGGCAGAAGAAACCATCCAGACCATCGAGGAAATCCTCCACAGCAATGAGCGCCCGAGTCGTGGTCAATTCCACGCCAATCGCGGCACCGATTACCGCACGCAAATGGTCGAAATGCATATTTCCGAAATCGGTTTTTGCAGCGGTCACTCTGCCTCCGGGGTGTGGGTGAACGAACGCGCCGAGACCTCGGTGAAAGGCTTGTATTCGGCCGGTGACATGGCCGCTGTGCCGCACAATTACATGCTCGGCGCCTTCACCTACGGCTGGTTTGCCGGGCATAACGCCGCAGACTTTGTCGCCGGCCGCGAGTTTTCTGCGCTGGATGCCGCGCAAATCGAAAAGGAAAAGGCCCGGGTCTACGCACCGCTGGATCGCGAACACGGTCTGCCGCCGGCGCAGGTCGAGTACAAGCTGCGGCGTTTCGTTAACGACTACCTGCAACCGCCGAAAGTGACCAAGAAGATGCAGATCGGCCTGCAACGCTTCAGCGACATCGAGCGCGATCTCGAGCAGATGAAGGCCAACAACGCCCACGAACTGATGCGCGCGATGGAAACCAGCGTGATCCGCGACTGCGCCGAAATGGCCGCTCGCGCCTCGTTGTTCCGCGCCGAAAGCCGCTGGGGTCTGTACCACTATCGCGTTGATCATCCGCAGCGCAACGACAGCGAATGGTTCTGCCATTGCCACCTGAAGAAGGGCAATGACGGCCAGATGATCAGTTTCAAGAAAGCCGTCGAGCCTTACATCATTCCGCTTGATGCCGAGGAAATGCAGGCTTACGACCGTTTACGGGTCGGCGCATTTGCCGCTTGATGCACTACTGAAAGAGAGTCCGAACCATGGCCTACCAAGCTCAAGAAATCTTCTTCCGCTCCAACGCCCCCGTCACCGTTGATGAGGACAAATGCATTGCCGAAAAGGGCTGCACCGTGTGTGTCGATGTCTGCCCGATGGACTTGCTGGCGATCAATCCGGCGACGCAGAAGGCCTACATGGCGTTCGACGAATGTTGGTACTGCATGCCGTGCGAGAAGGATTGTCCGACGGGTGCCGTCAAAGTCGACATCCCCTATCTCCTGCGTTGATTGAAAGGGCCTCATCGCTGGCAAGCCAGCTCCCACAGGTTTTGCGGGTGTTTGCAAGATCTATGTCCGAACAAAAATCCCTGTGGGAGCTGGCTTGCCAGCGATGAGGCCGGCCCAGACAAACCAAAGCCATCCGGTGAACCCCGGACGCTGGATTCACCGAAAACCCCTCGTTTCCCACCGCGCCCTGATCGCGGCGGAGACGAACTCAAATAAATGATTCGAGGGGAAACACTCATGTTGCGTGCAGCAATCGCCGGTCTGGTACTGGCTTCGTTCACTTTGTCGGCCTCGGCCGAAACCATCCGCATCGCCATCGGCACCCAGGACACCACCATCAATTGCGCCGCTGGCGGTCTGTTGATTCGTGAACTCGGTCTGCTCGACAAATATCTGCCCCACGACGGCGCCTACCAAGACGCGAAGTACGACGTGCAGTGGAAGAACTTCACCAGCGGCGCGCCGCTGACCAACGAGATGGTCGCCGGCAAACTCGACTTCGGCGCCATGGCCGATTTCCCAGGTGCGTTCAACGGTGTTGCGTTCGAAACTGCCGGCAAGCACAGCCTGTTCATCAGCGTACTGTCGGGGAGCATCAAGGGCAGCGGCAACGGCATCGTCGTGCCGAGTGCGTCCGGCGTGCAATCGCTGAGCGAACTCAAGGGCAAGACCATTTCCGTGCCGTTCGCCTCCACCGCCCACGGCATGTTGTTGCGCGCGCTGGCGGAGCAGGGCTGGGATCCGCTCAAGGACGTCAACATCATTGCCCAGCCACCAGAAGTCGCCGGCTCGGCGTTGCAGGCCGGCAAGATCGACGCCCACGCCGATTTCGTGCCGTTCGCCGAGCTGTTTCCGAGCCGGGGCTTCGCCCGCAAGATCTACGACGGCGCCCAGGCCAATGCGCCGACGTTCCATGGTGCGCTGGTGGATCAGGCGTACGCGAAGAAGTACCCGGAAGTCGTCGTCGCCTATTTGCGGGCGAGCATCGAGGCCAATCAACTATTGGCCGCTGAGCCGGAGAAATACAGCGAGTTGATCGCCAAAGTCACCGGCGTCGATGCCGAAGTGAACTACCTGTTCCACGGCCCACTCGGCGTGCAGACCCGCGACTTGAGCTGGAAGCCGGAATATCGTCAGGCGGTTGGTACGGCCATCGATACGTTGAAGCTGTTGAAGAAGGCTGATCGTGGCCTCGATCTGAATACGTTCATCGACGATCAATACATCCGCGCCGCGTTCAACGCGTCGGGTCTGGACTACACGGCGCAGCTGGCCAACTACGCACAGACGCCACTGAAGGCTACGGATGCGACGACGGGGAAAGCGATTACTGACTTCAGTCATGTCGCGGAAATCTGGGTGCGCGGTGAGGACAAAGTGCGCCGCTATGCCTCCGCTGAATCCGCTTTCACTGCGTTGGCGGCGTTGAAGCAGGAAGGCAAAAACATCCGTGCGGTGTATGCACAGGCCAGTGACAGCGGGATCAAGTTGTTGGCTGAGCAGGCGTGGTTTGCCAGTGATGCGAAGGGCCGGTTGAGTGCGTTTTTGCTTAAGGGGCAGGCTCAGCAATATGCGTCGGCGCGGGGTGGCAAGGTTCTCGATTTCGCCGATGCCACTACTCAAGCGGTTGCTGTCCGCTGATAGAAAATCAAAAGCCCCTCACCCTAGCCCTCTCCCAGAGGGAGAGGGGACTGACCGCGGTGTTTGGACTCGCTACGCCGACCTGAAATACCGAGTCGAACTCAGGTTTTGAAAAGCACGCAGGTTGGCTCCCCTTCGAGTCAAACTCAGGTTTTGAAAAGCACGAAGATCGGCTCCCTTTCCCCCTCGCCCCCCTGGGGGAGAGGGCTGGGGTGAGGGGGGTAAATATCAGTCATCACACAGATCCAGAACCGGAAACCCGCTCGATGAAAACACCCATCCGCTGGACATCAAGAGCCGCGTCACTGCTGCTCTGCCTGCTGTTCTGGCAACTCGCCGCCAGCCACCACTGGAACCTCGGCCTCGTCACCTTCGCCAACGTGCCCACCCCCGTGGCCGTGATCGAAGCAGCGCTAGGCCTGGGCGACTCCGGCAAGCTCCTGCAGCACCTGACCGCCAGCCTCAGCCGTGTGTTCGCCGGCTACCTCGCGGCGCTAGTCATCGGCATTGCTCTCGGTCTGGCCATTGGCCGTTCGAAGTGGGCCGAAGACCTGCTGCTGCCACCGCTGGAAGTCCTGCGCCCAATCCCCGCCGTCGCGTGGATCCCCCTGGCGATCCTGATGTTCCCATCCTCCGAACTGTCGATGGTCTTCATCACCTTCACCGGCGCGCTGTTTCCGATTCTGCTCAACACCGTGCACGGCGTCGAAGGCGTCGACCCGCGTCTGATCGCCTCCGCGAAAAGCCTCGGGGCAGGGCGCCGGGCGATCCTGCTGGAAGTGATCCTGCCCGGCGCCGCACCCAGCATCATCACCGGCCTGGCGATCGGCATGGGTACCTCATGGTTCTGTCTGGTCACTGCGGAAATGATCTCCGGTCAGTTCGGCATCGGTTATTACACCTGGGAGTCCTACACGATTCAGAACTACGCCGACATCGTCGTCGGCATGTTGCTGATCGGCGTGCTGGGCATGGGCAGCAGTCTGCTGATCAAACGCCTGGGCGGGTTGTTCACGCCTTGGCATCGACCGCGAGGAAAAGCCTGATGAGCGTGATGCAAACCCCGGAAGGGCGGATCGACATTCGCCAGTTATCCATCGTCCTCGGCGCAGGGCGTGAAGCGTTCGAAGCCGTGCGCGAACTTGATTGCCAGATTGAACCGGGTCAGTTCGTGTGCATTCTTGGTCCGTCCGGTTGCGGCAAATCGACCTTGCTTGGCGCCTTGGCCGGTCACCTCAGCGCTCATGCCGGCAGTCTGAAAGTCGATGGCGCGGCGGTGTCCGGGCCGTCTCCACAGCGCGGCATGGTGTTCCAGCACCACACGCTGTTTCCGTGGCGTACGGTGCGTGACAACGTGGCTTTCGGCCTGAAAATGCGTGGTATCGGCAAGGCTGAGCGCCACCGCGCCGCCGATGAAATCCTCAAACTGGTCGGCCTCGACGGATTTGCCGAACGCTGGCCCGATCAACTCTCCGGCGGCATGCAGCAACGGGTGGAGATCGCCCGCGTGCTGGTCAACCGCCCGCGTCTGCTGTTGATGGACGAGCCGTTCGGCGCGCTGGATGCGCTGACACGTCTGAACATGCAGGAACTACTGCTGGACATCTGGACGCGTATCCGTACCACGGTGGTGTTCGTCACTCACGACATCGACGAGGCACTGTTCCTCGCCGACCGCTTGCTAGTGATGAGCGCGCGACCGGGGCGAATCATCGAAGACCTGCGCCTGGATTTCGCCCGGCCACGCACCAGCGAACTGGTCACCAGCCCCGAATTCTCCCGACTCAAACGCCACTGCCTCGATCTGCTGCGCCACGACAACGACCGACCGCTGCCGCGCCTCAACCCGCTCGGTCTGCCTCCCGAAAACCCTTTGCCGCGATTTGCCCTATGACCTCTATATTTGCTGTGACCGATAACCAGGACATTCTCGATCTGCAACCGCGCCTCACCGCTGAAGACGCCGGTGTGCGACGCATTGCGCTGATTGATCTGGCGGATCTGGAAGAACCGGATGGCTTGCTCTGGCTGGTTGATCGCCTGAGGCAAGATCCCGCCGAAGAGGTTCGCGCTGAAGCCGCACGTTTGCTGGAAGCCTGGGAAGATGAGGGCGTCGTGCAGGCCTTGTGTGAAGCCTTGACCGACACGTCGCCCGCCGTGCAATCGGCCGCCGCGCAGAGCCTGAGCTTGCTCAAAACGGAAGCGGCGGGGCAGGTGATTTTGCCGTGGACCGATCACGCCGACGTCAGTGTGCGTATCGCCGCATTCCGTGCCTTGCGTGAGTTGCGTTTCGCCGCAGCCGCGCCGGCAGCGGTTTCGGCGCTGAACGATGCCGACGCCAGCGTTCGTCGTGAAGCCGTGGGCGTGCTCGGCTGGCTCAAGCAGCTCGACGCATTGCCCGCCCTGGCACGATTGGCCAGCGCTGACCCCGACACCGAAGTACGCCGTGCTGCGACTGGCGCTTTGGGCTTGGCCTCCAGCGCCGAAGTGTTGCCAGCCCTGCGCCAGGCCTTGCGGGATGACGCCTGGCAAGTACGCGAAGAAGCCGCGACGACCTTGGGCAAGGTCGGCCACATTGACGCTGGTTCCGCGCTCGTCGAAGCCTTGAGCGATGATTATTGGCAAGTGCGCCTGCGCGCTACCCGCAGCCTCGGCCGTTTGCGTTTCGCCCCGGCGCTGGACGCCCTGATCGACACCCTCGGCCATCGCATCAGCAACCTGCGCAAGGAAGCCGCGCTGGCCTTGGGCGAACTGCATGATCGCGGCGCCGTGGCCGCGTTGCAGGCTGCGCAGGACGACGGCGACCCGGAGGTGCGCAAAGCCGTGCGCATCGCCTTGAGTCAGTTGCAATGAACCCGCTGTCGATGGCTAATTCGCAAAGCGAAGGCACCTTGCGCTTGAGCTGGCCGGACGCCCGCGAACAACAGCTCTATCACGCCGAACTGCGCCGCCAGTGCCCGTGCTCGCAATGCCGCGCGTTTCGCCTCAAAGGCATGACACCACTGGTGGATGATCGCGTGCGCCTGATCGAACTCAACCCGCAGGGCTACGGCGTGCAAATGATCTTCAGCGATGGCCATCAACGCGGCATCTACCCGTGGGCCTATCTGGCAAACCTCACCTCCTGAGAGCACCATTCCCTGTGGGAGCTGGCTTGCCAGCGATGGCGGCTTGTCAGTCAACACAGATGCCGGATGTGCCGGCCTTATCGCTGGCAAGCCAGCTCCCACAGGGATCTTCAGTGTTTGGTTAATTCGTGGCCGTCATCGCCGGCCGGCAGCCATGAAAAATATCCAGCCCTGGCTGATACACCGACGTCCTCACATCAAACAACCCCAGCACCGAGTGGAACAGGTTGTCATGGCTCAGGTCCGCCTGCCCGGTCTTGCCTTGCAAACAACCGCGATCGATCCCTTCACTGGCGAGCGTGCCATTGCCAAACCACATCACCATCGGCACATGGGTCTGCGCTTGCGGCGCCAGCGCATACGGCGCCGCGTGCAGGTACAGCCCGTTCTCGCCCAGCGATTCGCCGTGATCGGAGACGTAAACCATCGACGTGTCCAGTGAGTCCTGATTGCGCTTGAGCAGTTCGATGACCTTGGCAAGGAAATGGTCGGTGTACAGAATCGTGTTGTCGTACACGTTCACCAGTTCATCGCGGCTGCAACTGCCCAACTGGTTGGTGTGGCAGATCGGTTTGAAGCGCTCCATGTCTTTCGGATACCGCTCGTAGTACTCGGGGCCGTGGCTGCCGTCGGCGTGCAGGACGATGATCGCGTGGCCCTTGAGGCTGTCGATGTAGCTTTGCAGGTCTTGCAACAGCGCCTCGTCGAGGCAGTTGTTGCCGTCGCAGAATGGCCCCGGCTGATTCTTCGAAATGTCGCGATGCGGTACGCGCAGGCAGGTGCCTTTGCAGTCGCTGTTGTTGTCGAGCCACAGCACTTGCACGCCGGCACGCTGGAGAATGTCAAGCAGGCCTTCGAAGGTTTTGCCTTTCTTGTCGCTGTAATCCTCACGCGGGAACATCGAGAACATGCACGGCACCGAGACCGCCGTCGACGTGCCGCAGGAATGCACCTGAGTGAAGTTGAGGATGTCGAGTTTGCTCAGTTCGGGATTGGTATCGCGCTCGTAGCCATTCAGCGAGAAGTGATCGGCGCGAGCAGTTTCACCGACCACGAAGACCATCAGCGATTTCTTCTCGCGGCTGGCCGCCTTGGCGCTCATCACCGCGTCTTCGCCGATGGCCTGCACCACGAAATGCTTTTTGATGCCCAGGCGTTGCTTGGTGTACTTGCTGATCGCGTAGATGTAGTTGGTCGGGTTGATGAAGTGGGTGAGTTTGTCTTCTTCGCGGAAGATTGGCGCGTAGGTCGAATAGAACGCGCCCACCGAGGCGGCGATCACCAGCACACAGGCGATGATCACCAGCATCTTGTTGAGCAGACCGCGAAAGAACGGCCGATAACTGACCGGCCAGCGCCAGATCAACGCCGCCGGCAATACACCGAGCAACAGCACGTAAGCCAGCAGCTTGCCGCTGAACAACGCGGTGGCTTCGGCGGGGTTGGTTTCGAAGACGTTCTGCATCATCACCGTGTCGATGGCGATGCCGTATTCATTCATGAAATACGCGGCGCAGGCCGAGAGCAGGGCGACCACGGTGAGCACCGGTTTCAGTGTCCAGCGAAACGACACCAGTGTCAGCAGCAGGGTGATCGCGGCCCACAAAAACAGCGCGAACGAGGCGAAAAACGCCAGTTTGTGCGCGCCTTGCAGGGTGATCAGAGTGCCCAGCGCCTCCCAGGTCGCCAGGTTGTACAACGCCACCAGCGCCAGGGAGAACAGCAGCACCAGCCGGGTAGGCGTGATGGACGGTAAGCGCAGTCCGTTGCCCAAAGCCATGTCAAACATTCCTCTACTTGAATAGAACATCACGCGGTTACGCGTGTAACTGTAGAAGAGCATTAGTAAAAAATTTGTAAACATCCTGTAACAAGTTCGACCCCCATTTCCTGTACGAGCTGCCGAAGGCTGCGATCTTTTGATGTTGTTCTTAACATCAAGATCAAAAGATCGCAGCCTTCGGCAGCTCCTACAGTGGGATTTCGCTGGGTCAGAAAGATTTGCTGACGCTGGCGACGACGGTGGCGGTGCAGACGTCTTTGAAACCCCAATTGCTCAGACATTGGGTTTGTGAGAGATCGGTGTCGATGTAGCTCAGGCCCAGTACCACGCCGGCGAGGTTATGGGTGAGTTTGACTTCCCACTCGCGATAACTGTCCTCGGCCTGCCCGGACGCCGAGTACAAATGCGGATCCTTGAAATCCATATTGCCGTAACGCAGCTTCAACCCCGAGTCGTACGGCAGTTCAGTTTCATAACCGATGTAGCTGTACAGCGAACTCTGTTTGCTATCAATTCCCGGCGCATCACTGGAGTAATACGCCGCCAGCTTCACCCCATAAACCCCGAGAATCCCGTAGACCTCGCTCTGGTTGAACTGGCTTTCCTTGGGGTAGGCGTACTTGATGTAGCCCAGATCGAGGCTGACTTCCTCGGTCGCCTGCCACAGCCAGCCGCCGTAGTAATCGACTTCCTGACGGGTTTTCAGGCCGCCGCCGAAATCGACGTTGGAACTCCACGCGCCGAGGTACAGACCGCTGCTGTGCGCGAGAGTCAGGCCGGCCTGCATGGCAGGGTCGTTCTGGGTTTGCGAGATGCCCCGGGTGCGGTAATCACTGGCTAAAGTGAGATCCACCAACAGCGCAAAGTCATCGTTTAAAGGGATCGCAAAGCTGCTCAACGGCAGCAGACTGAAAAAACTCAGGGCGAACAGGGGCAAGGCTTTCATGTGAAGTCCCGATGTTGTGATTGTTATGGGGGCAGGAGGTAAACCTGTAGGAGCTGCCGAAGGCTGCGATCTTTTGATCTTGGTTTTTAAAATCAAAGTCAAAAGATCGCAGCCTTCGGCAGCTCCTACAGGGGGATCAATGTTGTTATTGGGTGGCGGTGTAGACCTGACGGCCGCCGAACCAGGTCTGCAAAACCTGGGTGTCATGCAGGGCCTTGTTGTCGACGCTGAACACATCGCGGTCGAGCACGATAAAGTCAGCCTGCTTGCCCGGCGTCAGCGAGCCGATCTGCTTCTCCAGGCCAATGGTCCGCGCGGCGTTGACGGTGTAGGCGTAGAACATGGTTTCACGGTCCAGACGCTCATCGGCATTGAGCACACCCAACGGTCCGACACGGGTAATCGCCTGGGCCATGGCGTTGAACGGATTCGGTGTCGACACCGGCCAGTCACTCGCGCCGGCGATCGTCGCGCCCTGTTTCAGCAGCGAATGCGCCGGGTACTGATAGCGGAAGGCGAGGGCGCTGACGTAGGGCTTGATCATGTCGGTGGTGTAGTCGTCGGCACTGGCCCACAGCAGTTGCATCGAGGCGATGACGTTGAGCGGTTTGAAGCGGGCGAACTCTTGCGGGTTGACCATTTGCAGGTGAGTGATCGAGTGGGTCACGCCGCTCTGGCGATCCTTGCGCGCCTGGGCGATGCCGTTCAGCGATTCCCGCACCGCACGGTCGCCGATCGCGTGGATGTGCACCAGCCAGCCGCGCTGGTCGATGGCGCTGACCAGTTCGCCGAAGTGTTGTGGATCGATCAGCAGTTCGCCCTGTTTGTGCGAGTTGCTGTACGGGTCGATCATCGCCGCGCTCTGTGCCGGGAATTCAATCACGCCGTCGGCGAAGATCTTGATCCCGGGCAGGGTCAGGTTGGGAATGCCCTGGAATTGCTGGCGCACCTTGTCCAGCGTATCGAGGTCGGAGGGTAGGCTTTTCGGGTTGGCCACCAACAGCGCCGCGACGTGCACGCTCATGTCGCCGCTTTCCGACAGGGCTTTATAGGCCGGCAGCACGCCGACGGTTTTCTCGGTCGGTTTGAGGGCGAACACCGCTTCACCTGGTGCGGCGTTGGCGGCTGGATCCATCCACGCGGTGATGCCCAGGCTGTTGTTGTAGCGCACCGCTGATTTGGCGGCGTTCAACATGTCGGCAGGGCTTGGCACTGGCATCTTCGAGGCGACCCGGTCCCAACCGGCGTCGACCACAAAGCCGTTCGGCTCACCGTTGGCCAGTTTGCCGATGGTGTCTTTTTCTGCGTCGGGCAGGGTTTTCAGCAGGGCCGCATCAATCCCGGCGCGCTTGAGCATGACGTCGTTGGCCCACGCCGTGTGGTGGTCGCTGCCGATAAACACCACCGGCACATTGGCCCATTCGCCGTTGTTGAAGGTGTTGCCCAAGGCTTCGGCCTGCGCCCAGTAAACCGAACTCATGCCGGCAATGCTCAGCACGTCGCCGTGTTTGGCCTTGCCGTCTGCACGCCAGTCGCGCAGGCGTTTTTGCAGTTCGTCGAGGCTGACGACTTCATCTTCCATGTTCGCCGAGACCATTTCCAGTCCGCCGAAAATCGCGTGGGAATGGCTGTCGATCAGGCCGGGCATCAGCGCTTTGCCTTTGAGATCGATGACTTGGGTGCCGGATTCGATCAGGGCTTTGATCTGCGCGTCGGTGCCGACCTTCAGCACTTTGCCGTTCTCTACGGCGAGGGCTTGCGCCTTGGGTTGTGTGCGGTCGGCAGTGAAAATCTTACCGTTGAGCAGGATCAGATCAGCAGCGGCCATGGCTTCCATCGAGGCAAAACTTACAGCGACTACCAACAGACTCGGGATGAATCTTTTCATTGAAGATTTCCTTGTTATTGCGTCTGATGGCGAGATTAGTGGCTGACAGCGGTCGACAGAACGCCTCCCTCACGAAAAACGTTTTTGCCTGAATGGAAAAAGCATGGACAAACTGGGTGCATTGAAAATGTTCGTGGTCACTGCGCAGCTCGGCAGTTTCAGCCGCGCCGCCGAGCAGTTGGGCAAGACCCCGTCGGCGCTGACCAAAGCGGTCAATCACCTGGAATCGGAGCTGGGTGCACGCCTGTTTGAGCGCAGCACACGGCGGATTCTGCTTACCGAAATCGGCCGGGTGTACCTGGAAACCGCACGGCTGGTGTTGCAGCGGCTGGACGAGGCCAGCGAGGAAATCGAGCAGTTACAGCACGGCTTGCGCGGCAACCTGAAAATCACCGCACCACTGGCGTATGGGCGGGCGTTTCTCGATCAGGTGTGTGACGGCTTTTTGCAGCAATACCCGCAGATCAGCCTGCAAGTGGATCTGTGCGATGCCTTCGTCAACCTGCTGGAAAGTGGTTATGACCTGGCGCTGCGTGAAGGCCACGATGACTTGCCGGGGCTGATTGCGCGGGTGGTGGGTAGCAATCGACTGGCCCTGTGCGGCAGTCCGGAGTACCTGGCGCGCAAGGATTTGCCGGTGACTCCGCAAACCCTTGAGCAGCATGAGTGGCTGCTCTATCAGCACCCATTGCTCAGCCGCGAATTCTGGTGGGCCGAGCGCGATGGGCAGCGCTTGAGTCTGGCGCAACCGGCGGCACCGCGGTTGCGCAGCGACAATTACGACTTGCTGCTGGCCAGTGCTTTGGCCGGGCGCGGTTTGCTGCATACGCCGCTGTGGAGCGCCGCACCGTACATTGCCGACGGGCGACTGGTGCGGGTCATGGCCGATTACGACATCGACCCGGATACCTTCGGCCCGCACATTCTCGCGGTGTACCCGAGCCATCGGCGGGCCACGGCGAAGGTGGTGGCGTTCATCGATTACATCTCGGCATTCCTCATCGAACGTGGCCTGAGCTGACAGCCCATTCCTCCGTAGAAGCAGCCTTCGGCAGCTCCTGCAGGGGCGTTATGCCAGGACGGTCAGCCATGCCGAGAGCAGCAGCAACAACGCCAGTGCCGCATTCATGCGTTTGAACGCCCGTGGCGAACCCATCAACCGTGCGCTGCCCACACCCAGCAATGCCCAGAACGTCATGCACGGCAGCGACACCAGCAAAAACGCCAGTGACAACACCAGCAGCCGCAGAGTCTTGTCACCCCCGCCAACAAACACGCTGACCACTGCCACCGCCATCATCCACACCTTGGGATTGACCAGTTGCAGCATGGCAGCGCCCAGCACGCTGAAACTTTCTTCCTGGGCATCCGCCGGGTTCAGTGATGGCGGCGTGCTGCGAAAGATCTGCCACGCCAGCCAGCTCAACCAGAGCACGCCGCCCCAGGCCATGGCATGCTGCACACGCGGGTAGCGCAGCAACGTTTCGCCGGCACCGAGGCCGACCATCAGTACGATCAGGGCCGCCGCCGCGCAGGCGCCAAAAATGATTGGCAATGTGGCGAGCAGGCCTTGGCGCGAACTGTGGCTCAACACCAGAATATTGGTCGGCCCCGGCGTGATCGAGGCAACGAAAGCAAACAGCAGAAAGGGCAGTAATGACGCCATGATCGGGATTCCCTGAAAATCAACACAGGTATCCATGATCGCCAGACGGCGTGCGTCAGTCTGGAAGGTTTGAGCAGCGTTTGCGGTAATCCGCCGGCGTCAGTTGATAGGCACGCCGGAACCAGCGACCGAGGTGGCTCTGATCGGCAAAACCGAGCACGCTGGCGACTTGCGCCGGCGTTTCACCGCGCGCCAGCAACTGCCGCGCCTTGGCCAGGCGCAACTGGATCAGGTAGGCGTGCGGCGCCAGACCGAAGGCAGACTTGAACGCCCGGCTGAGACGGAAACGGTCCACCCCGCAGACCCGCGCGAGATCATCGAGACCGATATCTTCATAGGTGTGCGCGTGCAGATAATCCCGCGCCAGTTGCGCCACCAACGGCAGGCGCGGATCGAAAACCTGGCGCTTGCGCCAGTCGAGATGACGCGTGAGTGAGCTAAGCAGACCGTCAATGGCGGTCTGCCGGACGATGCGCAGATCGCCGTCATGCAACGCATGGAAAGCGTGATTGATCGCTGTGGCCAGACGCGGGTCCTGACTCAGCGTGTCGGCAAAACCGGGCTGACTGTCGGACGGTGCGTCTTCGAACAGCGCGTGCATTTCACGCTCCAGCCAGTGCGGATCGAGGTAGAGCATCGAATAGGTAAAACCTTCCTCGGTCGGCGCCTGGCCATCGTGGATTTCCCCCGGCTCCAGCAGGAACACATTGCCCGGGGTACTGCGATGGCGTACTCGGCGGCAATTGAATTGCTGCACGCCTTGCTCGGTGACGCCGACGAGGAAGCTGTCATGCCAGTGCGGATCGTAGGCATGCCCCTGAAAATGAGCACGAATCGATTCAATCCCGGTGTCGGCATCCTGGGACAGCTCGATCCAGTTGCGTTTATCCACGAAGGCTCCAGTGTTCGCCATTGAACGGTGCGGCCCCATAAAATACCGCGCAATGCTCATCGACGTTTAGAAGATTTGTGCAGATGAGGGGGCTAGACTCTGCAGGTCACGAGTCCTTTAGCGGCAGGTGGAATGCGATGATTAACCGATGCTCGCGCGGGGTTTTACTCACCTTGATCGCCCTCAGCCTGGCGTTGGCGGCAGGCTGCTCAGGCCGCAAACACTATCCGCCTTCCGGCGTCGGGGACGCCTGCTACGCCAAAGCCTTGCCCTCGGTCGGTGAGGGCGGTCTGGCCTGGGGCTCCAGTTTGAACATGGCCCGGCAGAAGTCGATGAGCAACTGCATCCGCTATGCCGGGCGCTCTGGGGGCACGCCGGACACCTGTCAGGTGGTGTTAGCCAAGTGCCGATAGCTTTCTGTTGACACGGTTGCTTTTGGCAAATATATAGTTGCTTTAAGCAATTAACTGAGCGTTTGCCATGTCCAGCAGCCATCTCCTCGAGCAAGCCGACGTTGTGCGCGGTTTCAACCGCTTCTACACCCATCAGATCGGTGTATTGCAGGAGCATCTGCTGCAAAGCGACTACTCGCTGACCGAGTTACGCATTTTGTATGAGCTGGCGTCGCGCGGTGACCTGACCAGTGCTGAACTGCGCCAGATGCTCGGCCTCGATGCCGGCTACATGAGCCGCATCATCAGCGGTTTCGAAAAGCACGGCTTGATCCAGAAAGTGCCGTCGCCTACGGACGGCCGCGCTGCGCAATTGCACCTCACCGACCTCGGGCGCGAAATTCTGGTCCCGCTGGAAAAGGCTTCCCGCGAACAGATCGTCGCCATGCTCGAGCGATTGCCTGAACCGCAGCAGAAACAACTGATCGGCGCCATGACGCTGATCCAGACACTGCTGCAAGGCAACAAAGACTCAACCTACGTATTACGCGATCCGCAGCCCGGCGACATGGGTACAGTCATGCAACAGCAAACCGCACTGTATACCCGCGAATACGGCTGGAATTCGGAGTTCGAGGCGCTAGTGGCCGAGGTGGTCGCCAAGTACCTGCGCGATTACGACCCCACCTGTGAGCGCTGCTGGATTGCCGAAAAGGACGGCAAGGTCATCGGTTCGGTGTTCATCGTCCGCCAGGACGCGACTACCGCCAAACTGCGCATGCTCTACGTCGACGCCAGCGCGCGGGGTCTGGGCATTGGCAGTCGTCTGGTCGAGGAGTGCCTGCGCTTTGCCCGGCAGATGGGTTACCGGAAAATGACCTTGTGGACGACCAGCAACCTGACGGCTGCACGCAAGATTTATCAGCAGGCCGGGTTTGAGTTGGTGGAGGAAGAAGCGGTTCACAGCTTTGGCAAGGATCTGCTGAGTCAGACGTGGGCGCGGGTGTTGTGAGCTGTTTTTCGTCGTCGGGTGCAGTAAAAAGACAGACGAAAAAAAACCGCCTTTGCGGGGCGGTTCTTTTTGTAAACCCTGGTTTGCGACCGAGGTTTGTTGCTTCACTAGCCGAACTGACGTGTGAGGATAGTATGAGCCTTTGCGCCACCTTGCAACGGTAATAGCTTTTTTTGAACGACTTTTTCCAGGTATTTTTATTTTAATAAGCAGACAGAAATAACGGTTTACAAAGGCAATAAAACTCTCTGCATGAAATCCTTTTATTGAGGTTATGATGCAGGCGCTCGTATGTTGGTTCGGTAGTGAGGTCTGGCTGGAAAACTTAACAGTTTCATTCCCTTTGACACGGTTTTGCACCCGTGCCGGGATGATGGCTCAGAGGGCTTTCAACCGGCCGCCTCACTAGTCGAACTGACGTTCAGGCTGAAAGCAAGCATGATCCGGTAAGCTTGCTGGAGGTTTGGCCCCCAGCCCTGGAGGCCAAAACGTATGAAGCTTTTGCTGCGTACGCTGAGCCTTGTATGGAGATTGTTTAAAGCCTTTCGCTTTTACGAGTTCCTGCGAGACCACTTTGACGACCTGAAGTAAAGGCCGTTGAGGTGGGAAAAGCCCGTTTCAGTTTCGACTGAAACGGGCTTTTTTTGTTTTCTAAAACTGTCATAAGTAGGATTTTTCTGTATCGGGTTTTTTTGGCGTGTAGGGCATTTCTTCGGCAAGTGTAGGCGTTGGACAAACCACGCCGTAATCCGCAAGAAGTGTTCGATTATCGAATACCCAAACCTTCGTCCAATTGCCCACCGTGACACTCCGGCGTACTGTGAGTGGTGATGCCTGAAACCCCGTGATCCCAAAATAACGACAACAATGAGCAATGCCCCATGGACAGCCATCTGCTGAGCGATCGCAGCAGCGTGTTTCGTCACGCTGACCCTTATGCCGTCTCCGACTACGTCAATCAGCACGTCGGCCAGCACTTCATCGGTCTGTCCAGAACCACCCACCCGCAAGCCAGCCTCAACCATCGCAAACTCGCCGATCTCGATCTGGCCCGCATCAGCTATGGCGGCAGCGTGCGCGTGACCTCCGTTGCGCTGGAGACCGTTTACCACCTGCAAGTGCTCTTGCAAGGCAATTGCCTGTGGCGCGGGCACAAGCGCGAACAGCATCTGGTGCCGGGCGAGTTGTTGTTGATCAACCCGGATGATCCGGTTGATCTGACGTACTCGGAAGACTGCGAGAAATTCATCCTCAAGGTGCCGGTCAGCGTGCTCGAATCGGTGTGCAACGAGCAGCGTTGGCAGCACCCCTCCAGCGGTATCCGTTTCCTGCGCAATCACTATCAGCTTGATGAACTGGAAGGCTTCACCAACCTGCTCGCGATGATCTGTCAAGAAGCCGAGGCCAGCGATCCGTTGCTTCGGGTGCAGGAGCATTACGCGCAGATCATCGGCAGCAAACTGATTTCGCTGATGAACACCAACGTCAGCCGTGAATGCCTGAGTGCACCGAACATCAGCTTCGAACGCATCGTCGATTACATCGAACGTAACCTGAAACTGGATTTGCCGGCTGAACATTTGGCCGCTCAGGCGAGCATGAGCCCGCGCTCGCTGTACACCTTGTTTGAACGCCAACTGGGCGTTACGCCGATGCAATACATCCGCCAACGCAAGCTTGCGCGCATCCACGCCTGCCTCAGTGACCCAAGCTGCCCGGTGCGCAACCTCACCGAGCTGGCGCTCGACTACGGCTTCCTGCACCTGGGCCGTTTCTCCGAAAGCTATCGCCAGCAGTTCGGTGAACTGCCGTCGAAAACCTTCAAACGCCGCCACTAAAACTCCCCGCTGAAACTTCCCTGAATCACCTGCAGCGCCGTCCTGCACAAAACGGATAGCGATCTGCAGGATTCGGCTATTGCCCCGTGCTACGCCTCCCTAATCTGACCTGGCCTGAACAATAACAATGGAGGCCCCGGCCATGTCCCTGGGAATCGACTACCTCAATGCCATGCTTGAAGAAGACAAGGAGAAGGGCGCCTACCGCTGCAAGCGGGAGATGTTCACCGATCCGCGGCTGTTCGAACTGGAGATGGCGCACATCTTCGAAGGCAACTGGATTTACCTCGCCCACGAAAGCCAGCTCCCCAACAACAACGATTTCCTGACCACGACCATGGGGCGTCAGCCGATCTTCATCGCGCGCAACAAGGACGGTGTGCTCAATGCGTTCCTCAATGCCTGCAGCCATCGCGGCGCCATGTTGTGCAGGCACAAGTCCGGCAACCGCTCCAGCTACACCTGCCCGTTCCACGGCTGGACGTTCAACAACAGTGGCAAACTGCTCAAGGTCAAAGACCCGAGCGAAGCCGGTTATCCCGCAGGCTTCAACTGCGAAGGCTCCCATGATCTGACCAAAGCTGCGCGTTTCGAGTCCTATCGCGGCTTTCTGTTCGGCAGCCTCAATGCCGATGTGAAATCCCTCGCTGAGCATCTGGGCGAATCGGCAAAAATCATCGACATGATCGTCGACCAGTCGCCAGAAGGCCTGGAAGTGCTGCGCGGTTCCAGCTCCTACATCTACGAAGGCAATTGGAAACTCACCGCTGAAAATGGCGCCGACGGTTACCACGTGAGCTCGGTGCACTGGAACTACGCCGCCACCCAGAACCAGCGCCAGCAACGCGAAGCGGGTGAAGCGATCAAGACCATGAGCGCCGGCAGCTGGGCGAAGAAGGGCGGCGGTTTTTACTCCTTCGATCACGGCCATCTGCTGCTCTGGACCCGCTGGGCCAACCCCGAAGACCGTCCCGCCTACGAGCGCCGCGATGAACTCGCCCGTGATTTCGGTCAGGCTCGAGCCGACTGGATGATCGAAAACTCGCGCAACCTGTGCCTGTACCCGAACGTGTATCTGATGGATCAGTTCAGTTCGCAGATCCGCATCGCCCGGCCAATCTCGGTCGACAAGACTGAAATCACCATTTACTGCATCGCCCCCAAAGGCGAGAGCGCCGAGGCCCGTGCCAAACGCATTCGTCAGTACGAAGACTTCTTCAACGTCAGCGGCATGGCCACGCCGGATGATCTGGAAGAGTTCCGCTCGTGCCAGACCGGTTACGGCGCCGGGCGTGGCTGGAACGACATGTCCCGGGGCGCGACCCACTGGGTCGAAGGCGCCGATGCCGCCGCCGAGGAAATCGACTTGAAGCCGCTGCTCTCCGGTATGCGCACCGAAGACGAAGGCCTGTTCGTGCTGCAACACAAGTACTGGCAGGAAACCATGCTCAAAGCCGCTGCCAGCGAATCACAACTGATCCCTGTGGAGGCCGTGTGATGAGCAACCTCTACGACAGCGTGCGCGATTTCCTCTACCGCGAAGCGCGCTATCTCGATGACGGCCAGTGGGATCAATGGCTGGAACTCTACGCCGCCGACGCGACTTTCTGGATGCCGGCCTGGGACGACAACGACACCCTCACCGAAGACCCGCAAAGCGAAATCTCGCTGATCTGGTACGGCAACCGTGGCGGTCTCGAAGACCGCATCTTCCGGATCAAGACCGAACGCTCCAGCGCGACCATTCCCGACACCCGCACCTCACACAACCTGAGCAACATCGAGATCGTCGAGCACAGCGAAGGGCAATGCCAAGTGCGTTTCAACTGGCACACCTTGAGCTTCCGCTATCAGGTCACCGACAGCTACTTCGGCAGCAGTTTCTACACCCTCGATCTGCGTGGCGAACAGCCGCTGATCAAGGCCAAGAAAGTCGTGCTGAAAAACGATTACGTCCGTCAGGTCATCGACATCTACCACATCTAGTCGACACGGCGAGGTGCACCATGAATTTCCAGATTGCGCTTAATTTCGAAGACGGCGTCACCCGTTTCATTGAGGCCGGCGGCCATGAAACCGTCGCCGACGCGGCGTATCGCCAAGGCATCAACATCCCGCTGGACTGCCGCGATGGCGCCTGCGGCACCTGCAAATGTTTCGCCGAGGCCGGGCGTTACGACATGGGCGACAACTTCATCGAAGACGCCTTGAGCGCCGACGAACTCGCACAAGGTTATGTGCTGACCTGCCAGATGCGCGCTGAAAGCGATTGTGTGGTGCGAGTACCGGCAGGCTCGCAGGTGTGCAAGACCGAACAAGCGAACTTCCAGGCATCGATAAGCGCTGTCCGGCAGTTGTCCGAGAGCACCATTGCCTTGTCGGTCAAGGGCGAGGCGCTGAGCAAACTGGCGTTTCTGCCGGGCCAGTACGTCAATCTGCAAGTGCCCGGCAGCGAGCAGACCCGCGCTTATTCCTTCAGCTCATTGCAGAAAAACGGCGAGGTCAGCTTTCTGATTCGTAACGTGCCTGGTGGCTTGATGAGCAGCTTTCTCACCGGGTTGGCCAAGGCCGGCGACAGCATGAACCTGGCCGGGCCGTTGGGCAGTTTCTACCTGCGCGAGATCAAGCGGCCGCTGCTGTTGTTGGCGGGCGGCACCGGCCTGGCACCGTTCACCGCGATGCTGGAAAAGATCGCCGAGCAGGGCTGCGATCATCCCGTGCATTTGATCTACGGCGTGACCAACGATTTCGATCTGGTCGAACTCGATCGTCTCGAAGCCTTCGCCGCCCGCATTCCCGACTTCAGTTTCGGCGCCTGCGTGGCCAACCCGCTGAGTGCGCATCCACTCAAGGGCTACGTCACCCAGCACATTGAACCGCGCCACCTCAATGAAGGCGATGTCGACGTGTACCTCTGCGGCCCGCCGCCGATGGTCGAAGCGGTCAGCCAATACATCCGCGAGCAGGGCATCACCCCGGCGAACTTCTACTACGAAAAGTTCGCTGCTGCGGCTGCCTGAAACCCTTCTTTCGAGGTTGTCATGAACAACAGATTCTCCAATAAGATCGCGCTGGTCACCGGCGCGGCGCAGGGTATCGGCCGCCGCGTCTGCGAACGCCTGCTGAACGAAGGCGCACAAATCGTCGCCGTCGATCGCTCTGAACTGGTTCACGAACTGCAAGCCGAGGGCGTTCTCGCGCTGACCGCCGACCTTGAGCAATACGCCGATTGCGCGCGGGTCATGGCTGAAGCCATCAACACCTTCGGCCGTCTCGACATTTTGATCAACAACGTCGGCGGCACGATCTGGGCCAAGCCGTTCGAGCATTACGAAGTCGAACAGATTGAAGCGGAAGTGCGCCGTTCGCTGTTCCCGACGCTGTGGTGCTGCCACGCAGCGCTGCCGTACATGCTCAAGCAAGGGTGCGGCGCCATCGTCAACGTCTCGTCGATTGCCACCCGCAGCGTCAATCGGGTGCCGTACGGCGCCGCCAAGGGCAGCATCAACGCACTCACAGCATGTCTGGCCTTCGAAAACGCAGAGCGCGGCATTCGCGTTAACGCCACGGCTCCTGGCGGCACCGAAGCGCCGCCCCGGCGCATCCCGCGCAATGCCGCCGAACCGTCAGCGCAAGAGCAGGCCTGGTATCAGGAAATCGTCGCGCAAACCCTCAACAGCAGCCTGATGAAACGCTACGGCAGCCTCGACGAACAGGTTGGCGCGATCCTCTTTCTGGCTTCCGATGACGCCTCGTACATCACCGGCGTGACGTTGCCGGTCGGTGGCGGCGACCTCGGTTGACTACTTTTCAAGGGACATTGAAATGCAGCGAATTCTGATTGAAAACCTGACGACGATCATCGTCGACCTGCCGACCATTCGCCCGCACAAACTGGCGATGCACACGATGCAGAAGCAGACTCTGGTGATTCTGCGACTGCGCTGCAGCGATGGTATTGAAGGCATCGGCGAAGCCACCACCATCGGCGGTCTCGCTTACGGTTATGAAAGCCCGGAAAGCATCAAAGCCAATATCGATGCGCATCTGGCGCCGGCGCTGGTGGGTATGGACGCCAACAACATCAACGCGGCGATGCAGCGGCTCGACAAGATCGCCAAGGGCAATACTTTCGCCAAGTCCGGCATCGAAAGTGCACTGCTCGATGCGCAAGGCAAGCGCCTCGGTCTGCCGGTCAGCGAGTTGCTCGGCGGCCGCGTGCGAGACAGCCTTGAAGTGGCCTGGACCCTGGCCAGCGGCGACACCGCCCGCGACATTGCCGAAGCCGAGCAGATGCTCGAAGCACGTCGCCATCGCATCTTCAAATTGAAAATCGGCGCCAACCCGCTGGAGCAGGATCTCAAGCACGTCGTGGCGATCAAAAAAGCCTTGGGCGAGCGCGCCAGTGTGCGGGTCGACGTCAACCAGTATTGGGATGAATCCCAAGCGATTCGCGGCTGTCAGGTGCTCGGTGACAACGGTATCGACCTGATTGAACAGCCGATTTCGCGGGTCAACCGCTCCGGGCAGATTCGCCTGAATCAGCGCAGCCCGGCGCCGATCATGGCCGACGAATCGATCGAAAGCGTCGAGGATGCTTTCAGCCTCGCCGCCGACGGCGCCGCCAGTGTGTTCGCCCTGAAAATCGCCAAGAACGGTGGTCCGCGTGCCGTGCTCAGAACCGCGCAGATCGCCGAAGCCGCCGGCATTGCGCTGTATGGCGGCACCATGCTCGAAGGCTCCATCGGCACGCTGGCCTCGGCGCACGCCTTCCTCACGCTCAAGCAACTGACCTGGGACACCGAACTGTTCGGCCCGTTGTTGCTGACCGAAGACATCGTCACCGAAACGCCGCAGTACCGCGATTTCCACTTGCACATTCCGCGAACTCCAGGCCTGGGCCTGACGCTGGACGAAGAGCGTCTGGCGCGTTTTCGTCGCCACTGAATCAGGAGAGTGACCATGCTGTTCCACGTAAAAATGACCGTGAAATTGCCCATCGATATGGACCCGTCGCTGGCCACCCGGCTCAAGGCTGACGAAAAGGAGCTGGCGCAACGGCTGCAACGCGAAGGCGTCTGGCGGCACCTGTGGCGCATCGCCGGGCATTACGCCAATTACAGCGTGTTTGATGTGCCGAGCGTCGAGGCCCTGCACGACACGCTGATGCGCTTGCCGTTGTTTCCCTACATGGACATCGAGGTTGACGGCCTCTGTCGGCATCCGTCGTCGATCCATACAGACGATCGCTGATCCATGGTTTCGAATCCATCCCTGAACACTGTGGGAGCTGGCTTGCCAGCGATAGCAATACACCAGCCGCCATCAATGCTGGATGACACACCGCAATCGCTGGCAAGCCAGCTCCCACAGGGAAGGTTGTCTGTCCTGAAGATTCGCGAGAACCACACAACAACAAGATGAGGTAACCACCATGACCGTGAAAATTGCCCACACCGCCGAGTTGCAAGCCTTCTTCAAAGAAGCCGCCGGTTTCGCCAACGACGAGGGTAACTCCCGGCTGAAAACCATCGTCCTGCGCATCTTGCAGGACAGCGCGAAAATCATCGAAGACCTCGACATCAGCGAGGACGAGTTCTGGAAAGCGGTCGACTATCTCAACCGTCTGGGCGCTCGTTCGGAGGCGGGATTACTGGTCGCCGGCCTTGGCATCGAGCACTTCCTCGACCTGTTGCAGGACGCCAAGGATGCACAGATCGGCTTGACCGGCGGCACACCACGCACCATCGAAGGCCCGCTGTACGTTGCCGGCGCGCCGCTGTGTGAAGGCGAGTGCCGCATGGATGACGGCAGCGAGGAGGGTGCCGCCACCGTCATGCACCTCGAAGGCCAGGTGTTCGATCTACATGGCCAGCCGCTGGCCGGTGCCACCGTTGATCTGTGGCACGCCAACACCAAGGGCACTTACTCGTTTTTCGACCCGAGCCAGTCCGAGTACAACTTGCGTCGACGCATCATTACCGACGCCGAAGGCCGTTACCGCGCTCGCAGCATCGTGCCGTCCGGTTATGGCTGCGACCCGCAAGGGCCGACCCAGGAATGCCTGAACCAGCTCGGCCGCCATGGCCAGCGCCCGGCCCATGTGCATTTCTTTATCAGCGCGCCGGGGCATCGGCATCTGACCACGCAGATCAATCTTTCGGGTGATCAATACCTGTGGGATGACTTCGCCTACGCGACCCGTGAAGGCTTGGTCGGGGAGGTGGTGTTTGGTGAGGATGCAGCGTCGGGGCGTTATGCCGAGCTGAAGTTCGACTTCCAGTTGCAGCAGGCGCCGGACGCCAGTGCCGAACAACGCAGCCAACGGCCGCGTGCGCTGCAAGACGCTTGATACCGAGTCGTCAGTGCCCCTCACCCTAGCCCTCTCCCTGTATGTACCGGAGACATGGTGGACACATGTTCGGAGACATGGTGGACGGTTTTAGATCTTCTTACCTGCCGTAACGATCTGCAAGTTCAAGTCGATTCGGGCGATACGATGTCTACTCCAGTAGAC
>Ga0209070_100152_pt1 | contig 89506 bp, 71 predicted proteins | sample SynthPrep_5_END__FD_187205 | JGI IMG/M metagenome (GOLD analysis project Ga0209070, IMG submission 187205) | Synthetic microbial communities from Ohio, USA - SynthPrep_5_END_DS10_MetaG (SPAdes) (version 2) | ecosystem: Engineered > Bioreactor > Aerobic > Activated sludge | place: USA: Ohio... | reverse complement strand
GCATCATTCCGCGCAAGTCGGTTCATGAGCCGATGTCGACCGGCCTCAAGGCCATCGACGCCCTCATCCCGGTTGGCCGCGGCCAGCGCGAGCTCGTCATCGGCGACCGCCAGACCGGCAAGACCGCTATCATTCTCGACACGATCCTGAACCAGAAGGCCATTCACGACAATGGTCCTGACGGCGACAAGCTTTATTGCGTCTACGTCGCTATCGGTCAGAAGCGTTCGACCGTTGCCCAGTTCGTAAAGGTTCTGGAAGAGCGCGGCGCGCTGCAGTATTCGATCATCGTTGCTGCAACGGCTTCCGATCCGGCTCCGATGCAGTACCTCGCACCGTTTGCCGGTTGCGCCATGGGCGAATATTTCCGTGACAACGGCAAGCACGCTCTCATCGGCTACGACGACCTTTCCAAGCAGGCTGTTGCCTATCGTCAGATGTCGCTTCTGCTGCGCCGTCCTCCGGGCCGCGAAGCTTATCCGGGCGACGTTTTCTACCTTCACTCCCGTCTTCTCGAGCGCGCTGCAAAGCTCTCCGACGAAATGGGCGCTGGTTCGCTGACGGCTCTGCCCGTTATCGAAACCCAGGGTAACGACGTTTCTGCCTTCATTCCGACCAACGTGATCTCGATCACCGACGGCCAGATCTTCCTTGAAACCGACCTGTTCTATCAGGGTATCCGCCCGGCTGTTAACGTCGGTCTGTCGGTTTCGCGCGTTGGCTCCGCCGCTCAGATCAAGGCGATGAAGCAGGTTGCCGGTTCGATCAAGGGTGAGCTTGCCCAGTATCGCGAAATGGCTGCCTTTGCGCAGTTCGGTTCGGATCTCGATGCTTCCACGCAGCGCCTGCTTAACCGCGGCGCCCGCCTGACAGAGCTTCTGAAGCAGCCGCAGTTCTCGCCGCTCAAGACGGAAGAACAGGTTGCGGTGATCTTCGCCGGTGTCAACGGCTACCTCGACAAGATTCCGGTCGCACAGGTCGGCAAGTTCGAGCAGGGTTTCCTCTCCTACCTCCGCTCGGAAGGCAAGGCGATCCTCGACACCATCCGCACGGAAAAGGCTATCAGCGACGATACCAAGGGCAAGCTCAAGGGCGCTCTTGATAACTTCGCCAAGTCTTTCTCGTAATCAGGGCTCTTTTACTCGGACGGATAACGGATGCCTTCACTAAAGGATCTGAAAAACCGCATTGCCTCCGTGAAGGCGACGCAGAAGATTACCAAGGCGATGAAAATGGTCGCCGCGGCGAAGCTTCGGCGCGCCCAGGAAGCTGCGGAGGCCGCCCGGCCTTACTCTCAGCGCATGAGCGCCGTTCTCGCCAACATCGCCAATGCGGTCGAGGCGGACGTTGCTCCGGCACTGATGACCGGCACCGGCAAGGACGACGTGCATCTGCTCGTCGTCTGCACGGCCGAACGTGGTCTTTGCGGCGGTTTCAACTCGCAAATTTCCCGTTTTGCCCGCGATCAGGCCCGCAAGCTGATTTCGGAAGGCAAGACGGTCAAGATCATCACGGTCGGCAAGAAGGGTTATGACAGCCTTCGCCGCGAATTTGCAGCGAACATCATCGAGCGCATCGAACTGCGCGAAGTGAAGAAGGTCGGTTTTGAAAATGCTGACCAGATCGCCAAGAAGGTGATCTCGCTCTTCAACGCCGGTGAGTTTGATGTCTGCACGCTGATCTATTCGGAATTCAAGTCCGTCATCAGCCAGATCCCTACCGGCCTGCAGCTCATTCCGGCCGCAACGCCTGTTGTGGAAGAGGATGCCGCGACGCAGAACGCCGTCTACGAATATGAGCCGGATGCGGCTTCTATTCTGGAAGACCTTATTCCGCGCAACATTTCGGTTCAGGTTTTCCGGGCTCTGCTCGAAAACGTTGCCGGTGAAATGGGCGCCAAGATGAGCGCGATGGATAATGCAACGCGCAATGCCGGTGAGATGATCAACAAGCTGACGCTTTCCTACAACCGTCAGCGTCAGGCTCAGATCACCAAGGAACTCATTGAAATCATTTCGGGCGCGGAAGCGCTCTGAGGTAAGGAAAGAGGGTAAGGATAATGGCTAAGGCAGCTACCCCCAAGAAAACCGCAGCGGTGAACGGCGCGGGCAAGGTTACCCAGGTTATCGGCGCTGTTGTCGACGTGGCGTTCGAAGGCGAACTGCCTCCGATCCTGAACGCGCTCGAAACCGAGAACAACGGCAACCGCCTCGTTCTGGAAGTCGCGCAGCATCTCGGCGAAAACGTCGTCCGCACGATCGCCATGGACTCGACCGAAGGTCTGGTTCGTGGTCAGGCCGTCGCCAACACCGGCGCGCCGATCGAAGTTCCGGTTGGTCCGGAAACGCTCGGCCGCATCATGAACGTCATCGGCGAGCCGGTTGACGAAGCAGGCCCGATCGTTACGGCCAAGAAGCGCGCCATCCACCAGGATGCACCGTCTTACGTCGAGCAGTCGACCGAAGCGCAGATCCTCGTCACCGGCATCAAGGTCGTCGACCTTCTGGCTCCTTATGCCAAGGGCGGCAAGATCGGCCTGTTCGGCGGCGCCGGCGTTGGCAAGACGGTTCTCATCATGGAACTGATCAACAACGTCGCCAAGGCGCACGGTGGTTACTCGGTATTCGCCGGCGTGGGTGAACGTACCCGCGAAGGCAATGACCTTTACCACGAAATGATCGAATCCAACGTCAACAAGCTCGGCGGCGGCGAAGGCTCCAAGGCTGCGCTCGTCTATGGCCAGATGAACGAACCGCCGGGTGCGCGCGCCCGCGTCGCTCTGACCGGTCTGACGATCGCTGAAAACTTCCGTGATGAAGGCCAGGACGTTCTGTTCTTCGTGGACAACATCTTCCGCTTCACGCAGGCTGGTTCGGAAGTGTCGGCTCTGCTCGGCCGTATTCCTTCGGCCGTGGGCTACCAGCCGACGCTGGCAACCGACATGGGCCAGATGCAGGAACGCATCACCACCACGACCAAGGGTTCCATCACCTCGGTTCAGGCAATTTACGTTCCCGCCGACGACTTGACCGACCCGGCGCCGGCTACTTCGTTCGCGCACCTTGACGCAACGACGGTTCTGTCGCGTTCGATCGCCGAAAAGGGTATTTACCCGGCTGTTGACCCGCTCGACTCCACCTCGCGCATGCTCGACCCGATGATCGTTGGCGAAGAGCATTACGAAGTTGCCCGTAAGGTTCAGTCGACCCTGCAGCGTTACAAGTCGCTTCAGGACATCATCGCCATCCTGGGCATGGACGAACTGTCGGAAGAAGACAAGCTGACGGTTGCCCGCGCCCGCAAGATCGAGCGCTTCCTGTCGCAGCCGTTCTTCGTTGCTGAAGTCTTCACCGGTTCTCCGGGCAAGCTCGTCGCGCTCGAAGACACGATCAAGGGCTTCAAGGGCCTGGTCAATGGCGAATACGACAACCTGCCGGAAGCTGCTTTCTACATGGTCGGTTCGATGGAAGAAGCCATCGAAAAGGCAAAGAAGCTGGCTGGCGAAGCTGCCTGATTATGAATTGGCGGGCGCGTGGTTCAACCGCGCGCCTTGCCGGCAATGACGGCGAAACCGAAATGGTGAGGCCGGCGTTGTAAAAGACAAGTCCGTGACGCCCGCGTAATTGAAAAGAAGTGAATAGCCATGGCTGACAGTTTCAAATTCGATCTCGTTTCCCCGGAACGTCTGCTCGTTTCCGAAACGGTTACGGAAGTCGTCATCCCGGCAACGCTGGGTGAGATGACGGTTCTGGCCAATCATGCTCCGACGATGACGACGATCAAGCCGGGTCTGGTGACGGTGAAGTTCGCCTCCGGTGAGACGCATAAATACGTCGTTTTCGGCGGTTTTGCCGATATTCTCCCGACTGGTTGCACGCTTCTGGCGGAATCTGCGGTTTCGGCCGATGATATGTCCCCCGACACGCTGCAGAAGCGCATCGATGCGGCCAAGGCCGAAATCGAAGAGGGTAATCACCACCACGAGCATCTGACCAAGCTTGAAAAGCACCTTTACGAACTGACGAACCTGCATGAGGTTCTCGTCGCTGCTTGAAAGCACCGGGCGGGTTCGAAAGAATGACTGCCCACAAAAAAACTAAAACAGAAAGCGGCCACTTCGGTCGCTTTTTTTGTTTTGGGCTGTCGCCTCCCCATGTCAGGCGAAACATGGCTGCTTTCGCATAAAAGCCGCCCAGTTGGCCTGGTCTAAGCTTCTGACCGGCGTTGGCGGGATTGCATTAGCGATTGCCTGCGGAGAATGGGTAAGGCGAGGAGCGCCTTCAACGGTTCCGTTTCAACGGGTAAACCGATTCCGATTTTCAGGACTTTCGGCTAGATGTATTACCGGGAAGAAATGCTGTTTTGGGATCGTGAGCGAGACGAGGCAGATTTTCGTCATGGAGGAGTGATCGGCGTGTCGGCAAAGGCAAGTTACCGAAGGGTCGCAAGAACCGCTTTGCGCGAAGGGGCCATAACCGAGGGTGAGCGGGCGGTGCCCGAGGAGGTGCCGGTTGCCTTTTCTTATGGTGGCAGCACCCATGCCGTGATGATGGCCAGCCCCGCCGATCTCGTCGATTTCGCGGTCGGGTTCAGTCTTACGGAAGGCATCATATCCACAAGGGCGGAAATCCGGTCCATTGAGGTGATCGAGGCCGGGGCGGGCTTCGATGTTCAGTTGGATTTGCTGGATGCCAATGCGGATGCGCTAAGGGCAAGACGGCGGCATATGGCAGGCCCTGTCGGCTGCGGTCTTTGTGGCATCGAGTCCATAGAACAGGCGGTCCGGGTGGTGCCGGAGTTGAGCGGCGTGGAAGTCGCCGTTGAGGGTGATGACATCATCGCCGCGATGAAAGCGCTGAATGAAGCGCAAAGCCTCAATCGCGAAACGCGGGCGGTTCACGGCGCGGGTTTCTACAATCCTCAAAAAGGGCTGCTTGCTGTCCGGGAAGATGTCGGCCGCCATAATGCGCTCGATAAGCTTGCAGGTGCGGTCGTCAATGCGGACCTATCGCCCGATACGGGCATTGTGGTGGTCACCAGCCGACTGTCGGTGGAAATGGTCCAGAAGACGGCCATTCTTGGGAGCCCCATTCTGGCGGCGATCTCCGCGCCCACTGCGCTTGCCATCGAAACAGCCGAGAGTTCGGGTGTCACACTTGTGGCGCTGGTGCGGGGTGAAGATTTTGAAATCTTTACCCGGGCGGATCGTATCATTCTATAACGATGAGGCCGCCGTTTCCCGGCGGCCCTTGGCTTCAGAGCCGGCCTAGAACTCCGCCCATTCGGCTGCTGCGTTTCCGTGAGATCTTGGCGCGGCGGCATATCGCGGTTGCGATGTCGGTAGCCGGGTGACGATGGCTGACTTTTTGTCGGCCGGGCGGGCAGGTGATGCCGATGCCTCATGTGATATTCTGAATTGCCGCAGCAATTCGTGCAGATTTTCTGCCTCATTGGCGAGGCCGTGGCTGGCGGCGGTGGTTTCCTCCACCATGGCGGCGTTTTTCTGGGTTGCCTGATCCATGACGTTGACGGCCTGATTGATTTCCTTCAGCCCGTTGGCCTGTTCGCGCGATGCCTCGACGATGGCCGAAACATTGACGTCGATTTCGCCCATCTGCAATTGAATATCCTTGAGGGCGCCACCGGTTCTTCCCACCAGATCCACACCATTGGCGACCTGTTCGCGGGAGGTGTTGATGAGGGATTTGATTTCCTTTGCCGCAACGGCGGATCGCTGTGCGAGTTCGCGGACCTCCTGCGCCACGACGGCGAAACCCTTGCCCGCCTCCCCGGCCCGGGCGGCTTCAACGCCCGCATTCAGCGCGAGAAGATTGGTCTGGAAGGCAATATCATCGATGACACCGATAATGTTGGTGATTTCGCCTGACGAACGCGAAATGGCGTCCATTGCGGAAATCGCCTGCTGAACGATTTCGCCCGAATGTTCGGCATGGTCTTTCGTTCGCAGCACCAGCTTGCCGGCTTCGCCGGCACGTTGGCTGGCATCGCTTACTGTTGTGGTGATTTCCTCCAGCGCGGCTGCCGTCTCTTCCAGCGAGGCGGCCTGTTGTTCGGTGCGCTGCGAGAGTTGATCGGCAGCAATGCGGATTTCGCCCGAGCCTGATGCGATGGTGGAGGCATTGTGGGCGATTGTCTGCATGGTGACCTGAAGCTTGCCGACAACTTCGTTGAAGTCCTGGCGCAATTTCTCCATGCTGGGCACGAAACTATTGTCCAGGCGCTGCACGAGGTCGCCAGCCGCCAGCGCCCGCAGGGCACCGGCAAGCACGCTGATGGCGCTCATGCGCGGCGTGACGTCGGTGGCGAATTTCACCACTTTCACCACTTTGCCGGCGTCATCCAGCACAGGATTATAGGCGGCCTGGATCCATATTTCCTTGCCGTTCTTGCCATAGCGAACAAATTCATCCGAGATGAATTCTCCCGCTGCCAGCCGCTGCCAGAAACTGGCATAGGCGGGCGAGGCGGCATAGGCCGCATCACAGAACATGCGATGGTGCCTGCCCTCGATTTCCTTGAGTTCGTAATTTACGGTGGTGCAGAAATTTGGATTGGCGGTGATGATCGTGCCGTCGGGGAAAAACTCGATGGTGGCCTGCGAGCGGGAAAGTGCCTCCAGTTTGCCGGCGTCTTCCGCGGCCTTGATCTTCTTGGCGGTGATATCGGTGGCGATCTTGATCACCTTGTAGGGCTTACCCGAACGAAAAACAGGGTTGTAGGAAGCCTCGATCCAGATAACCGCGCCATCCTTGCGAATACGCCGATATTCCTTGGCCTGAAACTCGCCACGGGCGAGAGATTGCCAGAACTCCTGATAGGCACGCGATGCGGCGAAATCGCCGTCGCAGAAGATTCGGTGGTGCTTGCCGGTGATTTCGGCGAGATCGTAACCCAGCGCGGCACAGAAATTGCGGTTTGCCGTGAGAATATTACCTCTAAGATCGAATTCTATGACCGCCTGCGATCTGGAGATCGCATCGAGCATGTTTCGGTTATCTGCGCTTTTCCCTAACCCCAGCATTGGACGTCCCCCGAATATCGGCCACAGCGCGGCCAGCCCCATAAGAGGATGCGGTTCGCGCCGTATCATGTTGAACAACGAACAGGTTTGCCGCCGAAAGCGGCAATGCAGGCACTTGCGTCTTTTCGGCCTAGGTCAGGTATCGGACCCGCGAGATGGCGTGTCGGTGCGGTACTGATTTTCAGCTTTTAATATTAGATATCTATAATATTAAAATGTTCTTATTTACAAAATGCAGGAATAGAAAAAACAAAACCGCCGGGCGATGCTCCGGCGGTCTGGCGTGATTGTCGATACTGGGAGCGAAACGGACTCGTCTCTTTTGTCTGCGTCAGAATGCAAACCGCTGAGGGGAAGCCCGCCAATAGGCGGGCTTAAGCCGCGAGATCTTCCGCTTCAGTGCCCTTGAACATCTTTGCGAGGTTCAGGAAGCAGATCATGCCATGTTCGTTGGCGATGATGCCTTCGGAATAGGACTTGTCGAAGGAGGCCGAGATTTCCGGAACCGGCTGAACCTGGTTTGCCGGGATCGTCAGAATGTCGGAAACGCGGTCAACCAGCATGCCGATGACCATGTTGTGTACTTCGGCCACCACGATGGCGCTTCTCTCATTGGCGACGGTGCTTTTCATGCCGAGCTTGTGAGCCAGATCGATGATCGGAATGACCGAGCCGCGCAGGTTCATGACGCCGATAACGTCTTTCGGTGCGTGGGGAATAGGCGTGGAAGGCGCCCAGCCGCGAATTTCGCGGATAGTCGTCGTCTTCACGCAGAATTCCTGATCGTGCAGGCGGAACGCGATGATTTCCAGCGTCTCACCGCCAAAATTGGTAGAGTTTATCATTGCCATCAGAATTCTTCCCAATGCTCGCTGTGGAGGCCGGCGCAAGTGCACCGACACTTGCATATGCGGATTTGGCGTTCTGCCTGGTGCCTGAACAGCCGGAAATACAATTTCCGTCTTCAATGGAGGATTCGTAACATGAGATGGTTTCGCAAACCTAAATGCGGACGGCTCTGGAGTGTTTTCGTTTTCTTCGAAGCGCGAAAACACTCTCTTCTTTGATTTACGCATTGTCCGGACGTAAACCCGCTACGCATTTTTTCTGGAGTGCTTAGTATTCTTTCTCGTAAAATATACCGGCTGCACCTTCGCCATCGCCGCCCGCCTCACCGCGCAGTTTCACACCGCGCCCGACATCGAGGTTGATGATGGCTTTGGCACCGGATTCACCGCTCTGCTGCAGCTCGAGATAGGTTCTCTCATTGAGATATTTGCCGGCGGAAACGCGGGCCTGACCCTCTGAATCGGTGGAAATATCCAGATCATCGACGCCGAGATTGCTTCTGAGCTTGTCGAACAGCGAGGTTGAGCGACCGCCGGCCAGTTGGGCGGCGGCATCTGCCAGCCGGGCGATCTGCAGAGCGGAGAGTTTCGACATGGACTGGCCAAAGATCAGCTGTGCCATGACCTCATCCTGTGGCAGGGCTGGGGCCGAGGAGAAGGCGAATGTCGGGTCGTTGGCATTGCCGGAAACCGCAACCGTGACGGTGGTTGAACCGACCGTTGAGTCCGCCTTCATATCGAGAACCGGGATAAGGCCGCCGCCGAAGCTGATGTTGCCGGTGGTGAAATCAAGACGACGGGTGAGGATTTCCAACCGGCCGCGGCGCATTTCAAAGCCACCGGAAATGACCGGAACCGCCGCCGTGCCGCGAATCGTCAGATTGCCGGTCAGTTCTGCGTCGATGCCACGTCCACGCACGAAGATGCCACTCGGTGCATTCACCTGCAGATCGAGATTGATGGTGGAAGAGCTGCCGCTGCCGCCCTGATCGCCACCGAGTGCTTTTGCCTGCGCACGTACCTTTGGCGGGGCGTTCTTGTGCTTGACGTCGATTTCCGTCAGCGAGGCCGGGAGTTTCTCCGGAATGGTGATGGCGCTTCTGTCCAGCGTCAGGTTGCCGCCCAGAACTGGCGAGTTCAGCAGCGGACCTTTCAACGTCAACGTTCCGCTCACCACCGTGGTAACCAATGTTCCGTCATTATAGCCGGCGCGATCCAGCGTGATTGAAATATCGGCTGGGAAGCCCGATCCGCCAGCAATGCCGATACTGCCTGTTCCTGAAATCGTTCCGCCGCCTGCCAGTTTACCCGTCAATCGGGAGATGACAGCGCGGTCGCGATCGAAGGTGATGGTTGCACCCAGTCCGTTGACGGTCAGGTTCCGGCGCACGTCGGTCAGGCGTGTGCCATCGGTGGTGATGCTGCCGGTAACAACAGGTGCTGTGGCGCTGCCGGAAATTTTCACGTCGATGGCAGCCGTGCCATCCACATCGAGACCCTGGGCGGCAGTCTGCGCCGCAACGGCGGAAAAGGGCAACCTGCCGGTAAAAGCCATCGAGAGCGGGCGATTGCCGGCGATGCCGAGAGACCCGCCGCCCGAGAGCGCCATACCGCCTTGGCCGGTTACATTCGTATCGATCTGCAGTGTGCCGCCGGCAAAACGGCCGTTCGCCTTGATGCCAAGCGCCGCAAGCCCTGCGGCGCGGGTCTGCGAGACCTCGGCGTTCGACCAGTTCAGATTATAATCGACCGAGGGATCGGATGCCGCGCCCTTGGCGCTGACGGTGCCGGATATGTTGCCCGCGGCGTCCAGCCCGGTAGCGAAGGCGTTGGCGAGACTGGCGGGAAGCGAACGGATATCGGCATTGATGTCGAGCGCCGATCCGGCGGTGCCGTTGACCTCAATGCGGCCATCGCCGGTGATGATGGTCAGATCGGAGATGCGCGCCGTGCCATTCTGGATGGCAATGGTGCTTGGTTTTTCAAGCCGCACGGCTATGCCCTTCGGGGCGGCGGAAAAAGTGTCGAGCCTTACCGTCATCGGTGTTCCGCCGGTATCGGCGCTGCCCTTCACCACCAGCGGTGCATTGTCGTAACGGCCGTTGACGTCGAATTGCGTTTTCGTGCCGGAATGGCCGATTGTGGCATTCAGGCCGGAAATCGATGCGGCGCCGGCGTTGACGCTGTCGGCACTGACCTTGCCGTTAATGGCCAGCGCCTGCAGGTCATCGATGGAGACATCGGCGGCGAGCTTGGAGATTGTCGTCGTGCCCTGACGGATGCTGCCGCCATTCGCCTTTATCGTTGCGGCAATCCGGCCATTGGCGTTGCTCAGGGCGATATCGCCGGCAATATCCCCATCCGCCTGCTGCGCAGCAAGTGCGGCCAGCAGGGCAAGATCGGGAAAATTGAACGAAAGATTACCCGTCGGCAGGAATTGCTGCGAGAATTGCAGCTGCCCGTTCAGCAGGTTGCGGCCCACGGCCACGTGCAGTTCAGGTATCGCCGTACCGTTTTCCGTTTGCACCACGTTGGCGTTGGCGTCGATTTTCTGCCGGTCGAGGCTGCCGCTGGCGGTGAGTTTCGCCTGCGGTGCTGTGGGATCAGCCTTGCCTGTGGCGTTGATTTTCAGTGCTTCGAGGGTTCGTCCGGCGAGAACCGCGCTTTCAGAACTGAGGGTGACGTTGAAATCCGGTGCGGAAATTGCGCCGCTGGCATCGATTGCAAACTCGGCGACACCCTTTGCCTGCGGTGTCAGCTTTTCGAGAGCTGGGAATTTGCCGGTCAGGCTGGCGTTTAACGCATCGTTTTCCAGGCTGACATTGCCTGCCGCCTCGATCGTTCCGGATTTGACGGTGAGGTTCTCAACGCTGGTGCGCCCGCCAATGGTCAGGTCGATATCGCCCTGCAGGGCGATTGTGGTGTCGAATTTTTCCGCCAGCGCCGGCGGCAGGGTGGCCGGCAGGGCGAAGAGCTGCACGTTGGAGGTCAGGCGATTATTGGCGAAATCGAAACTGCCGTTCAGGGTTCCGCCGACGCTGGCGCTTTCGAGCGTCGCACCGTCAAAGCCGATGGCGGAAGAGGTGAGGCTGAGTGGCGCCTTGATGGTGAGCGGCGCACGCGCCAGCCGGTCGATATCAGGGCTGACGAAGGATGATTGCGCAACCGACAGGACGGTGGCGATGGTGCCGCTACGGCTGGCAATGTTGAGATCGGTGCTTTCGGCCGTCAGTTTGACATCGTCAAGCCGGCCCTGGGGCAGGGCAAGGCTGCGCAATGATGCCGTGGTCTTCAAATGTGCGGCATCCGCGTCGCCTTTCAGGGAAAGGTCGAGGCCGTTGATGAGGGCCTGAACTTCGCCATTGCTGAGAGGCCAGCGAAAATCGACGGGACCGGCGGTGCCGATGAGGTTGGCGGCAAGATCGTTTTGGCCGTTCGGATCGATGGTGCCGGAAGCAGTCAGCAACAATGTGCCGGTCTCCAGCGTGCTGCTGCCGATTTCGATGCGGCCCTGCTGTGAGAGCGTGGCGTTTGCATCAAGCTTCGTCTCGCCGGCAAAAAGCTGGCGGAAGGCGGGGGGGAGGAGCAGATCCGGCTGACCGCCGCCCGCGATCTCGATACGGCGCGTGCCGTCATCGCCAAGAATATGGCGGCCGCTAACATTGACGACGGGGTTACCGGCGACATTGCCGCGCAGCGTACCGGTCCAGTTGGAAAGCGGTCCTTCGCCGTTCACGTCGATCGCCACGGCGGGCGTACCAGGCAGCGAAAGCAGCGTGGCGAGAAGCCCGCCTTCCGGCTCCTTCATTTCCGCTTTCAGCTTCAGCACATTTTCATTTGGCAAAAAGGCGATGTCGGCATTCACGGCGGCATCCACCGCATTCATCCGATGGGCCGTAAGTGACAGCCTGATATCGTCACGGGCGGCCTTGAGATTGCCTTCGGCCGTCAACTCGAAAGGGCTGCCGAGAAGTGATTGCCCAAGGCTGATATCTGGAAAGCTGAAATTATCGATACCGACTTCAATCGGCAGCGAAGAACTGCCGGAGCTTTTGGTGCTCGTCTGCTCGGAGGCTAGCGGTTTGCGCTCGACATCGATCGATCCGGCCGAGACCCGGTCGGCATGAAAGGTTCCGGCAAGAAGCGAGAGCGGCGACCAGTCGACGGCGATCTGGTTCACGCGGGCATAGGGTCCCTGCCGGTCCGAAAGGGTGACGTTGTCGAGCCGCAGGCGGCCTGTCAAAAGGCCGCTCGGGGGAGAAATATCGATCGCCTGATCGGGCGTCGATACAAGTGCTGAAATCTGCTTTGCGGCAATTCTGGCGCCCATCGGCGTAAACCCGACGAACAGAACCGCAAGCAGCACCAGCACCACGCCGCACAAGGCAACGTAGCCCAGCCATTTCAGCAATCGAATCAACGTTTTCATCAAAGGTAATCTACACTCTGTTTTAAGGGTGTTCGATGGCGGCGTTTAAAAAGACTGGCCGATGCCAGCATAAATGCCGAAACTGTTACCACCATCATATTTATCAAGCGGCATGGCGACGTCGAGACGCAGAGGCCCGAAGGGCGTCGCGTAACGCAGGCCGATGCCGGCGCCCGCCCGGATATCGGAAAAATCGGGTGTCACTTCATCCGAAACCACACCCGCATCGATGAAGGGCACGATGCCGATCGTATCGGTGACCTTGATGCGGGCCTCAACGGAGCCGACCACATAGGAGCGGCCGCCGGTCGCGTCGCCGGCGGCATTATAGGGCGATATTTCCTGATAGCTGTAGCCGCGTACCGATCCACCGCCGCCGGCATAAAAGCGCCTGGTGGTGGGTATGTCCTGCAGATCGCTGCCGCCGACCAGCACACCGCCGGAAAGCTTTCCGGCCATGATCAGCCGGTCCTCGGCACCAAGCCCCTTGTAGCCCGAAATAGAGCCTTCGAAAGAGGAAAAGAAGGTGCCGTTCAGCGCTTCATAGCTCGGCTTGGCGGCCAGCGATGCGCGAAAGCCTTCGGTCGGATTGAGCTTGTCGTCGCGTGTGTCGCGAACGAATTCCAGCGGAATGGAGGTGGTGAGATATTCGTTCTTGCCGAATGCGTCTTCCGTATCGGCCCATTGCACCTCAAGGCCGGCTGCGGCGGTATCGGTATCGTTCAGCTCGTAGGCGAAACCGGCCGTGCCCGTCACGGTCTTGGCGTCGTATGTATCGGGATGTTCGGTCTTGGCAATCAGGCTGGTCTTGAACGTGGTGCGCGGATTGAACATGCCGGGCTTGGTGAAGGTGATGCCCGCCGAATAATCCATGCCTTCGACGCTTGATGCCTCGGCGATGCGCGAGACCGATCCTTCGATACGCAGCGATTCCGCCTGCCCGAACAGGTTTCTGTGGCCCCAATAACCCTGAAGGCCGATGCCTTCCGTGGTGGAATATTGGGCGCCGACACCGAAATAACGGTGCTTGCCTTCAGACACTTCGATGGTGAGCGGAATGGTGCCGTCGCGCGCCAGCGTGCCGGCTTCCTTGATCGTCAGGCTGGAAAAGACGCCCAGCTGGCGCAGCCGGTCCGCGGCCTTGCGCAGCTTTTCCGGCGAATAGGGTTCGCCGCCATTGAGGCGCGAATAACGGCGGATGAAATCGCCATCGACGGTTTTTTCGCCTGTTACGGTAACCGTGCCCAGTGGGGCAACCGGCCCGCCTTCCGCTGCCATGGTAATGTCAACCGTATTTGTCGCGTGGTTTGCCACCGCCTCGCGTTTCGTCAGCTTGGCAAGCGGACGGCCTTCGGCCTTCAGATCGTCGATCAGCTTGTTGCCGGCGCGGATGATTGCCAGAGACCCGGCCTCGCCGCCGGTGGTCAGGCCGTATTCCTCTAGGTCGCGGCCCGTCACATCGCCTTCAAGCCGAACGCTGCCCAGCGTGAATTTCGGACCCGGCGTCACCGTTATGACCACCGGTACAGGCGCGCTGTGATCAAAGACGGGATTGGGCGGCAGGGCATCCACATCCTTGCCGGCGACGGTGACCTTGACGATGCCGCCGTAACGGGCGTTTTCGTAAAGTGCTGCAATCAGTCTGTCCCTGTCGTCTCTTGCCTTTATCAGAAGGCCGAGATCGCCGGAGGCGGGCTTGTCCTTGTCGGCGAGAAGAAGTGAGCTGTTTTGGAGGCTGCCTTTAAGGGACTTATCGGCATCGGGAGCGTCAAGCGTGATGGCGTATTTGACGGGATTGATAACCTCGACCTCAGGTTCTTCCGAACCCCAAAGGCGCATACCGAACAGTTTGAAGGCAAAGGCGTCACGGGTAAACGCCGGATACAGGGCGAACGTGAAAGCAACCGCAAGTGCGGTGCCAGCTTTCCGATACGCAATACCTGTCTTCGGGTTAGTTCGTGTTCTTCGCATAAGCTGCTTTATGGTTGAGCATTTATTTTGGCTCCAACCCGTTTCCTGTCCGTTAACATTGCAATTTAATCATAAATAAGGTGCGATTAACGGCAACGCGCCGTGTAACGCTGACCGTACTGGTCGCGATAATAGCAATAACCCGGCTCGGAAGCATTGCCGATCAAGGCACCGCCCACGCCGCCGATGGCCGCACCCACTGCCGCGCCACGAACATTGCCCGTGATAGCGCCGCCAAGGACCGCACCGGAAACGGCACCGATCGAAGCACCCTTTTCGGTCTGCGTGCAGCTTGCAAGCGACAGGCCGACCAGCGCAAATATGATTGCCTTTTTCATGAAACTCTCTCCAACGTTACAATGAGCTCTTCGGCTCGGTAGGCGTCCCATATTTATCTGCGGCGACTGCTACCTCCGACCGCCACAGATAACTAACAATTCGATGCCGTTAAGGGAAGCCTCATGTTTCGGGGATTCCTCCGCGCGTAAATCGATTGCGTGCCAGACAACGGAGCTACGCGAAAAAGGTTCCAAAATTCGTGGTTTTTTGATGTGAATCAATTTTGTACTTTTCATCGGCGGCTATAAACGGTTTATTGGAATGGTTCAAAACAACGGCGAATTGACGCAGACGCGGTTAAAGTGGCCCGAAAGGGTTGACGGTCCCGGTGTCGGAGCGGAAAACGGTCTGGTCAATTCTGGAGCATGGCATGGACTTCGAGGCATTTTTCACGACGGAACTGCAAAGCCTGCATTCTGAGGGACGTTATCGCGTTTTTGCGGATATCGAACGCCAGCAGGGCAATTTTCCCCGCGCGACACGGTATAACGCCAATGGCGAGCGCAAGGACGTAACGGTCTGGTGCTCCAACGACTATCTCGGCATGGGCCAGAACCCGAAAGTCATCGAAGCCATGAAAGCGGCGATCGATCACTGTGGCGCGGGTGCGGGAGGCACCCGGAATATTTCTGGTACCAACCATTATCATGTGCTTCTTGAACAGGAACTTGCCGATCTGCACGGCAAGGAATCGGCGCTGATCTTCACCTCGGGTTATGTGTCCAACTGGGCCACCCTCGGCACACTCGGTCAGAAGATTCCGGGCCTCATCATTTTCTCCGATGCGCTCAACCATGCATCGATGATCGAAGGTATCCGTTACGGTCGTTGCGAACGGGTGATCTGGAAGCACAACGATCTCGAAGATCTCGAGGCAAAGCTCAAGGCCGCTGATCCAAATGCGCCGAAACTCATCGCCTTTGAATCGGTCTATTCGATGGATGGCGATATCGCGCCTATCAAGGAAATCTGTGATCTGGCCGACCGTTATGGCGCCATGACCTATCTCGACGAGGTTCACGCCGTTGGCATGTATGGCCCGCGCGGTGGCGGCATTGCCGAGCGCGAAGGCCTGATGGATCGCCTGACGATCATCGAAGGAACGCTTGGCAAGGCCTTCGGCGTGATGGGTGGTTATATTACCGGCTCCACTGCGGTCTGCGACTTCATCCGCTCTTTCGCCTCCGGTTTCATCTTCACGACGGCCCTGCCGCCGTCGCTCGCTGCCGGCGCCATTGCCTCGATCCAGCATCTGAAGGCCAGCCCCTTCGAGCGCGCCCGCCATCAGGACCGGGTTCGCAAGCTGCGCGGCCTTCTGGACGCGCGCGGCATTCCGCATATGGACAATCCGAGCCACATCGTACCGGTCATGGTCGGCGATGCCGCCAAGTGCAAGTGGATTTCGGATATCCTGCTCGACAATCACGGCGTCTATGTGCAGCCGATCAATTATCCGACCGTGCCGCGCAAGACCGAGCGCCTGCGCATCACCCCGACACCGCTGCATAGCGATGCCGATATTGAGCAGCTGGTTGGTGCGCTGCATCAGCTCTGGTCGCATTGCGCGTTGGCGCGGGCGGTGGCGTGAAGCCGTAGCTCAAATAAAAACAGACAGGGCCGCGTTTACGCGGCCTTTTCTTTGGTGGAGATCAACTCGCGGGCGTGGCGGCGGGCTTCTTCGTCCGCCGCAAACACATCTTCAATCGTGGAGGCGGAGCGGCCGTCATGCATGCGGTCCATGACCGTTTCGACGATTTCGGCCATGTCGAGGAAGCCGATGCTGCCCGCGACGAAGGCGTGAAAGGCGGTCTCTTCGGCTGCGTTCAAGGCCGCGCCCTGCAAACCACCACGCTCCAGCGCCATACGGGCGAGCCGCAACGCGGGGAAGCGGGCTTCATCCGGTGCCTCGAAATCGAGCCGCGCCAGTTTTGCGAAATCCAGTCGTTCCACGCTGAGATTACCGCGCTCAGGATAGGTAAGGGCATAGGAGATGGCGGTGCGCATGTCTGGCGAACCGAGCTGGGCGATATAGGAGCCGTCGCTGTAACCGACCATCGAATGTATGATCGACTGTGGGTGGACGATCACCTCCACCTGATCGGGCCGGAGATCGAAGAGATATTTTGCCTCGATCATTTCCAGCCCCTTGTTGAACATGGAGGCGCTGCCGATGGATACCTTCAGCCCCATCGACCAGTTGGGATGGGCGCGGGCGATATCGGCTGTGACATTGGCCATCTCGTCGCGCGACCAGGTGCGGAACGGACCGCCGGAGGCCGTCAGCACGATACGCTCCACCGCCTGTTTGTGGTCGCCCGTCAGGCACTGGAAGATCGCGCTGTGTTCGCTGTCGACCGGGATCAGCCTGCCGCCGCCCTGTTTGACCGTGCGCAGAAAAACATCACCGGCTGAAACGAGGCATTCCTTGTTGGCAAGGGCGATATCGGCGCCGCGCCGGGCGGCTGTCAGCGTCGGGGCAAGGCCGGGCGTCCCGGCAATCGCCGCCATCACCCAGCCGGCATCCATCGACGCCGCTTCTTCAAGGCCTGATTTGCCAGCCGCAACTTTTATGCCGGTGCCGGCAAGGGCGGATTTCAATGCTTCATATTTGTCATCTTCGGCCGTTACCACCATCTGTGCGCCGAATTGACGCGCCTGCTCTGCCAGAAGTGCGATGTTTCCCGCGCCGGTCAGCGCCATGATCTGGAATTGGTCGCGGCCGCCGAGCTGACGCACGACATCCAGCGTGTTGGTGCCGATCGAACCGGTCGAACCCAATATCGTCAGTTTGCGTGGCATTTCACTGGCATTCGTCATCTTCGGTCCGTTGGTATTGTGCGGTTCGCACCTTTTAAAGCATGCCATTCTTGCGAAACCGCTGCACAGTTTCGGTGACATGCACTAGCCTCTACTCGCGAAAATCAGCCATAACAAGGATAAAGCCCGGCTATTGTTTTTGCGGATGGCAAAGCCATATGCAAGAAAAACGATGAGAGGACTTAGATGCGACGTTTCCTGGTTTCCAGCGGATGGATTTTTGCAGCAAGCCTTGTGCTGGTGCTGGTCTTTATTCCTCTCGATCCACGTCTTTCCGAAAGCGCGCAGGCCCTGCCCGGAACGATCGTCTCCTTCAATCGCGCCATCACCGATTTCGGAACCTTCAGCTGGATGCTTTATTCCACGGGCGCCCTTGCCATTCTTGCCTATGTCGGCGCACGGGTTTTGCAGGCGCAGACCTATGCCGGTCGCTTGAGAACCGCATGGCGGCTTCTCGCCTATTTTTTCCTGACGATCGGAACGGCGAGCATTCTCGTCCACACGCTGAAATTCCTGATCGGGCGGGCGCGGCCGGAGCTTTTCCTGGAAATGGGGGCCTATAGCCTCACGCCGTTTACCGGGGATAATCTCTATGAAAGCTTTCCCTCCGGTCATTCGACCGCTGCCGGTGCGTTTTTCGGCGTTTTCGCCATGCTGATGCCGCGCTTCCGCTGGGCGTTTCTCTTGCTCGCCCTTGTCATCGGCGTTTCGCGTGTCATCGTTGGCGCGCATTATCCAAGTGATGTCGCCGTGGGGCTGCTGCTCGGTATGTGGACGGCGATGGCCTTCGCTTTTATCTTTGCTCGGTCCGAAATGCTGTTTCGGTTCGATGCCTATGGTTGGCCGCAGCCGAAAAATGCAAATCTTCCGGTGGCGGATCCACGATAGGGACGTTTAACGGGGCGGAAACGGAGAGATGTGATGGAAGAAGCGAAGGTCGTGCCGGAAAATGACGGTAAGGCGGTTCAGTACATCCATACCTCCGTTGCCATTGCCGGCGGTGGGCCGGCGGGTGTGATGCTTGGCCTGCTGCTTGCGCGCAGCGGTATCGATGTAACGGTGGTCGAGAAACACGGGGATTTCCTGCGCGATTTTCGCGGCGACACCATCCACCCCTCCACACTTGAACTGATGGAGCAGCTGGGTTTCATCGAGGAGTTCCTGAGCCTGCCGCATACGCGCGCGCCACGGCTGAACGCGGTTATCGGCGGCGAGCGTATCACGATTGCGGATTTTTCCCGGCTGCCGGTCCGCCATCGTTTCATCGCCTTCATGCCGCAATGGGATTTTCTCAATTTCATCGTCGGCAAGGCCGGGCAATATGAGAACTTCCGGCTGCTTATGAATGCGCCGGTCACCGGCCTGATCGAGCGCGCCGGGCGTGTCGGCGGTCTCATCGTCAATACACCTGATGGTGTGATCGAGATTGCCGCTGATCTGGTGGTGGGTGCGGATGGCCGCACTTCCATAGTCCGGGAGGCGGCGGGGCTCGAAATCCAGCGGTTCGGTATTCCGACCGAGGTGCTGTGGATGCGCCTTTCGAAGCAGCCGGGTGATTCGACCGAAACCATGGGTCATGTCGGCTCGCGACAGGGTTTCGTGATGATCAACCGGGGCGATTACTGGCAATGCGGTTATGTGGTGCGCAAAGGCTTTTTCGCGGACATAAAGCTGCAGGGACTTGAAGCGTTCAGGGACAGGGTGGCGGAAATTTGCCCTTTCCCGCGCGAGAGGCTTGACGAGCTTAAGAGCTGGGATGACGTGCATCTCCTGACCGTTCGCATCGACCGGCTGAAGCGTTGGTGGAAACCCGGTCTGATCTGCATTGGGGACGCGGCCCATGCCATGTCGCCGGTTGGCGGTGTCGGCGTCAATCTGGCCGTTCAGGATGCCGTTGCCGCTGCCAACGTGCTCGTGCCGGTATTTTTGTCCGGCCGGCCCGTTGGTGACGATGATCTCGCCGCAATCGAAAAACGGCGATCCTTCCCAACCAAGGCCACGCAATTTCTGCAGCGGATGATGCGTATCGGTCGCAAGAAGGGGCAGGCGGAGGAGTCGGAAAAGCCGAAAGGTCCGCCGGCCCTCGTGCTGGCGCTCATGCGATTTCCGCTTCTTGCCCATTTGACCGGGCGGCTGGTCGGGCTGGGCTTCCGCCGGGAAAAGATCGAGACATAAGACCGCTCAGGCAGGGACGGCGATTTCCTTCTCATATTTCAGTCCGATGACGGCGGAACCGATCAGCCCCGGCTCGATCCGGCAAATGGCAGGCACGACCAGCGGGCGATTGAAACGCCGGAGAACGCGGCCCCTGACCGTTTCGTCCAGAGCGATCAGAAGCTCTCGTGAATTCGAAAGCCCACCGCCGACAGGCACGATGGTTGCGCCGGTGACGTTGATCACCATCGCCAATGGTGAGGCGAGAATATCAATGAGAACATCGATGGTTCTCGCGGCCTGCGCATCGCCCGCCTGCCAGGCGGAGATGATGTCCTCGCTGGTCATCTCCTGCCGGTGAAGATGCAAATGCAGTTTTTCCATGCCGCGGGCGCTGCCGATCGCATCGACGCAACCGGTGAGGCCACAGCCGCACTCAAAACGCGGTAGCGCTACCGGCGGGTTGCCCGCCAATGTGGCAGCCACCGGCCCATGGCCCCATTCACCGGCGAAACCGCCATCGCTGTTGATGAGCCTGCCATCGATGACCAGCCCGCCGCCGACACCCGTTCCGAGGATGACGCCGAAGACGACACGATGGCCCTGTCCGGAACCGATTTCCGATTCGGCGATCACGAAACAATCGGCATCGTTTGAAACGATGACAGGAAGGTTGAGCGCTTTTTCCAACTCGTCCTTCAGCACCCTGCCATGGATACTCTGAATATTGGCAACGGTGGCCTTGCCGGTTTCGGGATCGATGACGCCGGCAATCGACAGTGACACGCAGGCGGGCGAACCGCCGCTCTCGTCGATGACGGACTTCAGGCCGGCTGCGAAATCCTCGAAACTGGTTTTCGGTGTCGGTATGCGCGGCACGGGGCGAATATCATCGGGGGCATAAGCAATGGCCCCCTTGATGGTCGTTCCGCCAATATCGAAACAAACGATCATTGTTCAGGCTCCGGAGCGCGCTGCATCGTGGATTTTTTCTCCGCCGATCCATGTGGAGTGCATTTGAAGGTCAGGTGTCAGCACGACGAAATCCGCATCGGAACCGGTCTGGAGTTTTCCCTTAGCCGTCGCACCGATGGCTTCTGCCGGATAAGCGGAGGCCATTCTCAAGGCTTCCTCCAGCGGCAGGTCCATCTTCTCATGCATGAAACGGATGCAGGAGAGCATGTCGATATCCGCCCCCGCCAGCGTGCCATCGGCGAGTGTAAGGCGTCCGCCATTGCGGTAGACGCGCCGGCCGTTCAGTTCGAAGCCGTCATCATCCGTGCCGATGGTGGACATGGCATCGGTGACGAGGAAGATGCGGGCGGGGCCATTCTTGGCGCGCAGCGCGATGCCGATTGCGGCCGGATCGACATGGAAACCATCGGCGATCAGCCCGCAATCCAGTTTTCCGTTCGAGAGTGCGGCTCCCACCAGACCGGGTTCGCGATGGCCAAGCGGGCTCATGGCGTTGAAGAGATGAGTTACCATGGAAGCGCCGGCATCAGCATAGGCCGTCGCCACATCGAGACCTGTGTCGGTGTGGCCGAGGCTGACGACGATGCCGGCTTTTCGGAGCGCTGCAACCTGCTCCTTGGTCACGTTTTCCGGGGCAATTGTAGTCAGCACGAAGGAAAGTTCGGCCTTGCAACGGGTCAGAACCTCAAGATCGGCTGCTTCCATCTTTCGGATAAGCGCCGGATCATGGGTGCCCTTGCGTGCGACCGAAAGATGTGGCCCCTCGAAATGCAGACCGAGGAAACCCGGCACATTTGCCGCACTGGCGGCGATGCCCGCCTGTGCCGCTTTGGAAGTCACATCCGGCTGGTCGGTGATGAGCGTGACCATCAGCGCCGTGGTTCCGAATTTTGCGTGGGCGGAGCAGATGCGCGCGATGCCGGCCACATCCGGCTGGTTGTTGAACATGACCCCGCCGCCGCCATTGACCTGAAGGTCTATGAAGCCCGGCGCGATGAGCAACCCGTTCGCATCAATCACTTCGGCTTCGGCAGGCACGTTGTGTGAGATGGCGGTAACATGTCCGTCGCTGGTCAGCAGTACCTTGCCATCATGCCAGGCGGCGCCATCGAAAATACGGGCGCCGACAAATGCCTTTATGCCGCTCATTGGGTTTCCGTTACCTTCTTCAATGCCGCCGGCGCATCCGGGTTGAAGCCGCGTGCGCGCGACAATTGCTCGATGAAGCCGTAAAACGGCGCGATGAGCAACAGGGCATCGGTCAGCGGATGGTTGGTCTCGACGAAGGGCAGGGGCTTGGCCGGGCTGCCTTTTGAAGATGTGACGAAAACATTTGCGCCCTTATGGGCAAGATTTGCGGCGATATCCGTCACCGAAGTCTCGGCGCGGTCGCGTGCGGCAAAGGCGATGACCGGGAATTTCGGTGCGACCAGCGAAACGGGGCCATGCATGACTTCCGCCGAGGAGTAGGCTTCCGCGTGCAGTTCGCAGGTTTCCTTGCATTTCAGCGCGGCTTCTGCGGCAATGGCAAGGGCAGGGCCTCGGCCCAGCATATAAAGCGATTCTTCGCCCTTCACCGCCTCGGCAATCTGGCTCCAGTCAAGCGCAACGGCTCTTGCGAAATTCTGCGGCAGGTCGCTGACGGCTTTGGCGAGCAGGCTGTCTTCCGTCCATTCAGCAAGGATCGCGAGGCCGGCAACGATGGAGTTGACGAAGGATTTGGTGGCGGCGACCGCTTTTTCCGGTCCCGCCTGAATGTCGATGGCCTGATTGGCCGCATTGCCAAGCGGAGAGGGCAGGGTGTTGACGAGAGAGAAGGTGAGCGCGCCGCCCTTGCGGGCACTTTCCGCCAGCGCAACGATATCAGGGCTTTTGCCCGATTGCGACACGGCGAAGGCCGCCGCCCGTTCCAGCCGCAGTTTCGTCTGGTAGATCGAGGCGAGCGAGGGCCCGAGCGACGCGACCGGCAGTCCGGTCTGCAATTCGATCGCATATTTCAGGAAATGCGCGGCGTGATCTGAGGATCCGCGCGCAATCGTGACGATAACGGCTGGATCGCGGGCCTTCAGCTGGCTGCCGGCTTCCTGAAAATCATTTTTCGCATTGTCCAGCAGACGGGCGACGGCATCGGGAATCTCGTTGATTTCCTGGCGCATCAGGGTTGTCATCGTTTCGTGTCCTTGGTCGGTGTGTTTCACTCTGAGGTCATCGTCAATTCGGCGACGAGGTCATAGGCGTCGCTGCGGTAAAGGGCGCGTGATATTTCCATGAGCCGTCCGCTTTCCAGATAGGCCATACGCTGAACGGACAGCGCTGCCGAGCCCGGCGGAACGCCCAGCAGCAGCGTTTCCTCATCCGTCAGATTGCGGGCGGAAATGCGCTGAATGGCACGGACGGGGCGAATGCCGTTTTTCTCAAGCTCCAGATAAAGCGAGTTCTCGACCAGCTGCGGGTCGGGCAGAAGATCACCGGGCAGGCTCGTCACTTCGAGCGCAATCGGCTGGTCATTGGCAAGGCGTAGGCGGGTAAGCCGCGCCACCATGGCGGATTGGGAAAGGCCGAGCGCCATCATCTCGTCGCCGGTCGGATAGAACAAACCCCTGTCCAGCCAGCGCGTGCTTGCGGCCATGCCGCGGCGGCGCATATCTTCCGTAAACGAGGTAAGCTTGGTCAGTGGCTGCTGCATGCGGGTGATGGGTTTGACGACAAAGGTGCCGGAACCGTGCCTGCGGACCAGAAGACCGTCGCGCACCAGATCATCCACCGCCTTGCGCACCGTCACGCGGCTGACGCAGGCGCTTTCGGCAATGTCACGCTCGGGCGGCAGGGCGTCACCATGCTTCAGCCGACCGCCATTGATGGCGTCTTCAATCGTCTGACGCAGTTTCAGATAGAGCGGGCCGCCGCCTCCCGATTGCAGGTCATCCAGATTAAGCACTGCCCCGTTCATCCATAACCTCTGTCACAATTAATGTGGCTAATTCTGGCTATACCATACGCGCCATAATCAGCAATACCAAAATAAAACCATTAACGAATTTGTACGATTAATAGGGGATTTATTCGGTAGTTTGCCGAATAATAAGGCTTTATGCTTGAAATTCGTCCATTAACCAAAAAAATTTTCCGGTTGCAGATATTGCTCTAGACGATTGGCATTTTTTTGGTATTGTTTTCGCAGCGGTGGTCGACGGCGCTCTGTTGCGCACTCGTATCGCTGGGAAAAATCGGTTTCCGGTCCTGAGTTGGACGTGCGAAATCGAATTTAACTTGACCGTCTTGAAAATTAATTTCATCGTGGCAGGAAATTATCGCAGATAACTGAATGGCCAACGTAGAAATGGTCGCTTCTGCGAAAATGAATTACGAATGAACAGGGAACAAAGTTCATGAAGGTGGGAATTATCGGACTCGGATTCCGTCTCGGTTATCTGGGCTACGTTTTTCATGAAATCGACAAGGATTTCGAGATCGTCGGTTATGTCGATCCCGCTCCGGCTGGCCTGCCGGGTCTGCAGGAAAAGGGCATTTCGGTCGGCAAGGCGTATGACAGCCCCGAGGCGCTGATCGCCAACGAAAAATTCGATCTTCTGATGATCGGCTCGCCGAACCATATGCACCTGGAGCATATCCGCCTCGGGCTCGAAGCCGGTTGCACCATCTTCAGTGAAAAGCCGATCGTCGTCAGCATCGAGGAAAGCCTTGAGCTTGCCCGACTGCTCAACAAGCACGGTCATGAGCGGCTGCTGGTGGGTCTTGTGCTGCGTTATTCGCCGCTTTACCGCGATCTGCGCGCCGCTCAGGCCGAAGGCAAGCTCGGCGATGTTGTTTCCATCGAGGCCTCGGAACATATTCCGCCTTATCACGGCGCGTTCTTCATGCGCGACTGGCGGCGTTACGAGCATTATTCCGGCTCCTTCATGCTGGAAAAATGCTGCCACGATCTCGATCTTTATAATGGCGTCGTCGGTGCGCGGCCGCGGTTCGTATCGAGCTTCGGTGGTCGCAAGAGCTTCACGCTTGCCAATGCCCCGCAAAATGACGGCATTAACGACATGGAAGTCTATCACCGCAAGCCAAGCGGCTGGATGGGTTCCGAAAAGGTTTTCGACAGTGACGGCGACATCATCGATTACCAGACGGCGATCGTTGAATATGAAAATGGCGCGTCGCTTGCTTTCCATACCAATCTCAACGTTCCCGATGATTTCCGCCGCTTCTGCGTGATCGGCGCCAAGGGCATGGCGGAGGGCGACTTCGTGCGCGGCTTCCTCAACGTGCATAATGCCCGGACAAACGAAAAGACCGTGGCCAAGACCTATTCGGCGGCCACCACGCTCTCGCAGCATTATGGTGCCGACGAGCAGATGGCAGAGGATGTGATCGCCCATATCGTCAAGGGTGAGCCCTTGCCGGTTTCCGCACTCGATGCGATCGAGGCCGGCATTCTGGCGCTTGCCATGGATGAGGCGCGCCACGGCCGCAAGGTGGTGGACCTCAAGCCGGTCTGGGATGAATATGACTTGGCGCTCCATGGGCAGCCAAAATCCTCCGCCGTGAAATCGGCTTAAGGGGGCGCTGCGATGGATGCGAAACGCAGCGCGGTCATCTTTGCCTGGCTTCTTCTTCTGCCGGCACTTTTATACATCACAGTTATCGTTGCTTATCCGCTCGTCGATACCTTCATCCTGTCGTTTACCGATGCGTCGCTCAGAAAAACGACGAATTGGGTGGGTTTCATCAATTACGAGAAGATCTTCAACGCGACTTTTGCCGATGTCATCACACGGACCTTTGTCTGGACGTTCTTTTCCGTCTCGATAAAGATGATCATTGGCACATTTGGTGCGGTTCTTCTGAATTCGGCCGTGCCTGGCCGGGCGCTGTTCCGTATCCTGACGATGCCGCCATGGATTGTGCCGATGGCTATCGGCATCTTCATGTGGGGCTGGATGTATAACGGCCAGTTCGGCATGATTTCCGGCGTGCTGCAGAATCTCGGTCTGGTAAACGGCCCGGTCGCGTTCCTTGCCTATGGCAACACGGCCTTCTGGGCGACGATCATCACCGATGTGTGGATCGGCGTGCCGATGGTGACGCTTTATCTGCTGGCTGCCATTCAGGCCATCCCGCAGGACCTCTATGAGGCGGCGTGGACGGACGGCGCCAGCCGCGCTTACCGCTTCCGCCGCATCACGCTGCCGCTGATGTTGCCTGCCATGATCACCATGTCGATGATCTCGCTGATTTCGACCTTCAACTCGTTCGACATCATCTGGATCCTGACGCAGGGTGGCCCGACCGGCCAAACGACGACCATGATCATCGACACATACAAGACGGCGATCGGCTCTTACAAATACGGTGAAGGTGCGGCCCGCGCCGTGCTGATCTGCATCTTCCTGTCGATCTTCACCTATTTCTACTTCCGCATCACCAGCCGTATCTCGCAGGAGGCCAGCCGATGACCGACAAAAATGCGATGATCAACCGCTACAGGTGGTATGAAATGGTCGGGATTTATTGCGGCATCGCCGTATTCCTGACCTTCGTGCTGGCGCCTTTCGTGGAAGGCTTTCTGGTTTCGCTGAAACCGCTCAGCCTGCTTTTCTCCTCGCCTTACAAGTTCTGGCCGCAAAACGGCTCCTTCGAGGCCTATCGGACCATGTGGGTCAGCGTTCCGGGCTTTGCCCGTTACGTTTTCAATTCCTTCTTCATCTCGACGATCTCAACCATCATCGTCCTCCTGCTGGTGGTGCCGGCATCCTATGCCTTTGCCCGGTTCCAGTTTCGTGGGCGTGGACAGCTGCTGGGTGCGTTTCTGGCGATCAACATGTTCTCCGGCGCGGTGCTTTTGATCCCGCTTTACCGGCTGATGCGCAATATGGGTGTGCTGAACACCTATCTGGCGATGATCATTCCCGGCGCCGCTTTCCTGATCCCCACCGCCATCTGGCTGCTGCGTACCTATATGCTGCGCATTCCGCGGGAGCTGGAAGAGGCGGCCTATGTGGATGGCGCGAGCTATTTCTATACATTCCGCCGGGTGATCCTGCCGCTGGCGATGCCTGGCATCGCCGTCGTCTCCATCACCACCTTCATCGGCGCTTATGCCCAGCAGTTCATCTTCGCGCTCACCTTCAATTCCAAGACCGAATATATGCCGCTGCCCATCGGCCTGTTTGCCTATTTCGGTCGTCAGGAAGTCATCTGGAATGAGTTGATGGCGGCCAGCTTCGTCGGCATCGCGCCGGCCATGGTCGTGATCTTCTTCATGCAACGATATCTCGTCAGCGGGCTTACCGCCGGCGCGGTGAAATAAACAACAACCGGAACGACCACCAAAACGGGAGACTAATTATGGCACTGAAACATTACGGATTGGCGCTTTGCGCATTCGCATTTGCCGGTTCCACTGCCCTTACCACGGTGACGGCACATGCCGCCGACAAGGAGATCAGCTGGATCTATTGCGGCGACAAGATGGACCCCATCCATGAAAAATACATCAAGGAATGGGAAGGCAAGAATGCCGGCTTCAAGGTTGTTCCGGAAGTCGTTGGCTGGGCGCAGTGCCAGGACAAGGCAACGACGCTTGCTGCCGCCGGCACCCCGGTCGCCATGGCCTATGTCGGTTCGCGCACGCTGAAGCAGTTCGCGCAGAACGATCTCATCGTTCCGGTGCCGATGACGGAAGACGAAAAGAAGACCTATTATCCCAACATCGTCGACACTGTAACCTTCGAGGACACACAGTGGGGTGTACCGGTCGCCTTCTCGACCAAGGCGCTCTATTGGAACAAGGACCTGTTCAAGCAGGCGGGTCTCGACCCCGAAGTGCCGCCGAAGACCTGGGCTGAAGAAATCGCCTTCGCCAAGCAGATCAAGGAAAAGACCGGCATTGCCGGTTATGGCCTGCCCGCCAAGACCTTCGACAACACCATGCACCAGTTCATGCATTGGGTTTACACCAATAACGGCAAGGTCATCGACGGCGACAAGATCACCGTCGACAGCCCGCAGGTCGTTGCAGCCCTCACGGCTTACAAGGACATCACGCCTTATTCCGTCGAAGGTCCGACGGCCTATGAGCAGAACGAAATCCGCGCCATCTTCCTTGATGGCAAGGTCGGCATGATCCAGGCCGGTTCGGGTGCTGCAACCCGCCTGCAGGAAACCAAGATCAACTGGGGCATTGCCACGCTGCCACTCGGCCCCGAAGCCAAGGGTCCCGGCACGCTGCTCATCACCGACAGCCTTGCGATCTTCAAGGGAACCGGCGTCGAAGAAAAGGCGACAGAATTCGCCAAATTCATCACCTCGCCCGGCCCGCAGGGCGAATACGAATTGCAGGGCGGCGCTGGCCTCACCCCGCTGCGTCCGTCGCCGAAGGTCGATGAATTCATCGCCAAGGATCCCTTCTGGAAGCCGCTGATCGACGGTATCGCCTATGGTGGTCCCGAGCCGCTCTTCACCGACTACAAGGGTTTCCAGGACACGATGATCGAGATGGTGCAGTCTGTCGTCACCGGCAAGGCGACGCCGGAGGATGCCGCGAAGAAGGCCTCCACCGCTCTCGAGCAGTATAAATAATCCACAATGCGACGGTTGCGGGCGCAGGTCGCCCGCAACCTCATGAATTCGCCGCGAGAATGCCTGCCGCTGTGACGGAAGGGGCTTCTCGTGTTTTTCAACGGTTCCGGTAAGGCGCGGTTTTCCCCCGTGTTGCGGAACGTCTCTGAACGCAGCCTGATGTCGGCTGGTGACGGGAGAGGCAAGTTTTGGGTCAGCTTTATCTCAACAACGTCCGCAAGAACTATGGACATTTCGAAGTCATCAAGGGCGTTCAGCTCGACATCAGGGATGGCGAGTTCGTCGTTTTTGTCGGCCCTTCGGGATGCGGCAAATCCACATTGCTGCGCATGATCGCCGGCCTTGAGGATATTACCGCCGGTGACGTCGTCATTAACGGCGTGAAGGTCAATGAATTGCCGCCGGTCAAACGCGGCATCGCCATGGTCTTCCAGTCCTATGCGCTCTATCCGCATATGACGGTTTTCGAAAACATCGCTTTTCCGCTCCGCGTCGAAAAGATGGAAGAGAGCAAGATCAAGGAAAAGGTCGAAGGGGTTGCCAAGATCCTGCAACTCGACCAGCGTCTGCAGCAGCGCCCCGGCATGTTGTCCGGCGGCCAGCGCCAGCGCGTGGCGATCGGCCGCGCCATCGTTCGCGAGCCGAAGATATTCCTGTTCGATGAGCCGCTTTCCAACCTCGATGCGGCACTTCGCGCCGATATGCGCATCGAGCTTACCAATCTTCACCGGACGCTGCAGGCGACGATGATCTATGTCACCCACGATCAAGTCGAGGCCATGACCATGGCCGACCGCATCGTGGTGCTGAATGCCGGCGAAATCGCCCAGGTCGGCGCGCCCCTCGAGCTCTATCACAAGCCCGCCAACCTGTTCGTCGCCGGTTTCATCGGAAATCCGAAAATGAATTTCCTGAAGGTCATTTGCAAATCCGTCGGCGCCGAAGGCGTGACTGTGGAATATGAGGGCCAGACGGTAACGGTGCCGGTGGAGCCTCGCGCCGGCCTTGAAGGCAGGCACCTGACGCTTGGCATTCGCCCGGAACACACCGGTCTTGAAACGGCTGACCTCAATGTGAAGGTGTCGCCCAGCGTCATCGAGCGGCTGGGGGTGAACACTATCGCTTATGGCGTAGCCCCGACGGGCGAGAACTATTGCGCGCTGCTTTCCGGTTCCGCGCCTGTCGTCGTTGATGAACCGATCATCACCGGCATCAAAGCATCGGATTGCCACCTGTTCGATGAAAGTGGCATTGCGCTGGAACGGCGCGTTGACCTTTCAGTCCTCAAGCTTATCCAATAACGGGCAGGAACCGGGCCATGAAATCTGTTTTCCCGTGCCCGGCTGTTTCTGACGCGATGCATTTCCGGCGGTCTTCCGTCGTCGCCGCCAGACGAAAAAACAACGCCGGGCTTTCGGCCCGGCGTTCGCAACGTTCCCGCATGCCTGCTCTATCATGGCATGGGATTGGGCATGTAACCGGTGAAACCGCTGATCTTCCAGCGTCCTTCGTGCAGCCGGCAATAATAGAGCGTCTGCCATTTCATGACGTCGAAGCCACCATCGGCTTTGCGAAGCCCGCCGTCGAATTTCTTGCGAACCAGCGCAGTTTCGCCTTCCACTTCGATTTTTTCCAGCGTGGTGGTGGCAAAGATGGCGCCCCTTGGGTCTTCGGCAAATTGCTGGGTTTGAAAATCCTTGGCCTGTTTCAGCCACTCGTCGCGATAGGCGGCGAGCGACGGGAAGGACAGGCGCCAATTGTCCGGGTTAGCCTCACGATTGGCGTTAATGCCGAGAAAGCCGTCCTCGACGAAATCGTCTGCGACCTGCGACCAGTCGGCGGCGAGGAACGCATCGATGTCCCGCGTCACCAGCATCTCCCAGATCGAATGGCGGGCGGTGTCTGTTTCGGCAAAGGGGTTCTTGAATGGATCGCGCATGGTTATGGTCCGTTGTTGAAATTATTTTCAGGATTTGGAGATTTCTCTGGCGAAGATTGTTGGCATATGCTCATCTCGCAATCAACAGAGAAAATGATTTTCAAATCAAGGATGTGCGGCGTGTCGTCATCGGGACGAAAGATGATCGATTCAGGGGTATGTACGGTTGACGGGCGTCTCGGATTAGGATGCATCGGTAACGGGGCCAAGCCTTAAGTTTTGGCGGAACGGAGACCGGTGAACATGGATATTTTCGCAAGAATACAGGAAGACAGGGGGCAGTTCTCGCAATCGGAACGGCGGATCGCCGATATTCTGGTTTCGGACTTCGAATTTGCCGTCAATGCCTCGATCATCGAGCTTGCGGCCCGCGCCGAGGTTTCTCCGCCGACGGTGACGCGTTTCTGCCGTCGTGTGGGTTGTCTGAGCTTTTCAGATTTCAAGGTCAGCCTCGCCAAGACCGCTTATGTGGGCATTCGTTATCTCACCTCGGAACCATCAAGCACGGGCCCGTCGGATGTTGCCGAGGAGGTGCTCGCCAAGGCGCAGGAGGCGCTTTTCCTGCTGCACAAGACGCTTGACCCCGCCCTTGCCGAAAAGGCGGCGATCAAGATTGCCAATGGCGGCATGATCTACGCCTTCGGTGCCGGCGGCAATTCCTCGATGATCGCCTCGGAAATCCAGAACCGGCTGTTCCGCCTTGGCCTGCGTGTCTCCACCAGTGCCGATCACAGCATGCAACTGATGATGACGGCCGCCGCGCGCAAGGAAGACGTGATTATCGGTTCGTCCTTTTCCGGTCGCAATATGGAACTGGTGAAGTGTTTCAGGCTGGCGCGGGAAATGGGGGTGACCACCATCGCGCTGACCCAGAGTGACACGCCGCTGGCCGTGGCTGCCGATATCGTCGTGGCCGTCAATGTGCCCGAGGGAAACAACATCTTCCGCCCGACCTCGTCGCGTTACGCCTATCTGGCAGCCGTCGATATTCTGGCGACACTTGCCGCTTATCACCATCGGCAAAGGTCGATGGTGACGTTGCGTCACATCAAGCAGCAGCTCGTGGAACATCGCGATTCGGATGACAAGCAATTGCTCGGTGACTGAGCAAGGACAATGAAAAAACAGGGGCTGCATTGCCTGATATCCCGCACCGTGGCGGGTTGGAAAGCTTCAAGGGAGTGGTAGGAGATGAAGGACAGGAAAGACCAGCTCGCCGTCGTTACCGGCGCGGCAGGTGACATTGGTCGGGCGATTGCGGCGGCGCTTTCTGAAAGCCACGCGAAGGTGGTGTTGGTCGATATCGATGGCGGCGCCCTGTCCAATGCGCTTTCGCAGCTTTCCGGTCCCGGCTTCGTTACGAAAACCTGTGATGTCACCGATCCGCAGGACCTTGCGCGGCTGGCCGCTGAGGTTGCGGAACTGGGCGACGTTGCGACCCTCGTCAACAATGCGGGTGCCGCAAGGGCCGTGAGCCTGCACGACACGACCGCTGACATATGGCGCAAGGACAATGCCCTCAATCTCGAAGCGCCGTTTCTCTGCTTCAGGGCTTTTGAGGATGCGCTGAAGCGGACAGAGGGGTCGGTGGTCAACATTACCTCCGTCAACGGCATGGCCGTATTCGGCCATCCGGCCTATAGCGCGGCAAAGGCCGGATTGATCCATCTGACGAAGCTGATCGCTGTCGAATACGGCAAATTCGGTATTCGCGCTAACGCCGTTGCGCCCGGAACCGTGCGCACACAGGCATGGGAAGCACGGGCGGCCAGCAATCCGCAGGTCTTCGAGGAGGCGAAGCACTGGTATCCGCTGCAGCGGATCGTGCGGCCCGAAGATGTGGCCAGCGCGGTAGCCTTTCTGGCCGGTCCACAGGCGCAGGCCATCAGCGGCGTGTGCCTGCCGGTCGATTGCGGGCTGACGGCGGGGCAGGCGCCGCTGGCCCGGACTTTTTCGCAATCCGAACACTACTGATCGAAGCCCTTTCACGGGCTCAAAACGCAATGAAGGGGAGCATCATGGCGCTCGCAAATTACCGTCTCGAAAATTCATGGCACCCGCTCGCAGAGTCCGCATCCGGCGGCTTTACGTTCACGCTCGTCAATCTTTCCCGCGAACCGCTGAAGGATTTTCGCATCGTCTACACCTCGCTGACGCGGACGGTGGACAAGCCGGCTTGCGGCAATGCCGTTTATCTGCGCCGCAATGCCAATTTCCATGAGTTTGCGCCGCCAGCCGGTTTCGTGCTTGAAGCGGGGAAATCCTGGCGCTTCACCGTCGACGGTCTCCTGAGGCCTGCCCGGCATCGCACCGATGGGGCGAAATCCGCCTATGTCAGCCTTGCTGATGGGACACATCATGCAGTTGATGTCGGCGATCTGATGCTGGATGGGCGGCACAGCGAGCCGGCGCCCGTGCTGCTTCCGGAAGGCGAGCTCGAACTGCCTTTCGCCATCCAGCCGTGGCCTGCTGAAATCAATGCCGAACCGGGTGAGGGCTTTCCTGTCGCGCTTTTCCCGACGGAAGACGCTAGTACGGAAGAAGTTTTTGCGGTGGAAACCGTGCTGTCGCTGTTCCGTAGGCTTTTTGCCGTTGGCCATGTGCCGTTCAGCCTTGCGCCGACTCATGAGGGTAAACCGCTCCATTTCAAGCAGCATAGCGGGCTGGAAGCCGAGGGTTATCGTCTCACCTTTTCCGGAGAAGCGGTGGTTGTGGAATATTCGGCCGCTGCCGGTCTGCAATATGGCCTGACCGTTCTGGCGCAATTGCTGCATGGCGCGCGTATTGATCCCAAATTCCGCTTCCCGGCGTCGGGCAGCATCAGCGATGCGCCACGTTACAGCTGGCGCGGCTGCCATCTGGATGTTTCGCGGCAATTTTATCCGACCGGCGATGTCGTGCGGCTTATCGATATTCTCGCATGGCTGCGCATGAACCGTTTCCATTGGCATCTGACGGATGACGAAGCGTGGCGTCTCGAAATCAAGGCCTATCCGCTACTGACCACCGTTGGCGCGACACGTGGTCCGGATGCGCCGCTTCTGCCGCAGCTCGGCAACGGGGCTGAACCGGTTTCGGGCTATTACACCCAGGACGACGTGCGCAGGGTCGTCGCCCATGCGGCGGCATTGAATATCGAAATTGTGCCAGAGGTCGATATTCCCGGCCATAGCACCGCGGCTCTCACCGCCTATCCGGATCTGACGGACGGGCAGGAAGCGCCGGACAGCTATCGTTCAGTGCAGGGATATCCGAACAATGCGCTCAACCCCGCCATCGAACCGACCTATGAGTTCCTCGGCAAGATATTCGACGAGATGGTGGAGCTGTTCCCGTCGCGGCTGATCCATATCGGCGGCGATGAGGTTGCGGATGGTTCATGGTTGGCCTCGCCGCTTGCCAAGGCACTGATGGAAAAGGAGGGGCTCGACGGCACCTTCGGCATCCAGTCCTATTTCATGAAGCGCATTCAGGCGATGCTGCATGAGCGCGGTCGCCAGCTTGCCGGTTGGGACGAGGTTTCGCACGGCGGCGGTGTCGATCCGGCGGGAACATTGCTGATGGCGTGGCAGAAGCCGGAAGTGGGTCTTGAGCTTGCAAAACAGGGTTATGACGTGGTGATGACGCCGGGTCAGGCCTATTATCTCGACATGGTGCAGGACGAGGCCTGGCAGGAGCCGGGTGCGAGCTGGGCCGGCACCGTTCCGCCTTCGCATACCTATGCCTATGAGGCAGTCGGTGAATTTCCAGAGGAATTGAAGGAGCGGATGAAAGGTGTTCAGGCCTGCATCTGGTCCGAACATTTCCTCAACCGCGCCTATTTCAACCATCTGGTTTTCCCGCGGCTACCGGCCATTGCCGAGGCGGCATGGACACCGAAGGCGCAGAAGGACTGGCTGCGGTTCTCCGCCATCGTTCCCTTGAGCCCGGTTTATTAAGGGGGAAGGTGCCATGCGTATTGCCGTTGGTGGAATCCATACCGAATGCAGCACCTATTCGCCGGTGCTGATGGGCGAACAGGATTTTCGCGTCTTTCGCGGCGCGGAGCTTCTGGAGGCGGAATACTTCAATTTTCTCGGTGAAGGCGGGGCGGACGTGCTGCCGCTTTTGCACGCTCGTGCCGTGCCGGGTGGCCCGGTGTCGCGTGCGGCTTATGATGCGTTCAAGGCGGAGTTTCTTGACCGTCTCAAGGCTTGCCTGCCACTCGACGGGCTTTATCTCGCTATGCATGGCGCAATGAATGTCGAAGGCATGGATGATGCAGAGGGGGACTGGATTTCCAGCGCCCGCGCTGTCGTTGGGCCGGATGTGATCATTTCCGCGAGCTACGACCTGCATGGCAATGTCAGCCAGACCATCATCGATCAGTTGGATATATTCGCCGGCTACCGAACTGCGCCACATATCGACGTGCGCGAGACGATGGTGCGGGCCTGGACGATGTTGCTCAAAGCCCTGAAAACGGGTGAAAAGCCCGGCGTGGCTTGGGCGAAAATTCCCGTTCTCCTGCCCGGTGAAAAGACGTCCACCGAAGATGAACCGGCCAAAAGCCTTTATGCGGTTCTGCCGGGTTATGACGCACGGCCCGGTATATGGGATGCGAATTTTATGATCGGTTACGTCTGGGCCGATGAGCCACGGGCGACGGCCTGCGCGGTGGTGACGGGATCGGATCGAGAGGCTGCACAGGCCGTTGCGGCCGAAATCGCGCAATCTTACTGGGATGCCCGGCAGAATTTTCGTTTCGGTCCTGTGACGGAACCGCTTGAAGCCATTCTGGATATTGCGGAAAAGACGGCTACCGGGCCGATCATTCTCGCTGACTCAGGCGACAATCCAACGGGTGGCGGGGTGGGCGATCGTGCCGATGTTCTGGCGGCGCTGATTGCGCACAACTGGCAGGGTGCTCTCTTAGGCGGCATAACCGACCGACCGGCGGTTGAAGCCTGCTTTGCGGCTGGCGAGGGGGCAAGCCTTTCCCTAACGATTGGCGGCAGCCTCGACCCGCAGAGCCCGTCGGTCACCGTCGAAGCCAAGGTCCTGAAATTGGACGGTTCCGGCGCTGCGGATCAGCGACAGGCGGTGGTGGGCATCGGTGGTATCACCGTCATTCTGGCGGCGCGGCGCAGGCCCTATCACATGATTTCGGATTTCACCCGTCTCGGTTTCGATCCGAAGGCGGTGAAGCTGCTGGTCGTCAAGTCAGGTTATCTTTCGCCGGAACTTGCGCCGATCGCCAATCCCAACCTGATGGCGCTGACGGAAGGCGTTATCAATCAGGATATCGAAAACCTTCCCAACCGCCGCCGGGATGGGGATTTTTACCCATGGAAGCCGCATTTCGATTATATGCCCAAACCCATTCTTTCGGCCCGCTGGCGATGACAGCGGTCCGGTAGCTTTTATCCAGCGATCCGGCGGGGCCGGATCATCTCAGGCGAATATCCATGCCGTCGGCTCTTTCCATCGTCATCAACAATCCGTCGATCCGCATCGGGGCGCTCGCCATCCTGTTTTTCGGATTTTCGAATGCGGCGACCGCACCTTATCAGGCGGTCATCGGCATTCGCGAAATCGGACTCAGCAACACCGTCTATTCCCTGCTGATGCTGTTTGCCGCCATCATCAATGTCAGCGCCAGCGTACTGATGGGCATCGTCGCCGACAGGCTGGGCGAATATCGCAAGCCCATGCTGTTCATCGCGCTCTTCGGTGTCAGCGGCTATATGCTGGTTTATCTGGCGGGTAACGCCACGGCCTTTGTGAGCGCGAAGCTCATTCTCCTGCCGATTTTCGGGGCGATGAACTCGCTGATCTTCGCGCATGTGCGCGCCGATGCCCGCAACCTTTCGACGGGCGACATGATTGCCGTAAACTCGATCATGCGGGCCACCATCTCGCTGTCATGGGTGCTGGTGCCGGGCATCGTCGGCATTTTTCTCATCAGTTCCGGCAATATGCTGACGGCGTTCCTGTTTTCGGGCCTGTGCGCACTCGTCTGCTTTCTGCTCGTGGCCTTCTGCCTGCCTCGGGCCGCCACGCCGGCGGTGGTGAATACGGAAGCGCGCTTCGGCCTGCGCGCCTCGCTTGCGGAAATCGGATCGCGGCGAGTATTGCTGCGGATCATCGCCATCGCGCTGATCTGCTCGATGCTGCATCTCAATGATTCGATACGTTCGCTCATCATAACGGGGCAGGCCAAGGGTACGGTTGCGGATATCGGCATCGTGGCGGGCATCGTCGCCGCACTGGAAATCGTTTTCATTCTCCTATGGGGCTGGATCGAGAAGAAGGTGCCGCAGACACTGACCTTGGCGTCTGGAGCGGTGCTTTATGCGCTTTACCTCATTCTGCAGGGGCTTGCGACGGAACCCTGGCATATCTACGCGCAGACTTTCATCAGCGCGCTGGGGGCTGCTGCCATCATCAGCATCCCCATCACTTATCTGCAGGAATTGATCGCAGACCGGCCGGGGCTTGGAAGCTCGCTGATCGCGGTCAATATCTTCCTCGGCGCCGGTCTTGGCGCGTTGATTTTTGCCTTGGGAACGATGGTTTCCACCTATTCGGGAACCTCCATATTGGGGGCGATCGTGGGTCTTGGCGGCGTTTATATGCTCTACACGCTTGATGGGACGGGTCGCCGCAGGTAGAGCGTCGGACCGAAAAGTGCGGGCGGGTTTCGGATGGTCCGGTGCGTAAACAGGGCACGTTCAAATGAAAGAGGTTAGGATGATTCTCGAGATTTGCGTGGACGATGTGGCCGGTCTGGAAGCGGCGGTTCGGGGCGGAGCCGATCGGATCGAGTTATGCGCTGCGCTCTCCGGCGGCGGCGTCACGCCGTCTGCCGGCTTCATGCAACGGGCGGCGTCCTGTGGATTGCCCGTTAGCGTGATGATCAGGCCACGCGCCGGTGACTTCGTGTTCACGCGCGACGAAGCCGATGTGATGAAACGCGATATCGATGCGGCACGTGCGGCGGGCCTTTCCGGCCTGGTGCTTGGCGCATCGCTTGGCGACGGCTCGCTTGATATTGCCCTGCTCGAAGAACTGTGCCGTCACGCCGATGGGCTGGATATGACGCTGCACCGCGCCTTTGATGTCGTTCCCGACATGGATGAGGCCCTTGAGGCCGCTATTGCGCTGGGCTTCCCGAGAATTCTCACTTCCGGCGGCGCACGTTCAGCGCTTGAGGGGATCGAGGCTCTGGCGCATCTATCGGAGATCGCCGCAGGCCGGATCGTCATCATGCCGGGTGCCGGCGTGCGTCCGCAGAGCGTGCAGGCATTGCTGGATCGCTTTCCGATCACGGAAATCCACGCATCCTGTTCCGCCGTCCCGCCTTATGATCCGGAAAGCCGGGTAGCGAAGCTCGGTTTCACCGGCGATGGCCGCAAGGGCACGGATGAGGCGGCGGTTCGCGAATTAAGGGCGATCCTCACCGCTCATCATAAAGGCGGCGCAAAGCTCTAGCCGTACCGGCCGCGCCATCGAGATCAAGGTGGATCGTGTTCGGTCCGGGCAGGGCCAATGCCGCGGTGATCGCGTCGGCCATGGATTGCGCGGAGATATCCTTTTCCTCCAGCACATGTGCCAACCCCAGCCGCACGAGCCGCTCGGCACGGGCGCTCTGTTCGGTTTCGCCACCCGCCGCGAAGGGGATGAGGAGAGAACGGCATTTGGCCTGAAGAATATCGCAGACGGTATTGTAACCGGCCTGCGAAACCGAAAGGCGCGCGCCGGCGAGCAGACTCGCGAAATCCTTGCGGAAACGGAAGACAGAGACATTGTCCGGTGCCTCAGCCGAAATTGCATCGAAATCCACCTGGGGCATGTTGGGGCCGGTGACGAGGCACCAGTTTTTGATGCCGTCCAGCAGCGGTGCGGCCTCAAGGGCGGCCCGAACAAGTGCTGCACCGACTGCGCCACCGCCGGCGGATACTACGATATCGAATTTCTCCGCCGGTTGCGGCGGTGGGTTCGGGGCGACAAGGCCAGTATAGACGATGCGCTGACTGATCTCGCCGGCGAGGGGAAAGGTGTCTTCCAGCCGGGCGAAATCCGGATCACCATGCACCAGCACGGCATCGAAATGTTTTTTCACCAGCGACACGGTTTCTTCGTCCCGGCCCGGCTTGGTTTTTTCCTGTAAAATGTCGCGCAGCGATGTCATGACCAGCGGGCGCAGTTCGCTGTCCTCGATCTCGTCCAGCAGCGGCAGCAATTCGAACCGCACCTGCCTGCGGCCGAAGGGGAAAGCTTCGATGATGACGATATCGGGTTTTGCACCGTGATAGGCGCCGATCAGCATATCGGTTCGAAGCTTCCTGAAGGCGTCGTCCACTGGTTTCCCGGAACTGTCGACAAGACCGGAAAAGCTGCCATCGCTGACGGCGATCGGCGGCAATTCGACATGGCGGATTCCCTCTCCCGGAAAGCCCGGAACCGGGGTGCCGCCTGTGACCAGAACAACATCGAAACCATCCGCCTGAAGGGCATTGGCAATGCGGCTGGCGCGGGCGATGTGGCCGATACCCAGAAGGTGCTGGACATAAAAAAAGACGGAAGGGCGCTTTTCCGGATCACTCATGGTGCTTTTTCCCATTCGGTCTCAAACAGGGCTTTCAGCTCGTTAATGCTGGTGCGGTGATCGAAGGCGGTTCGCACGCGGTTCTCGGCGGCAGCGCCCAGACGCTGACGCAATTGCGGATCGGTGATCGCGGCGCGCAACGCCTCGGCGAAGGCGGCGGGATTTTCCGACTCGGTCAGCAGGCCGTTTTCGCCAGAGACGAAAAACTCCGGAATGCCGGAAATATTGGTGGAAATGCAGGTCAGCGCCTGGCTGGCCGCTTCGACCAGCACATTGGGAAGGCCGTCGCGGTCGCCATCGCTGGTGATGCGGCAGGCAAGCGCGAAGAGATCGGCTTCGCGGTAATTCTCCAGCACCTGCTTCTGGTCCATGGCGCCGGTCCAGACGATCCTGTCGGCGATGCCAAGCTCATCGGCGAGTTTCTTCAGCACGGCAAGTTCGTCGCCGCCACCGATATGGGTGAAACGCCAATGGACCTCTTGCGGCAGCGAGGCAAGCGCCTGTAGCAGAATATCGATGCCTTTTTTCTTGACTGCCCGGCCGACGCTTAAAATCCGGACCGGATCATCTGCGTCCGATCCATCTCGTACTGGTCGCGATGTTTCGAAATGCGGGAAGCGGGTGAGATCGAGCCCGTGATAGCTGAGATGCACATTCCGTTTTGCCCCGGCAAGGGTCTGCAGGTGCTGAAAACCGCCGGCGGTGCAGGTCACTGCCCAACGGGCGCTCTGCAGCTTGGCGGCAAGGTCGCGATCGTCCGAGGTCCAGATATCCTTGGCGTGAGCGGAAATCGTCCAGGGCGTTCCGGTGATCAGATGAGTATAGGCGGCGACCGAGGCGGGCGTGTGAATGAAGTGAACATGCAGCCACTCGGCATCCACAGGCCATTCATGCGCCAGCACGGCGGCCTGCCCGAAACGGCGGAAACGGTTGCGGCTGAGATCATGCGGCAGATCGCTGAAAAACCGGCGGAGCGCCTTGGTGAAGCCCGGCTTTTTTCGGCAGGCCCAGAGCGCTTTCAGAACACGCAGGGGTTCCTCATGCAGATATTCCGGCAGGTATGTGACGGGCGCGCGGATTTCGTCATGAACGGGATGACGCTTTTTGTCTGTCGGCCGGCGCATGGACATGAGCTCGAGTTTCAGTCCGGCCTTTTCAAGTCCGAGAAGTTCCTGGGCGATGAAAGTCTCGGACAGGCGCGGATAGCCCTTGAGGAGCACCACGATTTTTTTTGTATCGGTCACGTTGCGCGTGTCTCTTTTGAAGCGGTGATTATCAGGGAGCCGGTCACGCGGTGAGCGTGATTGGCATCCGCTCGCCCTCGGGCGGCAGCCATTCGGCGATCCGTTTCGATATGTTTTCCAGGCCGTCGAGCTTCAGCTCCCGCGAATTGACGGAGGGCGGTGCACGGTTCGGCAGGGCTTTGAGAGCTTCCGCCATTTTTGCGGGGTTTTCGGCGTCCTCCGGCAAAAGCATGTCGAAAAGGCCGAGTTCCGAGGCGCGGCTGGCGCGGATCAGCTGCTCTTCCCGCGGCACGGTGCGCGGCACGACGAGGGCGGGCTTGTCGAAGGACAAAATCTCGCAGACGGTGTTATAGCCGCCCATCGACACGACGGCCTGGGCGCCGGCGACAAGATCTTCCATGCGGTTGTCGAATTCGATGATCTCGATATGGGGAATATCGGCAACGCTGCTCATGAAGCGCTGGCGCTGATCGGCCGGCATATAGGGGCCGAGCACCACAAGTGCCTTATGTGTCAGTTCGCTGTCATGGCGGTAGGCGTTGATGACATCGTCGATCAATTCGCTGCCATCGCCGCCGCCGCCGGTGGTGATGAGAAGGTAATCGCCTACCGGCCGGTGCGCCACGGTTTCTGCCTGCGTTTTCGACCTTTGCAGGAAGCCGACGAAATCCATCTTGTCACGAACGTTTTCGGGGACATCCAGCCCCGTCAGCGGGTCGTGGAAATCCGGCGGGCCATAGACCCAGACATGGTCATAGAACTGGCCGATCTTGGTCATGACGTTGTTGCGCTTCCACTCGGCTTCGAGCAGTTGCGGCGCATCCATGACATCGCGCAGGCCGATGACGAGCTTGGTTCCCTGTCCCTTGAGATAGGCGAGGGTTTCCTCCACTTCACCGCGAAGACCCATGGGTTCCTTGTCGACGATGAAGATGTCAGGCTTAAAGCTTTCGGCCGTATGATAGATGATGGAGCGGCGCATCTTCAGGGTTTCCTGAAGATCGATGTGCCTGTCCATCGAAGTATATTCGCCGTTGCGCAGCTTGATGACGCTCGGGATTTTCACGAAATCGACGCGGGCGCGATAATCGAAAGCGCCGGCAATGGTGGCACCGGAAATGATGAGGACGTTGAGGCCGCGATAATCTTCCACCAGCGCATGGGCGATCGTGCGACAACGCCGCAGATGCCCGAGGCCGAAAGAATCGTGGCTGTACATGAGAATACGCGCGTCGTTCAAACGGGAGGTCATGGGCCACACCTCTTATTGCCTTTCACGTTAAAGGCGATGGCGGAAAGGCAGTTCATCAAGGCGTATTCCATTTTATCTGAAAGGGTCCGCAGCATCACGTAGTCCGTCACCGAAGAAATTAAAGGCCAGAATGACGAGAACGACCGGGATCGTCGGTATGAGAAGCCATGGATATAGCGCAATGACGCTGACGCTGCGCGCCTCCGTGAGCAGAATTCCCCAACTTGTGATCGGCGGGCGCAGACCTAGACCGAGAAAGCTCAGCGCGGTTTCGCCGAGGATCATGCCCGGTATCGTCAATGTGGCCGAAGCGATGAGGTGTGACATGAAGCCGGGAATAAGATGTCTGCCGATGATGCGCGGTGTGCCCGCACCCATCAATTGTGCAGCCAAAACATAGTCTTCCTCGCGAAGCGCCAGCAATTTCGAGCGCACGGCACGCGCCAGTCCTGTCCAGTCCAGCATGCCGAGAATGATGGTGATGCCGAGATAGACAAGGATCGGGCTCCAGGTCACCGGCATGATTGCCGCGAGCGCCAACCATAGCGGAATGCTTGGAATGGATTGCAGGACCTCAATGATGCGCTGGACAATCAGATCGAAGGTGCCGCCGCGATAACCGGCGAGACCGCCGATCACAATGCCGAGAACGAAGCTCATGGCGACGCCGAGAAGGCCGATGGTAAGCGAGATGCGCGCACCGTAGATGATCCGCGACAGCACATCGCGTCCGAGGCGATCGGTGCCGAGCAGGAACATTTCACCGCCTTCGGCGGGGCAGACGAGGTGGGTTCTGCCCTCGAACATGCCCCAGAAACGGTAGGCATCGCCCTTGCAGAAGAAACGTAGCGGCTGAACATCCGTCGGCACGTCGCGATAGACACGCCTCAGATTGTCCATGTCGAGCGTCATTTCCCGACCGTAAACGAAAGGCCCGACAAATTTTCCGTTATCGAACAAATGAATGGCCTGTGGCGGGGCGTAGATATGTTCAATATTGCGGGTATGGAGATTGTAGGGCGCGAGGAACTCGCTGATCAGGATCGAAAGATAAAGCACCACCAGAAAGGCGCCGGACCACACCGCGATCCTGTGTTGGCGGAACTGCCACCACATGAGCTTCAGCTGCGATGCCTTGCTGAAGGCTGCCATTCCGGATGTGTTCGGTTCGATCAGCGAAGGATCGAAAGGCGCGGTCGAGACGTAATGGGGCAGCGCTTCGCCTGAATTCGGGATGGATGAAGTCATTTGACGTTACCACCTCCGAAGCGGATTCGCGGGTCGAGTATGGCAAGGGCGATATCCGACACCAGAACGCCGATCACCGTCAGGAAAGCGAGGAACATCAGGAACGAACCGGCCAGATACATATCCTGGCTTTGCAGGGCCCGGATGAGCATGGGGCCGGTGGTCTCGAGCGACAGGACGACGGCGGTGATTTCCGCACCTGATATGATGGCGGGCAGGATCGAGCCGATATCCGAGATGAAGAAATTCAGCGCCATGCGCAAGGGGTATTTGGTCAGCACCTTGAAGGGGTGCAGGCCCTTGGCCCGGGCGGTGACGACATATTGTTTCTGCAATTCGTCCAGAAGATTGGCGCGCAGGCGGCGAATCATGCCGGCTGTGCCAGCCGTTCCGATGATGAGGACGGGTATCCAGATATGTTCGAGGATCGATCTGAACTTCGCCCAGCTCATCGCCTGGTTCAGATATTCCCGATCCATCAGATGGCCGATGGAGATGCCGAACCAGATATTGGCAAAATACATCAGGATCAGCGCCAGCATGAAGTTGGGGATGGCGATGCCGAGCAGGCCGAGAAAGGTCAGGCCATAATCGCCCCAGCTATATTTATGCGTGGCAGAGTAGATGCCGATTGGAAAGGCGATCAGCCAGGTGACGATGATGGTGAGGAACGACACCAGAACCGTGAGCCAGAGGCGATCTCCGACGACATCGCTAACGGGCAGCTGATATTCGAAGGAATAACCGAAATCGCCGACCAGCATGCCCGTCGCCCAGCGGAAGTAGCGGATCGGGGCAGGCTGGTCGAAGCCGTAGCGGACGCGCAGCTCTTCGATTTCGGCAAGGTTGGCCGTCTCGCCCATGGCACGCAGTTCGGCGACATAGCTTTCGAAATAATCGCCCGGCGGCAGTTCGATGATGGTGAAAACCAGCATCGAAATCAGGATCAGCGTGGGGATCATGACGAGGATGCGCTTGAGAATATATCGCAGCATATCAGGCGTCCCCGTCGTACCAGAAGGCATCCGGCAGGTAGACGCCGAGATACGATGTGGGCTCATAACCAAAAAGCGCCTTTTCCGGCACGTTTCGCATCCGTTTGACATGGACGACAGGTTGAAGCGCGCCGTTGACGATGCCGATGGAAAATACCTGCTGCGTATAGATGCCCAGCATTTCCAGCCAGATGGCCTCGCGCTCTTCCTCGGTGACGCTTCGGCGCCATTTTTTCAGCAGGCCGAGCAGATGTGCGGCCTCCGGCAAATCGGGCTCCTTGCCTTCGCGGCCGCCGGAAAGATAATGGATGCCCCAGACCGGCCATTGCAACTGGTCGTCACCGGTGGGCGCAAGGCCGGAAGGCAGCATGTCCGGGGTCGGCACACCATTGTCCATGCCCATCCATACCGACATCATCACCTCACCGCCCATGGCGCGCTTGCGGAAGACATCGCGCTGGGTGGGGCGGACCGAAACTGCAACGCCGATATGCCGCCAATGATCCGTCACCAGCTCCATGACGTCTGTCTCGAGCGTGCTTTCGCCTGTCGTCTCAACGATGATATAGGCCGGGCGGCCATCGGGCAGGAGCCTTATGCCGGCATTGTCGCGCTTGTCGAGACCCACTTCATCGAGCAGCCTGTTGGCTGCCGCGCGGTCGAAGGCGCTCCAGGCTTCGGCAAATTCCGGCCGGTAGAGCGGGCTTTCCGGCAGAACCGTGTCGGCGCTTTCCTTCGCCAGCCCGTAAAAACAGACCATGTTGATTTCGTGCCGGTTGATCGCAAGGGACAGTGCACGGCGCACCCGCACATCCTGGAAATAACCCCGCCATGCCGGGTCGGCGCAATTGAGGTTCGGCAGAAGCGCAACGCGCGATCCTTGCGAGCGCTTGTAAAGGTTGACCTTCAGGGGGAAGCGCTTTTCGGCATCCTTCAGGAAGGTGTAGTCGGCGAAATCGAGGCCGAAATATTGCAGATCGCTGTCGCCGGATGCCGTTTTGGCCGAGATGATGTCGGATGAGGTGACGTTCAGCAGGAAGCGATCGAGATAGGGCAACTGCAGGCCGTTTTCATCGACGCGATGGTAATAGGGGTTGCGCTCGAACACGAACTGTTCGGCCGGTGGCGAGGTCGTGTTGCGCCATGCGTCCAGCGTTGGCAAAGCGGGGTTTTCCGGACGCACCTGCCGCGACATCTTGATATGCAGACCGCTCCAGTCATCCGCCTTGTTCTTCTTGATGAGTTTGGCGAGATTTTCGGCAGTCTGATATTTGATGTGGAACTGCTTCATATAAGCGGCGGGCAGGAACAGTCTCGCCGGCGAGGCAGCTGCAAGTTTCGCCAGAAAATCCGCGTTCGGACCTTCCCAGGTGTAACGCACGGTCATCTGGTCGACGACTTCGATCAGGGGCGGATTGTTGTTGACCAGAAGTTCGATCGGCGGACCGCCCTTATGGATTTCCTTATTGAGAGCGACATCCTCCCAGAAATAGCGGAAATCCTCCGAGGTAAAGTCGCTGCCATCGGACCATTTGTGGCCCTCGCGCAGCTTGAAGGTGAAGATGCGTTCTTCCTGAACGTCGTAGCTTTCCAGAATGTCCGGGTGCAGCTCGAATTTTTCGTCATAACCGACCAGCCGGGCATAATTGCTGATAGGCATCAGCCTGATATCGCGTTGGCCGCCGATGAGCATGCGCACGGAGCCGCCATGTTTTCCCGGCTCGCGGCCGAGCGATTTCATATTCATGACGCGGGGGTTTTTCGGCAGGCGTTCCGCAACGTCGGGCAACTCGCCCTTTTCCCGCTTTTCTTTGAAATAATCGGGGTCGGTATAGGCGGCGCGCGCATAGGCCGGCAGGAAGACGGAGGCCAGCAGGGCGAGAGTGGTGCGGCGCGTGATCAAGGGCGAAGCTCCCGGATATCAACGTTGCCGTTTGCGAGAACGAAGTGGCCGTCGCCCAGATCGGCGGAAATCATGTCGCCATCACCCTCGTCACGGAACTGTTTGCCCCAGTCGAATTTGCCCGTCGCGCTGATTTTCCCAATGGTACGGAAATCGAGCGGACGGTCGAGGTCGGGAAAGGGAACGGCCGCCAGCAGCGATTTCGTGTAGGGATGCACGGGGGAGCGCATCATGATTTCCCGTGGTGCCAACTCAACGATGCGGCCTTCGCACATCACGGCCACGCGGTCGGCCATATAATCCACCACCGCCAGATTGTGCGAGATGAAGAGGTAGGTGAGGCCGAGGTCTTTCTGCAAATCCTTGAGCAGGTTGAGGATCTGTGCCTGAACCGAGACATCGAGTGCGGAAACGGGTTCGTCACAGATCAGCAGTTCGGGCCCGAGCGCCAGTGCTCTCGCAATGCCAATGCGCTGCCTCTGGCCGCCGGAGAAGCTGTGGGGATAGCGGTTCAGCGCGCTTTCTCCAAGGCCGATGGCCTTGACGAGATTGCGGACTTTTTCGGCGCGGTATTTCGCATCACCCCGCCCGTGGATTTCCAGCGGCTCGCTTAAGATGTTGCCGACCGTCATGCGCGGAGACAGTGAGGAGATGGGGTCCTGAAAGACCATCTGTATTTTCGAGCGCAGCTCCTTGAGGTCGCCGTCCCTGGCATTGAGGACGTCGATATCGCCCTGCGGACGGTGGAAGGTGACGGAGCCTTCATCCGGACGGACGGCGCGCATGAGGATCTTGCTGACGGTGGTCTTGCCGCTGCCGCTCTCGCCCACCAGCCCGAGGCATTCGCCACGGCGGATTTCGAAACTGACGCTGTTGACGGCTTTGGTGGCGTTGGCGTCGCCTTTGCGGAACCAGCTGGACTTGCGGGTCGTGAAGGTCTTGCTGATGTTATCAACAGTCAAAAGCGGGCCGGGGGTCTTGTTCACCGCAGCGGTTTTTTTGCCGACAAGGCTTTCGTGATCAACCTTGATTTCACGCAGCGCCTTCAGCCTCTCACCGGGCTTCATGTCAAAATGCGGCACGGCGGCCATCAGGCCCTTGAGATAGGGATGGCTTGGCGACTTGAAAATCTCGTCGACCGTTCCGGCTTCCATGATCTCGCCCTGATAGATCACGGCAACTTCGTCGGCGATGTTTGCCACCACGCCGAGATCGTGGGTGATGAGCAACATGCTCATGTTCAGCCGGCTCTGGAGATCACGCAGCAGCTTGAGGATTTGCGCCTGGATGGTCACGTCGAGCGCCGTCGTCGGCTCATCGGCGATCAGCAGCGCCGGACGACAGATCAGCGCCATGGCGATCATGGCGCGCTGGCGCATGCCGCCGGATAATTCGAAGGGATACATGTTTACGACCTTCTTGGGTTTGGAAAACCCTACGAGGTCGAGCGTTTCATACATTTTTTCCGCGCGTTCCGCCGGTGACAGAATGCTGTGGATGCGCAGCGCCTCATCGATCTGATTACCGACCGTGTGCAGCGGCGAAAAGGAGGTCATGGGCTCCTGAAAAATCAGCCCGATGCGGTTTCCGCGTATCGAGCGGATTTCCCGGCCGTCTTTCGGCAATTGCAGCAGATCGACGGGGCCGGCCGCAGCATTTTCCGGATCGGTGAAGAGCACCCGGCCGTTCACCCGCGCCGTTTTGGGATGGATGCCCATGATGGTCTGGCCGATGACGGATTTGCCCGAGCCGGATTCTCCCACAAGTGCCGTGACTTTTCCGGGAAGGATACGAAGGCTGGTGCCCCTCACGGCATCAATGGTGCCGCCCATAAGAGAAAACGAGACCCGCAGATTTTCAATACGGAGCAAATCTGCGCCTGCGCTCATGCCAAAGGGTTCCTTGCCGTCTCTTTATCGTTGCCTTGTGACAATTTGCTCAGGAGGGCTTAAAGGCACGTTATCGCAGGGTTTGTTGTCTGTCTATGCTTCTGAAACATCGAATTGTGCAGCAAATTCAAAGCCGGCTTCTGAAACGCAATGGCTTGCCTGACGGCTCTTGTTTGGCGATATGTTAACGAGTGTTTCTGGATGAGGATCCATGTCCGACAAGAAATATTATGACGCGCAGCTGGAGAAAGCCCGGCAGTTGCAAAATGACGGCCAATATGCGGAAGCGCACGTGCTTCTCCTATCTCTGGTTGCAAAAAAAGATGGGCACCTGATGGGCGAGCGGACGGTGCTTGGCCTGCCACGCCGGCTGCACGCGGCGCGATTGCGCCTAGCCAAGGCGGAAGGCGATATGGTTGCCAAAATCGGTTACCAATATACGCTGGTGCCGCCGCCTCATGTGCTGGCAAAATATGCACAGTTTTCGCCGGAAGAGCGCCACACGCTCAATCTCAAAAGCAGGGAAAATGTGCCTCGGTTCATCCACCAGATATGGATCGGGCAAAAAGCCCCGCCGGTATCGGTGGAAGCCTGGGCCGCTCATGCCGCAAGGCACGGCTATGGCTACCGTCTCTGGCGGGAGGCCGATCTTGAGCGGGAAGGCGTGTTTGCAGACGCCGTCTTCAAGACCATGCTGGATCAGGGAGATTATCCGGGCGCGGTGGATGTGGCCCGTTATATTGTACTGGAACGGTTTGGCGGCATCTATCTAGACTGCGACTGGTATCCGGCGCGGGAGGACGTGAGTTTCGATGCATTCCTGCCTCTGGTGGGGCTGACGGCATTCGACGAAAAAACGCCGCGTGATACGGGGCAGGGCAGCATGTTGCTTGCCAATTCCTTTATCGCCGCCCCGGCGCGTCATCCCGTTTTTCGCAGGATGCTGGAGGCGTTTCCCGGTATCGTCAAGGAGATGCCACGTGCGCCGGCCTGGTGGTCCACCGGACCGCTGATTTTTACTGTCATCGCCCGCGAGGGGAGTATCAGCCTCGCACCGGCGGCGTTCGTTGCTGCGTCTCTTGCCGATCGCACGCCATTTGCGGCGGTCGAAGCGCTTCGGCAGGAGCTCACCGAGGCGAATGGTCTGCTGATCGCCTGGAAATCATGGTGAGATTTCGTCAACGAGGTCTCTGGAAGAGCGCCATCGAGCAGCGGGATGATTTTTGGTTGCTTCGAAAAGCCGACGAAGAAAACGCCAGACATTCTCGTCGTGCACGAGATGATGGGTGAGGATGCCGGTGGTGCCGCCGTCTTCGGCAGTCTTCAGGATGCGGGCAGCGGTTTCGGCGAAAAGGATGTCGTCGTCGCGGCCGCCTCGGCTGCCGTGCCAGTCGATCACGTCGACATGGGTGTTCAGACGCGGCGGCAGGGTGTTTTTCTCCGGGCCGAAAACGGACAGGGCGCGATATCCGAGACCCGCCAATCCCTCGATGACAATGCCATCCACGCGGTTCCATGGCGGCACGAGCATCGGCACGAAACGTGTGCCATGCAGGTCGTGGAGTTTATCTAGTCCGGATTGCAATTCGTCGAGAACAAGGGAAAGCTCCCGGTGCGCGCCAAGTTCCTGTTTCTTCTCACCGTTCCCGGCATAATTTGTGTGCGACCAGCCATGCACGGCCACATGGGCAATATCTGACGCATCCAGATATTGCGCGAGCCTGTCCGTCGTCATTTCGGGAATGACCGCGAGGGTGACCGGCACGGAAAAGCCGCGGCAAAGATCAAGCAGCGTATCGAGCGCGGATGTCGGCTCCACGGCATCGTCGTCCCGGAGCCAGAGATCGGCGGTCATGCCGCGCCGGCTGCATTCATCCAGTGCTGCAACCAGTTTTTCTACACTCATGATCTTCGCGCCTTTGCTTGCAGCAGGATATGGTCCAGCGTTGTTGCGGCGTTTTCCAGAGATCGTTCATTGACGACGAAATGGCGGGCCGCTTTTGCCAGTTCTTCGCGCTGCCTGTCATTGCCCAGCAGGGTTTTGATTGCGTCGGCATAGGCGGCTGTATCATTTTCCGGTGTCAGTAATCCTGTGATGCCGGATTTTACCACTTCGGGAACACCGGCCACTTTTTCGGCCACCACCGGCAGGCCGGCGGCCTGTGCCTCAAGATAGGCAAGACCATAAGCCTCGCCATGGCCGGGCCAGACATAGAGGGATGCTTTGGAAAGAAGCGCGGCGATCTCGGTTGCGGTTGTTTCTCCGTGCCAGACAAGACGGTTGTCGGGAAATGCGCTGAACATGGCCTCTACAGCGCCGCGTTCCGGCCCGTCACCGATGATATCCAGCGTCCAGTCGAGATTCTTCGGTAACAAAGCGAGTGCTTCAGAAAGCGCGCGATAGCTGTTCAGCTTGTCGCCCGCCCGCATCATGGCGACGGTGATGAGCTTTGCCGGTGTCGGGTCTGGGGCATTCGCAAGAAACTTTTCGGTATCGATAAAGGGCGGCAACATTGCAGAGTGCAGGGTTGGGGAAGCGCGCAAAAGCCCTTCGCGATCCCGTGCGGTGAAGCAGATATTGACCGCGGCCGCGTTCAATGCGGCCAGCAATTCATCCTGTATCGCCTGCCAGCCCATGGCATTGCGCTTTGGCGAATAGGAGGCCTCGGCGGTGACGTAGGCAATATCGAAACGGCTGGTGAGTTCCGGCCCGAGTAAATCCGGGGCCTTGTAATAAGGGTGGTAACAGAACCAGAGGTCCGGCGCGCCTTCCTGTTCCCAGCGCTTGGTCATCGTCTCGATTTCACGCTCGGCCGCATCGGCAAGCGAGGTTCGTGCCGGATCACCCGCCTGTTTCAAAAAGCTGCGCAGTTCGGAAGCAACGAAGACCGTGTGGCCGCCCATCATCATCGCCTGCATCAGCAGGCGCCCCATCAACCGGTCTCCGGAAGGAACGGGATGGTTGGGCGATTTGAGCGGCGAATAAAAAGCGATCTTCATGCCGATGGTTGTGCGTTGGCGGCGGTTCCTGCGTCAACCGGAATTTGAAAGGGCCGAGCCTTGACAGCCCGGCCATTCTTGCCCAACTGAAAGGCATCTTTTGCACATGCGCGGAGCGTGACACGCTTTGAATTCTTCTGACGTTTCCCAGAACCTGCTTTCCAGCATCGAAAACAAAACCGCCAAGGCGGGCGTGATCGGCCTCGGCTATGTCGGCTTGCCGCTGGCCATGACGGTTGCCAAGGCCGGGTTCAGGGTCGTCGGCTTCGATATCGACCCCGGTAAAATTACCGCGATCGATGCGGGCCGCAGCTATATCGAGGCGGTATCCGATGAGGTGCTGGCAAGTGTCAGGCAGGACGACGGTTTCGTCGCGACCGCAGATTTCACCCGACTGGCCGAATGTGATGTGATTGCCATCTGCGTGCCGACGCCGCTTACGAAATATCGCGAGCCTGACCTTTCCTATGTCGAAAAGACCTGTCGGGATATTGCCGCGCATCTGCGCAAGGGGCAGCTCGTGGTTCTGGAATCGACCACCTATCCCGGCACGACCGACGGGGTGGTGAAGACCATTCTGGAGAGCAGCGGGCTTGTTTCCGGCGTTGATTTCTTCATCGGCTTTTCGCCCGAGCGGGAAGATCCCGGCAATCGCGATTTCGAGACTTCGACCATTCCGAAGGTCGTTGCCGGCGATGGCGAAGCGGCTGGAAAACTGATGGCCGCGTTTTATGGTTCGGTTGTCAAAAAGATCGTGCCCGTTTCGACAAACGCTACGGCTGAGGCGGTGAAAATCACCGAAAACGTCTTCCGTGCCGTCAATATCGCGCTCGTCAATGAACTCAAGGTCGTCTACGAGGCCATGGGCATCGACATATGGGAAGTGATCGACGCGGCGAAAACCAAGCCTTTCGGTTTCATGCCGTTTTATCCTGGTCCGGGCCTCGGCGGCCACTGCATACCGATCGATCCGTTCTACCTCACCTGGAAATCACGCGAATATGAATTGCCGACGCGGTTCATCGAGCTTGCCGGGGAAATCAACACCGGCATGCCACGCCACGTCGTCGGGCGGGTTGCGGAAGCGCTCGATATTCACTCCGGCAAGGCGCTCAGCCGTTCGAAGGTTCTGGTCGTCGGCCTCGCCTACAAAAAGAATGTTCCCGATATTCGCGAAAGCCCCTCGCTGAAGCTCATCGAACTTATCCAAGAGCGCGGTGGTGAAGCGGCCTATTATGATCCGCATGTGGCGGAAATTCCGAAAACCCGCGAATACAGCCATCTGATGGGCATGAAATCGGTGTCATGGGACAGGCAGACGATCGGCGCTTTCGACGCCGTTCTCGTGGCCACCGACCATGACAATGTTGATTATGCCGCACTCGGCGAATGGGCGCCGCTGATCATCGACACGCGAAATGTCTTTGCGCGGCGAGATATTGCCGCAAAACACATCATCAAGGCCTGATACGGACGGACCATGAGCAGACTGGACAGTTTTATTCGCCGGTTGACCGCGCAGCGGGATATTCTCAACCATCTCGCAGCCGATCTCGACCTGCCGGAAGAGGGTGCGCTGATGGAAATTGGCCTGGGAAACGGACGCACTTTCAATCACCTGCGCGAACTGTTTCCCAGCCGTCGTATCATCGCCTTCGACAGGGCCATGGGTGCTCATGCCTCCTCCGTTCCGGCGGCGGAGGATCTTGTTATTGGTGAAATTTCTGAGACCGCGCCCGCCTTCATCGGTGCGGATGCGGCGATGGTTCATGCCGATATCGGCACGGGTTATCCGGAAAAGGATGCGGTTACACTGACGTGGTTGCCGGATCTTGCCGCCGGCGTGCTGGCGAAAGGCGGCATCGCCGTCAGCGGTCTGCCGCTGGATCATCCCCTGCTCAATCCGCTGCCGGTGCCGAAAAGCGTGCCGACGGACCGCTATTTTCTCTATCGCAAGATTTGAACCCGCGCAGGTAAACAGCAAGGGCCCCGGCCTTGTCCTATAGATAACGTTCGCTCTCTTCCTTCGAAAGCAGGAAAACTTTCATCTGCGAGTTCCGTCCGCGGATGGTGATCTGCTCACTGCGAAGGTCGGCGGTATCCTGCCCTGCCTGCGTTAGCGCTGGTTCGGAAACAACGATGGCTGCGCCGAATTCCTTGGCCTTGGATTCGAGCCGGCTTGCCACATTGACGGTGTCGCCGATAGCCGTCAGGGTTTTTGCGGCGCCGTATCCCATGACGCCGACGATGCTCGGGCCGGCGTGAATGCCGACCACGACTTCCAGGCGGACGGCGAATTGTTTCTCCAACCCCTCGTTTAAGATTGCGATATCGCGCAATATGGTGGCAGCCGCCTTCATGGCACTGCGGCAGGCGTGTTCCTCATCCTCTCCAAGTCCAAAAAGGGCCATGGCGCCATCGCCGATGAACTTGTCGAGATGCCCGCCCGCGTGCTCGACGGCCTGACCGACTATGGTGAAATAACGGTTGAGGAGGAAGACGACATCATAAGGCAGCTTCGCCTCGGACAGCGTGGTGAAGTTACGCAGATCGCAAAAGAGGATGGCGATTTCCTCTTCCCGGCCGGGGCGGGCCAGCTGCGCATCAACCGGCAGGTCGCTCTGCTGAGGCGGCGAAACGAGAAGCGCGATACCAAGATCGCTTGTGGGGCGCAGCTGACAGCCGAGCCGCACATCCGAATCGGCATGGATGCGCCGCAATGTGGTTTGCTCTATGTCTCCGGGCGGCGGAAGTGGGCCTTTGCTATTCAGAATCTTGACCCGACAGGTTGAGCAGCGCCCTTTGCCGCCGCAGACGGAATAATGTGGTATGCCCGCAAGCCGGCTGGCCTCCAGAATGCTGAGGCCGGCCGGCACACGCGCCTGCGCGCCATGTTCGTAACGGATTTCGATGGCCGTCAACCGTTGCCGCCAGCTGCGCACGCCGCGCAGGACGAAAACCAGCATTACCGCGCCGATAAACGACGTTTCCACCGTCCCGGTGATGAGCCGGATCTGCGTCTCCATTTCCCGTTGCAGCGGTAATTCATCTTTTTGAATGGTATTGTCGACGAGTCCCGGAGGAAGCGCGTATTTTTCGTCGATCTCCGCCAGCCATCGACCGGCATCGCTGAAGCCCAGCAGCGCCAGAAGCGGCAGCATCACCACCACCGTCATGAATAACCCGGCTATTCGCGGATACCAGTCGCGGTAACGCAGCCAGAAATACAGGCCGATGCATCCGTGGACCCAGATCACCACCAAGGCGAGGCTTTGCCATGCGCCCTGTATCGGATTGTTGATCCACAGCCTGCGGATGACAGAGTAGTAGCCAACATCGATGCCATACAGCATGTGCGACACGCGGATATTGACGGCGTGGCCGATGATCAGAAACGGGATCGACAGGCCGAAAATGACCTGAAGCGCTTCGCGCAACGGCATGCGCAATGTTCTGCGCAGATAAAGCGAGCGCAGAACAAGACAGACATGCACCAGAACCGAACCATAAAAAAGCAGGCTGCTGATGGGGTTGAGCCAGATCAGGCTGAACCATTTGCGCGCCCGTTCGGCGGTGTCGATTGAGATGAGTGCAAGGGAGTGATTGAAAAGATGGGAAAATACAAAAGCAAATATGATGAGACCGGATAAAATCCGGGCCTGCCTCAAGTTGGTCTCCGAAAAGAAACGGATCATGCAAATCCCATCATATGGTCGCTCAGAGCAGAATCATCATTTAATAAGCCGTGACGTTCTTAGTGCAGGGAATCTCGTGGCAATATCGTGGAGCAAAAGGCTGGTAACGGTCAATTGTGCGTGTTCGAATGTCGCCAGCGCACGGCCTGTTTAAAAGGAATCGCCCGGTGTGCTCTCGCTCTTTGTTTTTACGCATTTTCCGGACATAAAACTGCTGCGCATTTTTACTGGAAATTTTCTGGAGGCACGATCGCAATCGCGACTTGGGGACGTTGCCAGGCACCCCAAAACCGTCGCCGCGACCAAGAGGTTGCGGTGACCGCGATCAGAGTTCGATTATCTGGCCGTCCATGGCAGCGAATGCGCCGCCGAACTCGGCTTTTGCCTGTTTTTCGATACTGTCCAGTTCTTCGTCGCTGCGGCTTGGGGCATGGTGGATGAAGCCGACATTTTTTGCGTCGGCCAGCTTGGCGAGACGAATCGCCTGTTGCCAGGACGAATGGCCATAACCGCGATAAAGGCCCATTTCGTCGTCGGTGAACATGGCGTCGTAGAGGAAAAGATCGACGTCCCTGATCAGATCGAGCACGGTTTCGTCGATGCTGCCCGGCTCATGTTCGGTATCGGTGATGATGGCGAGGGACTTTCCTTCCCAGTCCAGCCTGTATCCGATGGCATTACCGGGATGATTGAGCATTCCTGTTCTGATTGAAAGGCCGGGGCGCGGGTTGAGCGTGTCGCCGGGCATGAAGTCCCGCGTCGCCATCCTTGCGCAGCAAACCTCCAGCGGCACGGGGAACCAGGGTGGGCTCATGAAATCCTTGAGCATTTCCCGCGTTGTCATAATGCCGGCCAGGTGACCAGACCAAATAGCGACGTCGTTGCAGCTGTTGTAAAATGGCTTGAAGTAGGGGAAGCCGACAATGTGATCGTAATGGCAGTGCGAGAAGAACAGATCAACGTCGGTAATGCCTTCCGCCCGCAATGCAAGACCGGCGGGATGAAGCCCGGACCCTGCATCGAACAAAAGAACATGATCTCCGCATCGTACCTCGATGCAGATGGTATTGCCGCCATATTTTCGGAAGTTTTCACCTGAAACAGGAAGCGTTCCCCGCGCGCCCCAGATCTTTACCCGAAAATTTCTATTACTTTCCCGACTTGCTGTGTCGGAATCGAACGCCATGACACACCCCAATAACAACGGAATCTTGCACGCTTTCCTCCCATGAAGCCCGTTGTCTCTACAGATTTTATATCCGCCTTTTTTGGCGGATGCCTTTACCTCTTATTCAGTCAGCATTTCATTTATATTGCAATGGTGCGACATTTATTTTTCTAATATCGCCCGTTGGGGTAGCAAGGAATTGCCGCTCATGTTCTGGCGCTTGCGCGCGCCTTGCTGAGTTCCGTCGTCGTCTGGGTGAGGCGTTCGGCAAGAACGCGCATGACTTTTATGGTGATGTCAGGGAAATCGGACATGAGCTTGAAGAACTGTTCCTTGCCGATCCGCAGGGCTTCGACATTGGTGGAGGCGCGCACGGTCGCGGTTCTGACGCTGTCACAGAGGATGGCGATTTCGCCGACAATGGCGTTGCCGGTCATTTCCGCCACCTTCAATGTGCCTGACGGGGAGTCGACCAGAACATCCACTTTGCCGGTCAGAACCACATAGGCCGCATCGCCGACATCCCCCTGCCGGAATAGCACGTCACCCGTATGATAGGACACCCGGTCCGATGCAAAAGCGAGTAGTTTGAGCTTCGACGGTTCCATTTCCGAAAAAAACGGGACGCGTTTCAGCATTTGAATTTCGTCTTTGAAGAGCATTGCCTTACCCTATTCTTGTTCCACCTCGGCCACGTTCTTGGACTTATGTTGCGACCATGTCCTTGAATGTACCGTTTTCCTGCGCCAGAGTCTCGTAACTTCCGTCGGCGGTGATTAGTCCCTGATGGACGAATATGACCCGGCCGAACATGCGCGAGAGCGTTGCATTCGACAGAACCCATATGATTGACGGGTTATTGTTGTTCTGTTTCAGGAGTGTGATGACCCGTTCGACAATTTCCTCCTGTTGTCGGGGGTCAAGGCCGGGAAGGGGGCGATTAAAGACGTAATAATCGGATTTGCGGATCAGCGCGCGGGCAAGATTGAGCTTCTGGCGCTGGAGCGGGCCAAGCCGCTTGCCACCGGCACCAAGGTTGAAATCGAGGCCGACTGCCAGAACACGCTCGTAGACGCCCTGCTTGCGCATGACATCGGCGACGATGCGGGTGATGCGCCGCGAGGCATCGGTATAACGATGGCTGACCTTGCCGAAGAGGATATTATCCAGCAGGCTGGTGGCGCTCATATATTTCGTCGGATCATATATTTCGATGACGTTTTTCAGGCTGTCGGGCAGGTTTTCATGGAACATGTGCCGGACCTCGACGATCCGGTTCATGATTTCCGGCGACAACAGGCCGAAACGCTGCCGGGGCTCGATGTAAAAGAAGCTCAGCCGCAGCATCGCGCGTTTTTCGCTCTCATTGGCATCATCGAAACCGCGGCCCTGCAGGCGCTGCAACATCTGCTGATAGACCGGAATGTCATCGGGCGTCATGAATGTCAGCTGCTGGAAGAATGGGTGGTCTCCCGGCAGGTCGGCGAAGATTTCGACGATGTTTTCGGCAATCGTGTAACCCATTTCAAACAGGGTTTTGACAAGACCGGTCTCGCGCATCAGCGAGCGGAAATAATCGCTTTCGATGATGGTCCGGATCGTCTGGGAAGAGTCCCGCATGGTGCCGAACAGCAGGTTTTCGCCGACCGTCGCTTCGCTGTTGTAGCTCTCAAGCTCGAAGGGCGCGATGAGGCCGCTCAGGTTCTCCTTTTCCAGTTCAGCGCGCAGGACATGCCGCAGTTCAACGATGCGGGCGGCAAGATGCAGGTCGGTCAGAGGGTCGATCGACGAGCGCAGTGCAAATTCGAGGATATCCTGCGACAGTTCCACGCTGTCGAGGACGGCCAGGATTGCCCGAATGAGATTTTCCGGTTTGCCGTCACCGGCCGGGCTGGAAGCGTAGTCGATCCATTCGCTGTTTATGTCGATCAGCGGATTGCCCGCCATCTTGGCTTCGCGAATTTCCCATTTGCGGTGTTCCAGAGCCGCACCCTCGTAGTTCTTATCTGCGAGCGGGGCGTGTTTCAGGCCATAAAGCAGATTGTCCATCAGGCTGGCGTGGAAAAAATAGCTGTCCGACGAGACATAGGAGATGCGCCGTCCCGTCAGTGATTCAGGCAATTCCAATATGTCGACATCGTTGATGCTGATCTTGCCGGAGGCCGGCCAGAGTGTACGGCCGATCGCATCCGCAAGCGCCTCGCCTCCCGCACCGCCGACGATGGCGATGACTTCACCCGGCTCGATCTTCAGCGATGCCTGCTCCAGAAGCCGGCTGCCACTATCGTCTTCCAGCGTCAGATTGGTGATGACGATCGGTGCGGTGATGGCTGCGACGGTTCCCGGCGACAGTTTCTGCACGTTCTCTTCAATCATGTTCGGGGCATTGAACTGTTCGAAGACCTGCTCGTATTTCACCTGGACATCCTGACGTGCCTGATCCCAATCGATCAGCTCCTTCAGCGGTCCGGGCAATTCCTTATAAGCGTTGATGACGGCGACGAGCTGGCCAACATCAAGGCTGCCCTTGAGGGTGAGATAACCGCCAAGCGCATAAAAGAAGAAGGGCGTGAGCTGCGCGAGAAAGTTATTGATGAATTTGACCAGAAACTTCCACTGATAGAGATCATAACGGATCTTGAAGATGTCGCCGAGCCGGTGGGAGGCATCGGCACGCTCGAAATTGGACGTATCATAAGCGTGGATGGTGCCTATGCCGTCGACCATTTCGCCAATACGTCCGGCAAGCTGGCGGGCGCTCAGCTGCCGCTGGCGACCGAGTTCAATGAGGCGGCGGCGCATCTTGGGGATGATGCCGACCTGAATGGCGGCCATGAAAGCAGCGATCAGTCCCAGCCAGAAATTCTGCACGAGGATGAAGAAGAGAGCGGAGAGCGCCTGACCGCCGAGAAGCGCCGGCTGCACGAAGGCGTCGCCGGTAAAACCGCCCAGCGGCTCGACCTCGTCCTTCACCATGCTGGATATCTCAGCGCCTTTGACCCGCTTGAAATGGCTGGGTGGGAACCGCAGGATCCTGTCGATCAGTTCAAAGCGGACACGCCGGAGAAGCCGTTCGCCAAGGCGGCCTTTGAACGTATTGATGTAATATTTGAAAAGCCCGTTGATGACGACAAGCGCAAGGAATGTGAGGCTGAGCGCCATCAGCATCGACATGCGGTTGAGTTCAAGCCCGGGGAACAAAGTCACGGTGCCCCAATAGGGAATATCGACCGTGAGATGCATGAAAAGCTGCGTTGCATTCGCCCCTTCGAAACCGTCTCCCTGAATGGGGCCGTTGACGATCTGCTTGGGCAGATCGAAGGCGAGGAAGTAGGGGATCATGGACAGGGCCACGATCAGCAGAATGAAAAGCTGCTGCCGCCTCGTGTGCGACCAGATATAACGCGTAAGGCTTTGTTCCATATAAAACTTCTATGACCTGTCGGGGCAAGCCCCGGGGTGTTGGTTTGCGCGGTGTCTAGATGATCCGGTGGCCGGGTGGCGCAAGCTCCTCCTGCAAATAGGTACGTGACTCGCTATTTATCAGTATATTCAAGCGGTTTCGAGCAAAATAGCATCCGCACCGAGGCTTACCCGCCACACTGAAAGATTGCTTTTGCAACCCGTGTGTCGCAATCGATATAAATGCGACAGTATTTTTAGAATTCTCTAATATTATTGTTTTTAGTGTAGAACAGGCGTTAAGACACTTGGGTATAGTGATCCCGTAGTGGTTGAGCCAGACGCTGGCGCAATAGTGGCAAGGTCGATGGCGATAGATATTTCAGAGCGTGCAGGCGGCGAACCTCCCCTTGAGTCACGGCAGCTTTTCGACATTGCAGCGGATGGGACGATCGCGCATCCTGTTTCTTTTGAAGGGCTTGCCGGTATTTTTCATCCGGCGCGCAAAGATGTGCAACGGGATCATGCGGTTCTTTTCGTCAGCCCGTGGGGAATGGAAGAGCTATGCAGCCGTAAGTTCCAGCGCGTTCTGGCCGAGCGGCTGGCCGCTTCCGGCGTCGCCAGCCTGCGTTTTGACTATCTTGGCTCAGGCGACGCGCTCGATCCGGAAGATGTCGGTCGGGCGGCGGACTGGCTTTCCGACACGCGCGCGGCGTTTGAGTATCTGAAGCGTCTTTCCGGCTGTTCGGGGGTTGTCGTCGTCGCGCAGGGTCTTGGTTGTGCGATTGCAGTTCAGGCACTTGCCGGCGCTTCCGCCATCGGTTCCATGGCTCTTCTGGCGCCGGTCGTCTCCGGTCGCGCCTATCTGCGTGAATTGGCGATGTGGTCTTCCATGATTGATGATGGTCTTGGTCTGTTGCCGGGGCAACGTTCGGCACAGCCCGGTGCGATCGCCGGAATGACCATGCCGGCAGGTGTTGCGGATACGATCAAGAAGATCAATCTCTCCAGTCTCGAAACTGTTCCAACCCGCAATGTCCTTGTGCTTGCGAGAGCCGGTCGGGTGACCGACAGTGATCTCGCCAGACATCTTGCGGCGATTGGCGGTGAGGTGAAGGAGGCGGCGTTTTCGGGTTATGACGATCTCGTTTCCAGCCCGACGCTTTCGAAAATATCAAGCGATGTCGTGAACCGACTGGTGGATTGGGTCTTGTCACAGACCCATGTCGGGAACCCCGCGGCACTCCCGGAAGATTTCACCATCAACGCTCCGCAGCGCGGCCAGGGTTTTCTCGAACAGCCGGTGCAATTTGGCGAGGGCGGACGGCTTTTCGGCATCTTTTGCGAGCCGGATCATCGGCAAGCCGTTTCTTCTGTCCTTCTGCTTGGTGCCGCCTATGACCGGCATGCGGGCTGGGGCAGGCTTTCCGTGCAGACCGCCCGTTCACTTGCGCGTGCCGGCGTCGCTTCGCTGCGCTTCGATGCGGCCAATATTGCCGACAGCCCGCCGGTCAAAAACGTTCCGGATCAGGTTCTTTACGATGTCTCGCAGAATGACGATGTCTCTGCCGCCCTCGATTTTCTCGAGCGGCGCGGCAAAGGTCCCTTCATCGCGGCCGGCCGGTGCAGCGGCGCCTATCTCGCTTTTAACGGCGCGCTTGCGGATGCTCGGATCAGCGCAGTAGCTGCGGTCAATCCGGTCGTCTTCCACTGGCAGAAAGGCCGCTCGGTGGATGAAGCCTTGCACAAGCGGCCGCGCTCGTTTGGGGAGTACAGCCAGCGTTTTCGCCAGGGGGCGACATTCAAACGTCTCTTCAGCGGCGATGTGGATGTTGTCAGTGCCGGGCTGAACATCGTCAAGGCGACGATGAAGAAGCTCTCGACAAAAACGGCAAGGCTGTTCCGCCGGGGCAGTGAAGAAGGGCGCGCCGTATACGGAGCTTTCGATTCACTCAAGGCAAAGGGCACCGCCGTCAGCCTGCTCTACAGCGACAATGACGACGGGCTTGAGCATTTCCGCTATTATTTCGATGCCGATGGTCGCGGGCTTTCTGCCTATCACAACGTATCGCTGACAATTATTGCCGATGCCGACCACAATCTTTCGACACCGGAAGCAAAAACGATCTTTATCGATGCGGTGACACGGCTGGCTCTAAAAGGAGAAGCGTCGGCCGGAACCCAGTGATACCACCTCTCCGGAAGGTGGCGTTTCGATTGTTCCGGCCTCCGGCATAAGATTGATTGTCTTGCTCTCGCCGGGGGCGAGGTGGAACCAGTTTTCCGAAGCACCATAGCCTTCCGCCGATACGTGGACGGATTGCGCGAGACGATCTGTACCGATTTCGAGCGACCAGTTGCCGTTGGTTTCGCTGAGATCCAGATCCAGATTGGCGGCATGCAGCGCCTTTTTCCGGCCGAGCGGGAAATTGAAGGCGTCGGCGATGACGAGCCCGGTTGCGACATCACGAAGCCGGGCGACCGTGACATCATGGGATGGCGGGCCGAAACGATAGGCATAGGTCGTATCGAAAAAAGCGCCGAACAAATCTGTTGCGGCAATTATATGGCTCTGCCGCGGTGAAAGCGTCAGCGGGCGTTTGGCGTGCACGACCGGCTGCATGCCGTCGCGCAGGCAGGTCAGCTCCAGCATGGCTTCAAAGCCGTTGCCGGTTTCGTTGATGAGATGGATATCCAGCCCGTTGGTGCCTTCATCGGAAAGGCTGAGCTGGATGGGGCGGAACGCTCTTTTCAGCGCGTGCCAGACGGATTTGGGCCGGCCGGTGGCGTCGATGATACCCCAGCCAGCGCCGGGAACGAGATCCTGCAGGGTCCAGACCAGCGCACCCCGGCAAGAGGAACCGCTGCGCCGCCATTCGGCGAAGGTCGTTTCCATGACCTCGGCAGTTGCTGCGCGTGACATGTCGAGATAAAGCCCGCCGTCCTCGCGTCGCAGAACGTCCGGCTCAACGTCGTAAAGCAGCTTCAGATAATGATCGCGAACATCTTCGAAATCCCAGGACGCGCCGCGATCGCGCGGCGTGCGAGCTTTCCAGCGTGGATCATGCACGGCCACGCCGGGAAGATATTTGTCCAGCGTTTCCTGTTCGGGAATATTGGAAAAGGCCAGGCACTCGGCAGCAAAGCGCACATCGGCGCGGCGGGCATCTTCCAGCGGACGGCAATAGGCGCCCACACCATAATAGTGACCAACCCCGGCATTGGGGAAAAATGGCAGCGCGCCGCCGGAGGGGGAGTTGGTGACATAGGCCGCATCCGGCCGTTTCTCAGCCATCACATCCGGAATAATCTCCTCGGTGAGCGTCGCCTTCCATATCTGTTCCGGCAGGCCGAGCATGGCGCCCTGCTGGTACATCTCGCTGCCGCCGCAGAAAACGGTGAGTGATGGAGAAAGCGCTGTCGCCTCGAGGAATTGCGAGATTTCCGTAACGATATGCTGGCGCAGGCCGTCATCCTTTGCCGGGTAGTCGAAGTTGGCAAGCATGGCGTCTTGCCAGACCATGATGCCGAGTTCATCGCAAAGCCCGAAGAATTCCGGCGTCTCATAGGCCATGGTGCCGCCAATACGGATCATGTTCATGCCGGCTTCGGCAGCTTTTTTGAGCCATGGCTCGTAATTCGGTCGTGTTCCCGGCAGGCGCACGATGTCGGCCGTCGTCCAGACCGCGCCGCGGCAGAAGACGGGTTCCCCGTTCACCTTGAGCCCGAAACCGTTGCCGTCCTCGCCGTGATCGATCTCCACCTGGCGGAAACCGGTGCGCCCAAGCCTGTGTTGCTTGCCATCCAGCTCCAGAATGATGTCGTGCAGTGCGGGCCTGCCATGGGTGTGCGGCCACCAGATTTCGACCCCGGGTATAAGCAGTTCGCCGAGGAGTTTGCCGTCTTCGCCCTTCGAAAGATTGATGCTGTAACCAGCGCAGATCACCCGTGCGGACTGGATATCGCGGTTCGCTTCGAGAACGATGCTGACCTTCCCCCTGCCGGTATCGTCAAGTGAAGATCGCAGGGTGCAAAGCACGCTTTCCTGTCTGATGAGGCTGATGGGCCGCCATGGGCCTGCGGCATGGATTTCCGGGCACCAGCCGGGCATATAGCCGAGTGCGGTGGTGCGGATCAGCCGCAACCCTTGCGTATTCATCATCTGCGGACGCCAGCGGGCGCGCGGACCGGTCTTTTCGAGCCGTGGTGCAAGTGCTCGGAAGCAGATCGAAAGTTCGTCCGCGCCAGTGAGCGCGACTGGCACTTCCAGCCTTTCGAACATGCTTTGGCTGGCGGCGATCAGCTCACCGTTGAAGAAGATTTCGGCAATGGTGGAAAGGCCGTCGAAGCGCAGCGTGGCCCGTTCCCGCGCATCGGAAATCATTGTCAGCCGATACCATGCATCCTTGTCGTTGAGCGCGACAGGGGCAAACCGATCGAATTTCCCGGCTTCCTCCAGGGCCTGTGCCACCGTGCCGGGCACGGAGACGTGCAGGCTTTCAAGCGCTGCCGGAATGTCGGACGGGGTTTCGCAGGCATTGGCGGGCGTTAGTGTCAGCGTCCAGCCTTCACTCAGCAATTCCTCGCTTTCGCCCGGAAAATAGGTCCTCACGCGGCCTCGCTGGCATCAGATAGTTTCGCCGCAAGGCTTTCCATCAAACCATCCCATGCGTCCGCTGCCGGATCGAGCACGGATGCCAGCGCATCGAACTTGCGGCGGGTGACGGCGCGGGCAAGCTGGAATTGCACAGTCTTGGCGACCTCCGAGATACGCAGCGCATGCTCTCTTGCTTCGGAAAAACCTTGCCTGTCCAGCCATTCGAGGTGGCTTGCCGCCAGTTCGAAATTGGCGCCGAGCTGGCGCAGCGTGTTGAAGGCATATTTGTGGAAAAAGCCGAAGGGCCTGTCCGCAACCTTTTCCACCTGCGCCGGAAACACGGCTGAAAAAGCCCTGACCGGATTGGCGGATGGCCGGCGCGAAAAATGAAATCTCAGCAACCGCTCGGCTGTCTTGCGAATATGGGCCGGTGACGGATCGCTGTCTGCGAATTTCGCAAATTCGGTGTAGGGCAGGAAGGGCGGATCGGTCTCGGCCAGATGGTGCTGGAACAATCCGTCGAAATCCTCGCCCGACAGATGGAAAAAGCCGGCATTGTGGAAATAGTCGAGTTCCCGGTTCGCCAGGTCGAGCCTGTTGATGGCGACGGTGGTCTTGCCGTGTTCCTTCTGATAGCCCACCCCATGGGTGTCGGGCATATAGAAACTGTCCATCTCGATCAGGCAGATGCGGCCGCGCTCCAGCTGCGCCTCAATGTGGTTTTCCACCCGGTCGAAGATCGCCAGTTCGGTGGCGCGAATGCCATAAAGCGCTTCGAGATCTTCCAGCGGCACCTTGAAGAAGGTGAACTGGTCACCCTCAAAGTCCTGCGTGAGGGTGAAGCCGAACATGGCTTCCGGGGCTAAGCCTTTCGAGGCCAGAACCTCGATCCACAAATCAATGTAGCAATTGGTTTCCGGCCACATTCTTTCGGAGGAATGGAGCGGGTGCTGCACGTAGTTTTTGGGATCGAGACCGGGAAAAATCTGCCGCATGGATAATCAGCCCCAGAGGGTTTCCACGACCTTTGCAGGCCATTTCTTCACATCCAGACCATGATGGGCAAACAGCGCCAGCGCAATGCGCTCAAGGCCGAAACCGACACAGGCGGTATGGGCGACATCGCCGTTGGCGAGGTTGAGGCCCCATTTCTGGCCGAAGGCATCTTGATGGTAGTTGAAACTCATGCAGGCCGTCGGGCTGGTCGTGGATGTGACCGGGATCAGCAGTTCGAATTTCAGGTTCTGATCGCGCTGGTTGTTGGCGAGCATCTTGCCGGCGCGGCCGAAGAAAGGATCGTTGGCAACATCGATGGTGACGTCAAGCCCGACCGCCTTCATCATTTCGACGCCGCGATCCATCCAGGTCTGGCGGAATTCGGTGACGTCGGACTCGGTGCCCATGCAAACATATTCGCGCATGCGGAAAAGCTGCTGGCGCGCCGGATCCTTGGAGGGTTCATGGCGGAAGCAATAGGACTGGATGTCATAGAGACCGCCGCCGGCAGGTAGCGCGCCGCGCTTGGCGATCGTCGGATAAAGGGGGTAGCAGGCCGCCGGCGTCAGCACGATGTCGGTGGCTTTCTGGTCCCTGGTCCAGTCTTCACCCTCATCCATGCATTTGAGAAGGCTGACATGGTCAAGCTCGCAGCCGCAGAAGGAATGGACCGTGCCGGCCAGCTGCGGGAAGCTCTTCATGTAGCCGCTTTTTTCGAAATAGGCGCGGTTGATGCCAGGCGGAAAACGGATCGCTTCGGCACCATCGGCAGCGCCCGTGCGGTCAATCAGCCGCTCGAATGCGGCAATGACGTCCTCAAACTGGCCGCTGCGTCCATAAAGACCGTCCACACCCGTTTCAATCAGCAGGCCTTCTTCGAACAGTCGATCGAGGAACGATGTTTGCATGTCCATGGTCTTATCCCAAGAGGCTGGTGTCCTGCTTGTGAACCAGCAGGAGATTGGCGGAATTGCCGAGAATACGGTCGTTGGAAATCATCAGGCGCGCGGAGTGCGCGTCGCGCAGGTGGCGGCCGAGGCTATAGGGCGTGCCGTTCTTGTAACCCATGATGCCGCAGACCAGCATGGCGTGATCGATAATCTCGAGAATGGTTTCCGAAGAGCAGATCTTCACATTGTTCATGGCAACAGCAAAGGCCATGGACATCAGTTTTTCGGCATCGCTCTTGGTGTCCTCGTAAGCCTTGATGCCGGCGATGATGTTGGATTTCACAACCTGCAGCTTGGTGGAAACCTCGGCAAGCCGGATCGCGCCGGGAGGGGCGGTGCCGGGTGATTTGCGTGCCGCCGCTCTGACGAAAGACTGGGCGCGCAGCACGGCATCCGAGGCGATGCCATACCAGACGGCGCTCCACAGGAGATGCGAGCTTGCAAGCATGGATTGCGCGGCGATTTCCGCGAACGGCTTCGGGAAAATTTGCGCCGCCGGCGCTTCGCCTCGGAACAGAAAGCCGTCTGAACAGGTGCCGCGCATGCCGAGTGTATCCCAGACATGGGTCTTTTCGAGCGTGTACTGGTTTTTCAGGAAAACGGTCATCACCTGATCGGCCGGCGCGGCATCCTTGTGGGCGCGCGAGGTGATGAGGATCGCATCGGCATTGCTGCCATAGGAAATGACGGTGGCATCCTTTTCCAGCCGGCAAAAGTCGCCTTCGACCTCGATCGCGCAGATGGAGTTGCGCAGATTGCCGCCAATGCCGCCTTCGGTGGTGGCCGAGCCGAGCAGAAGCTGTTCGCTGGCGATGCGTTGCATGAACTCCGCATGCCACGCGCTTGCCTCGCCGTGTTCCACCAGGCTGGACAGCTTGATATGATGCATGGCGAAAATCATTGCAGTTGCCGAACAGGCCTGGCCGAGCCGGGCGCAGATATCGGCGATTTGCTGCAGGGATGCGCCTTCGCCGCCGAGGCAGGAGGGGACCTGGATACCCAGCAGGCGTTCCTGCCGCAATGCATCGACAGCTTCCTGCGGGAAGCGGCCGGTGACATCCACTTCGTCTGCATGTTTGGCGGAAATGGTCGCTACACGGCCCGCGCGCGCGGACAGCGTTTCATCCTGCGGCGCTACGGTCACGTTCATCAGGCAGCCTCTTTACCATCCAGAATGAGCTTAACGGTGTCTTCAATGGCCTTGATGCTGGCGAAGGACTTGCGGTTCAGCAGATTGTCGGGAAACTCGATATCGAATGCTTCTTCGATACCCAGCATCAATTGCACCGATGCAAAGGAAGAAAGGCCTGCCGCATAAAGATCTGCTTCATCTGCAATCGTATCGACGGGGGTGGGAAGCTGGCCGAATTTTGCCAGTATTTCACGAATAGTCGCATTCATTCCGACGTATCTCCAATGAAATTAACATTAGGAAGGTTTGTGCTTATCGTTATGTCGCAAACGATAATATTCACCTAAACCGTTAGGTTAATTACAACTAACGGCAGCATGCGCCATTCCCGCACCTTTGCCAAGCGTTGATCGGCGGCCTTGACAAAAGGCGGCTGGTGTTTTTTCCTGTGGTCATTCACCAGGGGTGTCCCGTCAAGGGGCTGAGATTCTGCTTTCATGCGCAGTGACCCGTTGAACCTGATCCAGTTCATACTGGCGTAGGGACGGTGCAAAGACCGAAGGTCGGGCGGGCGTATGACGTCGCGTTCCGGCAATTCGGTATTTTCCATCATTCCGGCTCGAACTGGGTCTCCACTGTCAAACTTTGGAGCCTCAAGATGAATATCGCTGCCAAGAATCTTCCGCTTTCGGTCACCACCGGACCGCATGCTGCTTCCACGAAAATCCACAAGCCAGGGATCCTGCATCCGCACATCCGTGTGCCGATGCGCGAGATCGCCGTGCACCCGACAGCCGGCGAACCGCCAGTGACGGTTTACGATTCCTCCGGCCCCTATACCGATCCCACACATCCCGTTCTGATTGAAAAGGGTCTGCCGCGACTGCGCCACGACTGGGTCATGGCGCGCGGCGATGTCGAGACTTATGAAGGGCGGCACGTCAAGCCGGAGGATAACGGCTTTGCCACCGGCGAGCGCCTGACGCCCGAATTTACCGTGCGCCACCAGCCACTCAGGGCGACGGCCGGCAAGGCGGTGACACAGCTTGCTTATGCGCGGGCCGGCATCATTACGCCGGAAATGGAATTCATCGCCATCCGCGAAAATCTCGGGCGCGAGGCGGCAAAGGAGAAGTTGGTCCGCGATGGCGAAAGCTTTGGTGCGCATATACCTGACTACGTGACGGCGGAATTCGTTCGGCAGGAAGTGGCATCAGGCCGCGCCATCATCCCCGCCAATATCAATCATTCGGAACTTGAGCCGATGATCATCGGCCGCAATTTTCTGGTGAAGATCAACGCCAATATCGGCAATTCCGCCGTCACCTCCTCCATGGCGGAAGAGGTGGAGAAGATGGTCTGGGCGATCCGCTGGGGTGCGGATACCGTCATGGACCTTTCCACCGGGCGCAACATCCACAATATCCGCGAATGGATCATCCGCAATTCGCCGGTGCCGATCGGCACAGTGCCGCTTTATCAGGCGCTGGAGAAGGTCAACGGCATTGCCGAGGATCTGAATTGGGAGGTGTTTCGCGACACCCTGATCGAACAGGCGGAGCAGGGCGTGGATTATTTCACCATCCATGCCGGCGTGCGGCTGCATTACATTCCGCTCACCGTCAACCGCGTCACCGGCATCGTCTCGCGTGGTGGCTCGATCATGGCCAAGTGGTGTCTGCATCATCATCGTGAAAGCTTCCTTTATGAGCATTTCGACGAGATTTGCGATATCTGCCGGGCTTACGATGTCTCCTTCTCGCTGGGCGATGGCCTGCGTCCCGGCTCGATTGCCGATGCCAATGACGCCGCACAGTTCGCGGAGCTGGAGACGCTCGGCGAGCTGACACAGATCGCCTGGGCGAAAGATTGCCAGGTGATGATCGAAGGCCCCGGCCATGTGCCGATGCACAAGATCAAGGAGAATATGGATAAGCAGCTGAAGACCTGCGGCGAGGCGCCCTTCTATACGCTTGGCCCGCTGACCACCGATATCGCGCCCGGTTACGACCATATCACCTCCGGTATCGGTGCGGCGATGATCGGCTGGTTTGGCACGGCGATGCTTTGCTACGTTACGCCGAAGGAACACCTCGGCCTGCCGGATCGTAACGATGTGAAGGTCGGTGTCATCACCTACAAGATCGCTGCCCACGCCGCCGATCTCGCTAAGGGTCATCCGGCGGCACAGGTGCGGGACGATGCGCTGTCACGCGCAAGGTTCGAGTTCCGCTGGGAGGATCAGTTCAATCTGTCGCTGGACCCGGATACGGCGCGCTCCTTCCATGACGAGACCTTGCCGAAGGAAGCGCACAAGGTCGCGCATTTCTGCTCCATGTGCGGACCGAAATTCTGCTCGATGCGGATTTCCCACGATATCCGCGCCGAGGCGCAGAAAGAGGGGCTGGAAGCGATGGCCGCCCGCTTCAAGGAGGGCGGCGAGCTTTATATGCCGCTTCCGACGCCAGCAAATGCCGAATAAAATGCGCGTCCTTGTCAAGGGAACGGGGGTCGCCGGACTGACGGCGGCCTTCGAACTGGCGCGGAGCGGCGTTACTGTCGAGGTGTCGGAGCGCAATGCCGAGCCTTCTCGCGGGGCGTCGTTCTACGCGGGCGGCATGCTGGCGCCCTGGTGCGAGCGTGAAAGTGCTGAAGAGGTGGTTCTGACGCTTGGTCAGGCGGCGCTCGACTGGTGGGACGAGGCGGCCCCCGGCCTGGTGGTCCGCAACGGCACGCTGGTCGTCGCACCCGTCCGTGACAAGGCGGAGCTATCGCGCTTTGCATCGCGGACCAGTGGCTATCGCTGGGTGGATGAAGGCGAAATCGCCGATCTGGAGCCCGATCTTGCCGGCCGGTTCCGGTCCGGACTTTATTTCCCGGGCGAGGGGCATCTCGATCCGCGCCTTGCTCTGAAATCGCTGCATGAGCGGCTTTGCGCGATGGGTGTGCCGTTTCATATGGGCGTTTCGGTGGATGAACAGCGGTTCGACCGGGTGGTGGATTGCACCGGATCTGCGGCGGTGGGGGAGATTTGCAACCTTCGCGGCGTGCGGGGAGAGATGCTTTGTCTCGCCACCCGTGACATTTCTTTCTTCCGTCCCGTCCGGTTGCTGCATCCACGCATACCGCTTTACATCGTGCCGCGCGAGCCTGGCCGCTTCATGGTGGGCGCGACGATGATCGAGACGGAGGATACCGGGGCGATTTCCGCCCGTTCGATGATGGAATTCCTTAATGCCGCCTATGCCGTGCATCCGGCCTTTGCGGAGGCGCAAATCATCGAGACCGGCGCGGGCGTGCGCCCGGCCTATCCCGACAATCTGCCTGATGTCACGCAAAACGGCGGGACCATCTTCATCAACGGCGCGTACCGGCACGGCTTTCTGCTCTCGCCGGCGATGGCGCGCAAGGCGGCTGAGATCGTCTGCCAAACTCTTTTTTAAAAGGAAAAGGACCATGAAACTTCTGGTGAATGGCGACGAGCTTGATCTTGCCGCCGAGACGCTGGCCGGGTTGCTCGCCAACCTTGAATATGAAGGCGAGTGGCTGGCGACGGCAGTGAATGGCGAGCTGGTGCATTCGGAAGAGCGCGCCGATTATCAACTGAAGGCGTTCGACCGTGTCGAAATCCTTTCGCCAATGCAGGGAGGTTGAGGCCATGCTGACGCTTTATGGCCGTGAGGTCGCGTCCCGCCTTCTCCTTGGCACGGCGCGTTATCCGTCTCCCGCTGTGCTTGCCGATGCGGTGCGGGTCAGCAATACGGATATTCTGACGATTTCGCTGCGCCGGGAAATGGCGGGGGGCAAGAAAGGCGGTCAGTTTTTCGAGCTGATCCGCGAATTGGATCGCCATATCCTGCCCAATACCGCCGGTTGCCACACCGTGAAGGAAGCGGTGCTGACGGCGAAGATGGCCCGTGAGGTGTTTCGCACCAACTGGATCAAGCTCGAAGTCATCGGTCATCACGACACCTTGCAGCCCGATGTCTTTGCGCTGGTGGAGGCGGCGAAAATCCTCTGCGACGATGGTTTTGAGGTCTTTCCCTATACGACTGATGATCTTGTCGTGGGCGAAAAGCTGCTGGAGGCCGGCTGCAGGGTGCTGATGCCATGGTGTGCGCCGATCGGCAGCGCCATGGGGCCGCTCAATCTGACGGCGCTGAAATCGATGCGGGCGCGGTTTCCCGATGTGCCGCTGATCGTCGATGCCGGTATTGGCCGGCCGTCACATGCGGTGACGGTTATGGAACTTGGTTACGATGCCGTCCTCCTCAACACGGCGGTTGCCGGGGCGGGTAACCCGGTCGGCATGGCGGAGGCTTTTGCCCGTGCAATCGAGGCTGGCCATCAGGCATTTCTTTCCGGGCTGTTGGAACCGAGGGATATGGCTGTTCCTTCGACGCCGGTTATCGGGACGGCGGTTTTCTCCTGATCACGGTTTTCCGCCAAGGTCGGGCACGTCACCTTTTGCGTTGACAGTGTCCTGCGGCGGCGGGATACCGGGAGGAAAGGGGAACGGCATGGCGACACGCAACAATCTTCTCACGGATATCGACGGTGTTTCGGTCGGCAATGTCACCGATCTTTCCCTCGGCTCCGGCGTCACGGCGATTGTTTTCGAAAAGCCCGCCATCGCCTCCGGCTCGGTTCTCGGCGGTGCGCCCGGCGGGCGAGATACCGGCCTGCTCGACCCGGCGATGACGGTTGAAACTGTGGATGCCCTGGTGCTTTCCGGCGGTTCGGCCTTCGGGCTGGATGCGGCGGGCGGGGTTCAGGCCGGGTTGCGTGAGATCGGTCGTGGGTTGCAGGTGGGTTCCACCCGTGTGCCCATCGTGCCCCAGGCGATCCTGATGGATCTGCTGAATGGCGGCGACAAGGGCTGGGGCCTGCATTCGCCCTATCGCGAGATGGGATATGCGGCCTTCAAGGCGGCAGGCCGCGAGGCGTTCGAACTTGGAACGGTGGGTGCAGGAACGGGTGCGACGACCGCCACCTTCAAGGGTGGTCTGGGTTCGGCCAGTGCCATCAGTTCCGGCGGCTATAAGGTGGCGGCCATCGTCGCGGTCAATGCGCTTGGTTCCGCGACGGTCGGCACAAGCCGCCATTTCTGGTCCGCTCCTTTTGAAATGCAGGGTGAATTCGGCGATTGCGGTTTTCCGGAGCGTTTCCAACCGGACCATACCGCACTGCGGCTCAAGGGGATCAATCTCACGGCGACAACCATCGGCGCGGTGCTGACCGATGCGACGCTTACAAAAGCGCAGGCGCACCGCCTGTCCATCATGGCGCATGACGGGCTGGCGCGTGCGGTTCTCCCTGCCCATTTGCCGAGCGATGGCGACACCATGTTCGCGGCTGCGACCGGCGACAAGCCGCTTGAAGGTGGCGTTCATTTCGCCGAGCTCTGCCATCTCGCCACGATCGTGATGGCGCGAGCGGTGGCGCGCGGCGTCTATGAGGCGACGGCGCTGCCGGTTGCGGGCGCTCAAAAGGCCTATCGCGATCTTCATGGGCAGGACCGTTGAGCGATGAACGAAACGAGAGCACCGCTGAAACCCGTCCTCCGCATCGACTTCCCCCCCGGCGAGCGCCTGGGCCATGGCAAAATCGAGTTGATGGAGTTGATCGTCGAGACCGGCTCGATTTCGGCCGCCGGGCGGGCGATGGATATGTCCTATCGCCGCGCATGGCTGCTGGTCGATGCGCTGAACCATATGTTCAGGCAGCCGGTGATCGAATCCCAGCGCGGCGGCAAGCAGGGAGGCGGCGCGGCATTGACCGCCTTCGGCACTGAATTGCTTGAGCGCTATCGCGGCATGGAAAGGCGGATGATCGAGGTCTTGCGTCAGGATATTGAGTGGCTGGAGGCCAACCGCAATCCGGAGGACGCGGTCAATACGGATCGAGAGCCGCCGATTTTATGATCGCATGAACCGGTTTCCCGGACTGCAGTTGCAGGCGTTCTCGCGAGAGGTCGGTGATGCGCGACTGGATGATATCGCCACCGCAATCCACCTGAACCGTCACCATGCCGTCCTCGCTGACCGAGATATCTGCGACACGGCCTTCGAGAATGTTGAGTGCGCTGAGGCCCTCGGGCTTCACCAAAGCCAGCATCACATCGCGAGCCGGTATCAGCACCCGCGCAGGGCTGCCGGATGCTCCCTTTTTTGCCGGAACCTGAAGCAGCGCTGTGCTTAGTCTGACGGCGGCAAGCCCGTGCCGTTCATCAAAGCTTTCGATACGCCCTGACAGGATGCTGCCCGCTTCCCGCCGCTCCAGATGGCTGCTGAAATCGGGTCTCCCGAGCACATCGGCCGCATTTCCCTGCGCCTCCACCTTACCGTCTTTCATCACTACGATGCGGTCGGCAAGGCGTGCGACTTCCTGGATGGAATGGCTGACATAAACAATCGGAATTTTTGTCTCGTCGCGCAGCCGCTCGAGATAGGGAATGATCTCGGCCTTGCGCTGTTCGTCCAGCGAGGCGAGCGGTTCGTCCATCAACAGCAGTCTGGGGGAAGAAAGCAATGCGCGGCCGATGGCAACGCGCTGTTTTTCGCCGCCCGAGAGTTTGTTCGGACGGCGCTGCAAGAGATGGCCGATGCCGAGCATGTCGACGATACGGTCTTCTTGTACAGCCTTGGTTTTGTCTGAGGTGAACCATCTGCCATAATTCAGGTTCTGCGCCACGCTGAGGTGCGGGAAGAGCCGCGCCTCCTGAAAGACATAACCGAAACGGCGTTTATGGGCCGGCAGGAACAGCCGGTTTCCGCTATCGGCCAGCATTTCGCCGTCGAGCGAGACCTTTCCTTCATCCGGCCTCAGCAGGCCGGCGATGATGCGGATCATCGATGTCTTGCCGGAGCCGGAGCGTCCGAACAGTGCGGTCACGCCGCCTTCGGAGGCAAATGACGCGTCGAGTTCGAAAGAGCCGAGGCGATGGCGGGTGGAGACCGAAAGCGTCATTCCATGCTCACCCGTTTGCCGATGATGCGGGCCAGAAACTCCGAGACGAGCAAGGCGAGCATGGAAATCACGACGGAAACGATGGTCAGCCGCAATGCACCTGCATCGCCACCGGGCACCTGGGTGAAGGTGTAGATGGCGGCGGACAGGGTCTGAGTCTCTCCGGGAATATTGGACACGAAGGTGATGGTCGCGCCGAATTCGCCCATGGCTTTGGCAAAAGCGAGGATCATGCCGGCGATGATGCCGGGGAGCGTCAGCGGCAGGGTGACGGTGAGGAATACCCAGAACGGGCTTGCCCCCAAGGTACCCGCTGCCTCTTCCAGCTTGCGGTCCACCGCCTCGATGGAGAGGCGGATGGAGCGCACCATCAGCGGGAAAGCCATGACGGCGCAGGCGAGTGCCGCCCCCGTCCAGCGGAAGGAAAAGACGATGCCGAACCAGCTATCGAGAAATTGCCCAATGGCGCCCCTGCGGCCGAAGAGAACGAGCAACAAAAAGCCGGTGACGACGGGCGGCAGAATGAGCGGCAGGTGGACGATGCCGTTCAGTAGCGATTTGCCCCAGAAGCGGCCGCGGGCAAGTGCCACGGCCACCGCAATGCCGAAGGGCAGGCTGGCAAGCATGGCGATGGAGGACACCCACAGGCTAAGCCTGATCGCCGTCCATTCTTCGGGGCTGAGTGTCCACCAATGCAATGCCATATCCTGCAATCGTCAAGTTTCATGGCCCACCGGGAGGTGGACCTGACGCAAGCTTACTTCAAAACGGTAAAGCCTTGCTTTTCGAAGAAGGGCGTTGCCTTGGCCGACTTCAGGAAATCCAGATAGGCTTTTGCTGCCGGCGATTTTGCTTCCGAAAGAATGGCGACCGGGTAGATGATCGGCGGGTGGCTGTCTTCCGGGAAGGTACCAACAATCTTCACGCCCGGATCGGCGGCGGCGTCGGTCTGGTAAACGATGCCATAGGGCGCTTCGCCGCGCGAGACGAGCAGCAGGGCGGCACGCACGCTTTCCGCGCCGGCGACTTTCTTTTCGACCGAAGACCAGGCGCCGAGCTTTTCCAGAGCGGCCTTGCCGTATTTGCCGGCGGGAACGGAATCGACCGCGCCCATGGCCAGACGGCCATCGCCCACGAGAGCAGCAAGATCAAAACCCTGCTTGATATCGACTGGCTTTGCCTTGTCTGCGGGAGCGACGAGAACGATGCGATTGCCGAGAAGATTGGAGCGGCTGTCAGCGTTGATCAGCTTCTTTTCGGCAACATAATCCATCCATGCAAGGTCAGCGGAAATGAAGATATCCGCCGGCGCGCCCTGCTCGATCTGCTTGGCAAGCGCGGAGCTTGCGGCGTAAGAAACGGTCGCTTCGTTGCCGCTCTCCTTTGCCCATTCGGCATTGATGGCGTCGAGCGCGTTTTTCATGCTCGCGGCGGCAAAGACCGTAACCTTTTCGGCGGCATGGGCCGGAACACCCACAAAGGAAGCTGCCACCCAGAAGGAGGTGGCGGCGGCAATGGTTTTGAAGAAGCTGCGACGCAAAAGTCTCATGATCTGTTACCCCCGGTTCGAGATATTCTTTTGAATATATCGATAGGCCTATAGGGCAATCATTATATTTTCAAGAATATATCGATGGGCCGGGGAAAAGGCCGCAGCTTTGGCGGGTGCGGGGCAGTGAAAAAGTTCGAAAACCTTGCATTCGTCATGTTCGGGTCTGCGCCCAACATTGCAAGCATAACTGCCCGCCTGTCCGATTAGAAACGCTCGCCGGCGAAATGGGCGATCTGTGCGCCAGCTTCGTAGTAAGCTTCCTTCACCGCACGGAAAGCCTGTGCCTTGGGTTCAGTTATCGGCAGAGGCAGGTCGCTTTCGGCTATGTCACCCAGAATATGGTGCGCAATTATCTTACCGAAGGCGGTGCCTGGTGCGATACCGCGGCCGTTATATCCTGAAAAGCCGACGACATTGTCTGCGAATTTGTGAAAGCGCGGCACGGCGTTGTCGGTCATGCCGATCTGACCATACCATTCACATTCGAATTCCGTATCTCCGAGCTGGGGGAAAAGCCGCTTCAGCGAGCGCTTCGCCCAAGCCCGGTGAATGGCGGCGCCGGTGCCACGCAGGGCGCCGACACTGCCGAACACCAGTCGGCCGGCCTTGTCCATGCGGAAAGATGAGAGGATTTCCTTCGTATCCCAACAGCCCTCACGGCCCGGCAAAATGCTTTTTTTAAGGTTGTCGCCGAGCGGCTTTGTGGCGAAATTGAAATAGGGCAGGTAGGTCTGTTCGTCGCGGACAATCTGCCATGGGCCGGTGCTGTAGGCTTCGGTGGCCACGACGATCCAGTTGGCGGTTACCGCTCCCTGCTGCGTCTTCACCACCCATTGTCCACCGCTGCGTTCGGTCGCCACCACGGGGCTTGCAGTGTGCAGTCGTGCGCCTGCCTTTTGTGCGGAGGCCGCGAGACCACGAACATAGGCAAGCGGCTGGATCGTGCCGGCGCGGGTGTCCAGAAGAGAGCCGGAATAAGCCGTGCTGCCGGTGCGCCTTGCCGTTTCATCGGCATCGAGAAGGCGGACGGGTGCGCCCCTCGCAGCCCATTGTTCACAGCGCTCGCGAATTTCGGTGAGGCCCTTCTCGCCGACGGCGCAATGTAAAGTGCCGTTTTTTTCGATCTCGCAGGGAATCTCGTGTTTCTCCACCAATGCGCGCACGAGCAGCGGCGCATCACCCAAAAGGCCGAGAAGGCGTTCCCCATAAACCTCGCCCAATACGCCCGGCAATTCCTTTGGCATGACCCACATACCACCATTGATGAGGCCGACATTACGGCCTGCGCCGCCGAAGCCGATCGCCTTTCCTTCGAGAAGGACGACGTCTACGCCTCTTTCAGCAAGATGCAGGGCAGCGGATTGCCCGGTGAAGCCGCCACCGACGACCACGACATCGGCAACCGCCGAGCCCTGCAAAGCGGACGTTACGGGCGGCTGCGGCGCGGTCTTTTCCCAGAGGCCGTGCGAGCGGGGGTCGTTATACATCGTTCCACCATATTCCGGGCCAGTTCATTTGTTTTTCGTATGAGTGGCAAGCCCTTGTTTATGAGACTTTACAAGCGGTCGTGCCTGTTGAATATCGACATATCGTCAAGAGTTCATTCCGTGAGGGAATATGGTTCTGCCACCGCGCCGTTTTCTGCCGTCGCTTTCGCTGCTGGCGGCCTTCGAAGCCGCTTCGCGCGCGGGCAGCGTCACCGCCGCGGCGAGGGAACTGGGCCTGACGCAGGGCGCGGTCAGCCGGCAAATCCTGGCGCTGGAAGAACAGCTTGGTGTGGCGCTGTTTCTCCGCGAGCGGCAGACGATCCGGCTGACAAGGGCGGGGGAGGGTTATGCGCGGGAAATTCGCGAAGCGCTGCGGCGCATATCGACCGCTTCGCTCAATCTGCGTGCCAATCCGGATGGGGGCACGCTCAATCTCGGTGTGCTGCCCAGCTTCGGCACGCGCTGGCTCGTGCCGCGCCTTCCCGATTTCATCGCCCGGCATCCGGGTGTTTCGGTCAATCTTTTAACGCGGTCGTCACTGTTCGATTTCCGGACCGATACCGTTGATGCGGCGATCCATTTCGGCTTACCGCACTGGCCGGGCACCGAGCTGGTTTTCCTGATGCATGAAAAGGTCGTTCCGGTATGCAGCCCGGCCTTCAGGGAGCGCCATGGACTTTCAAGGCCGGGCGATCTGTTACAGGTGCCGCTGCTGCATATGACGACCCGGCCGGATGCCTGGGAACAATGGTTTCGCAGCCATGATGTGCGTTTCGACAATGTGCACGGCATGCTCTTCGATCAGTTCACCACCATTGCCGAAGCCGCAGGTGCGGGGCTGGGCGTATCGCTCATTCCTTCCTTCATGATCGAGGAAGAGTTGCGAAGCGGGCGTCTGGTTGCGGCTGTTGCGGGGGAAGTGCAAAGCGAAGAGGCCTATTATCTTGCCTGTATGCCTGATCGCGCCGGTTATGCGCCGCTCGAGAGCTTCCGGCGCTGGATCGTTTCCGAGGCGGCAGGTGGGGCGGGGGCGTTTTCGGCGTAAACTGGCGGGCGGTCTTGCAAGTCTGCTGCGGCTCAGCCAATAGTGCGCCATGACGTGTGGCGCCAGACGCCACACACCGAAAGTTCCAATACGGGAGATGTCCGTGAAGCCCATTTTTGTTCAGCTTCAATGTGAGCCCGGCAAGACTTATGATGTCGCCGACGCCATCTATAAAACCGAACTGGTTTCCGAGCTTTATTCCACCAGCGGCGAATATGATCTGCTGCTGAAAATCTATCTTCCGCAGGAAGAGGATATCGGCAAGTTCATCAACCAGAACATCGTCAATATTCCGGGGATCGTCCGCTCGCTGACGACGCTGACCTTCACCGCGTTCTGACGCGGATAAGCCTTCATGCACATATCGATATCATCGCTGTGAAGGCGGTGGTCGGGCTCCCTGAGGCGCCACGCCGCTTCATCGGATCGAGATGTGTATCTTTGGGGAGGAGGCCTTGTCCGGGCTTTCAGATCAGCGGATCGGAGTGTTTTGATACACCCTGAATGGGCTGCGTCACACCGACAGACGAATTGTCATGCAAAATAAAAGCGCGCCATCGGCCCGCAATTTGAGGTCCGATATTTGGCGCGCTCTGGTTTTGACGGTTCTGTGAGCGGGCGATAGTTTTCCCGCATCAGGCCGCGGCCAGATTCCGGTTGCGCACGAGATCACGGATTGCGATCCGCACGTCATCGGCGCTGTCGAACTTCTGTTCGTCCAGATCGTGAACGTGGAACTTCACCGCGATGAACTTCAACCGGTCGTTGTCCGGTATGACGATGCCGACGGGTTCGCCAGCGAATTCAATGACTTGCTTTTGCATAGATATACTCCCGCTGTGGCTACTTCACAGCATGTTGTCGAACTGAATTTCAGGAAATCGAGACCGTTAAGTCACATTCGACAGCAGCGGGAACACGTGGATTTAAATCCAGCATTCCAGGACACAAGACCAAGGACTGCGTTAATGTTGATATATTTTGACATGACACACTCCCTGTAATTGGTGTTGGCCCGGAATCAGGAGACTCGTTCTCCAGTTACACACTGATAATCCAGACCTGCACTAAAATCAATGCTGATTGTTATAGGTAGAATATTTTTCTTTATGATGACAGGAGAGGGGCGGAATTGTGAAATTTTTGTTTTCGTTGATGGCCGCTCGCAAAAGCCCGGCACAGCGGGCTTTTTATGTTTTTTTTAATTGCTGCCGGCTGTCTGCGGCGGATAAATATGATCGTTTCCGTTGAAATCGGATATGGAATAACAGCCCTCGCGGGTTTTTTCGGCCGCATTTCTGCCAATTGCCGCCTTGCCGTGGCCGCCGGGTATGTCGAGAACATAGGTCGGCTGGCAGAGACCGGAGAGATTTCCCCGCAAGGCGGAAACGATTCGCTGGCCCTCTTCGATCGTCAGCCGGAAATGGCTGGTGCCGGGGGCAAGATCGGGATGGTGCAGATAATAGGGCTTGATGCGCGTCTCAACAAAGGCGCGCATCAGCTCCGCTAGAATTGCTGGGTCGTCATTGACGCCCTTAAGAAGCACCGTCTGGCTGACCATGGCTATGCCGGCATCAATCAGCCGCGCGCAGGCACTTCTGGCTTCGTCGCCGAGTTCGCGCGCGTGATTGGCGTGCAGGGCAACATAGGTGGTCTTGCCGCTCGCCTTCAGCGCATCGATCAGCGCCGCGTCGATGCGGTCGGGATCGACCACCGGCACGCGGGTATGGAAGCGAACGATCTTCACATGCGGTATGTCTTTTAACCGCTTCATCAGGTCGGACAGGCGCCGCGCCGAGAGCACCAGCGGATCGCCGCCGGTAAGGATGACTTCCCAGATGGCCGGGTTGGTCTTTATGTAGTCAAATGCGGCGTCCAGCTCCTCCGGGCTCATCATGCCGTTGCCCTGCGGGCCGACCATTTCGCGACGGAAACAGAAACGGCAATAGACGGGGCAGACATGCACCGCCTTCAATAGAACCCGGTCGGGATAACGATGAACGATGCCATGCACCGGGCTGTGGGCGTCGTCGCCGATCGGATCGTCCCGCTCTTCCGGAAGGTGGACGAGTTCGGCTGGATCCGGGACGAATTGCCGGGCGATCGGATCGTTCGGATCGCCGCTATCCACCAGCCCGGCAATGGCCGGCGTGATCGCCAGCGCGTAACGCTGGGTCACGACGCGCAGGCTCTCCAGCGCGCTGGCCTCGACCAGCCCCGCTTCGACGAGTGCTTCGGGTGTCTTGATGGTTTCAAGCCTTGTCATCGTCCATATTCCGCAACGGGCGCCCACATGACGAGATCGATACGGGGAGCGCCGGTTGCCAGCATTACCAGCCGGTCAAAACCGAGCGCGATGCCGCTGGCTTGCGGCATGATGGCAAGAGCCGCCAGAAAATCCTCGTCCAGCGGATAGGTCTCGCCATAGACCCGCTGCTTCTCGGTCATTTCCATTTCGAAGCGCCGCCGCTGCTCGGCAGCGTCGGTCAATTCACCGAAGGCGTTGGCCAGTTCCACGCCGCAGGCATAAAGCTCGAAACGCTCCGCAACGCGCGCATCTTTCGCAGACTTGCGGGCAAGGGCTGCTTCACTGGTCGGGTATTCATCCAGAATGGTGGCGCGGCCGAAACCCAGTTCAGGCTCCACCCGCTCGACGATGACGCGGCTGAACATATCCGCCCAGGTGTCATCGTCGGCGGCGCGGATGCCGGCATTGGTGAGGCTGGCGGCAAGGTGGCGCGCGTCCGTCTCGCCGTTTCGGCTGATGGTGGCCAGAAGGTCAATTCCCGCATATCGCTCGAAGGCTTCGGCGACGCTCAGACGCTCCGGCTCCAGGAAAGGATCGACGCTGCGGCCGCGAAAGGTGAAGTTTTTTGTGCCCGTGGTTTCGGCGGCCAGCGCCAGAAGATCGGCGCTGTCCTTCATCAGGCTCTCGTAGGTTTCGCCGACCCGATACCATTCCAGCATGGTGAATTCCGGATGGTGCAGGGGGCCTCTTTCGCGGTTCCTGTAAACATGGGCGAAACAGGAAATCCGTTTTTCACCGGCGGCCAGCAGTTTCTTGCAGGCGAATTCCGGCGAAGTGTGAAGATAGAGCGATACGGTCTGGCCAGCCGGGGTGAGGCCCTCAGTGGCGAAAGCGTGCAGATGGGCTTCGTTGCCGGGAGAAATCTGCAATGTGGCGGTATCGACTTCGAGAAAATCGGCGCGGGCGAAATAGCTGCGAAATGCTGACTGGATCGCATTGCGGCCAATGAGAAAAGCGCGGCGGTCGGCGTGGACGTCCGGCGTCCACCATGGCGACATTGTCTCGTTGCTTGCGCGCATCTTTTCTTCGTTTCCGTCTTCTCTGCGGCGTCCGATTGCGGCTAAACAGTCCGCAAAACGCCTGATCGCGTCATTTAAAGCAATTCCGGGCGGAAAACCGCTAGGCACTCTTCCGCGAATTGCTGTAGAAGGCTGGCAATTCGCGCGGATTTAAGGTAGTTGCGCCCCAGAAAAAAGACAAAATGTCTGCCGGGGCCGGTGCTGCCGCGCAGTCCTTTACGACGCATTTCATCGAGTTACAAGGAAGTCATATGGTCAAGGTTATCGCCTCATCCGTCCGCAAGGGCAATGTTCTCGACGTGGACGGCAAGCTTTACGTCGTTCTTACCGCGCAGAACTTCCACCCAGGCAAGGGCACGCCGGTTACGCAGGTGGACATGCGCCGCATCGTTGACGGCGTGAAGGTCTCCGAGCGCTGGCGCACCACCGAGCAGGTCGAGCGCGCTTTCGTTGAAGACCTGAACTTCCAGTTCCTTTATGAAGACGGCGAAGGCTTCCACTTCATGAACCCGGAAAACTACGATCAGGTCGTTGTCGACGTGGATACGATGGGTGATCAGAAGGCCTACCTGCAGGAAGGCATGACCTGCGTTCTTTCCATTCACGAAGGCAATCCGCTGTCCGTCGAACTGCCGCGCCACGTCACGCTGGAAATCATGGAAACGGAACCGGTCGTGAAGGGCCAGACGGCGTCCTCTTCCTACAAGCCGGCAATTCTCTCCAACGGTATCCGCACCATGGTGCCGCCGCATATCGATGCCGGTATCCGCGTGGTCATCGCGACGGAAGACAATTCCTACGTCGAGCGCGCCAAGAACTGAGCCTGACGGCCGGTTAAACAAAAGCACCGGGCGACCGGTGCTTTTTTATTTATGTCCTGAACAACAAAAAGCCCGCGTCTCGACGCGGGCTTTTTGTTTGCCTTGCGGCTTTTCTTACATGGACTTTGCGGCGGTCCGGGTTGGGCCAGCCGGCTTCTTCGGGGCAGGCTGGCCAACGGCATAACCGCCACCGAGAGCCACGTTGAGCGAGACATAATCCTGCGCCGTCGTCTGGATCGCCGTGGCAAGATTTGCCTGCGCATCCGAGACCGAACGCTGTGCATCCAGAACATCGAGCAGAGACGATGCACCATCGCGATAGCTGGCGGTGGAGAGCTGCAGCGCTTCCTGGTAGGAGGCGACGGTCTTTCTCAGCGCGTCCACGGTACGCTGGTCGCGATTGATGGCGGCCAGAGCATTTTCAACTTCTTCCACGGCGGTGAGAACGGTCGCCTTCCAGACGAGATATTGCTCGCGTGCCTGTGAGTTGGCGATGTCGACATTGGCGCGGAGCCTGCCGCCATCAAGGATCGGAAGAGTGAGGCTTGGACCGAAGGACCAGCTGTTGGCCGTTCCTCTCGAGCCGCCACTCAGGAAATTGTAGCTCGGGGTGATCGCGCCACCAAGCTCGATGCTCGGATAAAGTTGAGCCTCGCTTACACCGATCGTGGCGACCGCAGCGGCAAGATTGCGTTCGGCGACGCGGATATCAGGACGGTTGCGGATCAGGTCGGCCGGGATACCGGTGCGGGGAACTGCGCGCGCAACAGGCTGGCGTGCGCCCTTCTGCAGTTCGGTAATGAGCGACGAGGCCGGCATGCCGAGCAGGGTCGCGATGCGATGTGCTGCCCTGCGGAAGCTGGTTTCGAGGCCGGGTATCTGCGACAGCGTGGAATTGACCAGACCTTCGGACTGGACGACATCGAGGCGCGAGGCCGCACCCGCTTCCAGCTGCAACTTGGTCAGATCAAGCGTTTCGCGGCGCGAACCCAGGTTCTGGCGAGCGATCTCCAGACGTTCCTGATAGTAGCGCACGTCGATATAGGCGGCGGCGACGGCCGAAATCAGCGTCAGGCGCTGAACGTCGACCGTGGAGTAGGCGGCATCCAGCGATGCATTGGCGCTTTCGGTTGCGCGGCGGTAGCGGCCGAAGAGGTCAAGGAACCAGGAAACGCTGAGGCCTCCGGAAGACACGTTGGTGACGGGAGTGTCACGGTAGCTGCCCTTGGTCTCGCTGATCTGGTGTTGACCCTGCGCCGTGAGGCTCGGCAGGCCGCCGGCGCCCTCCGCGATCACCTGGGCCTGCGCCTGATTGATGCGCTCGATCGCCTGCATCACGGTGAGGTTCTGCGCCAGGCCGGTGGAAACGTAACCGTTCAGGCGGTTGTCGTTAAAGGCCGTCCACCATGCAACGTTGCTGATGTCGCCATTACTGGTTTTTCCGGCTTCCGCAAACTTTCCCGGCAATTGGATTTCCGGCGTCTTGTGGTCGGGTCCGACGACGCAGCCTGAAAGCAGCAGCATTGTCAGGGGAAGAGTAGCGCGAATAGACAGCATGTAATTTTCCCAATTCTCTGGTTGGCTTACCGAGCGCGGCTTGCTGGCAAATGGGCTGCGCGGTCGATATGCCGTAGAAACGTGCATTAGCCAAATCGGCAACATTTCTAGCAGCGTATTAACGGTTGGCACAGCCCATTTTTGTTTTGTTAACGCCTTGAAAGGCGACGAATGATGACGAAAAAGGACGGAACGAAGAAAATTCCGAGGAGTGTTGCAGAAAGCATACCACCCAGCACCCCGATGCCGATTGCATTTTGCGCGGCGGAACCCGCTCCGGTTGCGATTGCGAGAGGCACGACACCGAGGATGAAGGCGAGCGATGTCATGATGATCGGACGCAGGCGAAGTTTCGCTGCCTCCAGCGTTGCTTCCAGCAGAGTTAGCCCGTGTTCCTGCCTTTCCTTGGCGAATTCGACGATCAGAATCGCGTTTTTCGCCGCAAGGCCGATGGTCGTCAGCAGGCCCACCTTGAAGTAGACGTCGTTCGACTGGCCGAAGAAATGGGCCGCGGTCAATGCGCCGAGGACGCCCACCGGCACGGCCATGATGACCGAGAAGGGGATCGACCAGCTTTCATAAAGGGCGGCAAGGCAAAGGAACACGATCAGCACCGACAGCGCGTAGAGCATCGGCGCCTGCGAGCCGGAAAGGCGTTCCTGGTAGGAAATGCCCTGCCACGCCACGGTGTAACCGCCCGGCAGGCTTGCCGTCAGCCGTTCCATTTCGTCCATGGCGTCACCGGATGCAACGCCGGCGCCGGCGGTGCCTTCGAGCGAAATCGCGCCCGTGCCGTTGAAACGGGCGAGAGACGGCGGAGCGTTGATCCATTTCACCTCGCTGAAGGAGGAGAAAGGCACCATCTCGCCGCTGGTGTTGCGGGCATACCAGAATTTGAGATCATCCGGCTGCATGCGGTAGGGCGCATCGCCCTGCACATAAACGGGCTTGAGTTCGCCGTTCAGGGTGAAGTCATTGACATCCCGGCCCGCAAAGATCGTCGACAGCATGAGGTTCACGGAGGAGAGATCGACGCCCATGGCCCCCATCTTTTCCTGGTCGAGAATGATCTTCATCTGCGTTTCATTGTCCTGACTGTCGCTTCGAAGCGAGCTGATCTTCGGATTGCCGGTGGCAAGCGCGATCAGTTCCTTGGAAGAAGCGGTCAGTGCCTCGGTGCCGTTGCGGCCGCTATCCACGAGATACATCGAGAAACCGCTCGATGTGCCCATGCCCTGAATTGCCGGCGGCAGAAGCGGGAACACCTGCGCATCGCGGAAACCGAAGAAAGTGCCCATCGCGCGCTGCACGATGGCGCCGGCGTGCTGATCGGGTGCGGTTCTCTCGGCGAAATCCTTGAGCTTGGTGAAGACGATGGCGTTGTTCTGGCCCGAACCGCCGAAGCTGAAGCCGAGCACGCCGAAAACAGATTCGACATTGTTGGCTTCTTTTTCGCGGAAGTAGCTTTCGACCTGCTTCACCACCTCGTTGGTCCGCTCGATGTTGGAACCGGTCGGCGTCTGGATGATCGTCAGAAGCACGCCCTGGTCTTCCTGCGGCAGGAACGAGCTGGGCAATTTGGAAAAGAACCAGGCGCAGCCGCCGATCACGATCGCGAAGAGGATCATGACACGCAGCGGCCGCTTCAGCAGGTAACCGATGGAGGAAACATAGCCGTCTGTCGTCTTGCCGAAGCCGCGGTTGAACCACGCTCCCGGTCCGCGCTGCTTCTTGTGATGGTCGATCGGCTTCAGCATCGTAGCGCAGAGCGCCGGCGTCAGAACGATGGCGACCACTGCCGAAAGCAGCATGGCCGAGACGATGGTGATCGAGAACTGGCGGTAGATGATGCCCGTCGATCCGCCGAAGAAGGCCATCGGGATGAAAACGGCAGTCAGGACGAGCGCGATGCCGATGATCGCACCGGTAATTTCGCCCATCGACTTTTCGGTTGCTTCGACCGGCGACAGTCCCTCTTCCGACATGATGCGTTCGACGTTTTCGACGACGACGATGGCGTCATCGACGAGAAGGCCGATTGCCAGAACCATGGCGAACATGGTGAGCGTATTAATCGAATATCCTGTCAACGCGAGCACGCCGAACGTGCCGAGAAGCACGACGGGCACCGCAATCATCGGAATGAAGGTGGCTCTGAGGTTCTGCAGGAACACCAGAAGCACGACGAAGACGAGGATGATCGCCTCGATCAGCGTGTGCACCACTTTCTCGATCGACAGCTTTACGAAGGGTGTCGTGTCGTAGGGATATTCGATCGCGACGCCTTCCGGCAGCGAGCCTTCGACGGCGGAAAGTGCAGACTTCACGCGTGCTGCCGTGTCGAGCGCGTTGGCGCCCGTGGCGAGGTTGACCGCGAAACCGGCAGACGGGCGACCATTGGAGCGGGAATCGCCGCCATAGGTTTCCTGGCCGATTTCGATGCGGGCGACGTCGCTGAGGCGAACGGTTGCGCCGTCCTTCTCGACTTTCAGTATGACCGATTCGAAATCGGCAACCGTGGTCAGCTGGCTCTGCGCCGTCACAGTCACATTGAGCTGCTGGCCCTTGACGGCGGGTACGGCGCCAAGCGAACCGACGGAAACCTGGGTGTTCTGGCTCTCGATGGCGCTGGTCACGTCAGCCGTGGTCAGCTGGTATTTGTTGAGCTTGAAGGGATCCAGCCAGATACGCATCGCATATTCGGAGCCGAAGACGTTGATGCTGCCCACGCCTTCAAGGCGCTTGATCTGGTCTTCGACGCGCGAGGAGAACACGTCGCCGAGATCGGCGGAGTTGCGCTTGCCGTCGGTTGAGATCAGCGCGCCAACCATCAGAATGCTCGATGTGGAGCGGCTGACCTGAAGACCTTGTTGCTGCACGGTGTCGGGCAGTTGCGACTGGACGAGCTGCAGCTTGTTCTGAACCTGAACCTGCGCGATGTCCGGCAGGATGGTATTGCCGAAGGTCAGCGTCACTTCGGCGCTGCCGGTGGAGGACGACGAGGTCATATAGGTGAGGTCGTCGAGGCCGGTCATGCCGTCCTCGATGATGGTCGTCACCGATTTCTCGACGGTTTCGGCGCTGGCGCCGTTATAGGTCGCGCTGACGCGTACCGTCGTCGGCGCAATATCGGGATATTGCGAGATGGAGAGGGTCGCAATTGCCAATGCGCCGCCCAGCATGATGACGATGGCGATAACCCATGCAAAAACGGGGCGCCTGATGAAGAAATGGGCCATGGCAGTCCTGCCTTACCTTTTACGAGCTTCGACCTGGGGTTTCGTGCTCATGTTTATTTCGAGGGGGCGGCGGCAGGCTGAGCTTGCTGCGGCATAACGACGATACCGCGATCGTCGATGGTCACTTCAACCGGTGCGACCGTCGCACCATCGGCAATCCACTGGAAGCCGTCGACGATGAGCTTGTCGCCATCCTTGACGTTTTCCGTCACCAGCCAGGCGTTGCCCGACTGCTGGCTGGAGGGGAAGGTGCGGGTTTCCACCTTGTTTTCCGCCGTCACGAACTTTGCCGTCAGCTCGCCATTGGCGTTGCGGCTTGCGGCGCGCTGCGGAATGCGGAAACCCTTTTCCTTGCCGATGGTCAGCGTGGCGCGGACATAGGTGCCGGGAAGCAGCAGATCGTCCGGGTTCTCGAAGAGGGCGCGAATGGAGAAGGTGCCCGTGGTTTCGCTCACCGCCATGTCCGACATGTCGATCTTGCCGTCGTGCTTGTATTCTGTGCCGTCTTCCAGCGTCAGGTGAATACCCGTTTCCTTCGTATCGCCGCCGAGCTGGCCCGACGAGATCGCTTTTTTCAGGCGCAGGAGATTGATGCTCGATTCCATCAGGTCGATATAGATGGGATCGATGCGGCGCAGCGTCGTCAAAGCCGTTGTCTGGTTCGCCGTGACCACGTTGCCAATGCTGAAAGCAGTCGCGCTGGTAATGCCGTCGAAGGGCGCGCGGACCTTGGTGAGATCGAGGTTGATTTCAGCTGTTTCCAGCGCCGCCTTGGTCTGGGCCACATCGGCCTGGGCCTGCAACAGCGTCACCTTGGCGTTTTCATATTCGATCTGGGTTGCGCCGCTGTTGACCAGCCGCTCGTAACGGGCAAGGTTTGCCTCGGCGCTCGGAACGCTTGCTTCGGCCTTCGCCACGCTAGCCTTGGCCTGCGCCACCTCCGCCATATAGGTGTTGTCCTCGATCTGGTAGAGAACATCGCCCTGCTTGACTTCGCTGCCTTCCTTGAAGGGAATTTCGCGGATGATGCCGGTAACGCGCGGGCGGATTTCCGCCGTCTGGAACGCGCTGGCGCGGCCGGGAAGAACGGTGGTCAAGGGATATTCGCTGGTCTTCATCACGATGATGCTGACCGGCGACGGTGGGCGCTCGGCACCCTGGCCGGCGGTCTGGCTGTTCTCGCCGCCATCGCTGCATCCCGCAAGAACCGCGGTTACACACAGAGAAGCAAATAGGGGTAAAATACGTCGGCTCATTGTTCTTCCCTGCGTATCGATCGCATTCAACTATAAGCGCAATGTCGCTCGGCGGATGCGCGTCCGGGAGGAGCAGGTATGACAGGAAAGGCCTTATTGGGGGCCTTCGTCATCACATTCATTCCGGACCGCCACGCGCATAGAAGCGCAGGCTTAGGCGCTTCGCAAGCAATTGCGAGAAGGTGACGTAAATAGGGAATCGTCACTTAGCAAGCGGATTGCGCAATCCGGCGTCGATTAAATCGACGAGTTGATCACAACGTGTTGCCAAATTGCCGATATCTTCCCGTGCAAGGAGGACGGGATGGATAACGCTTGTCAGCGCGTGGAGCACGGTTTCCGCGAGCGGCGGAATATCCGCCGGCGCATAGACCTTCGCGTCGATACCGTCGCTGATAATGTCGGCTAACAGGTTTGCGATGACGGATTTATAATAGTCGCCGCACTTCATGTCCTGCTTGGCCGTCATCAGGATCATTTCGAATATATAGGGATTGTCATTGAGGTCCTGGTGGTGCTGTTCCATCAGGGTACGGGCGAGGTGGCGCAATCTGGCAAGCGGCGGGTGGCCATCGTCGAGCGGCCGAATCTCTCTTTCGAAGATTCCGATCTGCTCGAAAGCTATGGCGTCGACGAGTGCGTTCTTCGAACTGAAATTCTTGAAGACATTGGCGGGCGACATGCCGAGTGCTGCGGCGATATCGGCAATCGCCACCGCATTGAAGCCACGCTCGCGAAAAAGCTCTTCGGCTTTGGTGAGAATGTCCCGCCGCGTTTCTTCGGCGGAACGGCGAGGTCGGCGTTTGACGGGACGATCATTCTTCCTGTCCACCTTTCTCGCCTGTTCTATTGTTTTGCTCACGGTCAGACTCCGGGGAAAAAGGGCTCCAGATTCCGGCGTATTCTTGCAAGCGGCGTCTCACCGCTATCGTCGGGAACGAAACTCTGTCCGGTGATGCGTTCGTAAGCATCAATATAGACCTTCGAGGTCTGCAAGACGAGGTCCTGCGGAATTTCGGGAACCTCGTCCTTATAGGGGTCGCAACGTTCGGCAACCCAGGCTCTGACGAAATCCTTGTCGAAGCTCGCCGGCCGCGTGCCGTTGCGGAAGCTTTCCTCATAGCTGTCAGCCATCCAGTAACGGCTGCTATCCGGCGTGTGGATTTCGTCAGCCAGAATGATCGTGCCGTTTTCATCCGTGCCGAATTCATATTTCGTGTCGACGAGAATGAGGCCCTGCTTTGCGGCAATCTGCTGTCCGCGCTTGAACAGTGCCAGTGCGTAACGAGACAGCGTGTCCCATTGCTCCTGCGTCAGAAGTTTCTTCTCGACGATCTCTGCAGGTGTTAGCGGTTCGTCATGGCCGCCATCGAAGGCCTTGCTCGTTGGCGTGATGACCGGTTCGGGCAAAATCTGGTTGTCCTTCATCCCGTCCGGCAGGCTCATGCCGTACATCTGCCGCTCACCCTTCTTATAAAGGGTAAGGATCGATGTGCCGGTGGTGCCGGCCAGATAACCGCGAACCACCACCTCGACCGGCAATATGTCCAGCCTCTTGCCAATGACGACATTCGGATCGGGATAGCTGACCACATGGTTGGGGCAGATGTCCTTTGTCTGTTCGAACCAGTAGCGCGCCGTCTGGGTCAATACCTGTCCCTTATAAGGGATGGAGGTGAGGATGCGGTCGAATGCGCTGAGGCGGTCGGTGGATATGATGATGCGGTTGCCGTCAGGCAGATCGTAGTTTTCCCGCACCTTGCCACGGTAGTAATTCGGCAGCTCGGGAATGACGGCTTCATCGAGAATGCGCACGGGTTCTCCAATTCTAGGCTCTATAAAGGGCGCTGGACGCCCCAATCTGGCTGAAACTCTTGTCCGTTCCTATTGCATGTTTCCTGGAACAGGGCCAGCCGGGAGATAAAGGAGGCCCATTCTGGCCCTTCGACTCCATTTTTGTTAAAGTCTGTTGTAATATCAATTAGTTACCAAAAATGTCAGTTTTTTGACGATGGGTGTGTTGACTTGTTTGAGGGTGATCTCTTATAAGTCCGCTCACTGAACGAGGGCGGCGGCGCTGCTGGC
>Ga0209070_100150_pt1 | contig 91329 bp, 90 predicted proteins | sample SynthPrep_5_END__FD_187205 | JGI IMG/M metagenome (GOLD analysis project Ga0209070, IMG submission 187205) | Synthetic microbial communities from Ohio, USA - SynthPrep_5_END_DS10_MetaG (SPAdes) (version 2) | ecosystem: Engineered > Bioreactor > Aerobic > Activated sludge | place: USA: Ohio... | reverse complement strand
GGCGCGCAGTGCGCTTGGCGACGCTCTTGATGCGTTCGACCAATGCTTCACCGGCGTCGATGTCTACACCGGCGTCCTTGTAGCTCAGGGAGGGTTGCTTGCTCATGATCCAGGCCTTTAGGGGGGATTCAGGGGTAACGACCGAGCGGGCGGGGGCTTTTATAAAGGCCACGCCGTTGACGGTCTGCGAAGGCGCGCGATTTTATCAGGCTTGAGGGGCAGCGGCCATCCTCGGGCCGACGGGCAGGGGCATATGGCGTTAAAAAAATGCTAATCGGGTCTGCTTTGGCGCGTATTAAGGTATAGCCTTTACTGCGCTAGCGTTGTGACAGTACGAAAACTTACCAAGACCCTGTGAATGTTTTATCGGTCGCCGTGGTCACAGCCTTGGCAAACCGAGTTCACGCGGTCTGTTCCAGCCGCTAAATTTGTCGTTCGGGAATCTTCCATGCGTCTGTGTAAATTCTTCTTTGTAGGCTGCTTGTCGTTGGTCAGCCTGGCGAGTCATGCCGAAACCCTCAATGGCCTTTATCAAGTACTCGAACCCGTCAGCAGCCAGTCGCCCCAAGAGCGCGACCAGGCCACCCAGCGTGCAGTGCAGACCCTGGTGATCCGCCTGACCGGCGACGCCAAGGCCGCCGAGGGCCCAGGTTTGGCGGCCGTTCGTAAAGATCCGCAACAAATCATCAGCCAGTACGGCTACGACGCCGGCCCGCCGGAAAGCCTGCAAGTGGATTTCGACCCGGTAAGCACTGATCGCGTCCTGCGCGAAGCGGGCTTGTCGATCTGGGGCAGCAATCGGCCGTCGATCCTTGGCTGGTGGCTGAACGACTCCACCGAAGGCAGCAGCCTGGTGGGTGATGGTCAGACCGTCGCCCAGGCGCTGCGCCGTGCCGCGCAACACCGTGGCTTGCCGCTGCGCCTGCCGCTGGGCGACCTGGATGAGCAGGTGGTCGCCACCGCACCGAACCTGGAAAGTGCTGATGCCACGCCATTGCGCGCCGCTTCCGAGCGTTACGGCGCCGACGCTTTGCTGGCCGTGCATGCGCGCCAGGAAGGCAGCCAATGGCAAGCCAAATGGCGCCTGTGGCTGGGCGACAAGAGCGAGCAGGGCACCGTGCAAGGGGCCGACACCGGCGCTGTGGCCGACGCGGTGATGCTGGCGGTCAGCCAAAAGCTCGCGCCACGCTTTGCGGTCAAACCCGGCGTGAGCACCGAACAATTGCTGGAAGTGCAGGGCATGACCTTGGAGCGTTATGCCGCACTGGGTCATCTGCTGGAGCCGTTTGGCGGTCAGCCGCAGTTAGTCGATGGCAATCGCATCGTGTACCGCGTCAATGGCAGTGCCGATCAATTGCGTACCCAGTTGAGCCTGGCCAAATTGCAGGAGATTCCCGCAGGTGAAGCGCCGGTCCAGCAGCCTGTAGTAGACGGCACTCAGCCTGCGGTTGCTCCCGAACCTCAGGCGCAACTGCGTTTTCGTTGGTAGCAGTTTTCTTCTTTATATAGGTGGAGTGGTTTATGGCCGATACGCGTCGTTGGGTGTGGCTAGGCGGGATTGTCCTGCTGTGCGCGTTTGTGTTCCTGCTGCATTCGATCCTGACGCCGTTCCTGGTTGCGTTGCTGCTGGCCTATCTGTTCGATCCGGTGGTGGATCGCCTGGAAAAAGCCGGGTTGTCGCGAACCTGGGGCGTAGTGGCAGTGTTCGCCCTGTTTACCTTGATCATCACGGCGTTGGTGCTGGTGCTGGTGCCGATGTTGGCCAAGCAACTGTTCCGCCTGTATGAGCTGGCACCGCAGATGCTCGATTGGTTGCAGCACACAGCGATGCCGTGGGCGCAGGCGAAGTTGGGGTTGTCGGATGGCTTCTGGAAGTTCGACAAGGTCAAGGCGGCCATCAGCGAGCATATGGGGCAGACCACCGATATCGTCGGTGTGGTCCTCAGTCAGGCCACGGCGTCGAGCCTGGCGTTGATCGGCTGGCTGACCAACCTGGTGCTGATCCCGGTAGTGGCGTTCTACCTGCTGCGCGACTGGGACATCATGATGGCCAAGATTCGCAGCCTGTTGCCGCGTAATCGCGAAGAGCGCATCGTGTCTCTGGCCGAGGAGTGTCATGAAGTGCTTGGCGCCTTTGTGCGCGGCCAATTGCTGGTGATGCTGGCCCTGGGGATCATCTACGCCGCTGGCTTGATGGCCATCGGCCTGGAGCTGGGCCTGTTGATCGGCCTGATTGCCGGCCTTGCCGCAATCGTGCCGTATATGGGCTTTGTGATCGGTATCGGCGCGGCATTGGTGGCGGGGCTGTTCCAGTTTGGCGGCGACCTCTACCCGATGCTGGGGATTGTAGCGGTGTTCATGGTCGGCCAGGCCCTCGAAGGCATGGTGCTGACGCCGTTGCTGGTGGGTGATCGAATCGGCCTGCACCCGGTGGCAGTGATCTTTGCGATCCTGGCGGGCGGTGAGCTGTTTGGCTTTACGGGTATCTTGCTGGCGCTGCCGGTGGCGGCGGTGATCATGGTACTGGTGCGCCATGTACACGATTTGTATAAGGATTCGGATGTGTATACGGGGGTTGAAGACCCCGATCTGTAATCCCTCTGCAACAAACCCGGCCCAGGCCGGGTTTGTTGTTTCTGAAGCTGGGGCGTCAAACAATCTGCGTAAATCCAACAAGTTAACGCAAACCTTTGATTTTGCTTGGGGTCTGTTGCATTGTGCGCCCGGCGTCACGGGTATAAACTTTGCAAACTTTACACAGAGGCCACTAACGGTTCGTTTGGAGCCGTTCAGTCAGCATGAAACCGATTCAGCTGCCCTTGGGTGTGCGTCTGCGTGACGACGCCACCTTTATCAACTACTACCCAGGCGCCAATGCCGCTGCACTCGGCTATGTCGAGCGGCTCTGCGAAGCCGACGCCGGGTGGACCGAAAGCCTGATCTATCTGTGGGGCAAGCACGGCGTAGGGCGTACCCACCTGTTACAGGCCGCGTGCTTGCGTTTCGAGCAGATGGGCGAACCGGCGGTTTACCTGCCCTTGGCTGAGCTGATGGATCGCGGAATCGGCATCTTCGACCATCTTGAGCAGTACGAGTTGGTGTGCCTGGACGATCTGCAAGCCATCGCTGGCAAGGCAGAGTGGGAAGAGGCGCTTTTTCACTTATTCAACCGCTTGCGTGACAGTGGCCGGCGCCTGCTGATTGCCGCGTCCACCTCGCCGCGCGAGTTGCCGATCAAGCTGGCCGACCTCAAGTCGCGCATGACTCTGGCGCTGATCTTCCAAATGCGCCCGCTGTCCGACGAAGACAAACTGCGTGCCTTGCAACTGCGCGCATCCCGTCGCGGCCTGCACCTCACCGACGAAGTCGGGCATTTTATTCTCACCCGCGGTACGCGCAGCATGAGCGCGTTGTTCGACCTGCTCGAACAGCTCGATCAGGCTTCCTTGCAGGCCCAGCGCAAGCTGACGATTCCCTTCTTGAAAGAAACCTTGGGTTGGTAGCCAGCCAGCTGTTTTCACGGCTTTCGGCAAATTCCAGGCGCCAGAAAACCTGCGTTTGAGCCGGTTTGGCTACGCAAAAGGCAGATATAGGGTGTTAAGGGCTTAGATGTCATAGTCCAAACAAGAAGTCACATAGATCACGATTGAATTTGCAAATCGATGTGATAGAGGGCATAGTCTCGTCTTCTTTACATATCAGCCACGGTCGTGCCCATGCTAAATCGCTTCGCACCCCTCGTGCCCCTCGCACTCGTTACCCTGTTGTTTGGTTGCGCCTCCCACCCTCAACAGGTGGCAGAACAGCAAAAACCACAGGTTCAAAATCAGGCAAAATTCGTTGCTGCACAGTCTGCTTCTGTTTATGAAGAAGAGCTGGCAACGGAAAAAGAACTGGCCAATTTCTCCGGTAGCAAGCCTTACCAGCTTCCAGTTCTTGCCGACAGCATCCTCGAACGCGGCATGTCCCTGATCGGTACCCGTTACCGTTTCGGCGGCACCTCTGAAGCCGGTTTCGACTGCAGCGGTTTTATCGGCTACCTGTTTCGCGAAGAAGCGGGCATGAATCTGCCGCGCTCCACCCGCGAAATGATCAACGTGGATGCACCGTTGGTCGCGCGCAACAACCTCAAGCCGGGTGATCTGCTTTTCTTCAGTACAGCGGGTCGTGGTCGTGTAAGCCATGCCGGTATTTACCTGGGCGATAACCAGTTTATCCACTCCAGCAGCCGTCGCAGTGGCGGTGTCCGAGTCGACAACCTGGGTGACAGCTACTGGAGCAAAACCTTCATCGAAGCCAAGCGCGCACTCGCCATGGCCCCGACGACGGTTACCGCTAGCAAGTAAACTTAAAGTGATACTTGAAGTTTGACGTGTAAGCGCTAGAATCCCTGGACATTGTTGTAATCCGTTCGCGCGAGCTTTGCTTGCGCGTTCTGGTTTTCAGCGTTCGGCAGCGAAAGCCGCATCCAGACCAGGATTGTTCTGCCCATGTCGACCTCGGCCCGCCTGATCCTTATTCTTTGCGCCGCGCTGCTCAGCGCCTGCGCAAGTCGTCCACCGCCCGCGCCTGTAGCGGTTAAACCCAAGCCGGTGTTCAACTATTCCACCCAGAATTTCTCGCCTGCGGCTGAAGACGTACTCTTCCGCGCGCTGGGCCTGGTCGGCACGCCTTACCGTTGGGGCGGCAATACACCGGACTCCGGGTTTGATTGCAGCGGCCTGATCGGGTTTGTCTTCCGCGATGCTGCTGGCATCTCCCTGCCGCGTACCACCCGTGAACTGATCGTGATGCGCGCGCAGGATGTCAGCGAGCAAAATCTGCAGACTGGCGACTTGCTGTTCTTCGCCACAGGCGGCGGTTCACAGGTCAGTCACGCCGGCATCTACGTCGGTGAAGGCCGCTTTGTACACGCGCCGCAAACCGGCGGTACGGTGAAGTTGGACACCTTGTCCAAGGCGTATTGGCAGAATGCCTACCTGAGCGCCAAGCGCGTATTACCGGGGAATCTGGCGCGGAATCCCTGAATTGGCAGAGATCCAAATGTGGGAGCGGGCTCGCTCGCGAATGCGGTCTGTCAGTTTGTTAATGTGCTGACTGACACACCGCATTCGCGAGCAAGCCCGCTCCCACATTGGTTTTGTGGTGGGTTTAATTGACGCTCCACCCCCAACCCACTAACCTTCGCCGCTTGTTCCAGGTGCTCTGTGACCCATGGGTCGACGGAGTGAAACAGGGAAGCCGGTGAGTGAGCGCACTTGTACACAGTGCTGCCGCGATTCCGGCGCTGCCCCCGCAACGGTAAATGAGTCAAGACGCTGCCTTTTGCCACTGTATCGCTCGCGATATGGGAAGGCGCAGCGTCGGTCTGCGTGTCTATAAGACGTGCGTCACTCATGAGCCCGGAGACCGGCCTGCAACATCCAACAGCATCACGGTGGGCGATGCTTGGCTGTCTGTTTTTTCTTTTTCCTGCCCGCCGTTTTTGTCCAGCCCCAACGGAGAGCTGCCATGACCGATTCCCCCGACCGCGACGAACGCCACCTGGCGCGCATGCTGCGCAAAAAAGCCGTGATCGATGAACGCATCGCCAATTCCCCGAACGAGTGCGGCCTGCTGCTGGTGTTGACCGGCAACGGCAAAGGCAAGAGCAGTTCCGCGTTCGGCATGCTGGCCCGGGCCATGGGCCACGGCATGCACTGCGGCGTGGTGCAGTTCATCAAGGGGCGTAACAGCACCGGTGAAGAGTTGTTCTTCCGCCGCTTCCCGGAGCAAGTGCGTTTTCATGTCATGGGTGAAGGCTTCACCTGGGAAACCCAGGACCGCCAGCGCGATATCGCCGCTGCCGAAGCCGCCTGGGCGGTTTCCCGCGAGCTGCTGCAGGACCCTTCTATTGGTCTTGTCGTACTTGATGAGCTGAACATCGCCCTCAAGCACGGCTACCTCGACCTGGACCAGGTACTCAGCGACCTGCAAGCCCGCCCGCCGATGCAACACGTGGTGGTCACCGGCCGTGGCGCCAAGCCTGAGCTGATCGAAATGGGCGACACCGTCACCGAAATGGGCATGCTCAAGCACGCGTTCCAGGCCGGTATCAAGGCACAGAAGGGCGTCGAACTTTGAATCAGCCCCGTCATTGCCCGGCCGTCTTGATCGCCGCACCGGCGTCCGGCCAGGGCAAAACCACTGTCACCGCCGCGCTGGCCCGTTTGCACCGCAACCTGGGGCGCAAGGTGCGCGTGTTCAAATGTGGTCCGGATTTCCTTGACCCGATGATCCACGAACGCGCCAGCGGTGCGCCGGTGTATCAGTTGGACATGTGGATGGTGGGCGAGCAGGAAAGTCGCCGCTTGCTGTGGGAAGCGGCAGGGGAGGCGGACCTGATCCTGATCGAAGGCGTGATGGGCCTGTTTGACGGCACGCCGTCCAGCGCCGACCTGGCGCGACACTTCGGCGTGCCTGTCTTGGGCGTGATTGACGGCACCGCCATGGCCCAGACCTTTGGCGCGTTGGCCCTGGGCCTGGCGCGTTATCAGCCAGACTTGCCGTTCGCCGGCGTGCTGGCCAACCGCGTTGGCACCCTGCGCCATGCGCAATTGCTCGAAGGCAGCCTCACCGAAGGCCTGCGCTGGTACGGCGCGTTGTCTCGCGAGACCGGTATCGAACTGCCTAGCCGTCACTTGGGTCTGGTGCAGGCGAGCGAGCTGAATGACCTCGATGTACGTCTCGATGCCGCCGCCCAAGCGCTGGGCAGCAGTTGCGAAGTCGCGTTGCCGCCGCCGGTCACTTTTGCCGCGCCTGAAGTGATCGACGCCGAGCCACTGCTTAATGGCGTGCGCATCGCCGTGGCCCGCGACGAAGCCTTCGCGTTCACCTATGGCGCCAGCCTTGACCTGTTGCGGGCAATGGGCGCCGAGCTGAAGTTTTTCTCGCCGATCCACGATCGGCAATTGCCTGACGCCGACAGCCTCTACCTGCCCGGTGGTTACCCGGAACTGCACCACCAGGCGCTGTCGGAAAATACCCCGATGCTCGACGCCATCCGCGCTCATCATGCCGCCGGTAAACCGCTGCTCGCCGAATGCGGCGGCATGCTCTACCTGCTGGACTCGCTGACCGATGTCGACGGCACTCGCGCCGAACTGGTGGGTTTGCTGCAAGGCGATGCGGTGATGCAGAAGAAACTCGCGGCCTTGGCGCTGCAAAATGTCGACTTGCCTGAAGGCACGCTGCGCGGCCATACCTATCACCATTCGCTGACCACCACCGAGTGGCAACCGATTGCACGTGGCCTGAGCCCCAATGGCGGGCGCGGCGCCGAGGCGGTTTATCGCCAGGGGCGGATGACGGCGTCCTACGTACATTTCTATTTCCCCTCGAATCCCCAGGCGGTGGCTGCATTGTTCGCGCCCGATCTTGTAGGAGCCGGCTTGCCGGCGATGAGGCCATGACCGACAACGCCTTTCCCGAGGCCGACCGCCAAGCTGTTTACCGCGCCATCGCCGAACGTCGTGACATGCGCCACTTCAGCGGCGGCACCGTCGCCCCCGAATTACTCCACCGCTTGCTCCAGGCCGCGCACCAGGCACCCAGCGTCGGCCTGATGCAGCCCTGGCGTTTTATCCGCATCAGCGACCGCCAACTGCGTCGGCAGATTCAACAGTTGGTGGAAGAAGAGCGCGTACGTACCGCCGAGGCCTTGGGTGAGCGCTCCGATGAGTTCATGAAGCTCAAGGTCGAAGGCATCCACGACTGCGCCGAAGTGCTGGTGGCGGCGTTGATGGATGATCGTGAACGCCACATCTTTGGCCGGCGTACCTTGCCGGAAATGGACATGGCGTCATTGTCCTGTGCTATCCAGAATCTGTGGCTGGCGGCCCGAGTAGAAGGGCTGGGCATGGGCTGGGTCTCGCTGTTCGAACCCCAGGCCCTGGCCGATCTGCTGGGGTTGCCGCCCGGCGCGAAACCGTTGGCCGTGCTATGCCTGGGGCCGGTGGCCGAGTTTTACCCGGCACCGATGTTGCAGCTCGAAGGCTGGACCGAGCCTCGGCCGCTGAGTGACATGGTGTACGAAAATGGGTGGGGAGTGAGTCAATGAGTGTGGCTTTGCTGTGTGTCGCTGCAGTCGCGCTGGATGCGCTGCTGGGCGAACCCAGGCGCTGGCATCCGCTGGTGGCGTTCGGCAATTTCGCCGGGCGCATCGAGCAACGTTTCAATACCGGTGGCCGCGGCTGGCGCAGCCATGGCGTGACTGCATGGTTTATCGCCGTGGTGCCGCTGACCCTGCTGGCGACCGCTTTATCGTGGGCACCTTACATCGGCTGGGTATTGGAGATTCTGGCGCTGTATTGCGCCCTCGGCATGCGCAGCCTCGGCGAACATGTGATCCCAGTGGCTCAGGCCTTGCGCAGTGATGACCTGGAGGAAGCGCGCAAACGCGTCAGCTACTTAGTGAGCCGTCAGACCAGTGAACTGGACAGCACTGAAGTCGCCCGCGCCGCCACCGAGTCAGTGTTGGAAAACGGCAGCGATGCCGTGTTTGCTGCGATTTTCTGGTTTGTCGTCGCAGGCGTGCCGGGTGTGGTGCTTTACCGCCTCAGCAACACCCTCGATGCGATGTGGGGCTATCGCAACGAACGCTTCGAACGCTTCGGTTGGGCTGCGGCCAAGATCGACGACGTGCTGAACTACATTCCTGCACGCTTGGTGGCCTTGACCTACGCCGTACTGGGCAAGACGCGCCTGGCGCTCAAATGCTGGCGCACCCAAGGCCCGACTTGGGACAGCCCTAACGCTGGCCCGGTCATGGCGGCTGGTGCTGGCGCCCTGGGCGTGGAGTTGGGCGGTGCCGCGATCTATCACGGTGAAGTGCACCAGCGTCCGCAATTGGGCGAGGGCCCGGCGGCGGATGCCGATTCCATCGAGCGGGGCTGGCAACTGGTGCAGCGCGGCGTATGGTTGTGGCTGCTGATCCTATGCGCGGGGGCGCAATTCTATGCTTGAGCACGGTGGCCGGTTGCGCAAGGCGGCGATTCAATACGGAATAGCCGAGGCCGATTGGCTTGATCTGTCCAGCGGCCTCGCGCCCTGGCCCTGGCCGATCCCCGAGATCCCGCTGCGGGCCTGGGCGCGCCTGCCGGAAACCGACGATGGCCTGGAGCAGGCGGCCAGCGAATACTACGGCGCTGCGCACCTGTTGCCAGTGCCCGGTTCCCAGGCCGCCATCCAGTTGCTGCCTCGCCTGCGCCGCGCCGGCAAAGTCGGCGTGCTGTCACCTTGCTATGCGGAACACGCCGAAGCCTGGCGCCGCGCCGGCTACGTGGTGCGCGAAGTGCAGGAGCAGGAAGTCGACTTCTTTCTCGATGGCCTCGACGTGCTGGTGGTGGTCAACCCCAACAACCCCACCGGCCTGAGCCTGACCCCGCAACGCCTGCTGGACTGGCATTCGCGGCTGGCCCAGCGCGGCGGTTGGCTGGTGGTGGACGAAGCGTTCATGGACGTCACCCCTCAACTGAGCCTGGCGGGCCAGGCCCACCAGGTCGGCCTGATCGTGTTGCGCTCATTCGGTAAGTTCTTCGGCCTGGCCGGGGTGCGACTGGGCTTTGTGTTGGCCGAGCGCAAGCTGCTCAAGTTGTTGGCCGAGCAGGTCGGCCCCTGGGCGGTCAGCGGACCGACGCGGGTGTTGGGCCAGGTGTGCTTACGCGACACGGCCGGGCATGTGCGCCAGCGCACGCGTTGCATCGAGGCGGGCCAGCGTCTGTTTGCCTTGCTCGAGCGCCACGGCTTCCAACCCCAGGGCGGCTGCGCCTTGTTTCAATGGCTGATCACGCCCCACGCCGAACGTATGCACGAATTCATGGCCCAGCGCGGCATCTTGCTCCGGCTGTTTGTCCACGACAGCAGCCTGCGCTTTGGCCTGCCCGACACCGAGGCTGACTGGCTGCGCCTGGACCAAGCCCTGGTCGCCTATAAGGACGCCACATGAGTACGCTGATGGTGCAAGGCACCACCTCCGACGCCGGCAAAAGTACCTTGGTGACGGCGCTGTGCCGCTGGCTGGTGCGCCAGGGCGTAGCGGTGGCACCGTTCAAGCCGCAGAACATGGCGCTCAACAGCGCCGTGACTGCCGAAGGCGGCGAAATCGGCCGCGCCCAGGCCGTGCAGGCTCAGGCCGCCCACCTGGCGCCGCACACCGACATGAATCCGGTGTTGCTCAAGCCAAACAGCGACACCGGCTCCCAAGTGATCATCCATGGTCGCGCCGTCACCACCATGAACGCGGTGGCCTATCACGACTACAAAGCCATCGCGATGCAGGCGGTGCTGGCCTCCCACGCACGCTTGAGCCAGGCCTACTCGGTGGTGATGGTGGAAGGCGCGGGCTCCCCGGCGGAGATCAACCTGCGCGCCAATGACATCGCCAACATGGGCTTCGCCGAGGCGGTGGATTGCCCGGTGTTGCTGATCGCCGATATCAATCGCGGCGGGGTGTTTGCCCATCTGGTCGGCACCCTGGAACTGCTGTCGCCCACGGAGCAGGCGCGGGTCAAAGGTTTCATCATCAACCGTTTTCGCGGTGACATCGCGCTGCTGCAGCCCGGCCTGGACTGGCTGGAAGCGCGCACCGGCAAGCCGGTGGTGGGCGTGTTGCCCTACGTGATGGACCTGCACCTGGAAGCCGAAGACGGTATTGATCAGCGCCAGATCGACAAGGCGGCCCAGGTACTCAAGGTGGTGGTGCCCGTGCTACCGCGCATCAGCAACCACACGGATTTCGACCCGCTGCGCCTGCATCCCCAAGTGGATCTGCAATTTATTGGGCCTGGCCAGGCGATCCCGGCTGCCGACCTGATCATCCTCCCCGGCTCGAAAAGCGTGCGCAGCGACTTGGCCTATCTGCGCGCCAACGGCTGGGACACCGCCGTTGCGCGGCACTTGCGCTATGGCGGCAAGGTGCTGGGTATTTGTGGGGGGTTGCAGATGCTTGGCGGGCAGGTGCATGACCCGTTGGGCCTGGAAGGGGCTGCCGGTTCCAGCGATGGCCTGGGGTTGCTGGCGTTCAGCACCACGCTCGAAGAAGAGAAGCAGTTGCGCAATGTGCGTGGGCGTTTGGTGTTGGAGGATGCCGACGTCAGTGGTTATGAGATTCATGCGGGCGTGACGACGGGTGATGCGTTGTCGAATGCTGCTGTGGTCCTGGAAGACGGTCGCTGTGATGGCGCGCAAAGTGCCGATGGGCAAATTCTTGGGACCTACCTGCATGGTTTGTTTGAAAGTCCGGCGGCGTGTAGCGCCTTGCTGCGCTGGGCGGGTTTGCAGGATGTGCAGGACGTGGATTATCACGCGTTGCGGGAGCGCGATATCGAGCGTTTGGCGGACCTGGTGGAGAACCACTTGGATACCGAGTTGTTACGCAAGCTGTGTGGGGTTTGACGGTGAGTACGCGGTCCCAATGTGAGAGCGGGCTTGCTCGCGATGGCGGCCTGATGGCCGACACATTTCAGCCAACCCAAGGTGCCATCCCATGCTTCAACTGATCCTCGGCGGCGCCCGCTCCGGTAAAAGCCGCCTTGCCGAAAAACTCGCCAGCGACAGTGGTTTGACCGTCACGTACATCGCCACCAGCCAACCGCTGGATGGTGAGATGAATGAACGCGTCGCCTTGCATCGCCAGCGTCGCCCCGAGCATTGGGGCCTCATCGAAGAACCCGTCGAACTGGCTCGCGTGCTGCGCGAAAACGCGGCACCTGCGCAGTGCCTGCTGGTGGACTGCCTGACCCTGTGGCTGACTAATCTGCTGATGCTCGAAGCCCCGAATCGTCTGGCCGCTGAGCGCGATCAATTGCTGGAAACCCTGGCCACGCTGCCGGGTGAAATCATTTTTGTCAGCAACGAGACCGGTCTGGGTGTCGTGCCGCTGGGCGAATTGACTCGCCGCTATGTGGATGAAGCCGGTTGGCTGCATCAAGCCTTGGCCGAGCGCTGTCAGCGTGTTGTCCTGACGGTTGCCGGCCTGCCCCTGACTTTGAAAGGTACTGCGTTATGACTGATACCTGGTGGTTCAACCCTTGTAAGGCGATCGACGTGCAAGCGTATGAACACGCTCTGGCACGCCAGCAGCAATTGACCAAGCCGGCCGGCTCCCTCGGCCAGCTGGAGGCGCTGGCGGTGCAATTGGCGGGCATGCAGGGCCAGGTCAAACCTTTGGTGGATCACGTGTGGATTGCCATCTTCGCCGGTGACCACGGCGTGGTCGCGGAAGGCGTGTCGGCGTTTCCTCAGGAAGTCACGGGGCAGATGCTGCTCAACTTTGTCAGCGGTGGTGCGGCCATCAGTGTGTTGGCGCGGCAGCTGGACGCACAGCTGGAAGTGGTCGACCTCGGCACGGTCACGCCGTCTCTGGACCTGCCCGGTGTGCGTCACCTGAATATCGGCGCGGGCACCGCCAATTTCGTCAACGGTCCGGCGATGACCGAGGCACAGGGGCAGCTCGCCCTGCAAGCCGGCCGCGACAGTGTGCGACGTGCATTGGCGAGCGGGGCGCAGCTGTTTATCGGCGGTGAGATGGGCATCGGCAACACCACCGCCGCCAGTGCGCTGGCGTGTGCTTTGCTCGATTGTCAGGTCAGTGATCTCACGGGGCCCGGTACGGGTTTGAATGCCCAAGGCGTCAGCCACAAGGTGGCCGTGATCGAGCGTGCCCTGGCGCTGCACGCCGGTCAGCGTGCTGATGCGTTGCAGACGCTGTTCAATCTGGGCGGCTTTGAAATTGCTGCGCTGGTGGGCGCATACCTGGCCTGCGCCCAGGACGGCATCGTGGTGCTGGTGGATGGCTTTATCTGCACCGTTGCGGCGCTGGTCGCGACACGCTTGAACCCGGCATGCCGTGAATGGCTGCTGTTCGGTCATCGCGGCGCCGAGCCGGGTCATCGCCATGTGTTGCAAAGCCTCGACGCGCAGCCGCTTCTGGAACTGGGCCTGCGCTTGGGCGAAGGCAGTGGCGCGGCGTTGGCGGTTCCGGTGGTGCGTCTGGCGTGTGCATTGCACGGGCAGATGGCGACCTTCGCCGAAGCCGCCGTGGCAGACCGCCCGGCATGACCCTGCGCCTGGACCTGCTGCGTCACGGCGAAACCGAGCTGGGCGGCGGCCTGCGCGGCAGTCTGGATGATGCACTCACCGCCAACGGCTGGGCGCAGATGCGCGCGGCCGTGATGGAACAGGGGCCGTGGGACCGACTGGTCAGCTCACCGCTGCAACGCTGCGCGCGGTTTGCCGAGGAGTTGGGGGCTCAACTGAAGCTGCCGGTGACCCTGGAAAAGGATCTGCAAGAGTTGCACTTCGGTGCCTGGGAAGGGCAGAGCGCGGCGGCCTTGATGGAGACCGACGCCGAAGGGCTTGGGTTGTTCTGGGCTGATCCCTACCGCTTTACACCACCGGAGGGGGAGCCGGTCAGCGCTTTTTCCGACCGGGTCCTGGGCGCTGTCGCACGCTTGCATCAGGCCTATGCCGGTGAGCGTGTGTTGTTGATCAGTCATGGCGGTGTCATGCGTCTGCTACTGGCGCGAGCGCGTGGTTTGCCGAGGGAGCAATTGCTGAACGTCGAAGTGGGCCATGGCGGGTTGTTCAGTCTGTACGTCGCCGCTGACGGCGCCCTGAAGGAAGGGGTTTAGACATGTTGCCCTTCTGGATCGCCCTGCAGTTTCTCAGCAGTTTGCCGATTCGCTTGCCGGGTATGCCGCAGCCTCAGGAATTGGGGCGTTCACTGCTGTTTTATCCGGTCGTGGGTGTGTTGTTCGGTGTGCTGTTGTGGGGCTTGAATTCGGTATTGATGGGCGCGCCGTTGTTGCTGCATGCCGCACTGCTGCTGGCGGCCTGGGTGTTGCTCAGTGGTGGCCTGCACCTGGACGGATTGGCGGACAGCGCCGATGCCTGGCTCGGCGGTTTTGGCGACCGCGAGCGTACGCTGACAATCATGAAGGACCCACGTAGCGGGCCGATTGCCGTAGTCACCCTCGGGTTGGTGCTGCTGCTCAAATTCACTGCGTTGGTAGCCTTGATTGAGCAACACAACGGCGCGGCACTGATCCTGGCGCCGCTGATCGGCCGCGCCTCGATGCTGGCACTGTTTCTCACCACGCGTTATGTGCGTGCCGGTGGATTGGGCCAGGCATTGTCGGATCATTTACCGAGAATTGTCGGCCAACAGGTACTGATCCTCAGTGGTCTGGCCTGCATCCTCATTGGCGGCTTCAGTGGCGGGATGGCTGTACTGCTCGCTGTGATCTGCTTCCTGGGGCTGCGCCAACTGATGGTCAATCGGCTGGGTGGCACCACGGGCGATACCGCAGGCGCCTTGCTGGAGCTGCTGGAAGTCGCGGTTCTGGTCGGCCTGGCGCTGTAACACTTTCTTGCATTTCCTTAATCGCGGGTATATACACCTTCCATGCTTGCCTCCCAATGTTTATGTACCAACCTGCGACGTGCCGCCCGTGGCGTCAGCAGGCATTACGACGGCGCCCTGGATGGCTTCGGGATCAACGTCGCCCAGTATTCTTTGCTGTGTAACTTGCAGCGCCTTGATCAGCCGAGTATTTCCAGCCTGGCGGAAGCCATGGGCCTGGATCGCAGCACCTTGGGGCGCAACCTGCGGGTGCTGGAAGGCGAGGGCCTGGTGCGGTTGGTGGAAGGCGATGACCTGCGCAACCGCCTGGTGATGTTGACCGAGGACGGTGTCGCACGACTGGCCGCAGCATTACCCGCCTGGGAAGCGGCGCAGCAGAAATTGATCGATCAACTCGGCGCGGAAAAACGCGAAACCTTGTTGGCCTTGCTGGACGAACTCGCCTGAGCGCGGATTTGTTCAAATACAAGCGGGTATATACCCGCGAGCGGAGAATAAGAAATGACCTCGATGTGGCGCACCAGTGGATGGATTCTTGTAGGGAGTGCGCTGATCCTGGCGTTGTCGTTGGGCGTGCGGCACGGTTTCGGCCTGTTCCTGGCACCGATGAGCAGCGAATTCGGCTGGGGCCGTGAGACCTTCGCCTTTGCCATCGCCTTGCAGAATCTGATCTGGGGCCTGGCGCAACCGTTCACCGGCGCCCTGGCTGACCGCTTTGGCGCGACTAAAGCGGTGTTCGTCGGCGGCGTCCTGTACGCGGCGGGCCTGGTGTTGATGGGCATGTCCGATTCGGCGTGGTCGTTGTCCTTAAGTGCCGGCTTGCTGATTGGTATCGGCCTGTCCGGCACCTCGTTCTCGGTGATTCTGGGTGTGGTCGGCCGGGCTGTGGCGCCGGAAAAACGCAGCATGGCGATGGGCATCGCGAGTGCTGCCGGTTCGTTCGGTCAGTTCGCCATGGTGCCGGGCACCTTGGGCTTGATCAGCTGGTTGGGCTGGTCTGCGGCACTGCTGGCACTGGGCCTGATGGTGGCGCTGATCCTGCCTCTGGTGAGCATGCTCAAGGACCGACCACTGCCGGTGGTGGCGGGTCAGCAAACCTTGCGCGAAGCCTTGAAGGAGGCCTGTTCCCATTCCGGTTTCTGGCTGTTGGCCTTCGGCTTTTTTGTCTGCGGTTTCCAGGTGGTGTTTATCGGCGTGCATTTGCCGGCCTACTTGGTGGATCAGCACTTGCCGGCCACCGTCGGGACCACGGTGCTGGCGCTGATTGGCCTATTCAATATTTTCGGCACCTACACCGCCGGCTGGCTCGGTGGGCGCATGTCCAAGCCGCGCTTGTTGACTGCTTTGTACCTGCTGCGTGCGGTGGTGATCGTGCTGTTCCTGTGGGCGCCGGTCACTGAAGTCACCGCTTATCTGTTTGGCATGGCGATGGGCTTCCTGTGGCTGTCTACCGTTCCGCTGACCAACGGCACCGTCGCCACATTGTTCGGTGTACGAAACCTATCCATGCTCGGTGGGATCGTGTTCCTGTTCCACCAACTCGGTTCGTTCCTGGGTGGTTGGCTGGGAGGGGTGGTCTATGATCGAACCGGCAACTACGATTTGATCTGGCAGGTCGCGATCCTGCTGAGCCTGCTCGCCGCGGCCCTGAATTGGCCGGTACGCGAGCGGCCAGTGGCGCGATTGCAGGCGCAGATGGAGGCGGCATGAGCATAGCGATACGCGGGTTAATACTCGCCGCGGTGTTGGTGTTGATGTTGCTGGCCTGGTGGGGCTGGCAAAACGGCGGGCTGGCGTTGATGCAACTGGGTATGTCGATCTGTTAAGTTCGTGGTTTGACAACTTTCAAGGACACACGACATGCAGATGCGTTGGCTTGCTGTACCCGTCCTGATGGCTATTGGCAGCGTTGCGCTGGCTGCCAGCTGCCCGCCGCTGCTGGAAGGCCAATTGCCCAAGCTGCGCGCCAAGGAATCCATCGACCTGTGCCAGCGCTTTGCCGGCAAGCCCCTGATCATCGTCAACACCGCCAGCTTCTGCGGGTTCGCACCACAGTTCAAAGGCCTTGAAGCGTTGTACCAACGCTACAAGGGCCAAGGGCTCGAAGTGATCGGCGTGCCATCGGATGACTTCAAGCAGGAAGCCAAGACCGGCGAAGAAACCGCCAAGGTCTGCTACGTGAATTACGGCGTGACCTTCACCATGACCGAGCCACAGAAGGTCAAGGGGCCGGACGCGGTGCATCTATTCAAGGTGTTGGCGCAGCAGACCGACGCGCCGCCGAAGTGGAATTTCTACAAGTACGTGGTGGATCGGCAGGGCAAGGTGATCGCCAACTTTTCCAGCCTCACCAAGCCGGACAGTCCGGACATGATCAAGGCAGTGGAGGAGGCGATAGCGTCCAAGCCTTGATCGTCAGCCATTAAAAAGCCCCGCCTCCTTTGCAGGAGAGCGGGGCTTTTTTATAGGGTGTCAGGTCAGAACTTGTAAGTTACGCCCAGGCCAAAACCGTTGGCGCTGTTTTCGTACTTAGCATTGTAGGACTGGCCCAATGCGTTGGCGCGAGCGACCTTGACTGGTTCTTCCTTGAGGTAGGAGTAAGCCAGGTCAACGGTCATATTCGGCATTACATCGTAACCAAGGCCGAGACTGAAGATAGTCCGGTCACCGGTTGGGATACGCGGCGAACGGTCTTTGTTGTTGGTAGGCGACTGGTCGAAGGTCAGGCCGGTACGCAGCACCACTTGCTTGGTGACACGATACGAGGTACCCAAGGCATAGGCCCAAGTGTCGTGCCAGTTCTGGTCTTCTTTGATGGTGCCGACAATTTGCGGCGCCAAAACACCGCTACCGGCTGCGGCCGATACACCTTCGTTGTTGACGGTAATGTCTTTCAAGCGGCTCCAACGGGTCCAAGTAGCGCCGGCGTAGAGTTTCCACGCGTCGCTCATGTCTTGAGTAACCGAGAAGTCCCAGGATTCAGGCGTGTCGATCTTCAGCGACGCGTCGTAGCGGCCATTGTTCAGCAGCGCAGCCGGAACGTTGGTGCCTTTGGTCACTTCAGTATGGCCTTCGAGCTTGTACTTCACCTTCGAGTGGTAGGTCAGGCCCACGCGAGTTGTATCAGTGGCTTGAACCAGCAGGCCGGCATTGAAGCCGACGGCGGTGTCATCTCCCTTGATCTTGATGTTGTTGGAGCCGGTACCAGCGATTGGCAGGTTGATATCGGACTCAAGCGTACCAGCGATACGGTTGATGGTCGGGCCAAAACCAATGGAAACCCGATCGTTGAAGGCGTAGCTCACCGTAGGCTGGAAGGTGATGACCGTCACTTCGCTTTTGCTGCCAAAAGCTTTGCCTTGGAAGCCACTTTCGTAGTCTGTCACGAGACCAAACGGAGCATAGACGCCGAAACCTACAGCCCATTGTTCGTTAAGTTTATTGGTGTAGAAACCGAAAGGAACGGCAGTGAAAGGCACCATATCGCCTTTGTTCGTGCCTGTGGAGCGGCCGCTGACATCCTTGATGTTGCTTGAGGCATCAATCGCTGCAACACCGCCAGTGACTTGCTGGCCTTCAAGGCGAGCCATACCGGCAGGGTTACCATAAACGGTACTTGCATTTTCGGCAGAAGAAGAGCGGCCTGCGAAACCCGTTCCCATTCCTGCGACGTCTTGTTCGTTAAGGGCAAAGCCACTTGCGAATACGTGGGAAGAGGCCATGGCAACGGCGAGGCTAAGTGTGGTCTTGAGCATTACTTTTTTCATTATTAGAACTCCGTGGTGATCACCGCTGCGGAAAGTAACAATAATTTTAAGATCGCGCTATAGGCTGTAATGTAGGAGATAGAGCGGTTTTGTAGGACAATCCGACCAAATTCCCGGGTTTTTGACGAATCTTGCAAATTGCCCGGTCAGCAAACCACGTGATTCATGGGTGAAACACAGGTTTGCCAGGCTTGAGTGAAATCGCGCAGCCGTCCTTGTGGGTGAAAAATTTCTTTCCAGATACGTGCCATTGCCAGCACATCACCGGGCGGAGGCAGTGCGGAGGTGTGTTGTTCCACCAAAAGCCAGGCGATGGCCGTGGCGTAACGCAGGTTGACGGTGAGTTCCAGTTGCGGCGCGCTGAGGAAGGCGTGCTGGCTCGCGAGCCCACGTACCAGGCTGGCGCGCTCGGGGTCCAGCGCCAGGTAGTCATCCCACAAGGCGCGGTGGCGCGGTTCGGTGATGCTGTACAGGCCATGCCCACGGCGGTCGTGCAACGCTGAACCGAGTTCCGACTGGCTGGCGGCAATGCCCAGCAGCAGAGACTCGGCCGTTGGGTTGTGGCGGCCCAGGTACATCAAGGTCGGCCGGATCACATAACGACACAATTCGCTGGCAGCGATACCCATACAAGCCTCAATCCGTGAAAGTGGTCGACGAAGCCTGAGAAGGTGTGGGGGCTTGGCAGCAGTGGATCGGATCTCAGGCTCGCCGGAAGCGGATCATGCCGCTTGAGTTGAAGTGTAGTGTCATATTTGTGATGTAAAGGACTGTTTTTAAAACATCTTCTTCATTTAGTTATAACGTTTATATCTATTTGAACTTAGTGCAAAAGCTCGATTGGCAAATTCCGGGCAATAAAAAACCCTGCTTTTTAAACAGGGTTTTTGTGTTTCAGCGACTCGGGTCGATCAGGCAGTCAGTGCCTGACGGGTACGCTCGATCACGGCCTGCAGCGGTTCTGCGCTGGAGTATTGATCGGGGTACAGGCGTTCGCTGTGACGAGCGATGCCGTGTTCGTTGACCAGGGTGAAGCTGAAGCAGCCTTTGCGAGCGGCCATGATCAGGCAGTTCATTGGAGCAAAAGCGTTGGTGAGGGTGCGAATGGCATCCTGAGTATGGATTTGAGCGTTCATATTATTGGTGTTCCTACAAATGACACAGATAAGAACCGTGCCGTATTAAAACGTTCCAGCGACGTTGACCACGATTGATCGAACGAAGAAACCGACTGGAACAAAGCAGCCAGTTTGAAGCGCTGATAAGTTAGGCGCGCTTGGGCTGGCAGGTAGGTACTTAGGAGGGCAGGCAACACAACAGGGGCAAAGGTTCTGGGCCCGGGGTGAAGATCCTGATCAATTTGCAGGTTGGTTCGGTCAGAGTATGGAAACTTCGCGCCACCCTTTGCTTCTTCAAAGGCAGTGTCGTCGCAAGTGATACCTGGAAACCATCGAGGTGGTCGATCCCGTGTTGGACAAGGGAGTTGTTCGACCAGAATTGACTTTCAGCTTGGTACTAACGCCGCGGATAGTAACGGATTGAAACCGGTAAGGGAAGTATGTCAGTCAAAAAACTTTCATCAGCCGCCCAGCAGGCCTCGATAGACCAGCACCGTAGTCGCTGCCGCCAGTGAACAGCCCAGCCCGTAGGCGGCAAGGGTCAGACGCAAGGATTGGCCGGTCTCGACCACTTTCATCACGTCGCCCATGTCGTTTATCCGCCCTTCGCCCAGTTCGATGCACAGGCTCACGGCAGTGAACGCCGCCGACAGCAGGATCGCAATGGCGAACAGCGCCCCATCCGGTGACGGCAGCGCTGCATTGATCCCCAAGGAAACGGCGCAGATCGCCAGCAGCAATACGGCGAATAACAGAATCCCTTTCATCAACCCACCCATTGTTGCGTTGTAGGTCGGGGAGTGTGGCGAGCCGGGAAAGATTTGAGAAGTCCCTGATTTGTCCCTGCGGTAACATTTTTGTAGCGAGTGGCTTCAAAAAACACCGGTGATATAACCATCGGATGGGTACTTGTGCACATTGGTTGCGGCCTGTGTAACCGCACTGTCAACTGCACTGCGAGACCGCCATTTGCCTGCAATGAAAATTTAAGTCAATGAAAAATCTGGCTTTTTTTTATTGGTGAAAAAATCGTCAGTTTGACTGCGGCCCCCATTCCATGGGGCTTTGCGCGAGTTAAAGGAGGGTTGTCCACTGAGTTATCCACAGCTTCTGTGGATTGTCCCGAGCGCTTGCTCTAGAACGGGCGTGCAGAGTTTTTTCAGCTTTACCTGTGCGAAAAAAAGAGTAGAGTGGCGCGCCTTCCGTTCTGTCCCACAGTGCTTTATGAAGTTTCGCTCAGTATCACCTTCTGTTACCGACACTCCTCAAACTGTTACCGCCCCCGAGCGCTTCTCCTTGAAAGTTGCTTTGTGGTTGCTCGACAGTCCTCGCCTGGGCCACAACACCAACGTCAAGCATTTCGCCGGGCGTTTGCTCAAGCAGCCAGCCCGGGAAGGTGTGGTCGCTGCACAGAGCCGCCTGGGCCAACTGATGTGCCGCGAATGCGGGAATGCCCGCGACCGCCGCATCGGCCACGACCTGCTACGCCTGGCCGCCCGTGCCGGTGACCGCCGCGCCCAGCGCGAATTGGGCCAGGTCGAAGACTGAGCTGTCCTCAGGCCCTGTGCTCCGCTAACCTTGTTTTTTTTCGGTGATGGCAGACATGTCTATGGTTTTTGACTGGACCAGTATTGCCCTGGGCCTGGCTGGCGCTGCCGTGCCTTTACTGGCCGTGTGCTGGCAGCTCCAGCGACGGTTGACCGCACGCATGACTGGCTGGGAGTTGCTCGAGGAGCGTTTGGCCACTGCACAGCTGGCCCAGGAAGGCCTGGCCGCACAGCTGGATGCCAGCCGCGATGAAATCAGCGACTTGAGCCAGGCCAACGCCGCCAAGCAAGCCGATCTCGCAGCAGTACGCCGCGAGGTCGAGTTGCTGCAAATCGATCGTGACAATGCCCGCGATGCTGCCCACGCCTGGAACCTTGATCGCAGCGCCAAGGAAACCGAGCTGCGTCGCCTCGATGCATTGTCGGCCGCCTTGCGCGCCGAATTGCGTGAACAGCAGGATAGCCATCAACAACGCCTCACCGACCTGCAAGGCTCGCGCGATGAGCTGCGTGCGCAATTCGCCGAGCTGGCCGGCAAGATCTTCGATGAGCGCGAACAGCGCTTCGCCGAAACCAGCCAGGAACGCCTGGGCCAATTGCTCGATCCGCTGAAGGAGCGCATCCAGTCCTTCGAAAAACGCGTGGAAGAAAGCTATCAGAACGAGGCGCGCGAGCGTTTTTCCCTAGCTAAAGAGCTGGAGCGCCTACAGCAACTCAACCTGCGTCTGTCGGACGAGGCGACCAACCTGACTCGCGCGCTCAAGGGCCAGAAAACCCAAGGTAACTGGGGAGAGCTGATCCTGGAACGGGTGCTGGAGCATGCAGGCCTGGAGAAGGGTCGTGAATACCAGACCCAGGTCAGCCTCAAAGGCCCGGATGGCGAGCGGTTCCAGCCCGATGTATTGATCATGTTGCCCGGCGACAAGCAGGTGGTGGTGGACTCCAAGGTCAGTCTCACTGCGTATCAACAGTACGTGGCGGCGGAGGATGAAGTCATCGGCCAGGCAGCCCTGAAGCAGCATGTGCTATCGCTGCGAAACCACGTCAAAGGCTTGGCCGGTAAGGATTACAAACGCCTCGAAGGCTTGCACAGCCTGGATTTCGTGTTGCTGTTCGTGCCCATCGAGGCGGCGTTTTCTGCTGCATTGCAGGCCGAGCCCAACCTGTTCCAGGAAGCGTTTGACCGCCACATCGTGATCGTCAGCCCGACCACCTTGCTCGCGACCCTACGCGTGATCGATAGCTTGTGGAAGCAGGAACGTCAGAGCCAGAACGCCCGGGAAATCGCCGAACGCGCCGGGTGGCTGTACGACAAGTTCGTACTGTTCATCCAGGACCTGGACGAAGTGGGCAACCGCTTGCAGCAGTTGGATAAGGCTTACAGCGCGGCGCGAAACAAGCTGACAGATGGACGCGGAAATCTGGTCAGCCGCACCGAGCAATTGCGCTTGCTGGGTGCTCGGGCGAGTAAAAGCCTGCCGGCTGATTTGCTGGAGCGGGCGATGACGGATTCAGATGGCGTGGCCCATCTGCCTGAATAAACGATCGCCTTTTGTAGGAGCGAGCTTGCTCGCGAAAAACGTCAACGATAACGCGGGCGTTTTGAATGACCGTGTTGCCTGTGCGTTCTTCGCGAGCAAGCTCGCTCCTACAGAGGTAGGTGTCTGCTTAAAAGTGCCCGCAACGCTGCAGGCTTCACCGGCTTGGCCAGGTAATCCAACCCCGCCGCATGCACTTCGGCCACCATTTCCGGTCGGCCGTCGGCGCTGATCACCACGCCGGGAATCGGCTCGGCCAATTGCGCGCGCAACCAGCCCATCAGCTCAGTGCCGGTTTCGCCATGGTCCAGGTGGTAGTCCACCAGTGCCAGTTGCGGGCGCACACCGTCGGCGAGCAACGCCGCGCATTGCGCCTGGTCGGTAGCGGTCCACACTTCACAGCCCCAGCGCGTCAACAGGCTGCGCATGCCGATCAGGATGCTCTCTTCATTATCCACACACAGCACCTGTGCACCGCTCAACGGCAGTCCGGTTTCCTGTGGCGTCTTGACCTGCGGGCTGGCCTGGTTGCGCGCCAACGGCACACGCACGCTGAACACGCTGCCTTTGCCTGGCCATGAACGCACGCTCAACCGATGGCCGAGCACCCGACACAAGCCGTCGGCGATTGCCAGGCCCAGCCCCAGGCCTTTCTCCGCGCGGGTCTGGTGGCTGTCCAGGCGCTTGAATTCTTCGAAGATCACCTTCTGTTTATCCAGCGGGATACCGGGGCCACGGTCCCACACTTCCAGGCACAGCTCGCCCTTGCGTCGGCGTACGCCAAGCAGCACTGGGCCGTCGGCATAACGGAAAGCGTTGGTGAGAAAATTCTGCAGGATGCGCCGCAGCAACTTGATGTCGCTGTCGACGCGCAAGTGACTGCCGCGCAGGCGGAAACGCAAGCCTTGCTCTTGGGCCAGCGCTTTAAACTCTGCGCCCAAGGTGTCGAACAGTTCGTTGAGTACAAACGGCTGGCGTTGCGGATTGATCTTGCCGTTTTCCAGGCGTGAGATATCCAGCAGGTCGCTGATCAGGTCTTCGGCAGAGCGCAGTGAGCTGTCCAGGTGCTGCACCAATTGCCGGGCTTCGCTGGACAGTCCGTCGTGCTGGTGGGAGAGGGCAGCGGAAAACAGCCGTGCGGCATTCAAGGGTTGCATCAGGTCATGGCTGACGGCCGCCAGGAAACGCGTCTTCGACTGGCTGGCGGACTCGGCCACGCCCTTGGCATCGGTGAGCGCCACATTGAGTTGCGACAGTTCATGGGTACGCTCGGTCACCCGTTGTTCCAAACCTTCGTTGGCCTCGGTGAGCGCCTGCTCGGCTTCGCGGAACGCGGTAATGTCGGTGAAACTCATAACAAAACCGCCCCCGGGCATCGGGTTGCCGATCAGCTCGATCACCCGACCATTGGGGAACAAGCGCTCGGAGGTGTGCGCACGGCCTTGGCGCATCCAATGCAGGCGTCGCGCCACATGCACTTCGGCCTCGCCCGGCCCGCACAGCCCGCGTTCGGCGTTGTAGCGGATGATGTCGGCAATCGGTCGGCCGACGCTGATCAGCCCGTCCGGGTAATTGAACAGCTCAAGATAACGCCGGTTCCAGGCCACCAGTTTGAGGGACTGGTCGACTACGCTGATGCCCTGGGTGATGTTCTCGATGGCGCCTTGTAGCAGCGCGCGGTTGAATTGCAGCACTTCCGACGCTTCGTCGGCGATGCGGACTACGTCTTCCAGCTGCATTTCCCGCCCTTCGATAGCAGCTTTTACGACGGCACGTGTCGAAGATGCCCCCAGCACGCCAGCCAATAGCCGCTCGGTGTGGGCGATCCAATCATTGTCGGCATTCTGGTTAGGGTTGAAGCCTTTGCCTTGGCGATAGGCGAAGCGGATAAAGCTTTGCTGGGCGCGCTCTTCACCGACAAAGCGCGCCGCCAGGCTGAGCAAGTCGCTGATTTGCACCGACAACATCGAGCGAGCGCTGGCGCGTTGGCTGATTTCCTGACCGATGAAACGTCCGGCTTGCCAGTGCTCGGAAACCCGCGTGCGCGACAGCATCGACACCCACACAAACAGCGTGAAGTTACCCGCCAGGGAGAACACGGTGCCCAAGGTCAACGAGGTGACGGACAGGCCCAGCGGGTGGGAATGCATCCACGTCAGCCCAGGGAAAAGGCTGAGGGACCAGCCCAGGCTTTTCGCCGTCACCGGTAGGACCAAGGTGTAGAACCACAGGAAAGTACCGGCTGCCAGCCCGGCGAACACCCCGCGTCGGTTGGCCTGTTTCCAATACAGCGCACCGAGCATGGCCGGAGCCAGTTGGGTCACGGCGGCAAAGGCGATCTGGCCGATGGTCGCCAGGCTCGCGGTGGAGCCCAGCAAGCGATAGCTGACGTAGGCCAGCAACAGAATGATCACGATGCTCACCCGGCGTACCGACAGCATCCAGTGGCGGAACACTTCGAACGGCCGCTCGGCGCTGGAACGACGCAGCAGCCAGGGCAGCAGCATGTCGTTGGACACCATGGTCGACAAGGCGATGCTCGCCACGATGACCATGCCGGTGGCGGCTGATGCGCCACCGATAAATGCCAGCACGGCCAGCGCGGGATGAGCTTCGGCCATCGGCAGGCTGATCACGTAGGAGTCCGGCAGTACCGAGCTGGGCAGCATCATCTTGCCGCCCAAGGCGATCGGTACTACAAACAGTGCGGCAAGAATCAGATAGGCGGGAAATACCCACTTAGCCAGGCGCAGGTCCTGGGGGTCGATGTTCTCCACCACCGTGACGTGGAATTGCCGGGGCAGGCAGATGATCGCCATCATGGCCACGCCGGTCTGCACCACCATGGAGGGCCAGTTGACGGTCTCTTTCCAGTATTCCTCCAGCCGTGGCGCGAGCATGGCCTGGCTGAACAGGTCGCCGAAACCGTCGTACAGGCCGTAGGTCACAAACGCGCCGACCGCCAGAAACGCAAACAGCTTGACCAGCGATTCAAAGGCAATCGCCAGCACCATGCCACGGTGGTGTTCCGTGGCATCGAGATTGCGCGTACCAAACACAATGGTGAACAGCGCCAGCACTAGCGACACGATCAGCGCGGTGTCCTGGGCGCGGGTGCCCGTGGTGTCGGCCCCGGCACCGATCAGCAGGTTGACCCCCAGCACGATGCCTTTGAGTTGCAGGGCAATATAAGGCAGCACGCCGACTAGGCAGATCAGTGCAACCACCACGGCCAAGGATTGGGACTTGCCGTAGCGCGCGGCAATAAAGTCAGCAATGGAGGTGATGTTTTCCTGCTTGCTGATCAGAATCATCTTCTGCAGCACCCAAGGGGCCAGCACCAGCAACAGTACCGGTCCCAGGTAGATCGGTAAAAATGCCCACAGCTGCTCGGCAGCCTGACCTACAGCGCCGAAGAATGTCCAGCTGGTGCAGTAAACAGCCAGCGACAGGCTGTACACCCAGGCGCGCATGCGCGGCGGCAATGGCGCGCGGCGGCGGTCACCGTAGAAGGCGATGGCAAACATAATGGCCATATAGGCCAGGGCAACGGCGGCGATCAGCCCGCTGGACAACGTCATGGTAACTCCGCACATAAGAACACCCAGGCATTCCAGGCCCGGTTGGACAGTCTCGCAGAATGCCTGGGGTTAGTCAGTGTCGACCAAGGTCGTGTGGGTTCTTATGTCGCAGGGTCTTTTGGCGCAGGATATAGACCGTCACCAGTACCGCGCTGGTCAGCATGAACCCGCGCGCCCACGGCAGTGGCACCAGGTAGCAGGACACGCCAATGCTCAGCCACATCAAACCGATGGCGTAGACCTTGCCTTTGAGGGGAATACCATTGCCATCCAGGTAGTCACGGATCCACGGCCCCAAGCGCGGGTGTTGCACCAGCCAATGGTAGAAACGCGGGGAGCTTCGAGCGAAGCAGGCGGCGGCGAGCAGCAGGAATGGCGTAGTCGGCAATACCGGTAGGAAAATGCCGATCACCCCCAACGCTACACTGAGCCAGCCGATGGCCTGGAGCAGGTAGCGCAGGAGCAGAGAGCGATTGCCCATGGGTGTCACGGGCAAGCGACTTAGTGGTGACGTGGCTTGAGGATCGCCGGTTTTTCGTCAGGTGCGTTGCACAGCAGGTACAGCGCGGTCAGGGCTTCCGGGATCTGAACGATCATGTCGTCCATCAGGTTGGCGTCGGCAGCGATGTCGGCGAACTCAGGCTGGTCGTCGAACAAGCCCGAACCGACCATGATCGGCAGCAGCATTTCGCTGACTTCTTCCTCGGCGGTTTCAAACCAGGCGGCTTCGCGCAGGAACACGCCTTCCATGAAGCCGATGCACCAGCCGCGCAGGTCGGAATCATCCGGTTCTTCGCCCAGGTCCAGTTCGCATGGCAGCTCGAATTCCTCGTCGGAGGCCAGTTGGCGACCGATGTGGGCCTTGAGGGCCAGCAGGGTGGATTCGATTTCTTCGCGTTGGGCAGCATCGGCGTAGTGCGGCTCTTCGGCGAACAGTGCATCGATCCATTCACGGTCGGGGACGACGTCGGAGCAGATCGACAGGGCGGTCAGGTAGCCGTGGGCGGCCACGTAGTCCAGCGCCTCGTCATGCAGCTCATCGGCGTCGAGGAAGGCTTGCAGGCGGGTTAGTTGCTCAGCGAAGGACATTGAAGGACTACCTTGGGAATAAACGATGCTGAATTCTAGGCTTTCTTGAGCGCACAGGCCAGCCACACTGCATATTTGCCAGGTTTTAGATAGCGCCCGCTATTCGTCAGTGGCGCCCTTTGGCGGGTAACGCTCGGGTATACTGCCGCGTTTTGTGATGCCCTTGCAGGCCAAGCCCAGTGCGCGAAAACTTCGCTTACGGATTATTTCCCGTGAAAGCGGTTTTTTTCGGCCAGCCTGTACAGAGGGATTTCGGCACTATTTTGGAGTTTTACATGCTCGAGCAGGCACAACGCGTCCTCAAGGACATCTTCGGCTACGACAGTTTTCGTGGCCGCCAGGGTGCGATCATTGAGCGCGTGGCCAGTGGCGGTGACGCACTGGTACTGATGCCTACCGGCGGCGGTAAATCGTTGTGCTTCCAGGTGCCGGCGCTGTTGCGCAATGGCCTGGCCGTGGTGGTGTCGCCTTTGATTGCATTGATGGACGACCAGGTGGCAACCCTGGAAGAGCTGGGTGTCGCCGCCGCATCGTTGAACTCCACCCTCAGTGCCGAACAGCAGCGTGACCTCGCCGCTCGCATCAAGCGCGGTGAAGTGAAGATGCTGTACCTGGCGCCCGAGCGTCTGGTGCAGCCGCGCATGCTGGCGTTTTTACAGAGCCTGGAAATCGCCCTGTTCGCCATCGATGAAGCCCATTGCGTCTCCCAATGGGGTCATGACTTCCGCCGCGAGTATTTGCAGCTCGGCCAATTGGCGGAGCTGTTTCCCGATGTGCCGCGTATTGCGCTGACCGCCACTGCCGACAAGCGTACCCGCGAAGAAATCGTCGAGCGCCTGCACCTGCAGAACGCCGAGCGCTTCCTGTCGAGCTTCGACCGACCGAACATTTTCTACCGCATCGTGCCCAAGGAGCAGCCGCGCAAACAGTTGCTGGCGTTCCTTTCCGAGCGACGCAGCGATGCGGGCATCGTCTATTGCCTGTCGCGCAAGAAGGTCGATGAAGTGGCTGCGTTTCTCTGCGAGCAAGGCTACCCGGCGCTGCCCTATCACGCCGGCCTGCCCAACGACACGCGTTCGGCTCACCAGAAGCGCTTCCTCAACGAGGAAGGCCTGATCATGGTCGCCACCATCGCGTTCGGCATGGGCATCGACAAATCCAACGTGCGCTTCGTTGCGCACATGGACCTGCCCAAATCCCTTGAGGCGTACTACCAGGAAACCGGGCGTGCCGGCCGTGACGGTTTGCCGGCGGATGCGTGGATGGTCTACGGCCTGCAAGACGTGGTGATGCTCAAGCAGATGTTGCAGAACTCCGAGGGCGACGAGCGCCACAAGCGCCTGGAGCAGCACAAACTCGACGCCATGCTCTCGCTGTGCGAAGAGACTCGCTGCCGCCGCCAGACCTTGCTGGCGTATTTCGACGAAGACATGCCCGAACCCTGTGGCCACTGTGATAACTGCACCGACGGCGTGCAGACTTGGGACGCCACCGAGCCGGCACGCCAGGGTTTGTCCGCCATCTATCGCACCGGCCAGCGTTATGGCGTCGGTCACTTGGTGGATGTGTTGCTGGGCAAGGACAACGAGAAAGTACGCAGCTTCGGCCATGAAAAACTCTCGGTCTACGGCGTCGGCAAGGCCCGCGCCGAAGGCGAGTGGCGCTCGCTGTTCCGGCAGATGGTGGCGCGCGGCCTGGTGGATATCGACATCGAAGGGTACGGCGGCCTCCGCTTGAACGACAGTTGTCGTCCGCTGCTCAAGGGGGAAGTGACGCTGGAGCTGCGCCGCGACCTCAAGCCGCAGACTACCGCCAAGACCAGCACCAGCCAGGCCAGTCAGCTTGTACGTGGCGAAGAACGCGAACAGTGGGAAGCCCTGCGCACCCTGCGCCGCAAACTGGCCCAGGAACACAGCGTGCCGCCGTACGTTATTTTCCCCGACTCGACGCTGTTGGAGATGTTGCGCGAGCAACCTACGACTATGTCGGAAATGGCCAGGGTCAGCGGCGTCGGTGCACGCAAGCTGGAGCGCTACGGCCAGGCGTTCCTCGAAGTGCTCGGCGGCCAGGCCGAAGCACCGAAGGAAGTCGCCGATATTCGCCATGAACTAATCAGCCTGGCACGCGCTGGCATGACCCCGATCCAGATCGCCGGCCAGTTGCAATGCTCGGAGAAGAACGTCTACACCTTGCTTGCCGAATCCATCGGCAAGCAGCAGTTGTCGTTGGAGCAGGCGCTTGATTTGCCAGAGGATCTGCTCGGCGAAATCCAGGATGCGTTCCTGGACGGAGAGGGCGAATTGCCACCTGTTGCGGAGATTGCACCGCTGTTTACGGGGCGTGTTCCTGAAGGTGTCTTGTACTGCGTGCGGGCGGCTTTGCAGTCTGAATTCGAGATTTAGTGCGCCAATTACGACAATGTAACGAATCAGTACATAGCAACTCTTGCCTATGGGCAAAGCTCATGCTTAGCTGACTAATAATTAGCCACACTTTATTTTCAGTCTTAAACATGAGTTTTTTATGCCGTTAACCGATCAACACCGATTTGGCATGCAACTGGCGCAAATGTCCCGTGGTTGGCGCGCCGAGCTGGATCGCCGGCTGGCGGGGCTTGGCCTGTCCCAGGCGCGCTGGCTGGTGCTGCTGCACCTCGCTCGTTTTGAAGAAGCACCCACCCAGCGTGAGCTGGCGCAAAGCGTCGGCGTTGAAGGGCCAACCCTGGCCCGCCTGCTGGACAGCCTAGAAGGCCAGGGCCTGGTGCAACGCCAGGCCGTGGTGGAAGACCGCCGTGCCAAGCGCATCCTGCTGTGCGATACCGCCCGGCCGCTGATCGAACAAATCGAAACCATCGCTACCGCGCTACGGCATGAGCTGTTCGTGGGAGTGGATGAAGCTGATTTGAGCGTGTGCATGCGCGTGCATGGGCACATCCTGGCGAATCTGGAGAAATCCTGAGGAATACCCGGCGCGCTGCTTGCTGTGGCATGCGGGCTTCGTCTGGTGAGCGGGCTGTTGTGGTGAGCGGGCTTGCCCCGCGCTGGGGCGCGAAGCGGCCCCAAAAACAGGCGACTAATTTCTCACGGAAAAAACGCGGTGACCGCAATGGGCCTGCTTCGCAGCCCAGCGCGGGTGTAGCCCGCTCACCACATCAAGCGCGTTTAGCCGTCGGGTTCAGCGTAAGACGTTTAGAACGTCTGCCCCAGGTTCAGATACACCGCCTTCTGATTATCATCATTGAACCCATAACTGAAATTCAGCGGCCCCAACGGTGTATCAAAGCCCAGGAAAATACTCGCCGCGTTGATGTAGCCGCTGTCGAATTCATTGTCGTTGTTCCACGCCCGGCCGCGTTCCAGTGACGCACCCAGGTACAGCGGGAAATCCAGCGGCAGGTACGAACGCGGTGTGAGCCTGCGGTAGTACACCGCGCGCATCAGGCTGATGTTCTGCCCCGAGATCGCGTCCTGGCGAAAGCCCGACAACTGCCGCGCACCGCCCAGCAGGAAGCTGGAAATCACCACGTCCGAATCATCCAGGGTGCGCCCGTAGCGCCCGCCCAGTACCAAGGTGTCCGGGCCGCGGCTCATGGCTTTGTCGAGCTTGAACTCCCACTGACGGTAGCGCTGGTCCGAGCCCAGGCCGGGTTCGAACTCGCGGTAGGCCAGGCCGATGTCTTCGCCGGTGTGGGGGAAGTACACGTTGTCCAGGGAATCGAAGGAGTACTTCAGTTCATAGAAGCCTTCGCTGAAACTCACGCTGGGCAAATCCCTGTCACCGATGCGCACATCCGCCTTGCCCCAGGCTTCGCCGACGCCGAAGCGGATCTCGCCGCTGTTGCCGATCTGCCGTCCGACGTTCAAGCCGAAACCGTAGCGTTCCAGGCGATATTCGGAGATGGGGTCGTTGTCCAGGATCAGCTCGACGTTCTGTGCCTGGGCGCTGATGTACGGCGCGACAAAGTAACGCGAGCCGGTGTCCATAGGCTGATAGAACTCGCTGTACAGCTCTTGGCGATCACCTATCTGCACCCGCGTCAGCCATTCGGCACCGAGGCGGTTGATACCGTTCATGCGGTAGCTGGCGCCGAGGTTGAAGGCGCTGTCGCCACGCATGTCATCTGACAGGTTCAGGCCGAGGCGCAGGTAGTCGGTGCCGCTGCGTTTGCCGCGCGCGCTGATGACCAAGGTATTGTCCTGGCCCTTTTTCACCACGCGGTATTGCACCTGCTCGAAGTAATCCAGGCCGTACAAGGTGCCCATGTCCGATTGCAGGCGGCCCAGGTTCAGCGGCTCGCCCAGGGGTTGGCGGATGTAGTAGCGGATCACGTCGTCGCTGACTTTCGAGTCGTTTTCCACGTTGATGGCGGTGATGACCGGCGTGCGTTCGCCGGGTGTGCGGGCGGCTACCAGTTGCGGGTCGATCGGCTCTGCGGGGCGCAGGTGGGCCAGGCGCGTGTCGAGGGCGCGGGTAGCGCGGTAACCGGCATCGATCATGTCCTTGGCGCGGCCGAAATCAGTTACGCCATAGGCGGCGAGGGGCGGCTGGATCAGCACGTCCTTGGGGTGCAGGTCTTTGAGCTGCTCTTCGGAGTTGCGCCGGGTCATCAGGGTGATCGATTGGTTGAGTACGTCCACCACCGTCGCCAGTTGTTTGCGTGAACGCAGCGGGGTGCCGATGTCGACGACGATAGCGATATCCACGCCCATTTCCCGCGCCACATCCAGCGGGATGTTATCGGTCATGCCGCCGTCCACCAGCAGCCGGCCGTCCAGCTCCACTGGCGCGAAGACCGCCGGGATCGACATGCTGGCGCGGATCACTTGGGGCAGATGACCCTTGCGGAACACCACTTTCTCGCCGGTGGTGATATCGGTCGCCACCGCGCGAAAGGGGATCGGCAGCTTGTCGAAGTTACGCGTGTTGCTGCTGTGGGCGAACATGCTTTCCAGCAGCAACGCCAGGTTCTGGCCTTGGATTACGCCCAGTGGCAGGCCCAGGCTGCCATCGTCGCGAAAGCTGAGTTTCTGTTTGACCAGGAAATCCCGGTCATCCTGCTTGCGCCGGAACGGCACGTCTTCCCGAGGCGGTGCGTCGGACAGTGCCTGTTGCCAGTCGATGCTCAGCGCCAGTTTTTCCAACTCATCGATCTTGTAGCCCGAGGCGTACAGCCCGCCAATCACCGCGCCCATGCTGGTGCCGGCAATCGCATCGATCTGTATACCTTGCTCCTCCAGCGCCTTGAGCACGCCGATATGCGCCAGCCCGCGGGCGGCACCGCCAGACAGCACCAGGCCGATTTTCGGGCGTGGCGGTTCAACGGCGTCGGCGATAAGGGGGAGCAGGCACAGAAACAGGCAGGACAGCAGGCGGCGCATCATGAATCTCGAGGCTGGGCGATAAAGGCCGCTATTATAGCCACTCGATCCGCCGAGCCCGTTACGCCTGGAGCCTCTCAAATTATGTCTTCGATCAAACCCGAGATCGTCATCACCTATTGCACCCAGTGCCAGTGGCTACTGCGCGCCGCGTGGTTGGCGCAGGAACTGCTGAGCACGTTTGCCGATGATTTGGGCAAAGTGGCGCTGGAACCGGCCACCGGCGGCGCGTTTCGTATCACGTGTGATGGCGTGCAGATTTGGGAGCGCAAGGCGGACGGCGGTTTTCCCGAGGCCAAGGTGCTCAAGCAGCGCGTACGCGACCAGATCGACCCGCAGCGTGACCTGGGGCATAACGACCGCACCCAGTGAAAATCACCGCCCCGTGGGGCGGTGACACGGTGGTTATTTGGCCGCCATCTTTTGCTTGATAAAGCCAATCACCCACGTCAGTACCAGCCCGCCGACACCACCGCCGACAATGTTGCTGCCCACTGCCGCCACGTCCAGGGCTTCGCCGCCCGAGGTGCCCGTGAGTGCCGCGACGACTTGGCCGAGCACCAGCCCGCCGACCCCGCCGATCAGGGTATTGAGCCCGGTCCCGAGGCTCTGTTTGGTCATGCCGGCAATGTTGCCGCCAACGGCGCCGCTGATGATCTGCACTAACAAATTGATGAGCATTTCCATGGTAAAGCTCCCGCATCGCGTTGAGGTTGTGACCACTCGCGTGCAGCAACTTCAGAAAATACCCAGGCTGTCATCGAGCTGTCGGTTATCCGTTGAACGACTGCAGACTGTTGCGGATATTCAAAGTATAGATCAGGCCGTCGCCGCAGGCTGTTTGGCCTGGCTGGCACCGCCCATCAATCCGGAAAGCACGATTGCGACGATTATCAACACGCCGCCCAACAGCATGCGCAACGTCGGGGTTTCGGCAAACAGCAGCCAGGCCGCGGTGATGCCGTAGACCGGTTCCATGGCAAACACCACCGAAGCGGTGCGCGCCTTGATCACCGCGAGGCTTGCGACAAACAGGCTGTGGGCCAGACCCGTGCAGAACACCCCGAGCAAACCGATCCACAGCCAGTCAATTGCTCGCACCTCTGTCAGATCGGGCGCCGCCACGGGCAACAGGCACACGGCGACCACCACGTTCTGGCACAGCGCTGCCTGCACCGCCGGGATACGTCCGGAACTGGCGCGGTTGTTCAGTGACAGCAGGGAAAACAGCAACCCCGAGGCGATCCCCCAGAGCAATCCGCCAGTGGCTTCGCTGGCAAGGTTGAAGTCGGGGGTAACCAACACCAGGCCGACGCTGACCAGTACGACCAGCACCACTTCGTTGGCGCGAATGCGTTCGCGGAAAATCAGCCCTTCGAGGATCACGGTAAAGGCCGGAAATGCGGTGAAGCCCAAGGTTGCAACCGCCACGCCGGCTACTTTCACGGCAATGAAGAAGGTCACCCAGTGCGCTGCCAGCAACACGCCGCTGATCAGCAGCCGGCGCCAGTCGCGCAGTTCCAGGGTTTTCCAGGCGGTGCTGCTGGCGAACCGTGCGAATACCGCCAGTGCTACTACGGCAAACACGGCGCGACCAAAGACGATGATGGCCGGGGAGGCGGCCGCCAGTTTGCCGAATACGCCGGTGAGGCCAAACATCAATGCGCCGATATGCAGGGCGCCGAGGGCTGAACGGGGAGTCATTGCGATCCTTGAGTCATGGGGGTGACAGAAACGCAGTCTAGTGGGTCGCCCGCGTGGGTGTCTGTCGCCCGGCTCGCGGTGTTTATCGCGAAACTCTTTCTACGGGTTGCGACGCAAAGCGCCCGGCGAGGCGCCAAACTCTCGCAGCATCGCGGCGGCGAAGGCGCTTTGCGAGGCGTAACCGACGCGATCGGCAATTTCACCGATGGGCAGCGGTGTCTTGCGCAACAGGTCCAAGGCCATGTGCAGGCGACGGCTGCGGATGTAGTCCATCGGTGTTTGCCCGCATTCCGCCATAAAACGTGCGTGCAGGCGTGCCACCGACAGATCGGCGATACGCGCCAGGTCGGCCACCTGCAGTGGGTGCGCAACATGCCGTTCGATATGTGCATTGAACGCCGCATACGGAAGGCGCCGCCCCGGCAGTGGTTGAGCCAGCGGATGATTGAGGCTGGCCAGTAACAGCACCGCGCCCTGCTGGACGATCAGCGGGTCATCCACCGGGCTCTGCGCCAGCCAGTGCACCAACTGGCTTTGCCGCGTGTCCAGGGCCAACCGCGTGGGTTGGTCGAGCAGACGGCGACTGGCCTCGGCATGCTCGCCCAACGATTGCAGCACCCAATGCTCAGTGGGCACATCCAGCACCAGGCAGCGGCTACCATCGCGACTGCCGCACGCATGGTGGGCGGAGAAGGGCAGCACCATCACGCTGCTTTCGCGCACTTGGCTGCCACGGCCGTCCACCTCCAGGTCCAGGTGCCCGGACAGGCCGAATACCAGCTGCGCATGGTCATGGCTGTGGGCGAGGGGCGCTTCGACGTAGTGGCGTAGGGCGAGGGTGGGTCCCATTGCGGTCTCCTGGGCGGCAAGTTGGCAGTCTACAACGGTTTGCGGGCCCTGAGCGCTGTCATCAGACTGACGCACAGTTGTCATGGGCTATTAATCGCCAGAGCGCAAGCTCGCGAAAACACCGTCGAGGGATGCCCATGACCAGTGCCGAGTTCGCCAAGCCCAGCCGCAAGCAACGGGTTCGTACCCTGTGGATTTCCGATGTGCACCTGGGCACCCGGGATTGCCAGGCCGAACATTTATCGCAGTTCCTCAAGGGCTATCACGCGGACAAGGTCTACCTGGTCGGTGACATCATCGACGGCTGGAAACTGCGTGGCGGCATGTATTGGCCCCAAGCCCATACCAACGTGATCCGCCGTCTGCTGACCATGGCCAAGCGCGGTACCGAGGTGATCTATGTCACCGGCAACCATGATGAGTTCCTGCGTCGTTATTCCAAGCTGATCCTGGGCAATATCCAATTGGTGGACGAAGCGGTGCACGTGACTGCCGATGGCCGGCATCTGTTGGTGATTCATGGCGATCAGTTCGACGTGATCACCCGCTACCACCGCTGGCTGGCGTTCCTCGGTGACTCGGCCTACGAGTTCACCCTCACGCTGAACCGCTGGCTGAACCATTGGCGTGCGCGCTACGGCTATGGCTATTGGTCGCTGTCGGCGTACCTCAAGCACAAGGTCAAGACGGCCGTGAACTTCATCAGCGATTTCGAAGAAGCCATCGCCCATGAGGTGACCAAGCGCGAGTTGCATGGTGTGGTGTGCGGGCATATCCACCATGCGGAGATTCGCAAGGTGGGCGATGTGGATTACCTCAACTGCGGAGATTGGGTGGAGTCGTGCACAGCGTTGATCGAGCACTGGGATGGGAGTATCGAGTTATATCGGTTGGCGGATGCGCAGGCCAAGGAGGCGCAGCTCAAAGCCGAAATGGTTGCTGGCTGAAACACAACCTCCCTCGTAGGAGCCGGCTTGCCGGCGATGGCAATGTTGAGGGCGCCATCGCCGGCAAGCCGGCTCCTACAGGGTGAGGTGTCAGTCGCGGCAAACGTCGGCGATGGCTTCGGCAAGTAGCGTCAACCGCGTGGCATCAGCCCCCGCCACGTTAGCCCGCCCCGAACTCACCATGTACACGCTGTGTTTCTCGCGCAGTTGCTTCACCTGTTCGGCACTCAATCCGGTGTAGGAGAACATCCCACGCTGCGCCCCGATATGCGCAAACCGCTCCGACAGACCGTGTGGCGCCAACGCCTCAACCAAGCCCGAACGCAGGTGTGCGATCCGCGAGCGCATGGCTTCGACCTCGTTGCTCCATAGCGTTTTCAGCTCGGCATCGCCCAGGATGGTCGCCACTACCGCAGCACCATGGTCCGGGGGCGTCGACCACAGGTTGCGCGCCGTGTTGGCCAGTTGGCTGCGCACATCCGTCAGTTTCTCGGCATCCGCCGCGCACACGATCAACGCGCCGACACGGTCGCTGTACAGGCCGAAGTTCTTCGAGCACGAACTGGTGACCAGCACTTCCGGCAACTCGGCCGCAAACAGCCGCACCGCCCAGGCATCCTGCTCCAAACCATCGCCAAAGCCTTGGTAGGCGAAGTCGATCAGTGGCAGCAACTGGCGCTCGCGCACGACCTGCAGCACCTGGCGCCAGTCGTCCTGGGACAGGTCGAAACCGGTCGGGTTATGGCAGCAGGCGTGCAGCAGCACCACGTCGCCCTTGGGCACGCTGGACAGGGTGGCGAGCATCGCCGCCACATCCAGGCGGTTGTCAGCGCCCACGTAAGGGTAATGACTCACCGGGATCCCGGCCTTGGCAAAGATCGTTTCGTGGATTGGCCAGGTCGGGTTGCTCAGCCACACGCCGCGACCAGGCAGGTTTTGCGCGATGAAGTCGGCGCTCAGGCGCAGGGCGCCGGTGCCGCCTGGGGTCTGGGTGGCGCCGGCACGTCGCTCGCGGATCAGCGCGGAGTCCGCGCCGAGGACCAGCTCGCTGATCAGCTTGCCGAACGCCGCATTGCCGTGGCCGCCGATGTAGGTCTTGGTAGTTTGTGTGTCCACCAGGCGCTGTTCGGCCAGTTTTACCGAGTGTGGAATTGGCGTCAGGCCTTGGTCGTCCTTATAGACACCCACGCCGAGGTCGAACTTATTCGGGTTGGCATCCTGGGCGTACAGGTCCATCAGCCCGAGGATCGGGTCGCCGGGTACGCGGCCAATGGCATCGAAATGCATTACTTGCGGCCCTCGGCGTCCTTGGCCACTTCGTCGGTGCGCGCGGCCATGATGAAGTCGTTGCGGTGCAGGCCCTTGATGGAATGGCTCCACCAGGTCACGGTGACCTTGCCCCACTCGGTGAGCAGGCCTGGGTGATGGCCTTCGGCTTCGGAGATTTCACCCATGGCGTTGGTGAAGGCCAGGGCGAATTTGAAGTTCTTGAACAGGAAGACCTTTTCCAGTTGCATCACACCGTCACGGACTTCGATGTTCCAGTCGGGGATCTGCTTGAGCAGTACCGGCAGTTCTTCGTCGCTGACTTGAGGGGCATCGGCACGGCAGGCTTCGCAGTGGGCTTGGTTCAAGGTGGTCATGATGGTGTCCTGAATTCGAGTGTTTGAAGATCAGTAGCGTCACCCTAAAGCAACGCGCGGCCAGGGAACAGACTCACCTGGCCTCAAGATGTAAGGTTCACGCAGCTTTGGGTTTTGGGGGAAACTTCGGGGCATGCAAACCCAGCTGCATCCCGCGCTCCACCATGCCCATGATGTCTTCCTGGGCCACTTCGAACAGGCGCTTGAGGTTGGGGAGGACGAAGTACAGCGGTTGCAGGATGTCGATGCGATACGGCGTGCGCATCGCCTCCAGTGGATCGAACACCTGGTGTTCGGGCTCGGACGACAGGCTGTACACCGTCTCCTTGGGCGACGACAGAATGCCGCCACCGTAGATGCGCCGACCTTCGGGCGTGTCCACCAGGCCGAACTCGATGGTCATCCAGTACAGGCGCGCCAGGTACACGCGTTGCTCCTTGGTGGCCGCCAGGCCGAGCTTGCCGTAGGTGTGGGTGAATTCGGCGAACCAAGGATTGGTCAGCAGCGGGCAGTGGCCGAAGATCTCATGGAAAATGTCCGGCTCTTGCAGGTAGTCCAGTTCTTCGCGGGTGCGGATAAACGTCGCCACTGGAAACTGCTTGTTGGCCAGCAACTCGAAGAACGTCTGGAAGGGGATCAGCGCCGGCACACGGGCGACTTGCCAGCCGGTGGTTTCGGCCAGCACCTGGTTGATCTCGCCCAATTGCGGGATGCGGTCATGGGGCAGGCCGAGCTTGTCGATGCCATCCAGGTATTCCTGGCAGGCGCGACCCTCGATCACTTTCAACTGGCGAGTGATCAGGGTGTTCCACACCGCATGTTCTTCCGGTGAGTAGTGGATAAAACCTTGCGCATCGGGCTCGCGGGCCACGTACTGCGTCTGCTTCATACGGCTCTCCTGCTAGGCATTCGTTCTTGTTATGTCCTGCGATGAGCTTATTGATAACCCGTGCGCGGCCGGATTCCACTCGTTTAAAACGCCGTTGCGTAGGAAAACTTACCATTTTTCGTAAAGTATTCGTTACGCTTGTGAGGCTGGCCGCTGCATTGGGCTGGGAAAAGCCTGCAAGCTGTAACATAATCTTGACGACTATCTGCGCCCAGCGACAAAAAGACGCGGCGCCTCCCCACTTTTCGGGCCTCTTCATGCGTATCAAAGTGCACTGCCAGAACCGCATCGGCATCCTGCGGGACATCCTCAACCTGTTGGTGGAATACGGTGTCAACGTCGCCAAGGGCGAGGTCGGCGGTGAGCATGGCAATGCCATCTACCTGTTTTGCCCGAATCTGGTGAACATGCAGTTCCAGGCGCTGCGCCCGCAGTTCGAGGCGATTGCCGGAGTGTTCGGCGTCAAAAGGGTAGGGCTGATGCCCAGCGAGCGTCGGCATATGGAGCTCAATGCACTGCTCGGCGCGCTGGAGTTCCCGGTACTGTCCATCGATATGGGCGGCTCTATCGTCGCCGCCAACCGCGCGGCGGCGCAGTTGCTCGGGGTACGGGTGGATGAGGTGCCGGGCATTCCGTTGTCGCGGTATGCCGAGGACTTCGACTTGCCGGAACTGGTGCGCGCGAGCAAATCGCGGATCAACGGTCTGCGGGTCAAGGTCAAGGGCGACGTGTTCTTGGCGGACATCGCGCCGCTGCAATCCTCCGAGCATGATGACAGCGAGGCCATGGCCGGTGCCGTGCTGACCCTGCACCGCGCCGACCGCGTCGGTGAGCGCATCTACAACGTGCGCAAGCAGGAGCTGCGTGGCTTTGACAGCATCTTCCAAAGCTCCAAAGTCATGGCCGCCGTGGTGCGCGAAGCCCGACGCATGGCGCCGCTGGATGCGCCTCTATTAATAGAAGGCGAAACCGGCACCGGCAAGGAACTGCTGGCGCGCGCCTGTCACTTGGCCAGCCCGCGTGGGCAATCGCCGTTGATGGCGCTTAATTGCGCGGGCTTGCCAGAGTCGATGGCCGAGACCGAGCTGTTCGGCTACGGTCCCGGCGCATTCGAAGGCGCACGGGCCGAAGGCAAGTTGGGGCTATTGGAACTGACGGCGGGCGGTACGTTGTTTCTCGATGGTGTCGGGGAGATGAGCGCGCGGCTACAGGTGAAGTTGCTGCGTTTTTTGCAGGATGGATGCTTCCGACGCGTAGGCAGCGATGAAGAGGTGTACCTGGACGTGCGCGTGATCTGCGCGACCCAGGTGGACTTGTCCGAGCTGTGTGCCCGTGGCGAATTCCGCCAGGACCTTTATCACCGCCTCAACGTGCTGTCGCTACATATTCCACCGCTGCGCGAATGCCTCGATGGTTTGGCGCCGCTGGTTGATCACTTTCTCGACCAGGCCAGTCGCCAGATCGGCTGCCCGTTGCCCAAGCTGGCGCCAGCAGCCATGGATCGCCTTAGCCACTACCACTGGCCGGGCAACGTACGGCAGTTGGAAAACGTGTTGTTCCAGGCGGTGTCGTTATGTGACGGCGGGACTGTCAAGGCCGAACATATCCGGTTGCCGGATTACGGCGTGCGTCAGCCGCTTGGCGATTTCTCGCTGGAGGGTGGCCTGGATGACATCGTCGGGCGGTTTGAGAAGGCGGTGTTGGAAGTCTTGTACGCTGAGCATTCCAGCAGCCGGCAGTTGGGTAAGCGACTGGGGGTATCCCACACCACCATCGCCAATAAACTGCGCGATTACGAAATCCTGAAGACCGATAAATAATTCGCGGACACTACGCGGTCAAAATGTGGGAGCGGGCTTGCTCGCGAATGCGGTGTGTCATTCAACACATGAGTGAGTGAACCACCGCATTCGTGAGCAAGCCCGCTCCCAAATCGGATCTTCGTCGTTTTCCAGACATGTGTTTGCCGCAGGCGGCAGTAGTCCGCCGTTTTTTCGACTCGCGCTCAATCCAGAAATCTCTCCACCTCACGGCAAACCCCCGCCCCGCCTGTACTTCACCTTCTTTTCAAAAGTTGGTTCGCAAATTGCTTAAGCCTCATCAGTACAGCGGTGGGCGGCAAGCGTCCGTCAGAAAGAGGAAAGAGCGTGGACAAGTACCTTTATGTGGCAATGACCGGCGCCAGCCAGAATGCTCTGGCGCAGAAGGCCCATGCCAACAACCTGGCGAACATTTCCACCAATGGTTTCCAACGTGACCTGGAGCAGGCACGTTCGATGCCGGTGTTCGGTGACAGCTTTCCGGCGCGGGCGTTTGCCTTGACTGAGCGCCCGGGCACTGACTTTTCTCCTGGCGCGATGATCGAGACCGGCCGTGACCTGGACGTCGCCGTCAGCGGTAATGGCTGGATGGCTGTGCAGACCCCGGACGGCAGCGAAGCCTATGTACGCAGCGCGAGCATGAACGTCGATGCATTGGGCGTGCTGCGCGCCGGCAACGGCATGCCGATCATGGGCAATGGTGGTCCGATTGCCGTGCCGCCCCAGCAGAAAATTGAAGTGGGTGCCGACGGCACCATCAGCATCCGCGCCATGGGTGAAGGCCCGCGCGTGATGGCTGAAGTGGACCGCATCAAGCTGGTCCAGCCGGACCTGAAGAACATGAATAAAGGCCTCGACGGCACTATCCACACCAAGGATGGCCAGCCGGCCCAGGCTGACGCGACGGTCACGCTGACCTCGGGCTTCCTGCAGGCGAGCAATGTCAACGCGGTGGAAGAAATGACCGCGGTGCTGGCGCTTTCCAAGCAGTTCGAGCTGCACATCAAGATGATGAACAGCGCCAAGGAAGACGACCAAGCCATGACGCGCGTCATGCAGATGAGCTGATTGCAGCCCACTCACTAATTTTGCGATGCAGCGCCAACAAACAGGCGCACGAAGGAGAACAGCATGCTTCCGGCTCTATGGGTTGCCAAAACAGGTTTGTCCGCCCAGGACACCAACCTGACCACCATTTCCAACAACTTGGCCAACGTGTCGACCACGGGTTTCAAACGTGACCGTGCCGAGTTCCAGGACTTGCTCTATCAGATCAAGAAGCAGCCGGGCGCCCAGTCCACCCAGGACAGCGAACTGCCGTCGGGTCTGCAATTGGGTACCGGTGTGCAGATCGTCGGCACCCAGAAGAACTTCAGCGCCGGTAACCTGCAACAGACCGGCCAGCCGCTGGACATGGCCATCAACGGCCGTGGTTTCTTCCAGATCCTGCAACCGGATGGCACCACGTCCTACACCCGTGACGGTACGTTCCACCTGGATTCCAACGGCCAGATCGTCACCGCCAACGGCTTTGCCCTGGAACCGGCCGTGGTCGTCCCCGCAGACGCCAAGACCTTCACCGTCGGCAACGACGGCACCGTGTCCATCACCGTGGCCGGCAACCCCGCGTCGCAAGTGATCGGCAACCTGCAGACCGCCGACTTCATCAACCCGGCCGGCCTGCAAGCCATGGGCAACAACCTGTTCCTGGAAACCGCCTCCAGCGGCGCGCCGCAAATCGGCACCCCTGGCTTGAACGGTTTCGGCACCACGCTGCAAAGCACCCTGGAAACCTCCAACGTGAGCACGGTCGAGGAGATGGTCAACATGATCACCACCCAGCGCGCCTACGAGATGAACTCCAAGGTGATCTCCACCGCCGACCAGATGCTTTCGTTCGTAACGCAGAATCTGTAATCAAGTCTATGGGGCGCTCTTGAGGCGCCTGCAACACCGTGAGGTAAGGGTCATGAATCGCTATGTTTCTGTTCTGGCATTGAGTGGGATTGCCGTGCTCGCGGGCTGTGTCGCCCCGACGCCAAAACCCAATGACCCGTACTACGCGCCGGTGTTGCCACGCACACCGTTGCCAGCGGCCGCCAACAATGGCTCGATCTACCAGGCCGGTTTCGAACAGAACCTGTACAGCGACCGTAAGGCGTTCCGGGTCGGTGACATCATCACCATCACCCTGAACGAGCGCACCCAGGCCAGCAAGAACGCTAACTCGCAGATCGGCAAGACCAGCAAGGCCAACCTCGGCCTGACCTCGTTGTTCGGCGCGGTGCCCAACACCAATAATCCATTGGGTGACGGCGACCTCAGCCTCAGCGCCGGCTACAGCGGCGATCGTGCCACCAACGGCAAGAGCGCGGCAGGGCAGGGCAACAGCCTGACCGGTTCGATCACCGTGACCGTGGCCGACGTATTGCCCAACGGCATCATCGCCGTGCGCGGTGAAAAGTGGATGACCCTCAACACCGGCGACGAGCTGGTGCGCATTGCCGGCATGGTCCGCGCCGATGACATCTCCACCGACAACACGGTGCCGTCGACGCGGATTGCCGATGCGCGCATCACCTACTCGGGTACAGGTTCGTTCGCTGATGCAAGCCAGCCGGGCTGGTTCGACCGTTTCTTCCTTAGCCCGCTGTTCCCTTTCTAGGTGGCCACTTTGAACTTCAAACAGCTGATGGCGGCCGCACTCCTGCTTTCCTTGAGCGCTGTCGCCCAGGCCGAACGCCTGAAGGACATCGCCAGCATCTCCGGCGTGCGTTCCAACCAGTTGATCGGTTACGGCCTGGTGGTGGGGCTCAACGGTACGGGTGACCAGACCACGCAGACCCCGTTCACCTTGCAGACCTTCAACAACATGCTCTCGCAGTTCGGCATCAAGGTGCCGGCGGGTTCGGGCAACGTGCAGTTGAAAAACGTCGCGGCGGTGTCGATCAGTGCTGACTTGCCGGCGTTCTCCAAGCCGGGCCAGGTGGTGGATATCACTGTGTCGTCCATCGGTAACTCGAAGAGCTTGCGCGGCGGCACCTTGCTGATGACGCCCCTCAAGGGTATCGACGGCAACGTCTACGCCATTGCCCAGGGCAACCTGGTGGTGGGCGGTTTTGACGCCGAAGGTCGCGACGGTTCGAAGATCACCGTCAACGTGCCGTCAGCCGGTCGAATCCCGGGTGGTGCCACCGTTGAGCGCACCGTGCCAAGCGGTTTCAATCAAGGCAACAGCCTGACCCTGAACCTCAATCGCTCCGACTTCACCACCGCCAAGCGCGTGGTCGACAAGATCAACGACATGCTCGGCCCTGGCGTGGCCCAGGCCATCGACGGCGGCTCGATCCGTGTGACCGCGCCGCTGGACCCAAGCCAGCGCGTCGACTACCTGTCGATCCTGGAAAACCTTGAAGTCGACCCAGGCCAGGCCGTGGCCAAAGTCATCATCAACTCGCGTACTGGCACCATCGTGATCGGTCAGAACGTCAAGGTATCGCCAGCAGCGGTGACCCACGGCAGCCTGACCGTGACCATCACCGAAGACCCGATCGTCAGCCAGCCGGGGCCATTGTCCAACGGCCAGACGGCGGTGGTGCCGCGTTCGCGCGTCAACGCCCAGCAAGAAGCCAAGCCTATGTTCAAGTTCGGCCCCGGCACCACCCTGGATGAGATTGTCCGCGCGGTGAACCAGGTGGGCGCAGCGCCCGGCGACTTGATGGCGATTCTTGAAGCACTGAAGCAGGCCGGCGCCTTACAAGCCGACCTGATCGTGATCTGAGGCCATGGCCATGGATATGCGCAAGAGCGGCATCAGCAGCACGGCGGACTCGGGGTCTTACTCCGACTTGAACCGGCTTAACCAGCTCAAGGTCGGTGCCGACAAGAACAGCGAAGGCAACATGCGCAAGGTGGCGCAGGAGTTCGAATCGCTGTTCCTGAGCGAGATGCTCAAGTCCATGCGTTCGGCCACCGAGGCATTGGGCAAGGACAACCCGATGAACACGCCCGCCGCCAAGCAGTACCAGGAAATGTACGACCAGCAGCTGGCGGTCTCGATGTCCCGCGAAGGCGGTGGTATCGGCTTGGCCGACGTGCTGATGCGCCAGATGCAGAGGAACAAACCGGTGGAGGCCCAGGCCGCCACCTTGCAAGGCCCGGCGGCGGCTGAGCCTGTGAAGAAAGTTGATGTGCCGACAGAAATTGCCGCAGGCACCCAGGCTGATGGGCCTTTGGGCCGCTCCAATGGCCAGCGTCCGCTGTGGGCTTACCGCGTGGCTGAGCCACAGGCGGGTGCCCCGTCGGCCCATAGCAATGACATGGAATTGATGAATCAGCGGCGCATCGCCTTACCGAGCAAGCTGACTGATCGCCTGCTTGCCGGCATTGTGCCAAGCACCCAGGTGACCGGCGAAGCCAAGGCCGCGCCATTGCGTAACAGCGCCGCTGACGACAACGTCGTCAACAGTGCGGCGCGCACCTTCGCCGTGCCGAGCGGGCGCATGCAGGTCTACGGCCGCGCCGTGGCCCAGCCACCGTTGGCACCGGCGAAGAAAGCCTTCAGTTCGCAGGATGAATTTGTCGCCACCATGTTGCCGATGGCCAAGGCGGCCGCCGCGCGTATTGGTGTCGATCCGAAGTACCTGGTGGCCCAGGCTGCCCTGGAAACCGGCTGGGGTAAATCGGTGATGCGCGCCGAAGATGGCAGCAGCAGCCACAACCTGTTCGGCATCAAGGCCGGCCAGAGTTGGCAGGGCGGCCAGGCTCGCGCGATCACCAGCGAGTTCCGTGATGGGGCGATGGTCAAGGAGACGGCACAGTTCCGTTCCTACGACTCCTATCAGGACAGCTTCCATGACCTGGTGACGTTGCTGCAAAGCAATGATCGCTATAAAGAAGTTGTGAAGTCGGCCGACAACCCGGAACAGTTTGTGCGCGAGTTGCAAAAAGCCGGTTACGCCACCGATCCGGCCTATGCCAGCAAGATTTCGCAGATCGCCAAAACGATGGACAGTTACCAGAATTACGCTGCCGCTGGCGCAACCACACATTTATAAGGTCTGAACCATGAGTTTGCTCAGTATCGGGATGTCAGGACTCAATTCCGCTCAAGGATCGTTGTCGGTCTTGAGTAACAACATTGCCAACGCCAACACAGCGGGTTACTCACGGCAGCAGACCACCCAGAACGCCAACGCGGCCAATCAGTTTGGTGGCGTGTTCATCGGCAGTGGCACCACCCTGGCCGATGTACGCCGGGTGTATAACGAGTTTCTCGACGCGGCGTACCAGAACAGCACCTCGCTCAACAGCGATGCCAAGGCGTATCTGGATCAGGTCAGCGCCGTGGACAAGACGCTGTCGGACAAGACCACCGGCATGTCGTCCGTGCTCAGCGCGTTCTTCGCGGCGGCTCAGACCGCATCCGCTAACCCGAGCGACACGTCGGCGCGCCAGATTCTGCTCACCAGCGCCCAGACCTTGAGCAACCGGTTCAACTCGATCTCCAACCAGTTGAGCCAGCAAAAAGAGACCATCAACAGTCAGTTGACCTCCATGGCTGACCAGGTCAACCAACTGACCTCGTCGATTGCGTCCCTCAACAAGCAGATCAACCAGGTGCAAGGTGCGTCGAACACCACGCCGGCCAACCTGCTGGATGCGCGCGCCGAGGCCGTACGCTCGCTCAATGAGCTGATCGGCGTAACCGCCACCGAGAAAAACGGTGTGTTCAGTGTCAGCACCGGCACCGGTCAATCGCTGGTGCTGGGCGATCAGTCCAACTCGATTTCTGCAGTGCCTGGCAAGGACGATCCGACCCAGTACACCATTCAGATGAACATGCCGGGTAACACGGCGGTAGACATCGGCAATGTGATCAGTGGCGGCAGTATCGGCGGCCTGATGCGCTATCGCAGTGACGTGTTGATGCCAGCCATCAACGACCTGGGACGCATCGCCATCGTCACCGCCGATACGATCAACAGCCAGCTGGGGCAGGGCATCGACCTGAATGGCGAGTTCGGCGCGTCGATGTTCAAGGACATCAATAGCGCAGCAGCAGTGGCTTTGCGCAGTGTGGCCGGTCAAGGCAACCAAGGCGCCGGTAGCCTGGGTGTGACGATCAAGGACACCAGCAAGCTGACCAACTACGATTATAAGGTCACCTTCAGTGACCCGACCAATCTCAACAAAGTGACGGTGCAGCGCTCCGATGGCAAAGCCATGGGTACTTTTGATATCACCGCCACACCGCCTTCGGTGATCGACGGCTTTACCCTTGAACTTAAAAACGGCCCAATGTCGGCCGGTGACAGCTTCAAGGTCAGCCCGACCGCCAGCGGCGCGAAGGACATCGGCACGGTCCTCACCGACCCGAGCAAGATTGCCTTCGCTGCACCGCTCAAAGGCGAGGCCAGCAAAACCAACCAGGGCACCGGCACCTTCACGCCGCCGACCTTGACCGTGCCGCTGGATCTCCAGGGTGGCGCCAATACCGCGCAACTGCGCGTCGGCATTGAAAACTCGATGCCGGTGAAGATGGTATTTGGCAAGCCTGCGGCCGACGGCACCCAGAGCTATACGATCAACGACGCCAAGGGCGCTCCGATCGGCACCGGCACCATTATTCCGGGGCAGGCCAACAAGATCAGCATCAACGTACCGATGCGCGATGCCAGCGGCGCCCTGGTGGTGCCGGCCAAGAGCTTCAGCTTTGACACCTCGGTGGCTGGCTCGCCGACCGATGGCGACAGCACCACCTTTTCGTTCAATGCCAGTGGCAAGTCCGACAACCGCAATGCCCAGGAACTGCTGAACCTGCAAACCAAGGCGACCGTAGGTGTGGCAGCAGATGGCACCGGCGGCACCAGCCTGGTCGGGGCCAACAGCAAGTTGGTCTCGACGGTCGGCGCCAAGGCCGCAGCGGCCACCACGGACACGACTGCCACCAACGCGTTGCTGACGGCTAACAAAAATGCGCGCAACTCCGTGTCCCAGGTCAACCTGGATGAAGAGGCGGGCGACATGATCAAGTTCCAGCAGTACTACACAGCGTCGTCGCAGATCATCAAGGCTGCGCAAGAAACCTTCAGCACGCTGATCAATAGTCTTTAAGGGAGTCTGGGACGATGCGCATTTCTACACAGCAGTATTTCGACACCAGTGCCGCCAAGTACCAGAACAACTATGCCGGCGTGGTGCAGGCTCAGCAGCAGGCGAGTTCCGGCGTGCGCGTGCAAACCGCTGGGGATGACCCGGTGGCGGCGCAGCGTTTGCTGATGCTGCAGCAGCAGAAAGACATGCTGGCGCAGTTCAGTGGCAACATCACCAATATCCAGAGCTCGCTGACTAACGAAGAAAGCGTGTTGACCGCGATCAGCGCGACGATCCAGGCCGCCAGCCAGTTGGCGTTGAAGGCCGGTGGCGTGACCAGTGATGCCGATCGCAAATCCATCTCGGTCGAAGTGGGTGCCCTTGAAGACCAGTTGCTGGGCTTGCTCAACAGCAAGGATGCGGCGGGCAACTACCTGTTCTCCGGCTCCAAGACCGATACGCCACCGTACTCGCGCAACATTGACGGCACCTACAATTATCAGGGCGACGAAAACGAGCTGAGCCTGCAGGTTTCCGAGACGTTGACCGTGCGTACGGGCGACACCGGCAAGACCATTCTGGAAGGCGCGGCCAACAACAGCCGCACCCAGTCCACATACACCACGCCGGCCCCTGTGCCTCCGGCGACGACACCGTCGCAGGTGAATGACAACAAAGTTGCCATCTCGGCCGGTCTGATTACCTCGAGTGTCGACTACAGTAAGTCGTTCGCCGACGGTCAGCCGTACAAAGTGACCTTCAGCAGCAGCACCCAGTACGTGGTGACCGACAAGGACAACAACGACATTACCTCGCAACTCCCGGGTAATGGCACGTTCGACTCCACCAAGGAAGGCAGCGCCAGCATCAACATACGCGGGGTCAAGTTCGATATCACCGTCGACCTGACCGACAAAGCCACCGGGCCTGATGCCGATGCCATGGTCAAAGGCCGTGAGTTCACCCTGGCCGCCAAGCCGGACACGTTTAACGTCTCCCGCACCGCTAGCAACACGTCGCCGACGCAGCTGACCAATGCCACGGTCAGCAACCCCGCTAAATATGCCAGCACCTTCCCGGCCAACAGCGGTGTGCTGGTCAAGTTCAGCGACACTGATTCGTCGGCCTTCCAGGTGTTTGCACAGCCCTACAACGCCAACAGCAAGCCGATTGATTCAGGCGTCATCGACACCACTACCACGCCGAACTCGATCACTGTGGCCGGTGTGACTTTTGGCTTGAGTGGCACACCGGCTGTGGGTGATCAATTCGCGATCGGCGCCAGCACCCAGAAAACCCAGAGTGCGCTCGACACCTTGAGCCAATTGCGCAAGGCTCTGGAGCAACCGGCCGACGGTATTCCTGGCGCGCGGGTGAAGCTGCAGGATGCCCTGAACGCCGCTGTCAGCAACCTGACCAGTTCCGCGGACCAAGTGGACAACGTGCGCGGTTCCATCGGCGCGCGGCAGAACGCGCTCACCGTGCAGTCCAGCGAAAACGAAAGTGTCGGGCTGGCCAACAAATCGACCATGAGCGCCCTGGCGAACATCGACATGGGCGAAGCGGCGATCAACCTGACCCTGCAGCAAACCATGCTGGAGGCGTCGCAGTTGGCCTTCGTGAAAATCTCGCAGTTGAGCCTGTTCAACAAGATGTAAATAGCTTTACGTCAAGCGGCCCGCCCTGGAAACAGGGCGGGCCGTTGTCGTTTCCGGGATTTAATTGTTTGAAGGTTTTGCATAAAGCACACAAAATTGAGTGACCTGTGAGTCATAAAGCGCATCTTCACTGTATCGTGTGAAAAGGATAAGTCGTCACAGGGTCCTTGCGAGACGGCTTTCAGCGAGATTTTTATGGGGTTATCCCCTTTATTGTCAGCACTCCGGGCGTGGCCCAGGGGTGTTCTCCAGCTATTTAGTATTGGGAAGCCACAATGATTGGCATAAAAAGCATCGCCAGTTACGTGCCGGCAGACGGGATCGATAACTACGCCCAGGGTGCCAAATTCGCCAAGGATGAAGAATTCATCATTGGCAAGATCGGTTCGGCGTTCCTGCCGCGCAAGGAAGCCGCGCAGGAAACCTCCGATCTGTGTGTCGAGGCGGTCAACGCTTTGCTTGCCAACAACCCGGATTTGAAACGCGAATCCATTGACGCGCTGATCGTCGTCACCCAGAACGGTGATGAAGAGGGCTTGCCCCACACGGCGGCCATCGTCCAGGACAAGCTCGGCCTGCCGACCCACGTCGCGGCCTTTGATATCTCCCTGGGTTGTTCCGGTTACGTCTACGGCATCTATGCGATGAAGGGCTTCATGGAAGCCGCGGGCCTGAAAAACGGCCTGCTGATCACCGCTGACCCGTACTCCAAGATCGTCGACCCGGAAGATCGCAACACCACCATGCTGTTTGGCGATGCTGCTACTGCCACCTGGATGGGCGAAGATGCGCCGTGGTTGCTGGGCAAGTCGAAGTTCGGCACCGACGGTTCCGGTGCGCCGCACCTGAAGGTCAGTGACGGCGTGTTCTTCATGAACGGCCGCCAGGTCTTCAACTTCGCCCTGCTCAAGGTGCCGGCGCATTTGCATGAGCTGCTCAATGAGTCAGATCTCAAGGCCGATGAGATCGATGCGTTCTGCATCCACCAGGGCAGTGCGGCGATTGTCGACGCCGTGGCGCGTCGTTTTGAAGATGCACCCGTGGACAAGTTCATCAAGGACATGGTCGAGACCGGTAATACCGTGTCGTCGAGCATTCCGCTGCTGCTGGAAAAGCACGTGATGGACGCTACCTGGAAGCGCGTGGCAATCAGCGGTTTTGGTGTGGGCCTGTCGTGGGGCTCGGCGATTCTCTATCGCCCTTGATGCCTTGATAGCTTCAATAAAAAACGCCGAGGTTCGAAAGAGCCTCGGCGTTTTTTATTTGGCGCCAGAAAACCCAATGAAAACGGGGTTTGGGGCCCGCGTAAACCCTTGAATTGCAAGGGGTGGCACGGCGCCAGTAAAAAAATCAAAAAAAATCCTCAAGCAACCGGCTAGCACGACGATAACTATTACGTAGGTTCTCAGGCCACACCCGGCGGTTGCCAGGGCCGGAAGCCGCAGTATCCATCCAACGAGGATTTCGTCATGGCTTTAACAGTAAACACCAACATTGCTTCCATCACTACTCAGGGCAACCTGAACAAAGCTGGCGGCGCCCTGGCCACTTCCATGCAGCGCCTGTCTTCCGGCCTGCGTATCAACAGCGCTAAAGACGACGCTGCCGGCCTGCAGATCGCTAACCGCCTGACCAGCCAAATCAACGGCCTGGGCCAAGCAGTCAAAAACGTGAACGATGGTATCTCGATCGCTCAGACCGCTGAAGGCGCGATGCAGGCTTCGACCGACATCCTGCAAAAAATGCGTACCCTGGCTCTGTCCTCGGCTACTGGTTCCCTGAGCGCTGACGACCGTAAGTCGAACAACGACGAATACCAGGCTCTGACTTCGGAACTGACCCGTATCTCCAACACCACCACTTTCGGTGGCCAGAAGTTGCTGGACGGTTCGTACGGTACCAAAGCTATCCAGGTTGGTGCTAACGCCAACGAAACCATCAACCTGAGCCTGGAAAACGTTTCGGCCCAGAACATTGGTTCGCAGCAGATCAAGTCGAGCAAAATCGCACTGAACGCGACTGGCGTTGCGGCAACGACCTTGAACGTTACCGGTAACGGTCAGACTGGCAAAGTTGATGTCAAAGTTGGCGACTCGGCCAAGACCATCGCTGCTGGCCTGAACGGCGCCATCGGTGGCCTCAGCGCTACTGCCAGCACTGAAGTCAAATTCTCGGTTGACACCACCCTGACCAAGGGTATCACCGCTGATCCTACCGCTACTCCTCCAGTTGTAGGTGTTGCAGGTGTACCGGCCAACTTCTCGCTGACCGTGGGCTCTTCCACCGTTAAGTTCGTAGGCGTGACCGACACCGCTGGCCTGGCTGACCAACTGAAGTCCAACGCTGCCAAGCTGGGCATCAGCGTTAACTACGACGAAGCCAAAGGTACCCTGGAAGTCAAGTCCGACACCGGCGAAAACCTGTCCTTCGCGAGCGACACTGGCGGTGCAGCCATTTCCGTAAACGTTAAAGACGGTAACGGCAAATACGCGATGAACGCTGGTGGCACCGCTGAAGCGCCAACCGCTTTGTCGGGTACCGTAGGTACTGTGACCGTTGCTACTGGCCAGGTTTCGCTGGATTCGTCCAAAGGCTACGCCATTGCCGACGCAAGCGCGGCTCCACTGTTCGGCTCTGCTGACGTGTCTTCCCAGAAGACCACCGTTGCTCAGACCGACGTGACTGACGCCTACAACGCTCAGAACGCCCTGGCTGTCATCGACAAGGCCATCGGCACCATCGACAGCGTACGTTCGGGCCTGGGTGCTACCCAGAACCGTCTGACTACCACTGCAGACAACCTGCAGAACATTCAGAAGAACTCCACCGCTGCACGTTCCACCGTTCAGGACGTCGACTTCGCTTCCGAAACCGCCGAACTGACCAAGCAACAAACCCTGCAATCGGCTTCCACCGCGATCCTGTCGCAGGCTAACCAGCTGCCATCCGCTGTACTGAAGCTGCTTCAGTAATCCCAGCGCTTGGTAACTAACGGAAGGGCGCGTCTACGTGCCCTTCCGTTTTTTCGGTTTAGAGGAGATTGGACATGGACATGAGTGTAAAGCTGAACCAGTCTTATCCGCCGGTTGCCCCTCAAGGCGCACCTGCACCGGTAGCAGCTGCCGACAAAAGCATCACCAAAGTCCAGGAAGCGCCAGCCACAGGCAAAGAGCCTGAGCGCGCGGACCTGGAACAAGCAGTAACCGATATTCGCGAATTTGTACAAGCTGCCCAGCGCAGTCTGGATTTTTCCATTGATGACTCCACCCATCGAGTGGTGGTCAAGGTCATCGCCACCGACAGTGGTGAAGTGATTCGCCAGATTCCTTCGGAAACGGCACTGAAGCTGGCACAGAACCTTTCCAGCGCAAGCCACCTGTTGTTTGACGACAAAGCCTGAGCTGGCATGAAACTTGTTGCTGTCTTGTCTTGAGGCATAACCAGTCAAGATAACGGCAGCCACCGAACAGGAGATAGATGATGGCGGGTTCAACGGTAAGTGGTATCGGTTCAAACATCGATACGCAAGCGATCGTGAAGTCCTTGGTGGACGCCGAAAAGGTGCCCAAGCAGACGCAGATCAATACCGCGTCCCAGAAGGCGACCACCACGCTGTCTTCGATCGGCAAGATTCAGGCGGCGCTGGATGCGTTTCGTGGTGCGCTGGACACCATGTCCAAGGACAGCAGCTTTACCGGTTTGACCGGTTCCTCTTCGGATGAGAAGACGGCGACCATGACGGCCAGTAATACGGCGTCGAATGGTAGCTTCCGGCTGATCGTCGACCAGTTGGCTCAGGCGTCAAAGTTGTCGAGTAAAAACTTCACTGGCGGCACTTCGACAGTTGTTAATGCCACGAACAAGCCGACTACGTTGACCATTTCCCAGTCAGGTAAGAATTACGATCTCAGCGTTCCGGCCGGTGCAACCTTGCAGCAGGTGCGAGATTCGATCAATTCCCAGTTCGGCACATCGGGGTTGAGTGCAAACATCCAGACCGACTCCAATGGTTCTCGGTTGATCCTTACTTCGACGACCATGGGCACGGGCTCGGACCTCACGCTTTCGGGCACTTCTGGGCTGGACGTGGGTTCCACTGTTGTCGATTATCCCAAGGATGCGCAGTACAGCATTGATGGTGTTGCGTCTGTATCCAAGACCAACAATATCGAAGGTGCCCTTAGTGGTGTGAACATCAAATTGGTGGCAACTTCAACTTACAAGACGGGCACGTCCGGCGATAAAAACGCTACGCTCATCACCGTCAGTACCAACAATACGGCGCTGAAGTCTGGGGTAAAGGGCTTTATTGATACTTACAACGCCTTGATTACGGCCATGAATGCCGAAACCAAGGTCACCAAGAACCTGGACGGCAGCACCACGCCAGCCGCCCTGACAGGCGACTCGACCATGCGATCGCTGCAGGCCGCGATCCGTAATGAGTTCAATGAGTTGTCCGGGACGGGTCAGTTCAAGTCCTTGGCTCAATTTGGTATCAGCACCAGCTCTACCACTGGACTGCTGACGATTGATGACAAGAAGTGGGATGCGGCGGTTAAAACCAACGGTGCCGACATCAATAGCATGTTCACCGGCAAGGATGGCATGCTGGCGCGTATGAAAAGCGCGACCGATGATTTCGCCAAGGCGTCTACTGGCGTCCTGGCCACGCGTTCCACCTCACTGTCTGACAGCCTGAAAGACCTGGGCAAGCAGCAGGAAACCCTGAACGAGCGTATGGACCTGCTGACCAAAAGCCTGTCCGACAAGTACAACGCCATGGACACCCTGGTCGCCCAGCTGCGCCAGCAAAGCACCAGCGTCATGACCACGCTCAACGCCTTGAACAACCCCAAGACCAATAATTGATTCCAAGTGAATGCAAAAGGCCAGGCAACCTGCCTGGCCTTTTTTGTATCGGAGGACGACTGGCGCTAAAGCTTTTTGCGACCCAGTCGACATATTGGTTACTGAAATCCTTTTCGCTGTCGCCTGTCACGAGGTAGAAACATGAATCCCATGAGAGCCCTTCGCCAATACCAGAAGGTCAATTCCCATGCTCAGATCTCCGAAGCCAGCCCTCATCGTCTGGTGCAGATGCTGATGGAAGGCGGCCTCGACCGCATGGCCCAGGCCAAAGGTGCGTTGGCGCGCGGCGATATCGCGACCAAGGGCCTGATGCTCGGCAAGGCGATTGATATCGTAATCGGCCTGCGTGACGGCCTGGATGCGGAAAAGAGCGATAACCCGGCTTACGTTCAGCAGTTGGAAAGTCTGTATGCCTACATGACTAACCGTCTTATGGAAGCGAATCTGCACAACGATGCCGAGATGATCGACGAAGTAGCGCGTTTGATGATTACCGTTAAAGAAGGCTGGGATGCCATCGGCGCGCCACAAGGCGCGGCAGAATAAGGCCATCGGCCTTGAGGAATACGTCATGAGCCAAGCATTGCAACGCATTGATGAAACCCGTGAGGCGCTGATGGGCGCGTTGGCGGACCGTAACTGGGACGCTATCGGCGAACTGGACATGGGCTGTCGCGACGTCATCGAGCAGGTGCTCAGTGAAGCGCCGGTCGATGAGGATGCGTTGCGTGAAAAGCTTGAGAGCCTGCTGGCGGTTTACCAGCAATTGCTTGAGGTGACGACGGGCGAACGCCAGGCGATTTTCGAAGAGATGTCGCAGATCAACCAAGCGAAAAATGCGTCAAAGGTTTACCATCTGTTCGGCTGAATGGGCTCAGTTAGTCCGAACGGTGCGTCATATATTTGACTGTGCCAGCATTTTTGACTTAACTAGTGCTGTTTTCAGATTTCAGACGTCTAGTAAGGTACAAAGTCTTACAGGCGTCTCGATTGCCCTCACTCCGGGGCAGGAAGTTTTACTAGGGAAGTTGCTATTGCATGTGGCGTGAAACCAAAATTCTGCTGATTGATGACGATAGCGTCCGCCGCCGCGATTTAGCGGTGATTTTGAATTTTCTTGGCGAAGAAAATCTGCCCTGCGGCAGCCATGATTGGCAGCAGGCGGTCAGCTCATTGTCATCGAGCCGTGAAGTCATTTGTGTGCTGATCGGGACGGTAAACGCTCCTGGCGCTGTTTTGGGCTTGTTAAAGACACTGTCAACCTGGGATGAGTTCCTTCCCGTGTTGCTAATGGGCGATATTTCTTCCGTCGACCTGCCCGAAGACCAGCGCCGCCGGGTGCTCTCCACGCTGGAAATGCCCCCCAGCTACAGCAAATTGCTCGATTCCCTGCACCGTGCCCAGGTCTATCGCGAGATGTACGACCAGGCCCGCGAGCGCGGCCGTCACCGCGAACCCAACCTGTTCCGCAGCCTGGTCGGCACCAGCCGCGCCATCCAGCACGTGCGCCAGATGATGCAGCAAGTGGCCGACACCGACGCCAGCGTGCTGATCCTTGGCGAGTCCGGCACCGGCAAGGAAGTGGTTGCGCGCAACCTGCACTATCACTCCAAGCGCCGCGACGGGCCTTTCGTGCCGGTCAACTGCGGGGCGATCCCGGCAGAACTGCTTGAAAGCGAATTGTTCGGCCACGAAAAGGGCGCCTTTACCGGCGCGATCACCAGCCGTGCCGGGCGTTTCGAGTTGGCTAACGGCGGCACGCTGTTCCTCGACGAAATCGGCGACATGCCGCTGCCGATGCAGGTCAAGCTGCTGCGCGTATTGCAGGAACGTACCTTCGAGCGCGTGGGCAGCAACAAGACCCAGAGCGTCGACGTGCGCATCATCGCGGCGACCCACAAGAACCTCGAAAGCATGATCGAGGTCGGCAGCTTCCGCGAAGACCTGTACTACCGCCTCAACGTATTCCCGATCGAGATGGCCCCGCTGCGTGAGCGCGTGGAAGACATCCCGTTGCTGATGAACGAGTTGATCTCGCGCATGGAGCACGAGAAGCGTGGTTCGATCCGCTTCAACTCCGCCGCGATCATGTCCCTGTGCCGCCACGGCTGGCCGGGCAACGTGCGCGAGCTGGCCAACCTGGTGGAGCGCATGGCGATCATGCACCCCTACGGCGTGATCGGCGTGGTCGAGCTGCCGAAGAAATTCCGCTACGTCGACGACGAAGACGAGCAACTGGTCGACAGCCTGCGCAGCGACATGGAAGAGCGCGTCGCCATCAATGGCCATACGCCAGACTTTGGCAACACCGCGATGCTGCCGCCCGAAGGCCTGGACCTGAAGGACTACCTCGGCAACCTGGAACAAGGCCTGATCCAGCAGGCCCTGGACGACGCCAACGGCATCGTCGCCCGTGCCGCCGAGCGCCTGCGCATCCGTCGCACCACCCTGGTGGAGAAGATGCGCAAGTACGGCATGAGCCGCAAAGAAGGTGATGAACAGGCGGATGATTGACGCCTGTTTTTTAAATCACTGAAACTTCAGTGGTTTTTTTTCGGCACGGGTATTGCTACAGCCCTCGCAACGTTCCGTTTAACTGACGGTCAGCCAAGCGAGAGAGCATGATGCCCCACGCCGCCCAACATTCTTCCGGTCCTGCGATTGCAGGGCTGGTTCCCTCTGTAGAACAGCAAAGCCGCCAGGGCCTGGAACAGGCTTTTTCGCTGTTCAACCAGATGTCCAGCCAATTGACTGATTCCTACAGCCTGCTCGAAGCCCGGGTTTCTGAGCTCAAAGGCGAGTTGGCGGTGGTCAGTGCCCAGCGCATGGAAGAGCTGGCCGAGAAAGAACGCTTGGCCAACCGCCTGCAAAACCTGCTGTCGCTGCTGCCCGGCGGTGTGATCGTCATCGACGAAGAAGGCCGTGTGCGCGAAGCCAACCCGGCGGCCTGCGACATGCTTGGCCTGCCGTTGGAAGGCGAACTGTGGCGGCATGTCATCACCCGCTGCTTTGCGCCGCGTGAAGACGACGGTCACGAAATTTCCCTGAAAGACGGCCGCCGCTTGTCCATTGCCACTCGTTCCCTGGACGCAGAGCCAGGCCAACTGGTGTTGCTCAATGACCTGACTGAAACCCGTCACCTGCAAGACCAGTTGGCGCGCCATGAGCGTTTGTCATCCCTGGGGCGCATGGTCGCTTCTTTGGCGCATCAGATCCGCACGCCGCTGTCGGCGGCGCTGATCTACGCCAGTCATTTGACTGATGAGCAATTGCCTACCGCCACCCACCAGCGTTTTGCCGGTCGCCTCAAGGAGCGTCTGCACGAGTTGGAGCATCAGGTACGCGACATGCTGGTGTTCGCTCGCGGCGAATTGCCGCTGACCGACCGCATCACGCCGGCCGAGTTGATGCAGGCCCTGCAAGCGGCGGCCGCCGCCCATATTCAAGACGTCCAGGTGCGCTGGCAGTGCGACAGCCACCTCGGTGAGCTGCTGTGCAACCGCGACACGCTGGTGGGTTCGCTGCTCAACCTGATCGAAAACGCCACACAGGCCAGCGGCCCCGGTGCGCGGCTCAAGGTGCACCTGTACAACCGCGGGCAAAACCTGCGCCTGTGCATCAGCGACAGCGGCAGTGGTATCGAGCCCGCTGTGTTGCAGCGCCTGGGCGAACCCTTTTTCACCACCAAGACCAACGGTACCGGCCTGGGCCTGACCGTGGTCAAGGCAGTGGCACGTGCCCATCAGGGAGAATTGCAACTGCATTCCCGTGTTGGGCGTGGCACCTGTGCATTGATGACCTTGCCGCTGTTTTCCAGCGCGGCAAGCGCGGAGTAGAAAGGTTATGGCTATCAAGGTTCTGTTGGTGGAAGACGATCGCGCCCTGCGTGAAGCATTGGCTGACACGCTGCTGTTGGCGGGCCATGACTATCGGGCGGTCGGGTCTGCCGAGGACGCCTTGGAGGCGGTGGAGCAGGAGTCCTTCAGCCTGGTGGTCAGCGACGTCAACATGCCCGGCATGGACGGCCACCAGTTGCTCAGCCTGCTGCGTGCGCGCCAGCCGCAGTTGCCGGTGCTGCTGATGACCGCCCATGGCGCCGTCGAGCGTGCGGTCGACGCCATGCGCCAGGGCGCGGCGGATTACCTGGTCAAACCCTTCGAACCTAAAGCCTTGATCGAGCTGGTTGCGCGGCATGCCTTGGGCGTGATTTCGGCCAGTGAAGGCGAAGGCCCGATTGCCTTCGAGCCGGCCAGTGCGCAATTGCTGGAACTGGCGGCCCGCGTGGCGCGCAGCGATTCCACGGTGCTGATTTCCGGCGAGTCCGGCACGGGCAAAGAGGTGCTGGCACGTTACATCCACCAGCAATCGACTCGCGCCAAGCAGCCGTTTATCGCAATCAACTGCGCGGCGATCCCAGACAACATGCTCGAAGCCACACTGTTCGGCCACGAAAAGGGCTCCTTCACCGGCGCCATCGCGGCCCAGGCGGGCAAGTTCGAACAGGCCGACGGCGGCACCATCCTGCTCGATGAGATTTCGGAAATGCCCCTGGGCCTGCAAGCCAAGTTGCTGCGGGTGCTGCAGGAGCGTGAGGTTGAGCGCGTCGGCGCGCGCAAGCCGATCCAGCTGGATATCCGTGTAGTCGCCACCACCAACCGCGACCTGGCGGGCGAAGTGGCGGCGGGGCGCTTCCGTGAAGACTTGTTCTACCGGCTTTCGGTATTCCCGCTCGCCTGGCGCCCGTTGCGCGAACGCCCGGCGGATATCATTCCCCTGGCCGAGCGTCTGCTGAACAACCACGTCAAAAAAATGAAGCACGCCCAGGCGCGCCTGTCGGCCGAGGCCCAAGCCTGCCTGATCGCCTATCCATGGCCGGGCAATGTGCGGGAACTGGACAACGCCATCCAGCGCGCGCTGATCCTGCAACAGGGCGGCCTGATCCAGCCTCAGGATTTTTGCCTGGCCATGGGCAGCGGTGCGGCGCCGCTGCCAACCCTGGCCCCTGCGCCTATGGTTGCCGAAAACGAAACGGCCGGTGCGCTGGGCGACGATCTGCGTCGCCGTGAATTCCAGATGATCATCGACACCCTGCGCTCCGAGCGCGGCCGTCGCAAAGAGGCTGCCGAGCGTCTGGGCATCAGTCCGCGGACGTTGCGCTACAAGCTGGCGCAGATGCGCGATGCAGGGATGGATGTGGAAGCGTATCTGTTCGCCACATAATCGGTAACAAGGTCGACAAGGTTTGTCGCCTTTTCTTACGAGTTGAACCAGAGCTGGCACCCTTGTTGCTACCTTCCCTAGTAATTGCGGCGTAGCGTCAAAAAACATGCGGGTTGTCGGAGAGAGAAGTTCATGAGCCAGGGTATTGAGTTCAATCGGTTGATGTTGGATATGCGCTCCATGCAAATGGATGCCATGGCTCAACCGAAATCCGTCGCGCCAGCGCCGGAATTGGGCCAAAGCAGCTTCGCCGACATGCTCGGCCAGGCCATCAACAAAGTCAGTGACACCCAGCAAGCTTCCAGCCAGTTAGCCAACGCGTTCGAGATCGGCAAAAGCGGCGTGGACCTCACCGACGTGATGGTCGCCTCGCAAAAGGCCAGCGTTTCGTTCCAGGCGTTGACCCAGGTGCGTAACAAGCTGGTTCAGGCTTACCAAGACATCATGCAGATGCCGGTTTAAGGACGAGATTTAAGTCATGGCAGAAGCAGTCGTGGACAACGCACCCGCCAAGGCAGACGGCAAGCCGCCGCTGTTTGGCCTGTCGTTCCTGGAAAACCTCTCCGAAATGACCATGTTGCGTCAGGTGGGCCTGATGGTCGGCCTGGCTGCCAGCGTGGCGATTGGTTTTGCCGTGGTGCTGTGGTCGCAGCAACCCGATTACCGGCCGCTGTATGGCAGCCTGGCGGGCATGGATTCCAAGCAGATCATGGAAACCCTGGCCGCCGCCGACATCGCCTACACCGTAGAGCCCAACTCCGGGGCGCTGCTGGTCAAGGCCGACGATGTGGCCCGTGCGCGCATGAAACTCGCCGCCGCCGGCGTGACCCCGTCCGACAGCAACATCGGTTTTGAGATCCTCGACAAGGACCAGGGCCTGGGCACCAGTCAGTTCATGGAAGCCACCCGCTACCGTCGCGGCCTGGAAGGCGAGCTGGCGCGCACCATCTCCAGCCTGAACAACGTCAAGGGTGCCCGCGTGCACCTGGCCATTCCGAAAAGCTCGGTGTTTGTGCGCGACGAGCGCAAGCCAAGTGCCTCGGTCTTGGTAGAACTGTTTGCGGGCCGCTCCCTGGAGCCTGGCCAGGTCCTGGCGATCGTCAATCTGGTCGCCACCAGCGTGCCTGAACTGAGCAAGTCGCAGATCACTGTGGTCGACCAGAAGGGCAACCTGCTGTCCGACCAGGGCGAAAACTCCGCGCTGACTCAAGCCGGCAAGCAGTTCGACTACAGCCGCCGCGTCGAAAGCATGCTCACCCAGCGTGTGCACAACATCCTGCAACCGGTGCTGGGCAACGACCGCTACAAGGCTGAAGTGTCGGCCGATGTGGACTTCAGCGCCGTCGAGTCGACCTCCGAGCAATTCAACCCGGACCAGCCTGCCTTGCGCAGCGAGCAGTCCACCAGCGAACAACGCACCGCCGCCAATGGCCCGCCGCAAGGTGTGCCGGGCGCATTGAGCAACCAGCCGCCAGCCCCGGCTTCGGCGCCGCAAACCACCGGTGGCGCTACTGCCAGCGCTGGCGCGATTCAGCCAGGCCAGCCACTGCTGGATGCCAACGGCCAGCAAATCATGGACCCGGCCACTGGCCAGCCGATGCTCGCCCCGTACCCGGCGGACAAACGTAACCAGTCCACCAAGAACTTCGAGCTTGACCGTTCCATCAGCCACACCAAGCAGCAACAGGGTCGCGTCAATCGCCTGTCGGTCTCGGTGGTGGTGGATGACCAAGTCAAGGTCAATGCCGCTGACGGCGCCGTTACCCGTGCTCCATGGACCGCCGACGAATTGGCGCGCTTCACTCGCCTGGTGCAGGACGCCGTCGGTTTTGACGCCAGCCGTGGTGACAGTGTCAGCGTGATCAACATGCCGTTCTCCGCCGAGCGTGGCGAAGTGATCGCTGAACCGTCGTTCTACTCGCAGCCGTGGTTCTGGGACATCGTCAAGCAAGTGCTGGGTGTGTTGTTCATCCTGGTGCTGGTATTTGGTGTGCTGCGCCCAGTCCTCAACAACATCACCGGCAACGGCAAGAAACAGCTTGCACTTGCAGGTGGCGACGTGGAATTGGGTGGCATGGGCGGCCTCGACGGCGAACTGGCCAACGACCGCGTCAGCCTCGGCGGCCCGCAAAGCATCCTGTTGCCAAGCCCGAGCGAGGGTTACGACGCTCAGCTGAATGCAATCAAGAGTCTGGTAGCAGAAGACCCGGGCCGTGTGGCCCAGGTCGTGAAAGAGTGGATCAACGCAGATGAGTGATAATCGAGCCGCTGTTGCCAAGCTCACCAAGGTCGACAAAGCCGCAGTCCTGCTGCTGTCCCTCGGTGAAACCGACGCCGCCCAAGTGCTGCGCCACATGGGCCCCAAAGAGGTTCAGCGTGTTGGCGTGGCCATGGCGCAGATGCGCAATGTGCACCGCGAGCAAGTCGAGCAGGTGATGAGCGAGTTCGTCGAGATCGTCGGCGACCAGACCAGCCTGGGCGTTGGCTCCGACAGCTACATCCGCAAGATGCTCACCTCGGCCCTGGGCGAAGACAAGGCCAACGGCCTGATCGACCGTATCCTGCTCGGTGGCAACACCAGCGGCCTCGACAGCCTCAAATGGATGGAGCCGCGCGCCGTTGCCGACGTGATCCGCTACGAGCACCCGCAGATCCAGGCGATCGTGGTGGCCTACCTCGACCCGGACCAGGCCGGTGAAGTGCTCGGCCACTTCGACCATAAAGTGCGCCTGGACATCATCCTGCGCGTGTCGTCGCTGAACACCGTGCAGCCGGCGGCCCTGAAAGAACTCAACACGATTCTGGAGAAGCAGTTCTCTGGCAACTCGAATGCCTCGCGTACCACCCTGGGCGGTATCAAGCGCGCGGCCGACATCATGAACTTCCTCGACAGCTCGGTCGAAGGCCAGTTGATGGACTCGATCCGCGAGATCGACGACACCCTGTCCGGCCAGATCGAAGACCTCATGTTCGTGTTCAACAACCTCTCCGATGTCGACGACCGTGGCATCCAGGCGTTGCTGCGCGAAGTGTCCTCCGACGTGCTGGTGCTGGCCCTCAAGGGCTCGGACGAAAACGTCAAAGAGAAGATCTTCAAGAACATGTCCAAGCGCGCCTCGGAACTGTTGCGCGACGACCTGGAGGCCAAAGGCCCGGTGCGCGTCAGCGACGTGGAAACCGCGCAGAAAGAAATCCTCACCATTGCCCGCCGTATGGCCGAAGCCGGAGAAATCGTTCTCGGCGGGAAGGGCGGCGAAGAAATGATCTAAGGCGCCTTTCATGTCGAACAAAGATGAGGCGCCCAGCGATCTGATTCGCGCGCGGGACGTCGGTGGGTTCGACATCTGGTCGTTGCCCAGCTTCGACCCGCATGTGCCGGAGCCTGAACCGGAGCCAGTAATCGAGCCGCCGGCGGAGATGGAAGAAGTGCCGCTGGAGGAAGTCCAGCCACTGACCTTGGAAGAATTGGAAGCTATCCGCCAGGAGGCCTACAACGAGGGCTTCGCGGCGGGTGAAAAAGATGGTTTTCGCAGCACCACCCTCAAGGTCCGCCAGGAAGCCGAGGAGGCGCTGAGCGTCAGACTGGCCAGCCTGGAACGCTTGATGGGCGGGCTGTTCGACCCCATCGCCGAGCAGGATGCGCAAATCGAAAAAGCCATGGTCGAGCTGGTGCAGCACATCGCTCGCCAAGTGATCCAGCGCGAATTGGTGCTGGACTCCAGCCATATCGAAAGCGTGATGCGCGAAGCCCTCAAGCTGCTGCCCCTGGGTGTCGGCAATGTACGGCTGTACATCAATCCTCAGGATTTCGAACAGGTCAAAGCCCTGCGCGAGCGCCATGAAGAAACCTGGCGGATCGTCGAGGACGCTTCGCTGCAGCCCGGTGGTTGCCGCGTCGAGACCGAACACAGCCGCATCGATGCCACGGTGGAGACCCGCATCAGCCAGATCATGGCCAAGCTGCTGGACCAGGCCCACGAGCAGGTGCTGAACCCTGCCGAGCCGGACCTCAGCCTGGACCTGGACGCCCCCGATGCGCCTTGATCGCACCAGCTTCGCCAAGCGCTTGAGCGGTTATACCGACGCCGCCGAGTTGCCTGGCCAGCCGATCCTTGAAGGTCGCCTGCTGCGCATGGTCGGCCTGACCCTCGAAGCCGAAGGCCTGCGCGCCGCCATGGGCAGCCGCTGCATGGTGATCAACGACGACAGCTACCACCCGGTGCAGGTCGAAGCCGAAGTGATGGGGTTTTCGGGCAACAAGATTTTCCTGATGCCCGTGGGCAGCCTGGCGGGCATTGCCCCCGGCGCCCGTGTGGTGCCCTTGGCCGACACCGGCCGCCTGCCGATGGGCATGAGCATGCTCGGCCGCGTACTCGACGGCGCCGGCCGCGCGCTGGATGGCAAGGGCGGCATGAAGGCTGAAGATTGGGTGCCGATGGACGGCCCCACCATCAACCCGCTCAACCGTAACCCCATCAGCGTGCCGCTGGACGTGGGCATTCGCAGCATCAACGGATTATTGACGGTCGGCCGTGGCCAGCGTCTGGGCCTGTTTGCCGGTACCGGCGTGGGTAAGTCGGTGCTTCTCGGTATGATGACGCGCTTTACCGAGGCTGACATCATCGTGGTCGGGCTGATCGGCGAACGGGGCCGCGAGGTGAAGGAATTCATCGAGCACAGCCTCGGTGAAGAAGGCCTCAAGCGCTCGGTCGTCGTCGCGTCCCCGGCGGACGATGCACCGCTGATGCGCCTGCGCGCCGCCATGTACTGCACGCGCATCGCCGAATATTTCCGTGACAAGGGCAAGAACGTCCTGTTGCTGATGGACTCGCTCACGCGTTTCGCCCAGGCCCAGCGGGAAATCGCCCTGGCCATCGGCGAACCGCCGGCCACCAAAGGCTATCCGCCGTCAGTGTTCGCCAAGTTGCCCAAGCTGGTGGAGCGTGCCGGTAACGCCGAAGCCGGTGGTGGCTCGATCACCGCGTTCTATACCGTGCTGTCCGAAGGCGATGACCAGCAGGACCCGATTGCCGACTCGGCGCGGGGTGTACTTGACGGTCACATCGTGCTGTCGCGGCGTCTGGCCGAAGAGGGGCATTACCCGGCTATCGATATCGAAACGTCCATCAGCCGGGTGATGCCGGCAGTGGTGACGCCGGAACACATGATCCGCGCGCAACAATTCAAGCAATTGTGGTCGCGCTATCAACAGAGCCGCGACCTGATCAGCGTCGGCGCCTACGTGGCTGGCGGCGATCGCGACACCGACCTGGCCATCGCCCTGCAACCGCAGTTGGTGACCTACCTGCGCCAGGGCCTCAACGACAAGATCAGCATGGGCGAAAGCGAAGCGCACCTGCAATCGATCTTCGCCCCGGCGCCGGGCGGTTAAGCCATGGCCAACAGCCGCGCCGCACGCCTGGCTCCGGTGGTGGACATGGCCGAAAAGGCCGAGAAAACCGCCGTGCAGCGCCTGGGTTATTTCCAGGGGCAAGTCCGTTTGGCGGAGAGCAAGCTGGGCGACTTGGAGCGTTTTCGCGGCGAGTACCAGCAGCAGTGGATCGAGCGGGGCAGCAAAGGCGTCTCGGGCCAGTGGTTGATGGGCTACCAGGGCTTTCTCAATCAGTTGGAAACGGCCGTCGGCCAGCAGCGCCAGAGCCTGGCCTGGCACCAGAACAACCTCGATAAAGCCCGCGAGAGCTGGCAAGCAGCGTTTGCCCGGGTCGAAGGTTTGCGCAAATTGGTGCAGCGTTATATCGACGAAGCACGCGCGCTTGAAGACAAGCGCGAGCAAAAGCTGCTCGACGAACTGTCCCAGCGCCTTCCACGCCAGTCCCAGTTCTAAATGTGGGAGCGGGCTTGCTCGCGAATGCGGTGGGTCAGTCACAAATATATCAACTGACACGCCGTATTCGCGAGCAAGCCCGCTCCTACAGTTGATTTGTGGTGTTGCTCAGATCGGGTTCGCCTGCTAAACCTTGTGTCATTGCCAATGACAAGGAAGCAGTCGCATGTCAGTCGAGTCAGAAGTATCCCTGGATGGGAAGAAGTTGATGATCGCGGTCAAGGGCCGGTTTGATTTCGGCAGCCATCAGGCGTTTCGCGATGCCTACGAGCGTTTCTACAAAGTGCCCGAGTTGTACGTCGTCGACTTGAAGGAGGCCACCTACATGGACAGCTCCGCCCTGGGCATGCTCCTGCTGTTGCGTGACCATGCCGGTGGCGATAATGCTGAAGTCCAGGTAATCAACAGCAACTCCGACGTGCGCAAGATCCTCGCCATCTCCAACTTCGACAAACTGTTCGACATCAGTTGAGCGCCCTGGCCCCGGTCCTCGAACCGCTGACGATCCTGATCGCCGAAGACAGCGCCGCCGATTTGCTGTTGCTGTCGACCATCGTGCGGCGCCAGGGTCACCAGGTACTTACGGCCACCAATGGCGCTGAAGCGGTCGAGGTGTTTACCCGCGAGCGCCCGCAACTGGTGTTGATGGATGCGCTGATGCCGGTGATGGACGGCTTTGAGGCAGCACGGCGAATCAAGCAGTTGGCGGGCGAAGAGCTGGTGCCGCTGATTTTCCTCACTTCCCTGCGCGAGAGCGAAGCGCTGGCCCAGTGCCTGGATGCCGGCGGCGATGACTTCCTGCCAAAACCCTACAACCAGTTGATTCTCGCGGCGAAAATCAACGCCATGGACCGCCTGCGCCGGTTGCAGGCCACGGTCCTGCAACAGCGCGACCTGATCGCCAAGCATCACGACTACCTCCTGCATGAGCAGCGGGTGGCCAAGGCGGTGTTCGATAAGGTCGCGCATTCGGGCTGCATCAATGCCGCGCCGAATATCCGCTACCTGCAATCGCCCTATGCGCTGTTCAACGGCGACCTGCTGCTGGCGGCCTATACGCCGTCCGGCGACATGCACGTGCTGCTCGGCGACTTCACTGGTCATGGCCTGCCGGCGGCGGTGGGGGCCATGCCCCTGGCGGAAGTCTTCTACGGCATGACCGCCAAGGGTTACGGCCTGGCACAAACCCTGCGCGAGATGAACGCCAAGCTCAAACGCATCCTGCCGGTGGACATGTTCTGCTGCGCCACCCTGTTGTGCCTGAGCACGCAGCGGCGGGTGGTGGAGGTGTGGAGCGGCGGCATGCCCGAAGGCTACGTGCATGAAATTGCCACCGGCAAACGCACGCCGCTGGAATCGCGGCATTTGCCGTTGGGGGTGCTGTCGGCTGAGGCCTTTGATGATCGCACTGAAGTCTGGCCGATGGCCCTGGGTGATCGGGTGTTCCTGTTGTCCGATGGGGTGCTGGATACCGCAGATGCCAACGACCAATTGTTCGGCGCCGAACGTTTACAGCAGGTGTTTGCTGCCAATCGCGAGCCTGATCGTTTATTTGAAGATATCGAACAGGCACTGGCGGCGTTTCGCGGTGAAGTGCGCGATGACGTGAGCATGGTGGAAATCACCCTGCAGCCTGGCCAGCAACTGCGTGCCTCGGGGCCGTTGTATGCGGACAGCGGGCAATCGTGTCCGTTGGATTGGTCGGTGAGTTTCGAGTTTCGCGCTGAAACCTTGAAGCGTTACAACCCGTTGCCCTATCTGCTGCAACTGTTGTTGGAGATCCATGGCCTGCGCGAGCAGAGCGGGGCGCTCTACAGTGTGATGGCGGAGCTGTATTCGAATGCGCTGGAACATGGGGTGCTGGGGCTGGATTCGCGTCTCAAGTGTGATGCTCAAGGGTTTGCCGAGTATTACCGTCAGCGTAATGACCGCCTGGCGCAACTGAACAGTGGGTATATACGGGTGCATGTGCAGGTGGTGCCGGTTGGGGCGGGTGGGAAGATAACCCTGCGCATTGAGGATAGCGGTCTGGGGTTTGATGTGGAGCAGGTGCTGGCGCGGCCGCTGGATATGGACCGTCTGTCTGGCCGGGGTTTGAGCCTGGTGCGGCAATTGAGCAGCGATGTAGGCTGGTCGGATGGTGGGCGTAGTGTCTGCGTGGAGTTTTGCTGGGAGGCTCTGGCATAATCCGCCGATTCTTGATCAAGGAGCGAGCAAGTGGTTGATCTACATCTGGACCCGGCGGTGTTGTCGGGGTTGCAGGAAGTCATGGAAGGCGAGTATCCGAAGTTGCTTGATACCTTTCTTGATGATTCCCAGAAACGTGTCGAGGCGCTGCGCAAGGCTAGGGATGATGCGAAGGCGTTGGGGCGGATTGCGCATAGTTTCAAGGGGAGTAGTGGGAACCTTGGGGCGGTGAGGTTGGCGCAGTTGTGTCAGCGGTTGGAGGTGGAGTCTGTTGAGTCCAATGCAGATTTGGGGGCGTTGGTGGATCAGATTGATCATGAGTTTGCGTTGGTGAAGCCGTTGTATGAGACGGAGCGGCAGCGGTTTCAGATTTGAATGAGTACATATCCGTTGCTGCGGTAACGGCTGGTATTGGTTCCGCCCTTACGGCGGCTCACTTTTGAACAGCGCAAAAGTAAGCAAAACGCTCTTGCCCCAACACTCGGCACCTCGCTTAGGCTCGGTGTGCCCTCACTCCGGCTTTGGAGCGTGGGCCGCCGCGATGGGCCATCCTTGGCCCAGCGCGGCTAACCCGGCGTCCTGCCGGGTTACCCACGCTCCAAAGCCTGCGTTCGGCCAGCGTGTTTAACGGGGCGCCTCAGATCAAGATCAAGAGCGACTCGCTTCGCATCGTGGATACGCGGTCCCTGTAGGAGCCGGCTTGCCGGCGAAAAGCGTGAGAACGCCGCGTTCATCCAGACACCCCGCGTCATCGTTAACGACCATCGCCGGCAAGCCAGCTCCTACAATGAACCGCGTTTGCCTTTGCCTTTGCTTCACACCACTCAAGCCGGCTGTCAGGCCGCTGTGCTCTTGCTTTTGATCTTGATCTTAGGCGCCCCGTCAAACACGCTGGCCGGAATTCGACAGGGATTTGGGGGGTAAACCGGCAGGGATGCCGGTTTAGCCGCCCCGCGCCATGGATGGCGCGGGGCGGCGGCCCCCCGAATCACTGTCGGATTACGGGCATACCGAGCCTAGGCGAGGTACCGAGTGTTGGGGCAAGAGCCTTTTGGTTACTTTTGGGCTCTTTTCAAAAGTGACCCGCCGTAAGGGCGGAACCAATATCAGCCGTTACCTAAAAAACGGATATGTACTCAATAAAACCAACCGACCCCAAACCTGGCCCAACTCTTGCTCTACCTCCCAATACTGCATCCCCGACCCCCATGCAGTGGAGACCTTTACCTATGCCAGTCGCCCCGAATTCGCTCCTTCAGGCTGCCCCCGCGGCCAAGCCTCAAGCGCCCGCCGCCAACCCACCGGCAGCGGCTGCGGACCCACGGGACAAGGGCCCTGGCTTCGCTCAAGTGTTCGCCAACCAGGCTTCCAAACCCACGACCAAGGCCGACGACAATTCGCCCAAGCCCACCGCCGGCAAGTCCTCCGACGCCAGTGCCAAGCCAGCGGCAAGCAGCGACAAACCTGCCGCCAGCACGCCAGCCGTTGCCGATAGCGGCAAACCCTTGCCTGCCACCCCGCCGGCCAAGACTGACGACAGCGCCAGCAAGGATGACGAAGCGTCAACCGACCCGACCCTGGTACAGCAGCCTCCAGCTGACCCGGTGGTCGATCCGGCTCTGATTGCCACCGTCACTCCAGTCGCCGTGCCAGTGCCGGTGGAAACCCCGGCGCCTGTCACCACAGCCAAGGATGACAAGACCCAGCCGGTAGTCGCGGCACCCGTCGCGGCCACCGAGGAAGCCAAGCCGGTCTTTGATCCGGAAGCCGACCCATTGGACGCCATGCCAGCCGTGCGCCTGGCGATGGAGCAGGGCGGTCATGTCTCGGCCAGCAGTCAGGCCCAGGCCAAAACCGCCCCGGCGCCAACTCAGGATCAACCCACCGCCGCACAGAACTTTGCCGCCGGCCTGGCCAATATGGTCGACCAGCAAGCCACCAAGGACAGCACTGACACGGGCGGTGACAAGGCCTTCGGCGGGTTGATCGAGGACGGCCTCAAGGACCTGAAAAACGCCAGCAGCGACACTCGTGTCGACGACTTCGCCAACCGCCTGGCTGCATTGACCCAGGCCGCCACGCCGAAAACCGCCAACGCCTTGCCGCCGGTAACCAATGCGCCGTTGGCCATGCACCAGAGCGGCTGGACCGATGAAATCGTCAACCGCGTGATGTACCTCTCCAGCGCCAACCTCAAGTCAGCGGAGATCCAGTTGCAGCCGGCTGAACTCGGTCGCCTGGATATCAAGGTCAACATGACCGCCGACCAGCAAGCCCAGGTCAACTTCATGAGCGCCCACCCGGTGGTACGTGAAGCCTTGGAAAGCCAGTCCGGCCGCTTGCGGGAGATGTTCGCCCAGCAGGGCATGGGGCAGGTGGATGTGAACGTGTCCGACCAGTCCCGTGGCCAGGAGCAACAGCAGCAACAGGCCCAGACCCGTGGCGTGAGCGGCAGCGGCGGGCGCGGTGGTGATAACGGCGACAGTGGTAACCACATTGATGTGGCTGAGGCCGTGGCGCCAGTCACCTCAACCGTGATCGGTTCAAGCGCGGTCGACTACTACGCCTAGCTCGCTCCTACAGGGATGTGCCAGACAACTCTGGCATAACACTTGCTCTTGCCTTTCCGTAGATCTATGAATCCCCGAATAGTGACGGATTATTGGCATGGCGAAGAGCGACGACGCAGCAAAAGCACCCGCAGGCAAAGGTAAGCTCAAGCTTATCCTGTTGATAGTCGTGGGCCTGCTCCTGGCCATCGGCGCCTCGGTCGGCGGCACCTGGTACATCATGCACAGCAGTGCCAGCAAGCCGGCACCCGCCGCCGAAACCGCCAGTAACGTCAAGCAACCGGCAATCTTCGAGCCGATGCTTCCGGCCTTTGTCGCCAACTTCAATCAGAATGGCCGCCAACGCTACCTGCAGGTGAGCATCACCTTGCTGGCGCGCAATGCTTCGGACCTGGACGCCCTCAAGGTGCATATGCCGGTGATCCGCAACAACTTGGTGATGCTGTTCTCCAGCCAGAGCTTCGACACACTTGCCACCCCGGTGGGCCAGGAAATGCTGCGCCAGAAGGTCACAGCCAGCGTGCAGGAAGTGGCCCAGAAGGAACTCGGCAAAGTCGTGGTCGAGCAGGCGCTCTTCACTAACTTCGTATTGCAGTAGGATCACGACATGGCCGTGCAAGACCTGCTGTCCCAGGATGAGATCGATGCGCTGCTGCATGGCGTCGACGATGGTCTGGTACAGACCGAAATGGCTGCCGAGCCCGGCAGCGTCAAAAGTTATGACCTCACCAGCCAGGATCGCATCGTCCGTGGACGCATGCCGACGCTGGAGATGATCAACGAACGTTTCGCCCGTTATACCCGCATCAGCATGTTCAATATGCTGCGCCGCTCGGCGGATGTGGCGGTGGGCGGCGTGCAGGTGATGAAGTTCGGTGAATACGTGCACTCGTTGTACGTGCCGACCAGCCTCAACCTGGTCAAGATCAAGCCGTTGCGCGGTACCGCGCTGTTCATCCTGGATGCCAAGCTGGTGTTCAAACTGGTGGACAACTTCTTCGGCGGCGACGGCCGTCACGCCAAGATCGAGGGCCGTGAGTTCACCCCGACCGAATTGCGGGTAGTGCGCATGGTGCTGGAGCAGGCCTTCATCGACTTGAAGGAAGCCTGGCAGGCGATCATGGAAGTCAATTTCGAGTACATCAACTCGGAAGTGAACCCGGCCATGGCCAACATCGTCGGCCCCAGCGAAGCCATTGTGGTGTCCACCTTCCACATCGAACTCGATGGCGGTGGCGGCGACCTGCACGTGACCATGCCGTACTCGATGATCGAGCCGGTGCGCGAGATGCTCGACGCCGGTTTCCAGTCCGACCTGGACGATCAGGACGAGCGCTGGGTCAAGGCCCTGCGCGAAGACCTGCTGGACGTCGACGTACCCCTGAGCGCCACGGTGGCCCGTCGCCAGTTGCGCCTGCGCGATATTTTGCACATGCAGCCAGGGGACATCATCCCCGTCGAATTGCCCGACGAAATGATCATGCGCGCCAATGGTGTGCCGTCATTCAAGGTCAAGCTCGGTTCCCACAAGGGCAACTTGGCTCTTCAAGTGGTCGAACCGATCAATCGTCGCTGATCAACACTCATTTTTGCTTCGCCGAGGACATGTAATGGCTACCGAACACGAAAACACTTCCGCCGAAGACCAGGCCCTGGCTGACGAATGGGCGGCTGCCCTGGAAGAAACCGGCGATGTTGGCCAGGATGACATCGATGCGCTGCTGGCCGCTGACGCCGCCACCTCTCCGGCCGGCAACCGTCTGCCGATGGAGGAATTCGGCAGCGTGCCGAAGAACAACGACCCGGTGACCCTCGACGGCCCGAACCTGGATGTGATCCTCGACATTCCCGTGTCGATCTCCATGGAAGTCGGCAGCACCGAAATCAACATCCGCAACCTGCTGCAACTCAACCAGGGTTCGGTGATCGAGCTGGACCGCCTGGCCGGTGAGCCGCTGGACGTGCTGGTCAACGGCACCCTGATTGCCCACGGCGAAGTGGTGGTGGTCAACGAGAAGTTCGGCATCCGCCTGACCGACGTGATCAGCCCGAGCGAACGCATCAAGAAGTTGCGCTGAGATGAAGTATTCGATGGCGGGACTGTTTCTGGCGCTGCCATTGAGCGCCCTCGCGGCTGAGCCGGCCGCGCAAGCCACCGCTGCCGCTGCACCAGTGGTGAGCAGCGGCATTGGCGGGCAATTGACCCAGCTGGTGCTGGGCTTGTTGCTGGTGGTGGGTTTGATCTTCGCACTGGCCTGGCTGCTGCGCCGGGTGCAGCGCGTGGGGCCGGGCAATGGCCAGGTGATCGAGATGATCGGTTCCCGCGCCCTCGGCCCGCGTGATCGGCTGGTGCTGGTGCAAGTGGGCGAGGAGCAGATCCTGCTGGGCATCACGCCCGGTCGCATCACTCCGCTGCATGTGCTCAAGACCCCGGTGAGCGTGGACCAGAGCCAGTCCGCCACGCCAGAATTCGCCCAGCGCCTGATGGAGTTGCTGGGCAAGGATCAGAAGGATAAGAAGTAATGCGCGTTTTATTGACGCTCATGCTGTTGCTGGCCGCGCCACTGGCGTTTGGCGCCGACCCGTTGTCGATCCCGGCGATCACGTTGGGCACCAACGCGGCCGGCGCGCAGGAGTATTCGGTCAGCCTGCAGATCCTGCTGATCATGACCGCGCTGAGCTTTATCCCGGCGTTCGTCATGCTGATGACCAGCTTCACGCGGATCATCATTGTGTTCTCGATCCTGCGCCAGGCCCTGGGCCTGCAGCAGACGCCGTCGAACCAGATCCTCACCGGCATGGCCTTGTTCCTGACGCTGTTCATCATGGCGCCGGTGTTCGACAAGGTGAACCAGCAAGCGCTGCAACCCTACCTGGCGGAGAAAATGACCGCCCAGGATGCGATCGACAAGGCCCAGGGCCCGATCAAGGATTTCATGCTGTCGCAGACCCGCTCCAGCGACCTTGAGCTGTTTATGCGTCTGTCCAAGCGTACCGACATCGCCACCCCGGACCAGGCACCGCTGACCATCCTGGTGCCGGCGTTCGTCACCTCCGAATTGAAAACCGCGTTCCAGATCGGCTTCATGATCTTCATTCCGTTCCTGATCATCGACCTGGTGGTGGCGAGCGTGCTGATGGCCATGGGTATGATGATGCTGTCGCCGTTGATCATCTCGTTGCCGTTCAAGATCATGCTGTTTGTGCTGGTCGACGGCTGGGCGCTGATTATCGGCACGTTGGCCGGCAGTTTCGGCGGGGTATAGCGCAATGACGCCAGAAGTAGCTGTCGACCTGTTCCGTGAAGCGCTGTGGCTGACCACCGTGATGGTCGCCGTGCTGGTCGTGCCGAGCCTGTTGGTGGGCCTGCTGGTGGCGATGTTCCAGGCCGCGACCCAGATCAACGAACAAACCTTGAGCTTTTTGCCGCGCTTGCTGGTGATGCTGGTCACCCTGATCGTGGCCGGCCCTTGGCTGGTGCAGACCTTCATGGAATACATCCTGCAGTTGTACGGCAGTATTCCGCAGTTGATCGGCTGACCGGATGCAGTCGTTGCTGGCATTGACCGATACCCAGATCAGCACGTGGGTGGCGTCCTTCATCCTGCCGATGTTCCGCGTGACGGCGATGTTGATGGCCATGCCGGTGTTCGGCACCACCCTCGTACCACGTCGCGTGCGCCTGTACTTTGCGGTGGCGATTACCGTGGTGATCGTGCCAGGGTTGCCGCCGATGCCACCGGTCAATGCCATCGATCTCAGCGCGTTGCTGCTGATTGCCGAACAGATCCTGATCGGCGCGCTGATGGGCTTTTCCCTCACGCTGTTTTTCCAGGCCTTTGTGGTGGCCGGGCAAATCATCTCGATCCAGATGGGCATGGGCTTCGCCTCCATGGTCGACCCCACCAACGGCGTATCGGCGGCGGTGATCGGGCAGTTTCTGACCATGCTGGTGACCTTGCTGTTCCTGGCGATGAACGGCCACCTGGTAGCCTTTGAAGTGATGACCGAAAGCTTCACCACCTTGCCGGTGGGCTCGGGGCTGGTGGTCAATCATTTCTGGGAAATCGTCGGGCGCCTGGGTTGGGTGTTCGGCGCGTCGCTGTTGCTGGTGTTGCCGGCCATTACCGCGTTGCTGGTGGTCAACATCGCGTTCGGTGTGATGACCCGTGCGGCGCCACAGCTGAACATCTTCTCGATTGGTTTCCCGTTGACCCTGGTATTGGGCATGGGGATTTTCTGGGTCGGCCTGGCCGACATTCTCAATCAGTATCAACCGCTGGCGACCGACGCCTTGCAGTTCTTACGTGATCTGGCACGGGCGCGCTGAGCCATGGCCGAGAGCGAGAGTGGTCAGGACAAAACAGAAGACCCCACGGAGAAACGCAAAAAGGACTCCAGGGAAAAGGGCGAGATTGCGCGCTCCAAAGAGCTGAACACCGTTGCAACCATGATGGCCGGCGCCGGCGCCTTGCTGATCTACGGCGGCGGCCTGGCGCTGGACTTGATGGAGTTGATGAAGCACAACTTCACCTTGCCCCGCGACGTGCTGCTCAACCCTGACGCCATGGGCCAGTACCTGCTGCACTCGGGCAAGATCGCGATCCTGGCGGTGCAGCCGATCCTGATCACTTTACTGCTGGCTGCGCTGATCGGCCCGGTCGCCCTGGGTGGCTGGTTGTTTGCCGCCGGCAGCATGGCCCCGAAATTCAGCCGCATGAACCCGGCTGCCGGGCTCAAGCGCATGTTTTCCGCCAAGGCCTTGGTGGAGTTGCTCAAGGCGTTGGCCAAATTCATCCTGATCCTGTTTGTGGCGCTGATGGTGTTGTCGTCCGACATTGACGACCTGCTGCGCATCGCCCATGAACCGCTGGAGTCGGCGATCATCCACAGCGTGCAGGTGGTGGGCTGGAGCGCGCTGTGGATGGCCGCCGGGCTGATCATCATCGCTGCCGTGGATGCCCCGATCCAGTTGTGGGAGAGCCACAAGAAACTGCTGATGACCAAGCAGGAAGTGCGCGACGAGCACAAGGACCAGGAAGGCCGACCCGAGGTCAAACAGCGTATTCGCCAGCTGCAACGGGAAATGTCCCAGCGCAAGATGATGGGCGCAGTACCCGACGCCGACGTGGTCATCACCAACCCGACCCACTACGCCGTGGCGCTCAAATACGACCCGGAGAAAGGCGGCGCGCCGATGCTGTTGGCCAAGGGGAGTGACTTTACGGCGCTGAAGATCCGCGAAATCGCCGTGGCCAATGACATCCTGCTGCTGGAATCGCCGGAACTGGCGCGGTCGATCTTCTATTCCACCGACCTGGACCAGGAAATCCCCGCCGGGCTCTACCTGGCCGTGGCTCAGGTGTTGGCGTATGTCTATCAGATTCGCCAGTACCGCGCGGGCAAGGGCAAGCGTCCGGATCCACTCAAGGATCTGCCGATTCCACCGGATTTGCGCCGCGATTCCTGATTTCTCACTCCCTACCACTCGTCGTGAATGCCTGTATACCTGTCAACTTTGACAGTAGCCAGAGGGGCGTTCTCGCGGTTCCATTGCTTAAAGCACTGCGCGAAAGCTGTAGATGAGATGCAGGGAGAGTGGTTTTGAAGGCGGTCAGAGGCGCTGTCAAATATTACGACCAGAAATCCGGGATGGGCTTGATTGCCCTGGAAAACGGTGAAGACGACGTGCGCGTGAATTTCATCGGTTCGCGAGGTATTCGGCTTGCCGTGGGCCTGCGGGTTGAGGTCAAGAGAGTCCATGGGCGCGATGCGGTCTATGCATCCGACGTTCGCGTTATCCCGTAAGTCAGGAGAACGGCAATGGCAACAGGTACGGTGAAATGGTTTAACGCGGAGAAGGGGTTTGGGTTTATCACTCAAGACGGTGGGGGCGATATATTTGTCCACTTCTCGGCCATCACGGGCGACGGTTTCAGGACGCTTGAAGAGAACCAAAAAGTAGAGTTCGAGGTAACGCAGGGGGCCAAAGGCGCTCAGGCCGAGAACGTCCGCGTCCTATGAGCTTGATGATCGTTCCCGCAGGGTAGTGCAGGAACGATCCGCCCTCAGGCCATCAAGTGCTCGCTGTCCGCCAACACTCTGTCAGCCAGCAGCTTTGCCAGCCCAATCAACTGTGCAACACCCAGCGCGCCTTCGCGTTTTGGCCCTTCCAATTCAAACGCAAAATCACTCATCAGCGCGTCGGCCGAGGCGAGGGTTTCGGTGAGGTTGACCAGCAGGTCTTCGGTTTTGAGAGTGTCTACGACGGTAAACAGACTGATGGGGGGATTTGGGGTGGGTTTAATCATTGTGAGGTTCCTAAAAAGTGGAGCCGCCACTGATCGCCGCGACGCGATGGAGGGTGGCAACTGTACGCAGGTTCGCGGACCGGTCTAGGAACAACCCGGCATACCCGAAGGTATCCCGCGCACAGCCGCCATAGCGCCGCACAGTAGACGATAAAAAACCGCTTACTGAAAGGGAGATGGTGCTTTTGTTCCGTAGTAAACCGGGCCGCGACGCCCGACCACTGCGTTTGCAGCGGTGTACGGAGACTAGAGAGCGGCTTTCCTAGGGGCAACCCCAAAACCTTGTCGGAAATTTCCTCGGTAGCGGCCGGTGAACACAAATCCAAAATGTGGGAGCGGGCTTGCTTGGTCGCTTGGGAGGTCATCGAAGGGCCAAAGCAAAAGTTGGAAGGCTTCTTGCAATACCGCCTGCAAGACGCCCAATTGCGTCAAAACTTTGCTTCAAAGGACACGAGGAATACCGGTGGTGGATCGCTCTCAAATGCTCGGCAACGCCCGCAGCACCCTGACTGACCTCTCGCGAGGCAATCTGGGTGTGCCGTTGTTGTTGCTGGTGATGCTGGCAATGATGATGTTGCCGATGCCGCCGTTCCTGCTCGACGTGTTCTTTACCTTTAACATTGCGCTGTCCGTCGTCGTCCTGCTGGTGTGCGTCTACGCCCTACGGCCGTTGGATTTTGCGGTATTCCCGACCATTCTGCTGGTGGCGACCCTGCTGCGCCTGGCGCTGAACGTGGCGTCGACCCGTGTGGTCATGCTGCACGGCCAGGACGGCCATGCCGCTGCCGGTAAGGTGATCCAGGCCTTCGGTGAGGTGGTGATCGGCGGTAACTACGTGGTCGGTATCGTGGTGTTCGCGATCCTGATGATCATCAACTTCGTGGTGGTCACCAAAGGCGCCGGGCGCATCTCCGAAGTGAGCGCGCGTTTTACCCTCGACGCGATGCCCGGCAAACAGATGGCCATCGACGCCGACCTCAACGCCGGCCTGATCGACCAGAACCAAGCCAAATCCCGTCGCCTGGAAGTCGCCCAGGAGGCTGAGTTCTACGGTTCCATGGACGGTGCCAGCAAATTTGTGCGCGGTGACGCCATCGCCGGTCTGCTCATTCTGTTCATCAACCTCATCGGCGGCATGGCCGTGGGTATCTTCCAGCACGGCATGACCTTCGGCGATGCGGGCAAGGTGTACGCGTTGCTGACCATTGGTGACGGTTTAGTGGCGCAATTGCCATCACTGTTGTTATCAACAGCGGCGGCCATCATGGTGACCCGTGCTTCGGGCTCCGAAGACATGGGCAAGCAGATCAGCCGGCAGATGTTCGCTTCGCCCAAGGCCCTGGCCGTGGCGGCGGGCATCATGGCGATCATGGGTATCGTGCCGGGCATGCCGCACGTGTCATTCCTGAGCATGGCGGCCCTGGCTGGCGGCGCCGCGTACCTGTTCTGGAAAAAGCAGAACCAGGTCAAAGTCATCGCCCAGCAAGAGATCGCCCGCCAGCAGGAACTGCTGCCATCCCCGGCCCGCGCCCAGGAAACCAAGGAGCTTGGCTGGGATGACGTAACCCCGATCGACATGATCGGCCTGGAAGTCGGCTACCGCTTGATCCCGCTGGTGGACCGCAACCAGGGTGGCCAATTGCTCGCGCGGATCAAGGGCGTGCGCAAGAAACTGTCGCAGGACCTGGGCTTTTTGATGCCCACCGTGCACATCCGCGACAACCTCGACCTGGCCCCGAGTGCCTATCGCCTGACCCTGATGGGCGTGATCCTGGCCGAAGCCGAGATCTACCCGGACCGCGAACTGGCGATCAACCCCGGGCAGGTGTTCGGCAGCCTCAACGGCATTACCGCCAAAGATCCGGCTTTTGGCCTGGACGCGGTCTGGATCGAAATCAGCCAGCGCAGCCAGGCGCAATCCCTCGGTTACACCGTGGTGGACGCCAGCACTGTGGTCGCGACTCACCTCAACCAGATCCTGTACAAACACTCCCACGAGCTGATCGGCCACGAGGAAGTCCAGCAATTGATGGGTTTGCTGGGCAAAGCATCGCCAAAACTCGCCGAAGAGCTGGTACCGGGCATTCTGTCGCTGTCGCAGTTGCTCAAGGTGTTGCAGGCGCTGTTGGCCGAACAGGTGCCAGTACGCGATATCCGCAGCATTGCCGAGGCCATCGCCAACAATGCCGCCAAGAGTCAAGATACTGCCGCCCTGGTGGCTGCGGTGCGCGTCGGATTGTCGCGTGCAATCGTCCAAAGCATTGTAGGGCTTGACTCCGAGCTGCCTGTGATCACCTTGGAACCAAGGTTGGAACAAATATTGCTCAATAGTATTCAGAAGGCAGGACAAGGCCAGGAAGAGGGCGTTCTGCTGGAGCCAAGCATGGCTGAGAAACTGCAGCGTTCGTTGATCGACGCCGCACAACGCCAGGAAATGCAGGGCCAGCCGGTGATTCTGCTGGTGGCAGGCCCCGTCCGGGCGATGTTGTCGCGGTTTGGGCGTTTGGCAGTACCGAATTTGCACGTTTTGGCTTATCAGGAAATTCCTGACAACAAGCAAGTGACTATCGTCGCGACAGTAGGGCCCAACGGCTGAGGGTAGTGGGTTATGCAAGTGAAGCGTTTTTTCGCCGCCGATATGCGTCAGGCCATGAAACTGGTGCGTGATGAGCTGGGCGCCGACGCCGCGATTATCGGAAACCGTCGTATTGCCGGCGGTGTCGAGCTGACGGCTGCCCTGGATTACACCCCCTCGGCGCTGGCGCCGCGTGTACCGAACATGGAACTCGAAGACGAGCTGCGCAAAACCGCCTCGCGCATCGTTTCGGCCCAGGCTGAACTGAGCATGCGCGGCGACAGCGATGCCACCACCAATCGCCAGTTGTTCGCCGGCTTGCCACTGACCGCTGCCGAGCCGCTGGTCGAGCCCACCTTCAAAGAACCGCCGCGTCCTGCTGCGCCTGCTCCGGCGCCTGCGGTTGACCAGCGCGTGTTTGATTCGATGCGCTTTGAACTCAACGGCCTGCGCGAACTGCTGGAAGTGCAGTTGGGCTCGCTGGCGTGGAACCAGCTGCAAGGCAGCAAGCCGCAACAAGCCAACCTGTGGCGTCGCCTGCAACGCATCGGCCTGTCCGGCCCGTTGTCCCGCGACCTGCTGGCGCTGACCACCGAAATCGAAGAGCCTCGCCAGGCCTGGCGCATGTTGCTGGCCCACCTGGCGCGGATGATCGTTACCCCGGAAATCGAACCCCTGGAAGAAGGCGGTGTGATCGCCATGGTCGGCCCCGCCGGCATGGGCAAGACCACCACCCTGGCCAAGCTGGCTGCCCGCTACGTCCTCAAATACGGCGCGCAGAATATCGCGCTGGTGAGCATGGACAGCTACCGTATTGGTGCCCAGGAGCAGCTCAAGACCCTGGGCCGGATCCTCAATGTGTCGGTGACCCATGTCGACCCGGGCCAGTCCCTGGCCAACGCCCTGGACCCTTTGCTGCGCAAACGCGTGGTATTGATCGATACTGCCGGCCTGCAAGCCAGCGACCCGGCATTGCGCATGCAGTTGGAAAGCCTGGCGGGGCGTGGCATCAAGTCGAAAAATTACCTGGTGCTTGCAACCACCAGCCAGAAACAGGTTCTTACCGCTGCGTATCATAGTTACAAGCGTTGTGGCCTGGCCGGTTGCATTCTCACCAAGCTCGATGAAACCGCGAGCCTGGGCGAGGTGCTGAGCCTGGCCATCAGTCATGAATTGCCGGTCGCCTACCTGACCGACGGGCCGCGGATCCCGGATGATCTGCATCTGCCGCGCCGTCATCAGTTGGTCAGCCGTGCAGTCAGCGTGCAAATGCAAGAAGAGCCTAGCGAGGAAGCGATGGCCGATATGTTCGCCGACCTCTACCACAGCCCGGCAAAACGGGTCGGTTGAGGCAGGATGAACACCGTGAAATGTATCTACATCGATGGTCTGCAAGCGATTCACGCGGCCAAGCCATGTAGCCTGCGTCTAAGCAAGACAAGGTAAAGAAATAAAATGGGCAGCATGCATCCCGTACAGGTGATCGCGGTGACCGGCGGCAAAGGTGGCGTCGGGAAAACTAACGTGTCAGTGAATTTGTCCCTGGCCCTGGCAGAGCTTGGCCGTCGTGTCATGCTGCTGGATGCTGACCTGGGCTTGGCGAACGTGGACGTTCTGCTGGGGCTGACACCCAAACACACCCTTGCCGATGTGATCGAGGGCCGCTGTGAGCTGCGCGATGTGCTGCTGCAGGGCCCCGGTGGCATCCGCATCGTGCCAGCCGCCTCCGGCACCCAGAGCATGGTGCACCTGAGCCCGGCGCAGCATGCCGGCCTGATCCAGGCCTTCAGTGATATCGGCGACAACCTCGACGTGCTGGTGATCGACACCGCCGCCGGGATCGGCGAGTCCGTGGTCAGCTTCGTGCGCGCCGCGCAGGAAGTGTTGCTGGTGGTTTGCGATGAGCCCACCTCGATCACCGACGCCTATGCCCTGATCAAACTGCTTAACCGTGACTACGGCATGAACCGCTTCCGCGTCCTGGCCAACATGGCCCAGAGCCCGCAGGAAGGGCGCAACCTGTTCGCCAAGTTGACCAAGGTCACGGATCGCTTCCTCGATGTCGCTTTACAATACGTCGGCGCAGTTCCCTACGACGAGTGTGTGCGCAAGGCTGTGCAAAAGCAGCGTGCAGTCTACGAAGCGTTCCCTCGTTCCAAATGCGCATTGGCGTTCAAGGCTATTGCCCAGAAGGTCGATACCTGGCCGTTGCCTGCCAACCCTCGGGGGCATCTGGAGTTTTTCGTCGAGCGATTGGTGCATCAGACGAGCGCAGGACCCGTGCTATGACAGCGACTGGCTACAACGCGTACAAGAAGTCTGCCCGTGACAGTCAGGGCGAGTTGATCGAGCGCTACGCGCCCCTGGTCAAGCGCATTGCCTATCACTTGCTGGCACGCCTGCCCGCCAGCGTCCAGGTCGAAGACCTGATCCAGGCGGGCATGATCGGCCTGCTCGAAGTGTCGACCAAATACGACGCGAGCAAGGGGGCGAGTTTCGAGACGTACGCGGGTATCCGTATCCGTGGCGCGATGCTCGATGAAGTACGTAAAGGTGACTGGGCGCCGCGTTCGGTGCATCGCAATACGCGCATGGTCAGTGATGCAATTCGCGCAATTGAAGCAAAAACCGGTCGCGACGCTAAAGATCACGAAGTTGCGGCCGAACTCCAATTGAGTCTCGACGATTACTACGGGATTTTGAACGATACCTTGGGCAGCCGCCTGTTCAGTTTCGACGACCTGTTGCAGGACGGCGAACATGAAGGGCTGCACGAGGACGGCGCGAGCGCTCATATGGAGCCATCGCGTGACCTGGAAGATGAGCGTTTCCAGGGGGCGTTGGCGGACGCGATTGCCAATTTGCCGGAGCGTGAGCGACTGGTGTTGGCGCTGTACTACGACGAAGAGCTGAACCTCAAGGAAATCGGTGAGGTCCTGGGGGTCAGCGAGTCGCGGGTCAGCCAGTTGCACAGCCAGTGCGCAGCCCGCTTGCGGGGGCGTTTGGGAGAGTGGCGAGCGCGCTGACAGGCAGTGTGGGGACACTGCAGACGATACCGCGAGGGCAAGCAGCCTTCGCGGGTTCGACCCGTGGTGCCCTCGGCAGTCCTTTTTGTGTAATGCCTGTTGATTGAAATGGCGCGTCCAGGTGCTGGGCGCGTTTAAGACTGCTTGGAGGTCGAATTGGACAAGAACATGAAAATCCTCATCGTTGATGACTTCTCAACGATGCGGCGGATCATAAAAAACCTGTTGCGTGACCTTGGGTTCACTAACACGGTCGAGGCGGATGACGGCATTACGGCGATTCCGATCCTCAACAGCGGGAGCATCGACTTTCTGGTAACGGACTGGAACATGCCGGGCATGACCGGTATCGACTTGCTGCGCCACGTGCGCGCTGACGAAAAGCTGCGCAGCCTGCCTGTGCTGATGGTGACCGCCGAAGCCAAGCGTGAGCAGATCATCGAAGCCGCCCAAGCCGGGGTCAACGGTTATGTGGTCAAGCCATTCACTGCATTGGCCTTGAAAGAGAAGATCGAAAAAATCTTCGAACGCATCCACGGCTAATGCCATCGCGGGGGAGCTATGGAGCATAAAGAAACGTCACAGGGAGACTTCGAGTCGACCCTGAAAAAGCATGCTCACCAGTTGGTCGACAGCCTTGAAAAAGGCCAATTCGGCGACGCGGTGCAGTTGATCCATGAGCTCAACCAGACCCGTGACCGCGGCCTGTACCAGGAAGTGGGCAAGCTCACACGCGAGCTGCACAGTGCGATCGTCAATTTCCAGATTGACCCGCATATGCCCCAGGCCGAGGAAATCTCGCAGATCACCGATGCCACCGAACGCCTGTCCTACGTGGTCAGGCTGACTGAGGCGGCGGCCAACCGCACCATGGACCTGGTGGAAAACGCCACGCCCCTGGTCAACGGCATGGCCAATGAAGCCCAGGCCCTGAGCAACGATTGGGGTCGTTTCATGCGCCGCGAAGTGGGCGCAGAAGAGTTTCGTGAATTGGCGCGTCGGGTCGAAGGGTTCTTGTCACGCAGCGAGCAGGAAAACCGCACGGTTTCCAGCAACCTCAACGACATTCTGCTCGCCCAGGATTACCAGGACCTCACCGGTCAGGTGATCAAGCGTGTGACCCAGTTGGTCACCGAAGTGGAAAGCAACTTGCTCAAATTGGTGCTTATGGCAGGCCAGGTTGACCGTTTTGCCGGTATTGAACATGACCGCGAAGCGATCCTCTCGGAAAAAGATCCAAAAAAACATCTCGCCAAGGGTGAAGGTCCGCAGATTCATGCCGATAAACGTGAAGACGTTGTATCGGGTCAAGATGATGTCGATGACCTGTTATCCAGTTTAGGCTTCTAAGGAGCACCCACATGAGCTTCGGCGCCGATGAAGAAATCCTTCAGGATTTCCTTGTAGAGGCCGGCGAAATTTTAGAGCAGTTGTCCGAGCAACTGGTCGAGCTGGAAAGCCGACCGGATGATGCGAACCTGCTCAATGCAATTTTTCGCGGTTTTCACACTGTAAAAGGGGGCGCCGGCTTCCTCCAGCTCCATGAGCTGGTGGAGTGCTGCCACATCGCCGAGAACGTGTTCGACATCCTGCGCAAGGGTGAGCGTCACGTTGATTCGGAATTGATGGACGTGATTCTCGAAGCACTGGATGCGGTCAACGGCATGTTCAGCGAGGTGCGCGACCGTGCACCGATCACCGCTGCCACCCCGGAACTGCTGGCCGCCCTGGCGCGCCTGGCGGAACCGGCCGACACCTCGGCTGCGCCTGTGGTTGAGGCGGCTCCCGAGCCTGTGGCCGAAGCTGAGCCGGATGTGACCGACAGCGAGTTCGAACAGCTGCTCAACTCCCTCAGTGCCGTGAAGGCCGAGGCTGAGGCACCCAAGGCACCCGTCGCTGCGCCAACCAGTGAAGACATCACTGACGCTGAGTTCGAATCCCTGCTCGACCAGTTGCATGGCAAAGGCCAGTTTGCAGCGGACGCCGTGGCACCTGCCGCTGCGCCCGAGGCGCCTGCTGCGAATGCCAACACCGACATTACCGACGACGAATTCGAAGCGTTGCTCGACCAACTGCATGGCAAGGGCACCTTCGCGGCCGACGCCCTGCCGGAAGTCGCCGCCACGGCTGCGGCGCCTGCCGCAGCCAGTGCAGCCAGTGCAGCACCGGCCGGCGACGGCCTGATCTCCGATCACGAGTTTGAATCGCTGCTGGACGAGTTGCACGGCAAGGGCAAGTTCAGCGAAGTGGCCCCGGCCGCTGCTGCTGTTGCCACGGCTGCACCGGTTGCTGCCAAGGCCGCCGCGCCGGTTCCGGCCGCCAAGCCTGCGCCTGTAGCGGCTCCTGCTCCGGCGCGTGCCGCCGCAGCACCGGTTGCCGAGAAGCCTGCCAGTGAAGCCGAAACCACCGTGCGGGTTGATACCGCGCGCCTGGACGACATCATGAACATGGTCGGCGAACTGGTGCTGGTACGTAACCGTCTGGTGCGCCTGGGCTTGAGCAGCGGCGATGAAGCCATGCAAAAAGCCGTGTCGAACCTCGACGTGGTCACCGCCGACCTGCAAACCGCGGTGATGAAAACCCGGATGCAGCCGATCAAGAAAGTCTTCGGCCGCTTCCCACGCCTGGTTCGCGACTTGGCGCGTCAGCTCAAGAAAGAGATCAACCTGGAACTGGTGGGGGAAGAAACCGACCTCGACAAGAACCTCGTCGAGGCCCTGGCCGACCCGCTGGTCCACTTGGTGCGCAACGCCGTCGACCACGGCGTGGAAACCCCTGAAGAACGCGAAGCCTCGGGCAAATCCCGCAACGGCAAAGTGATCCTGGCGGCGGAGCAAGAAGGCGACCACATCCTGCTGTCGATCACTGATGACGGCAAGGGCATGGACCCGGCCATATTGCGCAATATCGCGGTCAAACGCGGCGTGATGGACAAGGACGCCGCCGACCGCCTGACCGACACCGAGTGCTACAACCTGATCTTTGCCCCGGGGTTCTCGACCAAGACCGAGATTTCCGACGTCTCCGGCCGTGGCGTCGGCATGGACGTGGTGAAGACCAAGATCAGCCAGCTCAATGGCTCGATCAACATCTACTCGACCAAGGGCCAGGGCTCGAAGATCGTGATCAAGGTGCCTTTGACCTTGGCGATCATGCCGACCCTGATGGTGATGCTGGGCAACCAGGCGTTCGCCTTCCCGCTGGTCAACGTCAACGAGATCTTCCACCTCGACCTGTCGCGTACCAACGTGGTGGACGGCCAGGAAGTGGTGATCGTGCGCGACAAGGCGTTGCCCCTGTTCTACCTCAAGCGCTGGCTGGTGGCATCGGCCAAGCATGAAGAGCAGCGCGAAGGCCATGTGGTGATTCTCTCCGTGGGCACCCAGCGCATCGGTTTTGTGGTCGATCAACTGGTGGGCCAGGAAGAAGTGGTCATCAAGCCTTTGGGCAAAATGCTGCAGGGAACCCCGGGCATGTCGGGTGCGACCATCACCGGTGACGGTCGGATCGCGCTGATTCTCGATGTTCCGAGCATGCTCAAGCGTTACGCCGCTCGGCGTATTTGATTCTGGTGGGGCAGGGCGGTAGTGCCCGCCCCGCCTAACGGAGTGTTTATGGCAGTCAAGGTCCTGGTGGTGGACGATTCGGGTTTCTTCCGCCGCCGCGTCTCGGAAATTCTTTCCGCCGATCCAACGATCCAGGTGGTCGGCACGGCCACCAACGGCAAAGAGGCGATTGATCAAGCCATTGCGTTGAAACCGGACGTGATCACCATGGACTACGAGATGCCGATGATGGATGGCATCACCGCGGTCCGGCACATCATGCAACGCTGCCCGACCCCGGTGTTGATGTTCTCCTCGCTGACTCACGAAGGCGCCCGGGTCACCCTGGATGCGCTGGACGCCGGCGCGGTGGACTTCCTGCCGAAGAATTTCGAAGACATCTCGCGCAACCCCGAGAAGGTCAAGCAGATGCTGTGCGAGAAGGTGCACAGTATTTCCCGCAGTAACCGTCGCAGCCTGTTCAGCGCGCCAGCGCCGACGCCTGCACCGGTTGCAGCACCGGCTGCACCGACGTCATCGTTTGCTCGTCCAGCGCCTGCGCCGGTTGCACGGCCTGCCGTGGCGCCGGTTCGCGCTGCTGCGCCTGCGACTGCCCATTCGCCTGCGCCGAAGCGCAAGGCCTACAAACTTGTGGCTATCGGCACGTCCACGGGTGGCCCGGTGGCCCTGCAACGCGTGTTGACCCAACTGCCGGCCAACTTCCCGGCGCCGATCGTGTTGATCCAGCACATGCCTGCTGCCTTCACCAAGGCCTTCGCCGAGCGCCTGGACAAGCTGTGCCGCATCAGCGTCAAGGAAGCCGAGGATGGCGACATCCTGCGTCCTGGCCTGGCGTTGCTGGCGCCGGGTGGCAAGCAAATGATGGTGGACGGCCGTGGCGCGATCAAAATCCTGCCGGGCGACGAGCGCCTGAACTACAAACCATGCGTGGACATCACCTTTGGTTCGGCAGCCAAGTCCTACGGCGACAAAGTTCTGGCGGTGGTGCTCACCGGCATGGGCGCCGACGGCCGTGAGGGCGCGCGCCTGCTCAAGCAGGGCGGCAGCGCCATCTGGGCCCAGGACGAGGCCAGCTGCGTGATCTACGGCATGCCCATGGCCATCGTCAAGGCCGACTTGGCTGACGCCGTCTACAGTCTGGACGACATCGGCAAGCATCTGGTGGAGGCTTGCCTCTGATGGATGTTTTGAGCCTGATCGGTATCATCATGGCGTTTGTCGCGATCATCGGCGGCAACTACCTCGAAGGCGGTCACCTCGGCGCCCTGGCCAACGGCCCGGCCGCCCTGATCGTGATCGGCGGCACCGTGGGCGCGGCATTGCTGCAGTCGCCCATGAGCTCCTTCAAACGCGCCATGCAGATCCTTATCTGGATCATTTTTCCGCCACGTGTCGACTTGCCTGGCGGCATCGACCGCGTGGTCAACTGGAGCCTCACCGCCCGCAAGGAAGGCCTGCTGGGCCTGGAAGGCGTGGCCGATGCCGAGCCCGACAGCTACGCGCGCAAAGGCCTTCAATTGCTGGTAGATGGCGCCGAACCGGAAGCGATTCGCAGCATTTTGGAAGTGGATTTCTACACCCAGGAAAGCCGCGACATCAACGCCGCCAAAGTCTACGAAAGCATGGGCGGCTACGCGCCGACCATCGGCATCATCGGCGCGGTGATGGGCCTGATCCATGTGATGGGCAACTTGGCCGACCCTTCACAACTGGGCAGCGGCATTGCCGTGGCGTTTGTTGCCACCATCTACGGTGTGGCCAGTGCCAACCTGGTGTTGTTGCCGGTGGCCAGCAAGCTCAAGTCGATTGCCCTGCGCCAGTCGCGTTACCGCGAGATGTTGCTCGAAGGTATTTTGTCGATTGCCGAGGGTGAGAACCCGCGCTCCATCGAATTGAAGCTCCAGGGCTTCATGGATTGATGAACATGCACCCTGTAGGAGCCGGCTTGCCGGCGAAAATCGCCAACGATAACGCGGGTTGCCTGATGCCCCGCGGCGCTCTCGGGTTTTTCGCCGGCAAGCCGGCACCTACAGGTGATTTGTGTTGCTGGGGGTATTGCCTGTGAGCCGTCGCCGTCGCGAGCCCGAAGAACACGTCAACCACGAACGGTGGCTGGTGTCCTACGCGGACTTCATCACTTTGCTGTTCGCGTTTTTCGTGGTGATGTACTCGATCTCGTCGATTAACGAAGGCAAGTACAAAGTTATTTCCCAGGCGCTGATTGGCGTGTTCAACGACGCCGACCGCGCCCTCAAGCCGATCCCGATCGGTGAAGAGCGGCCCAAGACCGTGACCCCGGCCAAGCCGCTGGTCAACGACAGCGATGAAACCGCTGCCGGCGTGGGTGGCACCAGCGATCCACTGAAAAGCATCGCCGATGACATCAGCGCAGCGTTTGGCGACCTGATCAGCTCCAACCAGATGACCGTGCGCGGCAACGAGTTGTGGGTGGAAATCGAGCTTAATTCCAGCCTGTTGTTTGCCAGCGCCGACGCGTTGCCGAGCGACCAGGCGTTTACCATCATCGACAAGGTGGCGGCGATTCTCAAGCCGTTTGAAAATCCGATCCATGTCGAAGGCTTCACCGACAATTTCCCGATCAGCACCGCGCAGTACCCGACCAACTGGGAGCTGTCCTCGGCCCGTGCGTCAAGCATCGTGCGCATGCTGGCGATGCAGGGCGTGAACCCTGGGCGCCTGGCCTCGGTGGGTTATGGTGAGTTCCAGCCGGTGGCCAATAACGCTACGGTAGAGGGCCGCGCGAAGAACCGCCGGGTGGTGTTGGTAGTGTCGCGCAACCTGGATGTGCGCCGCAGCCTGACCGGCACCGGTACCGCCAATGCAACACCGGATGCCGCCTTGAAGCGGGCTGGCACACAAACTGCACCGCCCCCTGTAAAACCGCCGGTTCGTCAGAGCGCCGTCAATTCTCCGTCGCCGGCTCAATAACCTTATGCAATGTCTCGGTCGCGCCTGTGCCTGCCGGGAGGAACCAACCGAATGAGAGTCTGGGCAGTTGCCAATCAAAAAGGTGGGGTCGGCAAGACCACCACGTCCATCGCCCTAGCCGGCTTGCTGGCCGAGGCGGGCAAGCGCGTGGTCGTGGTGGACCTGGACCCTCACGGCTCCATGACCAGCTATTTCGGCTACGACCCGGATGCGCTGGAACACAGCAACTACGACCTGTTCCTGCACAAGGGCAGCGTGCCGGCCGATCTGCCGGGGCAACTGCTGCTGCCCACCAGCAACGAAAGTATTTCCCTGCTGCCGTCCAGCACCGCCCTGGCCACCCTTGAGCGCCAGTCGCCGGGGCAGAGCGGGTTGGGCCTGGTGATCGCCAAGACCCTGGCGCAACTCTGGCAGGATTTCGACTACGCAATCATCGACAGCCCGCCGTTGCTCGGCGTGTTGATGGTCAACGCGTTGGCGGCGAGCCAGCAACTGGTGATTCCGGTGCAGACCGAGCACTTGGCCGTCAAAGGCCTGGAGCGCATGGTCAGCACCCTGGCGATGATCAACCGTTCGCGCAAACAAGCGCTGCCGTTCAGCATCGTGCCGACCTTGTTCGACCGCCGCACCCAGGCGTCCCTCGGCACCCTGCGCGTGTTGCGCGATGCCTATCCGGACACCATTTGGAATGGCTACATTCCAGTGGACACGCGCCTGCGTGACGCCAGCCGCGCAGGTCTCGCGCCATCGCAGTTCGACGGTAAGAGCCGTGGCGTACTCGCCTACCGCGCGTTGCTCAAGCACCTGCTGTCGCAGCAGCTTGTGGCGCAGGTGGCGTGATGAACCGTCCTGTCGAACTCAAGACTCGGCCGCAACTGGCGCTGGAATCCTATCTGGATGCCCTGCTGCAGGATGCGACCGCCGAAGAACTGCCGGAACCGATCCTGGTGTTGGAACCGGCTGTTGAACCCGAAGCCGCGCTGGATGAATTCCAGTTGGCGGTGCTAGAAGAACAAGCCCGCGATGCGCAGGTCGTAGTGCCGATCACACCGATAGTGGTGGCGCCTGTGGTGGTTGCTCCTGTTGTGGTCGAGCCGGTGGTGCAAGTGCACCTGCCGCCGAGCATCACACCGCCGCCGGTGACCGGTGATGGCCGCCCGAGCTGGGCTGCCGAACCGTTCGAATGCCTGCTGTTCGACGTCGCCGGGTTGACCCTGGCGGTGCCGCTGGTGTGCCTGGGCTCGATCTATTCGCTGGAGGGCCAGGAGCTGACGCCGTTGTTCGGGCAACCGGAGTGGTTCCTCGGCATTCTGCCCAGCCAGGCCGGCAACCTCAAAGTCCTGGATACCGCGCGCTGGGTCATGCCCGACCGCTACCGCGACGACTTCCGTCAGGGCCTGCAATACGTGATCTCGGTGCAGGGCTACGAGTGGGGGCTGGCGGTGCATCAAGTCAGCCGCTCGTTGCGCCTGGACCCGAACGAAATCAAATGGCGCAGCCACCGGGGCCAACGGCCTTGGCTGGCGGGCACCGTGATCGAACACATGTGCGCGTTGCTCGACGTCGCCGAACTGGCTGAGTTGATCGCCAGCGGTGCCGTCAAATCGATGCCACTGAACAAACACAGTTGATTGAACAATAAGGGCCGCATGCGAATGCGGTCAGCGAAGCACACACGCCGTACTCAACGGCATTTGAAGGGGTCAGGGGTATGAACAAGTCAGCGTCCGCACAAGGTTTGGATGATCCGATCCTGCAATGGGTTACCTTCAAACTGGACAACGAGTCCTATGGCATTAACGTGATGCGCGTGCAGGAAGTGCTGCGCTACACCGAGATCGCCCCGGTGCCGGGTGCGCCGAGCTACGTGCTGGGTATCATCAACCTGCGCGGCAACGTGGTGACAGTGATCGACACCCGCCAGCGTTTTGGCCTGGTGCCGACTGAAGTCAACGACAACACGCGTATCGTCATCATCGAGGCCGACAAGCAAGTGGTCGGGATCATGGTCGACAGCGTGGCCGAAGTGGTTTACCTGCGCCAGTCTGAAGTGGAAACTGCGCCGAACGTGGGTAACGAGGAGTCCGCCAAGTTTATCCAGGGCGTGTGCAACAAGAACGGCGAGCTGCTGATTCTGGTTGAGCTGGACAAGATGATGAGCGAAGAAGAATGGTCGGAACTGGAGAGCATCTGATTGTTCCTTGAGGCCGCGGTGATTGTCCTGGCCTTGTTGTGGGCCGGGACTTTGGCATTTCTGTTGCGCTATGTGCGTCAGCAGCGTGAACTGTTGTTGCAGCAGGCTGAGCGTGATGCTCTGCGTGATCGACGGGTGCTGGAGTTGGTGAAGCGGGTTGATCACTTTCAGCAGAGTGCGGTGAAAGTCGGGGACGAGGTGCATGAGTTGCGCGCGATTCTTGCGCCGTTGCCTGACAAACTGGCGCAGATTGAACAGCGGGATCCTTCGAGTCTTTCGTTTGCACAGGCTGCTAAGCTGGTGGGGATGGGGGCTACGGTGGATGAGCTTACTCAGTCGTGTGGGTTGACTCAGGCTGAGGCGCAACTGATGAGTAAGTTGCATAAGAGTTGATTGAGTACATATCCGTTGCTGCGGTAACGGCTGCTTATGGTTCCGCTCTTACAGCGGATCACTTTTTGAAAAGCGCAAAAAGTAACCAAAAACGCTTCGCCCCAACACTCGGCACCTCGCCTAGGCTCGGTGTGCCCTCACTCCGGCTTTGGAGCGTGGGCCGCCGCGATGGGCCATCCTTGGCCCAGCGCGGCTAACCCGGCGTCCTGCCGGGTTACCCACGCTCCAAAGCCTGCGTTCGGCCAGCGTGTTTAACGGGGCGCCTCAGATCAAGATCAAGAGCGACTCGCTTCGCATCGTGGATACGCGGTCCCTGTAGGAGCCGGCTTGCCGGCGAAAAGCGTGAGAACGCCGCGTTCATCCAGACACCCCGCGTCATCGTTAACGACCATCGCCGGCAAGCCAGCTCCTACAATGAACCGCGTTTGCCTTTGCCTTTGCTTCACACCACTCAAGCCGGCTGTCAGGCCGCTGTGCTCTTGCTTTTGATCTTGATCTTAGGCGCCCCGTCAAACACGCTGGCCGGAATTCGACAGGGATTTGGGGGGTAAACCGGCAGGGATGCCGGTTTAGCCGCCCCGCGCCATGGATGGCGCG